>OERJ01000307.1_pt1 | contig 14054 bp, 14 predicted proteins | sample 1539991 | NCBI WGS metagenome assembly OERJ01 (sample SAMEA3891247, study PRJEB23780) | metagenome | biome: terrestrial biome; feature: animal house; material: water of meat washing | place: Italy | collected 2015-05-12
GTATAGCTTTAATATATGGAGCTGCGCAATATTCAATATTTTATTGCTATCGCGGAAGAGAAAAGTTTCTCTAAAGCTGCTTTGCGTCTTGGCATAAGTCAGCCGCCGTTGAGTATGCAAATTAAAAAATTGGAAAGGGAAATCGGTGTTGAACTTTTTTATCGCTACTCTCATGGTGTAGCTCTGACACCAGCAGGAGAAACTTTTCTTAAAATGGTTTTGCCTGTTCAGAACCAACTGAAAAATGCGGTAAAATTGACCCAAAGTGCAGCAAATGGTGAATTGGGAGAACTACGGCTTGGCTTTACAGGCACCTCAATTCTAAACTCTTTAATTCCAACAGCCATTCAAGCATTTCAACAGCAATACCCTCATGTGAATTTGGTATTAAAAGAAGCCAATTCTTTGATTTTGATTGAAAGTTTATTGAATAATGAATTAGACATTGCAATTGTACGACCACCTGCACAGTATCCTAAAGCCATTACGATTCGTAATTTGATCGATGAAAAATTGATTGCTGCCTTACCGATTCAATATCCCGCAGAAGATGAGGTAGTAGATTTGGCAGAATTTAAGCATGAGAGCTTCATTGTCTCTCCACCAGAGGTGAGTGCAGGGCTGTATGCCGCGATTTTAAATAGCTGCCAACAGCATGGCTTCACGCCTAAAATTGGACAGCAAGCCCCTCAGATTGTTTCAATTTTATCGTTGGTTGCGGCGAATTTGGGCATTTCTTTGGTGCCTGAGTCCACCCAACAGCTCAAAATTGAAGGGATTAAATATAAATACCTGAAGAATAAGACCGCTACGATTGGACTCGGTATTGCATTCAAGGCGGATTTGCATAGCCAACCTGCAATCAACTTTTCCAGTTTATTGAATAGTATTGTGAGGCAGCATCATCATTTAAAAGGTTCACTGTAATTCACTCTATGTCATTTTAAATATGAATTGTCAGCACGTCACTCACTGAGTCAAATAGCCATTTAAATAAGATCAGAAAGTCTGTTCTCGATTCAGCACCAAATCATGCCTAGACGGCTAAATTTAAGAGATCTAGAGGAAAATATGCATAAAAAATGTCTATGTCGCTAATTTACGATTCTTTTTAAAGCTGCGTAATCCTTCCAGCATGAGGGTAAAAACTGCGAGCCAAATGGCGATATAGGTTGGCCATTCTGCTGAAGTAATGCTTTCCCCTAAGGCGATTGAAACCGCCACTAACAATATCGGTTCAACATAAACCAACAGTCCAAACAGGCTTAAGTTTAAATGCGGGGCAGACAAGGACTGAAATGCCAAAGCCAACGCACTGATTAGTCCAAGTCCTGAAATGAGCCAAAGCGTATGTGAGCTTTCAGATAGGCTTTCTGTGACGATACTGCCTTGCATGATAAAGAAAATACAAACAGGGAGGCTCAACATCATGTCAAACCAAAGTCCGCCTATATTATTCGTCTCCGTTTTTTGTCTGAGCCAAAAATAGATTGGATAGCCTAAGCAAATCAGCAGAGTGGGCCAACTCAGTGTTTGAGAAATCGCCAAGAGGTTCAAGATCCCCAGCACTGCAAAAATACAGGACAGTTGCTGAAAGCGTGACATTCGCTCTTTAAAGGCAATCCGACCGACAATCACCATGCTAATCGGCATCATAAAATAACCGAGTGAAACATCCAGTCCATAGCCATGACTGGGTGCCCACATAAATAGCCACAACTGAATCCCAATCAAAAACGAAGATAAAATTCGCGTTAAAAAGAAAAAGCGCTCTTGGTAGAAACGGCGATAAATAACAACCACCTGAGACCAATTGCCTTTGAGCCAAATAAAAAGTGTTAGACATGGAATAGTCAATACAATGCGCCAGCCGTAAATTTCTGTACCTGCCAGCGTGCCCAAAAGTGAGGTATAGGCAAACATTAAAGCAAATAATACCGAGGCCGTGACATTTAAGCTAATGCCAAGTGCTGTATTGGTATGCGTAGTCATAGGCGGTTCTAAAACTGGATGAATGGATAATATTTTATTGTAATACTCTTGATAAAATGGCTTGTAATCATTAGCTTGAATGAGAAAATTTCTCGTAGGAGGCTGCTCATGCAATTGGATAAATTTGATTTCGCTTTATTGGAGCATCTGCAAAAAGATTGCTTAACGCCACTCCGAGAATTGGCCGATTTAGTGCATTTATCAACGGCCTCGGTACAACGTCGCATTCAAAAATTAAGAGACAGTGGCTATATTATTGGCAATACCGCGGTGCTTGATCCAGACAAATTGGGACAAGTGATTACGATTTTTGTCGAGGTTCGCGTCAACCAAACCCATGTGACAGACCTTGAGGAGTTGAAAACGAGTTTTTCAATTCCAGAAATACAGCAGTGCTATTACGTAACAGGTGAGGCGGATTTTATGTTGGTACTCTTGGTGCCAAGTATGAGTCGGTTTCAAGCCTTATGTGATCAGCTTTTTCATCATAATGCCAATGTGCAATGGTTTAAAACCACCGTTGTGTTAGAACGGATCAAAACAACTTTAGAGGTGTCTTGTCAGCCATAACTTTTATTCTCCTTTCTAGATTCCACCTTATATTCAATGGCTAAAGGGGCTGCTTGAAATAGGAAAAGAGAAAAGTCGTTTCTGAATTTTTAGGCACTCAAAATAACGCCATGATGGAATTGGGCTCCTATTTATATAACGAATTTATTTTTCTAATTTTGATGGCTTTGTATCCATAAAACTTGAGAAGGAGGCACGCTGTTATAGTTTTTTCAAGCCTTACTGTAGCTACTCATTCACACCAAACTAGCTGAAAATTTGACTCAAGAAGGGATCACAATCTTGATGGTGGCGTAATGTTTATAACACAGCAACTGAATACAATTTCTGAATTGGTTGAGGGGCAGGGTCTTTCAGATCAACTGCAACATCTACTTGCGCAGCAGTATTTAAACTTAGAAGCGACTTTGCTGCGTGCTAAAGTTTTACGTGATTTTTCAAGCGCTAAAGTTCAGTATATTGTGCAGTCTGCCATTCAAGCAGAACATGCCGAGGTCGCATTTTTATTTGCGCCTTTTATCTTGGCAAATTTAAACCATCCTGTGATTTATAGCAGTCCCGCAACGCCGACCGTACTCAATATCCTCAATCGTTACTATCAAGCAGAGCAAAAACAAAACCTAAAAATAGATGATGTACTTGAGGCACTCAATGTTTATTTAGATTTGAGTGATAGCGTATTTAATGATGTCGATTTTTTCTATTTTTCATTGATCAAAGCACTATGTCGAACTGATGTCTCTCAGATTTTTTTGGTGACATCATTGGTGCTCAATACACAAAAACTCGCAGAGCTGGAACAGTTTTTTAAAGTCAAAATTAACTATATTTCTACCCATCCACAAGATGCCATCATCGACAGTAGTGAATGGAATATGCGGAAATTGTTCTTTAAAAACAAAGATCAGCAATATATCGATTTATGTGAAAAATTCGCCACATTGAATGCGCAGTTATTGTTGAGTTATGGCAGTTATAACCAGCAGCAAGCGACCCAGTTGGTTGAAGATATGTTCTATGCCGAGCATATTTATGAAAAGTTATCGGTCTATGCCGAGTATATGCAGACCTGTTTACAACATGGCGTGTCCCGAAAGCAGGCGACTTTTTTCGCCTAAATTGCATTTTTGATGCGCCATTCAAAACAGCTTTTCTTTCATATTGATGCATATACCTAGGTCATCCCCATGTTTTTATATACAGACTTTGATCAAAATTTATTAAATGAACGTGTCGCACAGTTTCGCGACCAAACCCAGCGTTATTTAGAGGGAAAACTGACCGAAGAAGAATACCGTCCCTTACGCTTACAAAATGGTTTATATGTTCAACGCTATGCTCCCATGCTACGTTTGGCAGTGCCTTATGGCTTAATGAACTCAGCACAACTGCGGAAGGTGGCTGAGGTTGCGCAGAAGTATGACCGTGGTTATGCGCACATTTCAACACGTCAAAATATTCAACTGAATTGGCCGCAGCTTGAAGATGTCCCAGATATTTTGCAGGAACTCGCTACAGTACACATGCATTCTATTCAGACCAGTGGCAACTGTATTCGAAACACCACCACAGACCAATATGCAGGTGTAGTTGAGGGCGAGCTCACAGACCCGCGCCCCACCTGTGAACTAATTCGCCAGTGGAGTACTTTCCATCCAGAGTTTTCATTCCTTCCGCGTAAATTTAAAATTGCGGTCTGTGCACACCCAGAACAAGATCGTGCTGCCACGACTTTTCATGATGTTGGGGTCTATCTGGTAGAAAATGAAGCGGGGGAGTTAGGTTATCAAATTAAAGTCGGCGGTGGGCTTGGACGCACCCCTTTAGCGGGACATGTCATTAAGCCATTTTTAGCCCGTGAAGATTTAATTGCTTATTTAGATGCCATCATGCGCGTATATAACTTGCATGGCCGCCGTGATAATAAATACAAAGCACGTATTAAAATTTTAGTGAAAGCCCTCACTCCAGCGGGCTTTGCGGAAAAAGTGGAAGCTGAGTTTGCACATACTCAAACACTGCTCAAAGTTCAGCCTAGTGTTTTAGCGCAAATGGATGCAGTATTTCGACCGTTTGCCTATGAACCTTTAGATGCGGAAAATTTTGAGGCTTTGTTCCAACAGTATCCGAAGTTTAAACACTGGTTCAATATCAATACCCATGCACATAAAGTCGCGGGCTACCGCATCGTTACGATCAGCTTAAAACGGGCGGGTGTAGCACCGGGGGATATGACTTCCGATGAAATGCGTTTAATTGCAGATTTGGCTGACCAATATACCTTTGGTGAGCTGCGAACCACGCATGAGCAAAATATTGCCTTAACCGATGTACGCCAAAAGGATCTGTTTGAACTGTGGCAAGTCTTAGATCGTGGCAATTTGGCTCGTGCGCATATTGGCTTTCTGACTGACATGATTTGCTGTCCGGGCGGCGATTTTTGCTCCTTGGCAAATGCCAAATCCATTCCGGTGTATGAAGCAATTGCTCGCCGTTTTGATGATTTGGATGCTTTATATCATTTAGGCAAGCTTGATCTGAACATTTCAGGCTGTATGAATGCGTGTGGACACCACCATGTCGGCAATATTGGCATTCTAGGTGTCGATAAAAAAGGCGCTGAATATTACCAAATTAGTTTAGGCGGTAACTCAGATCATGATGCATCCATCGGTGATATTTTAGGACCATCATTTCCTGCAGAAGATATTCCCGATGTGCTCGAAGAAATTCTAAATACTTATCTGGATCTACGTTTAGCACATGAATCTTTTTTAGAAACCTACAAACGTGTCTCGATCCAGCCGTTTAAAGAGCGGGCTTATGCGGACATAAATTGAGATGTTGCATGACCGAACTCGGCTGAAGAAGTTAAACACTGCGAGCTACCAAATCATCATTATTTTGGCCGTTTGGAGCTGTGCTGATGTCTTACAAAAGTTGCTGAATTTGCCTGTGGCATCAGGGGTACTTGGGTTTTTTCTGCTGTTGTTTTTACTTGAAATGAAATGGTTGAAATTAGCCCACGTTGAACGCGGTGCCGATCTGTTACTGGCTGAACTGCTGCTGTTTTTCATTCCGCCAGTGGTTGGCGTGATTCAATATCAGGATTTATTGATTGCCAGTGGTTGGAAAATTTTGCTGGTGATTTTAATCAGCACCGCTTTGGTGATGATGGTTTCTGTATATAGCGTGCGGTTGTTGTTAAAGCAGCCAGTGCTAAATCAAGAATCAAAACTGGAAGATTAGTATGACTGAATTCTGGGGAATTTTTTACTTGGTTTGGACCGTGCTGTGCTATTTCATGGCAAAGCAGCTTTTTGTTCGAACACAAAAAATCTATTTATCCCCCATTATTGTTGTTCCTAGCTTGAGCATCGTACTGATCTTTCTTTTACAGCATCAGTTCCAAGACTATTACTTTTATACCCAATATTTGGTGGCCATGCTCGGCCCAATCACGGTGGCTTTTGCTATTCCTGTTTTTCGTTATCGCCGCATGATTCAGCAACATTTTAAAGTGTTGCTCTTCAGTTCTAGCCTCGCCATGTTGGTGGGTATTTTCAGCAGTTGGTTTTTGGCGAGCCTATTGGATTTTGATGACATCGTTAAAAATAGCCTGTTGGCGCGTTCCATTTCGATTCCTTTCGCTTTGGTGCTTACCGAAAAAGTGGGGGGCTCTATCAGCCTGATTCCGCTATTTACTGTGATTACAGGTTTGGTCGGTATGTTGTTGGGAGATCTCCTTTTGCTTTGGATGAAATATAAAAATCATCTTGCTTCGGGCGCAGCACTAGGTAATGCCGCACATGCTATGGGCATAGCTCGGGCAAGACAGCGGCATGAATTGGAAGGCGTCATTGCTAGTCTCTCGATGATTATTTCAGGAATCATTATGGTGCTATTTGCCCCATCGCTGATTGCAGTGACGAAGTATTTACTTGGCTTTATATCGTTTTAAATCAATAAGGAATCGAATATGAATCCTATGTCACATGCAAAGACAATCTTAAGCCCCAAAAGCTATCTCGCGGCCTTTGTCTTTATAGTACTCATGGTGGCGGCTGCCTATGGACTGAATGATCGTGAAATTATTCTGCCTGAAATGGCGGCGATGGCCGTTGGGCTATGGGTCTATCGAGATAAACAGTGGCTGAATCAGCCAGATAAAATTTTTATTTTACCCAGTTTGACCGCTGTAATCGGGTTCTGTATTAACTTAATGCCAATTTCATATCTATTCAAACTAGTTTTAGTTCTCTGTGCCATGTTGCTCGTGATGCGGATGTTTAACTATATATTACCGCCCGCACTGGCCACAGGTTTCTTGCCGATTGTGACCCAAGCCTATGAAATATCGTTTTTGATTTCGATTTTTGCCACCAGTTTTATCCTGATGTTGGGTGTAGTGCTCTTTAAACTGAACCAAGGCGTGGAGAGGAAAGGCAATTTTGATCGACGAAAAATAGGTGTATATGCCAGTATTACTTTAATCGGTTTTGCACTCGCTGCTATTTTCAAGATTGAAGCGATGGCACTGATTCCACCGATTACAGTGGTGGTGTATGAATCATTAAATATGATGATGTATTCGTTGAAAATGTGTCTTAAGCAGGTTGCTGTGTTGACACTGTCGATTTCAATGGCCGTGCTTATGCAGTTGTGGATTCAAGATTGGATCTTGCTCACCCTCATATATATGCCCTTGATGTTTCTTTTGCTCAAGCTCTTTGATATGCGCATTCCTGCGGTATATGCCTTTCCATTTTTGGTTTTTGTCTTTCCACAAGACAGTGTGATGCATTTACCTATGGCATCTGGCCTGATGGCTGGTTTTTCACTTGGCTGTGTCTATATCTATCGCACCTATTTTCAGAATATGAGTGCTGAGAAATCCTATACCTAGCTTGAGAGAAATGACATGATCAGATCTGATCATGTCATTTTATCTCTGGGATGGTGATATTTGCAGTATGGGCAGTGAGTCTCTTCAAATAAAAAGATGGTTTAAATCAGTCTTAATTTAAACCGTTTAACTTTTATTCAAAGGCTTCTGGGTAAATACATTGGATCAAGGCATCTAAGGCATTTTGAATACGCTCATTGATTTCAAATGAACAATTGATCCGAATATGATGTGGGACATTGTCCGTTTGATAAAATAATGAACCGGGCGCAATGCTGATATTTTTCTCTAAAAGCTGCTCATAAATCAAATTTCCATTGATCTGCTCGGGCAAAGTAATCCAAAGAAAATAGCCCGATGGATAATAATGAATTTGATAATCTTCAGACAAATGTTCAGATAAATAAGTGTAATACTGATTTTTGAGACGTTTTAAGGTGTTACGCAAAGTTTTTAAGTGCTTTTCATAGTGTCGATGCGATAAATAATCGACCAAGGCATTTTGAATAAATGAGTTGACGGAAAGCGTGCTCATCAGCTGTAGATGCTGAATATGCTCCGAAAATTTACCCGCATAGACCCAACCAATCCGAAAACCCGCACCTAAAGTTTTTGAAAAAGAAGAGCAGTGTAAAACCAAATTTTTCTGATCAAAGTATTTCATCGACAGCGGTTTTTTATGATCAAAATAAAGCTCTTCATAAACATCGTCTTCAATTAAATAGATATCGCGTTCGTGCAGTAGCTTTGCCAGTTGGTATTTGATGTCATCACTGACCGTAAAACCAATAGGGTTGTGACTGTTGAGCATCAGCAAACAGACTTTAATTGGGTAACGCTCAATCGCATCTTTAAAAGCCTCAAGGTCAATACCGTGTTCTTCATGTTCAGGAATACTAATGACTTTCAGGCCCAAATGTTCAGCCGCTTGCCATGCGCCATAAAATATTGTTTTTTGAAGTAAAATATAGTCACCCGGTTGGGTCATAGCTTGTAAGGAGAGGTTTAAAGCATCTAATCCGCCCGAGGTAATTACGATATCGGACGGGTCTGTTGGAATCCCTTGCATACAGTAGCGCTGTGCAATCAGTTTCCGCAGCTCAAAGTTTCCGGGAGGTAAACTTGGCATCTGTTCATAACTGAGACGGTGTTTGGCACGTTGTCCCAACGTTTGCATCAGCTTGGCAGAGTAGAGCAGTTGGCTGTTGGGAAAGGCAATGCCAAAGGGAACCATTTGTTCAGATTGGATCGATTTTAAGTATCTGAAAATTTTAGAGTTGATTTCAATTTTTTCGTTGAGGATGACACTATTGGAGTTGCTGTCTGAGCGTCCATCGCCTGTCACAAAGTAACCGAGTTTTTCTTGTGAATAAATCAGCCCTTGCGCTTCGAGTTCCTGATAGGCATTCATCACGGTCATTAAGCTAAAACCCGATGTTTCAGCTTGTTGACGGAGTGAAGGTAGTTTATCGTTGGCTTTCCAAAAACCACTTTCAATCAAATGTTTCAGGCTGAGCGCAAGTTTTTCTGATTTATACATATGGGTTCGCTGCAATTAAAAGGCACAGGACATGTATTGAAAGTCCCGTGCCTAATTCATAAAAAATGCTTGGCTGGCTTTAGTAAGCAAAACTCAGCAACAGCTTAAAGAAACCCGCAATCAGTGCGAGAGAAATAAAGCCAAAGCACCACAATAAAATAAACCATAATCGTGGGCTGAGTCGATCAACAAATTTTTTCATGTCTATCTCCTCAATTAATGATAACCCTGATCCCCTATACGTACTTTGTCACGGAACACCCAATAGGACAAGAAGGTATAGGCAATGATGATTGGGATTAAAATTGCAGCTCCCACCAAAGTAAACTTTAAACTTGACTCAGGTGCAGCGGCCTGCCAAATAGTGACCGATGGCGGAATAATATTGGGCCATAAGCTGATGACGAAGCCAGTAAAAGCCAAAAAGACTAAAGCCAAAGTATAGATAAACGGTTTTAGTTCATGCTGCTTTTTGCACGCCGATAGAATCAAGCCAACAAACAGTAAGACTAAAATTGGCACGGGGCTAAAATAGTATAGATTCGGCAGAGAGAACCAACGCTGCGCAATTTCAGGATGGGTCAGTGGCGTATATAAACTCACGGCACCGAAGATAATGAGCAAAGCAATAATCAGCCTAGGCATGAGATGAAACATCCGTTGCTGTATCTCTTTTTCGGTTTTCCAAATGAGCCAGCCACAGCCTAAAGTGGCGTACATGACCACGACCCCTAGACCGGTAAAACATGTAAATGGCGTGAACCAGTCCCATCCACCACCGCTGTAAATACCATTGGTGGTCTGAATACCTTGGATATAAGCCCCTAAAATCACGCCTTGGAAAAAGCTCGATAAGATAGAGCCCCAGATAAACGCGAGATCCCAGAGGTATTTGGTGCGCGTGGCTTTGAAGCGAAACTCGAACGCTACGCCGCGGAAAATCAAGGCAACCACCATAAAGATAATGGGTAAATACAGTGCCGATAAAACGGTTGAATAGACCAAAGGAAATGCAGCGAATAAGCCAGCACCACCCAGGACCATCCATGTTTCATTACCGTCCCAAACGGGCGCGACGGTATTCATCATCACATCACGTTCTTGCGTTCCGTTCATAAAGGGAAACAGAATGCCAATGCCTAAGTCGAAACCATCCATAACCACATAGATGAGTACCCCGAGCCCGATGATACCGACCCAAACCAAAGCGAGATCAATCATGTGGTTTCTCCTTACTATTTTGAGCAGAAGGATCAGTGGTATCGATAGATTCTTCAACAGCACTGAGTGGACGTAAAGGGGTTTTAAAATGCCCCGGGCCAGTATCTTGCACGGCATCTAAAGGCGTAGAAAAAGCAGGGCCTAATTTGATCAAGCGCAGCATGTAGTAAATACCCGCGCCAAAGACGACGGTATAGACCAGAACAAAAATAATCAGGCTCAAGCCGACTTGATCTGCGGTGACTGTATGCGATAAACCGTCTTTAGTTCGAATCACGCCATACACCACCCAAGGCTGGCGACCAACTTCTGTAGTGACCCAACCTGCTAGGAGCGCGATATAACCTGTAGGCCCCATGATGATGGCAAATTTATGAAACCAACTGCTTTCATATAAAGAGCCTTTTTTACGCAGCCACAGCGCTGTTAATGAGAGTAAAACCATTAACATACCCAAGCCAACCATGACACGGAAACTCCAGAATACAATCAGTGCATTCGGACGGTCTTCAGCTGCGAAGTCTTTTAAACCAGTGACCTGACCCTCTAGGGAATGCGTCAGAATCAAACTACCCAGATTGGGAATACCAATCTCAAGATCATTCGATTCTGTTTCCATATTCGGTAAAGCGAACAGTAATAAAGGCATGCCATGATCACGATTGGTTTCCCAATGACCCTCAATGGCTGCCAATTTTGCAGGTTGGTGTTTTAAGGTATTTAAACCGTGGTTGTCCCCAATCACAACTTGTAAGCAAGACGTGACCAGGACCATCCATAAGCCCATGGAAAAAGATTTTTTCACTAACTCATCACGACGACCTTTCAGCAAATGCCATGCTGCGGTGCCGACCACTAAAAGTGATGAGACTAGGAAGGCCGCTGCTGCCATATGGGCAAATCGGTAGGGGAAGGATGGGTTAAACACAATTGCCCACCAGTCTGTGGGGACAATAATGCCATTTTCGATGGCAAAGCCTTGAGGTGTCTGCATCCAACTGTTGGAGGATAAAATCCAGAACATGGAAATACAAATACCGATAGCGACCATTAACGTGGCAAAAAAGTGGGCTTTGGGACTGACGCGTCCCCAACCAAATAGCATAATGCCCAAGAAACCGGCCTCTAAAAAGAAGGCGCTCATGACTTCATACGTGAGCAGTGGCCCTGTGACGCTGCCTGCGATGCGTGAAAATTCACTCCAGTTGGTCCCGAACTGGTAGGCCATGACAATGCCCGAAACAACCCCCATAGCAAATGCCACGGCAAAAATCTTAATCCAGTACTTAAATAAGTCTTTATAAATTGGATTTTGAGTGCGCAGCCACTTCCATTCCAGCATGGCAAGAAAGCAGGCTAAACCAATAGAGGTTGCAGGAAAAATAATATGAAAGGAAACAGTAAAGGCAAATTGAATTCTTGCCAACTCAAGTGCGGTTAATCCGAGGCTCATTGCATCCTCCATGGCTGGCAGGAATATCGACGGTTCGATACCCAGTTGCTGTCTAGATCGGAATGATAAAAAAGCATAGATCGTTTCATTAAAAACTACCTACTTAAAATACTGATGATGATCTTGCATCAGGATGTCTAGAAGATGTAGGTACAAGAATTGGAGAGAAAAAATATAACAAAATAGAAAATTGCACTTAGTCTGTTATATTTTTTGAACTGTTTTTATGATCTATTCATTCTTATTACTTCATTAAAATATACAGAAAGTTTTGATGCTGAATTAGTTAAAAAATGTTATTCAAAACTTGCATAACACCTTGTTTGAAATAGCGTAGTTTGAATAAAACTTTTAACGAGGGAACTTTATTATAAAGGATAGTTTCAGTAGTAAAAGCTGAAGTCTAGCTGACAGCCATCGAACCGAGTATGTGCGAATATTTACACCTACAGGATAATGATATTGCGCTATCTATTGTGATTCGAAAGTCGTTTGATACTTAAAATAGCTCTAAAAAAGGGAGTCTGTAGACTCCCTTCAATATAATAGTTTAATGTGCAAGGAAAGTTGCGGCTTCATCAATTAAATCAGCAACGGCTTTGGGTTGAGACGCGAGTGAAGCATGACTGGCATCTAAAGAAATGACTTTTTGAGCATTTAAGCGTGAAGACATCATGGCTTGGTTTTCAGGGTGAATCATGCGGTCTTCGGTTGAAATTTGGTACCAAGATGGTTTGTTTTTCCATGCTGGGTTTGAAATGGTATCGCCAAAAGTACTCGCAACAGGGGCTTTCTGGGTGATGCCCATGACCAGTCCTTCATCATTCGTTAAGTCCTGACAGAAGCTTTCATGGTATTTATCGGCTTTGACCCAAAGGTATCCGTCATTGTCGGGTTCTAAGTTGGGGGCACCAACGGGTAAATGTTGCTGCGTGATGCCACCTGGACTTTCACCAGCATCGGGTGCAAAAGCTGCAATATAGACTAGACCCACAACATTGGGTTGATTACCCACTTCGGTAATGACCGCCCCCCATAGGAGTGGCCAACTAAAAGTACATCTCCTTGTACTTGTGCAATCATTTTACGGGTTCTTTCGACATCATCCGCCAAAGAGGTGAGGGGGACAGTTCAACGGCGCGTAGGGCTTCATAACCTCTGTGAGATAGGTCAGTAATGACTTTAGACCAATGGGCAGCGCCGCCCCAAAATCCATGTACTAAAATAATTGTTGGCTTCTTATTCATCTTCTTATCCCTAGAGTAAAAATATCATCTTATAGTTAAAAAAGTGGCCATGCTAGGTTAGGCTAATGATTATCGATGCAAGTTAATTTAACTAATTGTAAGTTAAAAAATATAGATAAAAGACTGCAAAAAATGCCAACTACATTAAAAAGTTGGCATTTTGTGTGATTAATATTTTGTTTTTCTTACTGCTGTTTTTTTTTAGATTTTCTAAAATATTCAATACTGATACTCATTTTTTGAGGCGTTCAGTTATCAAAAAAAGCAGAGCTGAATTTTCATAATGTTATAAGATGTGCAGGCTGCGCTGAACGGTTGATTTTGGGGGGAAATTGATCATTTATCAATAACTAAAGTAGTACGTTTCATTGTTTCAAATGAACCTCATTAGGGTTTTAAAAGTTGAATTTGGCCATGTTCTATTGCTTCCAATTCTCAACGAGAAATGGGGGAGATGAGGTACATGGCAGATTTTGGGTGGGTATAAATAGAGTGCATTTGCATGAAAAAAATTAGATGTTTTTTAGTTTTAGCTACAGTTTTGGGGATGAGTGCTTGCGGGGGCGGTGAGGATCAGTAGTCAACAACAGCAACGGTAAAAGATGTTCAAAATGAAATGCCTGTAGCCGTAATTCAGTCAACGCAAAACAGTGCTATGGTCGGGGATAGTATACTTTTAGATGGTTCTGAAAGTACCGATGATGGCACGACCACATTGAGCTATCGTTGGGCGGTTGTTAAAAAGCCAGAAAATAGCTTTCCCAGTCTGGGTGCTAGCACGGATAAAACATTTCATTTTATTCCAGACCGTACAGGAGATTATGAACTGAGTTTAGTGGTGAATGATGGTCAACAAGACAGTCAAACCACTACGGTCAAACTACAAGTCTTTGCAAGAAATACAGAACAAGTTGTCAATCCATCAGATGTGATACCAGATCCTAAAGAGGATGATGTATTGGTCGACAATACAGAAGAAAAGGGTAAGGTCATTTTTCGTGATGGCTTTGAGACGGGGACGATTCGTGTCGATAAATACAGCAATGATCTGTCGACGTGGAATGCAATGGCTCTCCACTTTGAAAATCGTAGTTCAGCAACGATAGTTAAAGATCCAGCTGGTAT
>OERJ01000320.1_pt1 | contig 13711 bp, 8 predicted proteins | sample 1539991 | NCBI WGS metagenome assembly OERJ01 (sample SAMEA3891247, study PRJEB23780) | metagenome | biome: terrestrial biome; feature: animal house; material: water of meat washing | place: Italy | collected 2015-05-12
GGTGATACTTCTTTGCGACTGGCCATCTGCCAATCCGGCATCTGGTCGTAGACCGCTTTCCAATAGAGAGCCGCCAGCTTGGCCTCTTCATCTGTGCAGCCCTCTTTAGGTCCCTTGCCCAGTAGGGCTCGGGTTGCCTGTTTGATGCTACTTAAGGTGAATAGCTTGCTGGAGAGCTGGGAGATGCTCGACTTTTCCATCTCAGTAAGCCCGACGAAGGGCTCCATGCTGGTAGCCAAATGGCGAGCAAGCTCAGAGCCTTGATCTCTATGGTCATAGAGCGTTGACAGTGACGGACTGGGTTTGACCGCGTACTTGTTGAGATCAGCAAACATTTGCTGGCTTCGGGTTAACCCTTCATCGACAAAGAACAAAACAGGGATGTTATCCTGACCCAGTTCGGGGCGCTCTACCAACGCCTCTTCGATAGCTTTACGACGGTGCTGCCCATCGTTGATCCAGGGCTGACGCATCAGTGTTTATACTTTGAACAACCCCATACATTCGAACAAATATTGTTCATTCAGACAGCAGAGCCTGCGCTTGTTGGCCATGCTTAGATTACGTGATTTGTTTTGCTTCAGCATGTTCAGTATCCACTGCCTGATGACCGCTAAGTTTTCCCCAGCGAAGCCCGCTCTGGCCTGAAGTTGATCCTCTCCGAACGCAATATCTAAAGTCCAGTGCAGCAGATTTTCTACCGACCAGTGCGCTCGGGTTGCCTTCAGCGCTGAGGTGGCATCCAACGCTCGGCTACTTATATAAAATCTCACGAAATCATAGCCTTTGCCATTTTCAATTCGCTCAGCCTGCACGGCTATGATCGTCTTCGCTTTCCACTGCTGGCAAACTGGCATGCTTTCATCAACCATCAGAACCCAACAACGTCGATGCTCTTTTCGCCCATGTTCTGAGTCAAATTGTTCAGTAAAGCCGTGCCCCGAAACATCGGTTTCATTCTTATCCCAATACGCTTGGAACTGTTCTTTTACTTCAGTATTGAGGCTAGGTTGGTTGTCTTTCACTGCAAGCAGGTAATCACCCGACTTTTTGAGGATGGTGTCGGCGATTTTTACCTGTGTACCCATCGCATCAATACTGACTAAACACCCTTTTAATTCAAGAAGTTGGAGTAGCTCAGGTATTGCCGTGATCTCGTTAGATTTGTCAGCGACTTTTTGCTGGCCAACACACATCCCCAGCTCAGTTGACCAGACATTGACCATATGAACAGCGTTGGCACCTCGCCCTTTAGCGGTAGCACGAAGAGCTTTACCATCAACCGCTAGTTGGCCAACCAGCTTATCATCGCCCATGATGTCGCCGATCCACGCTTGAAAAATGGATTTCAGACTGGCGGGAGGCAGAGTGGCAAAAATGCGGTTGAATGTGTCGTGTGATGGAATGCCGCCAGGCAAGCTCAACCAGCGCCGGAACCATGGCTCTCGCTCTTGAGCAAACAAGGTAATCTCGCTCCAAGTATCAAAACCGCACATCATGGCGCAGATGGCCATGAAAACAACCTCTGACAAGATATGCGAGCACTTGGCCTGATTGCGTGGGTCTGGAATTGATTCAAGGTAGTCGAGCAAAGACTTCTGGGCCATAAAAATAAACAGTTAGTTAAGATCTCGACTATTTACAGCTTGGCAACGCAAGGTACAATTAAAATCGTACTTGGCGCCGCTCAACTGATCGATACTTGATCAACTAGCGCAAAGAATGATCATGCGTCGGCCCTGGTTCCTCCCCCAACCTCTCCGCCAATCCGGAATAACGCTCGGTCTTTTTCCGCACCGCTTGTGCCAGCAGGGCGCGATCGCCGTAGAGATCGAGTTTCGCCTTGGCGCGGGTGATGCCGGTATAGACCAGCTCGCGGGTCAGCAGCGGGCTGGGGCTGTCGGGCAGCACCAGCACGGTATGGGCAAACTCCGAGCCCTGGGATTTGTGGATGGTCATGGCGTAGACCGTCTCGTGGGGCGGCAAGCGGCTGGGCAACAGGGCACGCAGGGTGCCGTCCGGCTGCTCAAACCATACCTTCAACCGGCCAGTTTCATCGGGCAGGCAGAGCCCCATATCGCCGTTGTAGAGGCCGACCCCGTGGTCGTTGCGCACCACCATCACCGGGCGACCGGCATACCAGTCGCCATCGCGGGCAATCAGGCCAGCCCGTGACAGGGCCAGTTCGAGCCGCTCGTTAAGTCCCAGCACGCCGAACGGGCCATCGCGCAGGGCGCAGAGGATCTGGAAGCTGTTGAATGCCTTGAATACGGCGGCGGGCGCTTCCCCCGCGCGGGCCGCCTTCAGATAGCTGCCGTAACCGGCCACCCCCTGGGCAATCAGGGCATCGTAGGCCTCCCCCGCCCAGGGGTGCAGGCTGATATCGGCAAAGCCCATGCCCCAGACTGATTCCACCGCCGTGGCATCGCCGCTGTTGCAGGCGCGCGCCAGCTGGCCGATGCCCGAATGCTGATCAAAGCGCCAGCTCTTGGCCAGCAAACAGAGGCTGTCGCGCACCGGTGCCCCCGCGGGCGTGCCCTGCAAGCGGTAGCCGGTCTGGCGGGAGAGCCAATCCGCCTGCGCCGGGCTGATGCCCTGTTCGATAAAGCTGCAGATATCGCCGAGCACGGCCCCCGCCTCCACCGAGGCGAGCTGATCCTTGTCGCCGAGCAGGATCAGGCGGGCGTGGCTGGGCAGCGCATCGAGCAGGCGCGCCATCATCGGCAGGTCGACCATGGAGGCCTCATCCACCACCAGCAAGTCGAGGTGCAGCGGGTTGCCCGCGTGGTGGCGGAACTGGCTGCGCCCCGGAATGACCCCGAGCAGCCGGTGCAGGGTGCCCGCTTCGGTGGGGATCGCTTCGACCCACTCGGGGGGCAGATCGAGGGCCTGCAGGGCAGAGCCGATACTCTCGGTGAGGCGCGCCGCCGCCTTGCCGGTGGGGGCCACCAGCCGGATCGCCGGGGCCTTGCCCGCTTGCAGGCCGGTCTCCACCAGAATGGCGAGCAGTTTGGCGACCGTGGTGGTCTTGCCGGTGCCGGGGCCGCCGGAGATCACCGCAAAGGGGCGCGCCGCCGCGGTGGCCGCCGCCAGCTTCTGGCCGTTGCAGCAGAGCGCCTCGGGCACCAGCGCATCCAGCTTGCTCAAGTCGCTCGCCGCCTGGGCGCTGGCCAGCAGCCCTTCGATGGCGGGCCAATCCACCTCGTTCGGGAACACCAGATCCAGATACTTCTCGATAAAGTGGCGGGCCGAGAAGTCGGGGGCGAGGCGGGCCTTGAGCAGCGCCGCGAACACCAGCCCGTAGTCGCGGGCAAACAGCCGCGACAGGGCGGGAGCAATCTCCGGCCATTCGGCTCGCTCGCTCAAAGCGCGCAGATGGCGGGCCACCCCCAGTTCAAAATCGTGGTAGCGGGTGAGGTAGAGCCGCCCGTGCCACAGCCGCAGCGGCCAGCGCGGGGCGAGCCCGTCATCCTGCTCGGTACCAACCAGGGGACTCTCTGCAAACAGGGCGGGCCAGCGGGCAGGATCCGCCAGATCCAGCAACAGATCCCGGCTCTGCTGGGGATCCAGCCCGAACGGGCGCAAGGATCCGGTAGCGAGCATCTCCAGCGGCAGACAGACATGGCCGCGCCCCAGCTCGAAGCAGGTGAGCGCCGCCCCCAGCACCAGCTCGGGGCTGCCGCCAAGGTCGGCCACCAGCCTGGCAAATTGCAGATCCAGCTGGCGGATGCGGCCAGCCAGCGCCAGTGTTTTCAACCGTTCAACCATCATTGCGCTGGCTGCGGTGCTGATCATGGTGCCGCTCATGCCTCTACCTCGTTAAATGCTTGGGATCCCGCTGCTGGCAGCTCACTGCCTTCGCGAAACAACTTATCCAGCCCCAGCACCAGTTCACGGCTCGGGCGGGTATGGAAAATGCCCCCCTGCGGCATGCCGCGCAGGAACAGATAGAAAACGCCGCCAAAGTGCTGCTCGAAGTCGTAGCCCGGCAGGCGCAGGGTGAGCAGCCGGTGCAGCGCCAGCGAGTAGAGCTGGTATTGCAGGTCGTAGCGGTGCTCGGCCATCGCCCGCTCCAGCGCCGGACGGCTGTAATCGGCGGGGCTCATGCCGAGGTGGTTCGATTTGTAGTCGAGCAGATACCAGCGCCCCTGCCACTCGAACACCAGATCGATAAAGCCCTTGAGCATCCCCTGCACGGTGGCAAAGCTGAGCGGCTTGTTGCCCCGCGACAGCGGGTCGTGCTGCTGGCAGAGGGCGGTCAGCGCCGGTGCCGTCACCCGTCCCATGGGCAGGAAGAACTCCAGCTCCACCTGTTTGCGCTCGGGGGCCAGATCCCGCAGCCGCACCGGCTCGCCAAAGCCGGTATCGAGCGGGGTATCCAGCACCGCCTCCACCTGCTGTTGCAGCACGGGGGCCCAGCTCTCGTCGAAGCCATCCTGCGCCAGCAGGGTGGCGATATGCTCTGCCAGCGGCTCGCCCGCGGCGCTTTGAAAGTCGATGGTCTCGAACAGGCTGTGCAGCAAGGTGCCGGGGCGCGCCCCTTTCGGGAAGGTGAAGATGGAGGGCTGGGGTGCCTCGTCCGGTTGTTCCGCCGCCAGCGCGGCCGCCTCGGTGACGACCTCGTCATCGAAGCCGGGATTGGCCAAGACCCCCTTGCTGTGGCCGTGACCCTGCGCCGCCAGCCCGGAGTAGGAGCTGATCCACCAGTCCCGCTCAAGGGAACCGCTAAAGTGGCGCACCTGCGGCTCGCCCAGCTGCTCCTCCTCTGGCGGCAGCGGGGCCGGACGGGTGAGCGAGGGCTCACCGACGGCCACCCCGGGCAGCGCCTGTGCCAGCTCGGTCAGAGCGGTCGCCAGCGTCTGCGCATCCCCCTCTTCGCCCTTTTGCAGCAGGTAGCCGATGGCGGTGTGGTGCAGGTCGGTCTTCTCCGACTTGCCCGCCCCCGCCCGCACCGGCGCCAGCCCCAGCCAGGTGGCGTAGACGCCCCGGGTCAGCGCCACATAGAGCAGCCGCAAATCTTCGGCAAGGCGCTCCCTGTCCGCTTCGGCGAGCGACGAGTCGGCGCCGGTCAGATCGAGAATGGTGCGATTGCCCGCCTCATCCGCCTCGTGATAGAGCGGGGTCTCGGCGGTTCTGTGGCTGCAGATAAAGGGCAGGAACACCAGCGGGTACTCCAGCCCCTTGGATTTGTGGATGGTGACGATCTGCACCAGCTTGCGCTCGGATTCGAGGCGCAGTACCTGCTCCGCATCCTGCCCGTTGGGGCGGCTCACCGCCTCCCCCAGCCAGCGCAGCAGGGCGTACTCCCCGTCCAGCTCGCTGCTCACCTGTTGCAGCAGCTCGCCAAGATGGAGGAAGTTGGTCAGCCGCCGCTCGCCATAGGGGCTCGCCAAAAGCGAAGAGGCGAGATTGCGCCGGTGCAGCAGGGCCCGCAGCATCGCCAGCACGCCGCGGCGGTGCCAGATCTTGCGGTACTCCATAAACTCCTGCACCGCGCTCTCCCACGCCCGCTCGTCGCTGGCCAGCCCATCGAGCGCCTTGGCGTCGAGATCAAACAGGCCGGTGGCGAGCGCCGCCCGCAGGCTGCGCTCTTCGCTCGGGTTCTGGCAGGCGTGCAAAATCAGCAGGATCTCCCGCGCCTCCGTCTGCTCCAGCACGCTCTCGCGGTTCGACAGATAGACGGAGGCGATGGCGAGGCGCGCCAGCTCCTGCTGCACCAGCTTGCCCTCGGCGCCGGTGCGCACCAGCACGGCGATATCCCCGGCCTTCACCGCCTTGTCACCGATCAGCGCCTTGCCCTCGCGGGCCAGGGTCAGCAGGCGGTGGATCTCGGCGGCGGTGGCGCGGGCCATCTTGCTCTGGTAATCCCCCCGATTGAAGGTGGGCTGGCCGCTCAGCTGCCAGCAGTGGAGCACGGGCGCGGTGGCGCCATCGAGCAGCAGCGCCTTGCTCTTGCCCTGCGCCTCCACCGGCAGGAAGGGGATATCCGCCTCGTAGATAAAGGGATCCTTGGCCCGCTCGAACAGGCCGTTGACCGCCCCCACCAGCGCACTGCTGGAGCGCCAGTTGCGCCCGAGGGTGTAGTGGGCGCTCACATTTCGCCGCGCCTGAATGTAGGTAAAGATGTCGGCGCCGCGAAAGCCGTAGATGGCCTGCTTGGGGTCACCGATCATCAACAGCGCCGTGTCTGTGTGGCCGCCGTAAAGCCGATGGAAGATGCGGTACTGCTGGGGGTCGGTATCCTGAAATTCATCGATCATCGCCACCCGGTAGGTGGCGCGAATGCGCTCGCAGAGCCGCTCGCCAAGGCTGGAGCCGAGCGCCCCGTCGAGATCTTTGAGCAGGTCATCGAACGAGAGCTGATGAGCCTGCCGCTTGCTCGCCTGCATCCGGCTGCGCACCACCTTGGCCGCCCGTTGCAGGATGAGATCCCGAATACCGGGGCGGCTCGCCAGCAGTTCATCGATCTGGCTGAACAGCGGCAGGGTCGGCACTGCGCCCCCCTTCTTGAGGTTCTCCTCCAGCACCGTCTGGCCGAAGCGCTCCAGCTCCTTGGGAATGGCGTAGCCACTGCTCTCGTCCTGTGCCCAGTCGGCTATCTTGGCAAGCCACCCTTCGTAGTTCTTGCCGGTGTAGCGGCTGATCTGGCCGTCGGTCTGGCGGCGGATCTCGTCCGTCTGCGCCAGCCATTCGCTCTTCACCGCCGCGATGCGACTCATGGCCGCCTGATGGCGGGCGGCGAGGGTCTCGTCCCCCAGCGCGGGGTGGATCTCCAGCTCGCTGTTGTCGAGCCAGCTGCCCATCTCCCGCAGCAGGGCGGCGGGGCTCGGCCAGAGCGCGCGCACCGCGCTGGCGAGGGCTTTATCCACCGGATAGAACTCGGCGCGCCAGTAGTCGCTCACCGCCTGCAGCCTGAGCTGGCTGTCGTCGGTGAGAAATTCGGTCTCGAAGAGGGCGCCCGACTCGAAGGCGTTCTGTTTCAGCATCCGCTGGCAGAAGCCGTGGATGGTAAAGACCGCCGCCTCGTCCATCTGCCGCTCGGCGGCCAGCAGGCGGCGGGCCGCCAGCTCGTGATCCTCCACCTCTGCCAGCAGTTGGGCCAGCAGGGCATCATTGCTATGGCCGCGCATAAAGGCGAGCCGCGCCTCGTGGATGCGGCCGCGGATCCGCCCGCGCAGCTCGGCGGTGGCCGCTTCGGTAAAGGTCACCACCAGAATTTCGGTCACCGAGAGCGGCCGCTCGTGGGCGCTCGGCTGACCGGCATCGGCCCCCTCTTCAATGAGCGGGCCGTGGCCCAGCAGCAGGCGCAGGTAGAGACCGGCGATGGTGTAGGTCTTGCCGGTACCGGCGGAGGCTTCGATCAGTCGTTCACCATGGAGGGGAAAACGCAGGGTATTGAGCGGGTTAGCCATTATTTCAGCTCCTCCAGGGTCTTGAGCAGCGGGGTCAGGTGTTCGCGGGCCAGCGCCTGCAACTGCCCCAGCACCTCGTCATCGAGTTCGGGGAAGCAGCGGGCGACGTAAACGTCTTGCCCCTCCCCATTGATCATCCAGCCGCCGTTGAAACGGGTGAGGGCCGCCTTGTCGGCCGCCTCCGGCTTGTCGGGATCCTTCTCGATCGCCTTGAGCCAATCCCAGGCGGTGTTGGGGAAGAAGGGCAGCGGCCGCTTCATCCCCTGCGCCCAGCACGCCACCAGCGCCGCCAGCTTGGGGCGCGCCTCGTCGGCAGAGAGCTTGGGCAGTCGCAGACTCTGTTTGGCATCGAACAGCAGGGTGTCGCCGGGGGCGCCGCTCAATGAGAGGCAGAGGTGCTGGATCCAGCCCAGCAGCAGATCCTTGCCGTTGAAGCTGCCGGGTTTGACCACCAGCAAGCGCCCCTTCTGGGTGTCGATCCACCCTTGCAGCTGGCCCTGAGTGAGGGAGATATCGATCTCCACCGCCTGCTTTTCTGACTCATTGGCCGCAACCCATGGCCGCAGCCGATCCGCCAGCTTGCCCATCTCGGCATCCAGATCGTCCAGCAGCAGGCTGCCGAACCACCCTTGCGGCAGCAGGCCGGTGAGCTGCAACCGCTCGCGACGCTCGGTACTTTCACCTTCCGCCAGATGGGCATCGAGCAGCAGATCTTTCAGCTGATAATGTTGCAGGCCATCCAGCTCGAACGGCTCGCTGTCCTCGATGTTGGCTTCGTTCAGCTCAAACCACACCTTGAGGCGGCGGTTGAGGAAATATTTGGTGGGCTGGCGATAGAAGCGCAGCAGCTCCGCCAGCTCCAGCCCCTGCTCCTTGCCCCATTCGGGAGGTAAAGGCAGCTCGCCGCTCTGGAAGTTGGCCGCGCCGCGCACCGGATTGAGGGCGGGCAGCCAGTCGGCGGCATAGGTAAAGAGGCGCGAACCCGCCTCCGGGTAGAAGTAGTTGCGGCTGTAGGGGGTGAGCGGGTGCGCCACCATCAGGTGGTTGAGCAGCCGCTTGCCGGAGGTTTCGTCGTCGAGATCCTCATCCCCCGCCAGCACAAAGCCCTGCCGCACATAGTCGATCAGCTCCGCCAGCAGCACCGAGGGCACCTTGTCGCTGTTGTCCTGCGCGCTGAAGCCCTGATAGCTGATATAGAGCCCCTGCTGGGCGCTGAGCAGCGCCTCGAGGAAGAGGTAGCGGTCATCATCACGACGGGAGCGATCCCCGCGCCGCGACGCCACCGCCATCAGATCGAACCCCATGGGGGCCAGGGTGCGCGGGTAGACGCCGTCGTTCATGCCGAGCAGGCAGACCTGCTTGAAGGGGATGGAGCGCATCGGCATCAGGGTGCAGAAGTTGACCTGACCGGCGAGGAAGCGCTGGCTGGAGCGGGACTCCCCCAGCACGCTGCCGAGGTAATCCTGCAACAGGTCGGCGGTGATGGGCTGCTCGAAGCGGGCTTCGCCGAGCCGGGTCTGCCACTCGGCCAGCTGGCTGCGAATGAGCTGAAGCTGACGCTCTTCATCCTCGTCGGCCAGATAGAAGCGCTCCAGCAATGCCAGCAGGCAAGCGTTCCACTCGGCCAGCGGCTGCGCCTGTTGCAGGCGGGGCAAAAACTCGGCCAGCGAATCGACAAACCAGGCGAGCTTGCCGAGCGCCAGCCCCTGCTGACCCTCGATATCGGCGTAGGGCAGAATGCCCGCCACCGGCTCGCCATCCCCCATGGCAAAGCCGAGCAGCATGCGGCGCAGGCCGAACAGCCAGCTGTTGCCGGACATGGGCGGCAGATCGAAACGGACGGGGTAGCCGTCATCCAGCCCCCAGCGGATGCCGGTCTCCTGCACCCAGACCCGCAGCTGGTTGAACTCGTCGTCATCCAGCTCGAAGCGGCGCAGCACGGCGGGCACCTCGAGAATGGCGAGCAGCTCGCCAGCCCCGAAGCGGGCGTTGGGCAGCCTGAGCAGGGCGAGGAAGCTTTGCAGCAGCGGGCTCTCCTGACTCGCCGCCCGATCCGAGACCGCAAACGGGATCTGGCCGCGCGCCCCAAACACCGCCTGAATGTAGGGGCCGTAGCTGTTCACATCCGGCATCATCACCACCACATCTTTCGGGGTGAGGGTCGGGTCCTGCTCGAACAGCGCCAGCAGCCGGTCGTGCAGCACCTCGAGTTCGCGCATCGGGCCGTGGCAGGCGTGGATCTGCAAGGATCCATCCGCCGGATCGATGGGGCTCTTGTGATGGCTGCTGTCGAGATCGAACTGACCGGCGCCTCGCTCGGCCAGCTCCAGCACATCCTTCTGGATGGCGCGCAGCAGGCTGACATTGCCTTTGCCATCCACCTCGTCGATATCGACGAAAGCCTCGATTTGCGGCACCTCCAGCTCCATCAGCTGATGCAGGTAGTCGCGCCCCAGCTTGCCCATGGAGGCGAGCAGCGGGTTGGCGGGGCCCTGCAGGGTCTCGATATCGGTGCCGGGTTTGAGCTTGTTTTCGAGGCGCGCCAGGGTCTTGCGATCCAGCAGATCCCCCCAGTAGTAGCGGCAGGGGTTGGTGACGAACAGGTGCACCTCCACCTCCGGCCGGCTGCCGAGGGCCAGCAGCGCCTCCACATAGCGCGGCGGCAGCGCCGAGATGCCGAACACAAAGACCCGCTGCGGCAGCTTGCCCGGCAGATCGGCGGTACGCTCCAGCTCGTGGATAAACTCCTCGTAGAGGTTGGCGCGGTGGTAACCGCTCGGAGAGAGCGCCAGGGTGCGGGCCACCAGCTCGCGCCACAGCTCGGGCTGCCAATCCTGACCGCTCACCCCGGCCAGCTCCTGACTCAATCCTTCCCCCTCTTCCCAACGGGCGATCCAGTCCGGCCGGTAGACCAGATACTGGTCAAAGAGATCCGCCACCTTCTGGCAGAGCTGCCACAGCCGCACCTGCTCGGGATCCTTGGCAGGATCCTCCTCATCTCCCCCGCCCAGATAGGCGGCGAGCGGGGCAAAGGCGGGGCGCTCCAGCAAGGCAGGCAGAATGGTCATCAGCTGCCAGCTCATGGAGCCCTTGTTGTAGGGGCTCTGGCGCGGTACATCCGCCAGCACCCGGGTGAACATCTCCCAGATAAAGCTGGCGGGCAGCGGAAAGTCGATATTGGCGGCGATGCCGAAGGCTTTGGCCAGCTCCAGCTTGAGCCACTGGGCCATGCCCGGACTCTGCACCAGGATCTGCTCCCGATCGAAGGGGTGAGAGAGAGGGGCCTGCCGGATGCGGCTCACCAGCAGCTCTTTGAGCAGATCCAGCTGATTGGAGTGGTAGAGGGTAAACATGAGCAATTCCCGCCTGTGGATGAGAGGGGGCGAGGGAAAAGGCGAGCCATTTCCGTCACTTCACAAGAGAGGGAATTGTCAGGGATCGGGGGATAAGATGCAAAAGGCACTTGTGGCCAGCAGGCGGGCAAACCGCTGAACCATGAGGGGCGCCGCAGATTTGTGCCGTCACCTCACCTACCCGGAAAACGCAGACAGAAAAAAGCCGGTGCAGTTGCACCGGCCAAAAGGCATTGGAAAACTTGACTCTTCAGGGCATTACCAGTTTTTGCCGAGACGGGCATCCACACTGAAAGCCCCTGCTCCGGCCGCCGCCAGCGCCAGGAAACCACCGGCCACTGAGACGTTCTTCATAAACATCAGCATCTGCATCTGTTCGGCAGGCTGATAGTGGAAAATAAAGGCAGCCATCAGGGTGAAACCGGCCAGCAGCACGGAGAGGCTGCGGGTAAAGAGACCCAGCACGACGGCAAGGCCACCACCCAGCTCAAGCAGGATCACCAGCGGCAACATAAAGCCCGGCACGCCCATCGCTTCCATATAACCCTGAGTACCGGCGTAACCGCCGATCTTGCTCCAGCCCGCCATCACGAACATCAGCGCCAGCAGTACACGACCCGCCAGCAGCGCTACATCTTTCATCTTGTCCATTTCATATTCCTCGTTTGTGTCACATCACCGCTGACTGCTTCAGGGTAGGTCAAATAACAGAGCTTGGCTGGCACTGGTCGCAACCAGCTCCCACCGGTATTCATCACGACTGAGTACCCCGTCGCCGGGTCGGGCAGCCAGACCGTTGGCGGTCAGCTCCCCTGAAATCATCTGCAGGTAACCGTGTCGGCCAGCCAGTGCCCATTCGAGCGTCTCGCCCGGGGCCAGTTCCAGCCGCCATACGCGGGCCTGTTGGCGGATCCGCAGCGATCCCGCCTCGCCATCCGGTGACGCCACCAGCGTCATGCCCGGTCTGGACTCGATCTTCTTCTGCTGATATCCGGGTGGCGTGCCGAACTCGTTCGGCTCGATCCAGATCTGCAACAGGGAGAGAGGATCCGTCTGCGAGGGGTTGTACTCGCTGTGGCGGATCCCGCTGCCTGCGCTCATCAGCTGGAAATCCCCTGCCGGGATCTGCTCGGCATGGCCGAGGCTGTCCTTGTGCTCTATGGTGCCTTGCAGCACGCAGGTGAGGATCTCCATATTGGCGTGAGGGTGGGTGGCGAATCCGCCACCCGGCGCAACCAGATCCTGATTGATCACCCGCAGTACCGAGTGCCCCATCCACTCCGGGTCATAGTAGTGACCGAAGGAGAAACTGTGGCGCGCGTCCAGCCAGCCAAAGTTGGCCTTGCCCCGCGCTTCTGCGGCTCTCAATTGCATCATGGTCTGCTCCTCACCTACCGGGACGGTTGATTAACGCTGTTTGCCGCTACCGATGCCGAACGGAATACGGTATTCGCTGCTCTGGTCAGCCAGGCTGACGGTCAGGTTGCCCTGGGTACGGCTCGGGATCCGCACCTGCTGGGTGCCAGTCAGGTTGGCGTGGACTGATGCCAGCAGATCGCCAGACTCGTCACGCACTTCCAGCATCGGATTGGCTTTGCCATCCATTGCGGCAGTGGCGTTCCAGTTCACAAACAGCACGCCGGGCATGGCATTGAAGTCAGCCGGTACGGAAGCTTGGGCGAAACCTGTGGTCATCAGGCCTGCAACGGCCAGCATCTTGATTACGTTTTTCATGTTCATTCACTCTCTTGTTTTATATGTCATTGCCAAGGCCTTTTCGGCCAGAATCAATGCATCCATGCAAGAGGTTATTCAAATAGTGTGTTGTTCTTTCACCGACATCAGACAGACCGATTTGGTGTGTCACAGTGCGGAACTACCCGCATATTTGGCCGCTCGACGTTCCTGCCTAAGCGTTGATTGAATATTAAAGTGACATGACCTAACTTGTTAGCGAGATAAACTGGCAAACATATTCAAAAAAATTGAAGGTGAGGAATGGCCAAGGAATCGAACAAGGAACGGGCGCTGACCCTGGAGGCAATCCGGGTGCTGGACGCCATCGACCGCCGCGGCAGCTTTGCGGCGGCGGCCGACGAGCTGGGCAAGGTGCCCTCGGCATTGAGCTATACGGTGCAGAAGCTGGAAGACGAACTGGATGCCATGCTGTTTGACCGCAGCGGCCACCGCACCAAGTTCACCCCGGCGGGACGCATGCTGCTGGAGCGCGGCCGGGTGCTGCTGGAGGCAGCCGAGCATCTGGTGGGCGAGACCCGGGCGCTGGCCCGCGGCTGGGAGACCGACATCACCATCGCCGTCGATGCGCTGGTCCCGGTGCAGGCCCTCTACCCCTTGGTGGAGAAGCTGGCCGAGCAGACCGATACCCGACTGCGGCTGCGGGCCGAGGTGCTGGCGGGTAGCTGGGAGTGTCTGGAAGATGGCCGCGCCGACCTGCTTATCTCCTCCATCAACCCGGACATCATGATGACCGGCATCAAGCATCAGGTGATCAAGGACGAGGTGATGCTCTACGTCGCCCATCCCGATCATCCGCTGCATCAGGAGCCCGAACCCTTGGCCGACGAGACCCTGCGCCGCTACCGCGCCATCGCGGTCGCCGATACCGCCCTGCGCAAACCGGTTCTCACCTACCGCCTGCTGGACAAGCAGCCGCGCCTCACTGTCAGCACCATGACGGAGAAACGGGATGCCCTGCTGGCAGGGATCGGCGTCGGCACCATGCCACAGAGCTGGATTGAGGAGGACATCCGGGCCGGACGGCTCAAGGTGATCAGCCCCGAATATCGCCATCAGTTGCAGGTGGTGCTGGCCTGGCGGCGAGACACCATGGGCAAGGCCAAGAGCTGGCTGGTGCGGGAGATCCCAAAACTGTTTGCGGTCGGTGAAAAATGAGATCCAGTTAACAGAACACTCAATTATCTGCCT
>OERJ01000332.1_pt1 | contig 13285 bp, 16 predicted proteins | sample 1539991 | NCBI WGS metagenome assembly OERJ01 (sample SAMEA3891247, study PRJEB23780) | metagenome | biome: terrestrial biome; feature: animal house; material: water of meat washing | place: Italy | collected 2015-05-12
AGAAAAAATAACGTTCTCCACCGACCTCTGTCAGATCGATTTCCCAGAGCACCACGCTGGCCGACTGCTCCGCACGGGTGCATTCATTCAGTGTTTCCTGCCGGATATCCTGCATCAGTTCACCACCTGTTCAAACTCTGCGCTGAACTCAACACGCAGCATACTGACCCGCGACGACCATTTTGCGCAGGTCACCTTTATCTGCCGCCACTCATAAGGCGGCGTCCACAGAAAGGCTTTCCAGCCCCCGTGCTCTTCCAGAAACGACTCCAGTACCGTGGCCTCCTCACGGGGGACAGAAAGCGTCACGCTGTACGTTTTCAGGTTGGCATTCAGCCCGGCAGGCGCTCGCTGGGAATAGCCATCACCAAAGCGCACCTTTCTTACAGAAGGGGCCGAAGCCACATCCATACCGGGTTTCACTTTCCAGCGGAAGGTCTTCATCGTCCACCTCCGGAGAACAGGCCACCATCACGCATCTGTGTCTGAATTTCATCACGGGCACCCTTGCGGGCCATGTCATACACTGCCTTCATCATCTGTGGACCTGGCAGACCATTCGTACCGTCGTTCTGAATCACCACGTGATTGTTCTGATTAAAATTAATGCCTTCAGCCCGCCGCATCTGCGCCGGACTTCCGGTGCCACCGACATAACCACCAGTGGCATAGCCGCGCATCAGCCGGTAGAGATTCCCCACGCCAATCCGGCTGGTTGCCTCCTTCGTGAAGACAAATTCACCACGGTGAACAATCCCCGCTGGCTCATATTTGCCGCCGGTTCCCGTAAATCCTCCGGTTGCAAAATGGAATTTCGCCGCAGCGGCCTGAATGGCTGTACCGCCTGACGCGGATGCGCCGCCACCAACAGCCCCGCCAATGGCGCTGCCGATACTCCCGACAATCCCCACCATTGCCTGCTTAAGCAGAATTTCTGTCATCATGGACAGCACGGAACGGGTGAAGCTGCGCCAGTTCTGCTCACTGCCGGTCAGCATCGCCGCCATATTCTGTGCAATACCATCAAAGGTCTGCGTGGCTGCACTTTTTACCTGCGACATACTGTCCGTGGCGCTCTCTTCCCACTCACTCCAGCCGGACTTCAGGCCTGCCATCCAGCTCCCGCGAAGCTGGTCTTCAGCCGCCCAGGTCTTTTTCTGCTCTGACATGACGTTATTCAGCGCCAGCGGATTATCGCCATACTGTTCCTTCAGGCGCTGTTCCGTGGCTTCCCGTTCTGCCTGCCGGTCAGTCAGCCCCCGGCTTTTCGCATCAATGGCGGCCCGTTTTGCCCGTTGCTGCTGTGCGAATTTATCCGCCTGCTGCGCCAGCGCGTTCAGGCGCTCCTGATACGTAACCTTGTCGCCAAGTGCAGCCAGCTGGCGTTTGTACTCCAGCGTCTCATCTTTATGCGCCAGCAGGGATTTCTCCTGTGCAGACAGCTGGCGACGTTGCGCCGCCTCCTCCAGTACCGCGAACTGACTCTCCGCCTTCCACAAATCCCGGCGCTGCTGGCTGATTTTCTCATTTGCTCCGGCATGCTTCTCCAGCGTCCGGAGTTCAGCCTGAAGCGTCAGCAGGGCAGCATGAGCACTGTCTTCCTGACGATCGCCCGCAGACACCTTCACGCCGGACTGTTTCGGCTTTTTCAGCGTCGCTTCATAATCCTTTTTCGCCGCCGCCATCAGCGTGTTGTAATCCGCCTGCAGGATTTTCCCGTCTTTCAGTGCCTTGTTCAGTTCTTCCTGACGGGCGGTATATTTCTCCAGCGGCGTCTGCAGCCGTTCGTAAGCCTTCTGCGCCTCTTCGGTATATTTCAGCCGTGACGCTTCGGTATCGCTCTGCTGCTGCGCATTTTTGTCCTGTTGAGTCTGCTGCTCAGCCTTCTTTCGGGCGGCTTCAAGCGCAAGACGGGCCTTTTCACGATCATCCCAGTAACGCGCCCGCGCTTCATCGTTAACAAAATAATCATCCTTGCGCAGATTCCAGATGTCGTCTGCTTTCTTAAACGCAGCCTCTGCCTTAATCAGCATCTCCTGCGCGGTATCAGGACGACCAATATCCAGCACCGCATCCCACATGGATTTGAATGCCCGTGCTGTCCTGTCTGCCCAGGTCTCCAGCGTGCCCATGTTCTCTTTCAGGCGGCGGGTCTGGTCATCAAACCCTTTCGTTGCGGCCTCGTTCGCCGCCTGCAATGCCCCGGCTTCATCGCCGGAACGCTGCAACTGAGCAACATACGCAATCTGCTCCGCCGTCACGTTATGGAACTGACGTGCCATCGCTGTCAGTCCCGACGTCGGGTCTGTGGTCAGCTTCCCGAAGGCTTCAGCGACCTTGTCCACCTCCACGCCGGATGCAGAGGAGAAACGCGCCACACTCTGGCTGATCGCCTCAAACTGCTCACCACCACGCACACCGGCATTCACCAGCGCCGTCAGTGACTCGCTGGTCTGGTTAAACGTCAGCCCTGCCGCCTGCCCGGCTCTGGACAGGACCAGCATACGATCTGCCGTCAGTCCCGCCTGATTGCCGGAAAGGACCAGCGTTTTGTTGAAATCGGACAGGGTTGAGTTGCCCTGATACCAGGCATACGCCAGCGCACCGGTCGCCACCGCCAGCGAGGTGGCCCCGACCATCGGCAGGGTGATCGCACCGGCAAGCCCCCTGAACATGGGGATCATCCCGCCGAAGGAGTCCTTCACCTGCCCCCCCTGTTGCAGCAGGATCAGCCACGGACTTTGCCCGCCTGCAAGCTGCGTGGCCACGTCGGTGAACTGTGCAGGCAGCATACGCATGGCGGCTTTATACTGCCCGACGGAAATCCCCGCTTTCTGTGCAGCCAGCGCCTGTCGGCTCAGCGACTGTTCAACGACTGCCGCTGTTTTTTTCGCATCACTTTCCGTACCGGAAAAATGACGCCTGACTCTGGCCATCTGCTCGTCAAATCTGGCCGCATCCAGACTCAAATCAACGACCAGATCGCCTACCGGTTCAGCCATACCGGACTCCTCCTGCGATCCCTTCTGATACTGTCATCAGCATTACGTCATCCTCCGTCATGTCCGCCACATCCGGGGAAGCGGGGATAACTTCATTCCCGTCCGGGCCAAAGCGGACGCCTCCGGCAAGCCCTGCCGCTTTCTGCATCAGCACATCATCTTCAGGCTCTTCGTCAGCCTCGCGCCGGTTCAGCAGACTGAAATCCAGCGGATGCATATCCGGATCGCTGAAAAACAGGCTGAGTACGGTGTACGTCAGCCCGGAAAAGTGCATATCCAGCAGAACATCATGAAAATAATGGGTACTGTAAAAGCGGTGCCAGTCGGCATACTCCGTGGATGACATCCCGGCAAGCATGGCGCGCCAGTCGGGTCGCCCCATCTCACGCGCCAGTTTCAGGGCAAAACTCAGCTCACCGTCGAACACTTTCCCGCAGAAACAGGCTCTGCAGGCCCGGCGTCCTCTGTCTGTTCAGGAGCATCATTCACCACAAACTCATACATACCGGACAGCCGGTACACCACGTTTTCAGCATGAGAAATTGCCTCCGTGGGCCAGGTGGTAAGCACTTCCTGCTCAATCTGTTTAACGGCTTCATTCATGGAAGGCAGCTTTGTCTTCTTCGGATGGTTATGCCACAGGGACATCGCCACCAGAAACGCGCCGGTTCTGATGGCGTCTTCCACAGTAAACTTCCGGTTGCTGTCTGACTCCGCCTGTTCTGCCTGCCGTTTCATCAGGGCGAGATGCTCAATACGCTGCAGGGCTGACAGTTCAGAAAGCGTGACGGTCACACCGTTATGTTCAAATGATTCGGTTTTCAGGAACATCGCTGACTCTCCGGATTAACTGGCGGTGACGGTGATTTCTGCAACCGCAGCAAGTTCACCATTACCGGATACGACCGGAATGTTGACCTTGCCTGCAGCAACACCTTTCACGGTGATGGTCATACCACTGACCGACACGGTGGCTTTTGTTTTATCCGCAGACACCGCACGGAAGCTCTTGTCGGTTGCGCCTTCCGGCTGGAATGCCACGGTCAGCGTGGTGCTCTGCCCTTTCACCACCGAAGTGCTGGCAGGCGTCACGGTCATGCCGGTTGCCGCTGTTACCGTGCTGCGATCTTCTGCCATCGACGGACGTCCCACGTTGGTGACTTTCACCGTGCGGGTGATCACTTCCTTCGCCGTCACCGCCTTACCGATACTGCTGACCCAGCCGCGGAACACATCGACCGTGCCGTTCGGGAAGCGGATTTTATAGGCACGGGTATCCCCTTCATTAAACCACGCCAGCAGCGCCTGCTGCCCCTGCTCTCCGGGCATCCACGCCAGCGTGAAGCTGGTATCTCCGGCAGATTTCTGCCCCTGCCCGGTCGCAGTCCAGTCCGCATCTTCATCATCGAGATAGCTGTCGTCATAGGACTCAGCGGTCAGTTCGCCGGGCGTCAGGTCTTTAACTTTAGCCAGACGCGACCAGTCAACGTCTGAAAGCGGGTTCGCATAAGGGTCACCGTTCCCCTTATAAACCCACAGTGTGGTCCCGGCCCCTTTCACCGGCATTACTGGATTTGGTACAGGCATATCGTCCTCACATTTCATAGGTAATGACATAAGTCAGATCGGCTGAACTCCACAGGCCCGCATCATCGTCGCGCCGGTAGTCATAGCCGCTGGCCACCATACTGGTGATCAAATCTGACAGTGCCGGGATATCACTCATCACCGGATAAATCCGGGACTCCATCCACGCATCCAGCTCTGAATCCGGCACCTGAGCAGGCAGGAAAACTTCAATATGCAGCTCCGCCTGCCAGGTATCGCTGTCCAGCTCTTCGCCCGTGTATTCAGCGCCGGTGAGATAAACGGCAACTGCCGGAAAATCCGCCTCATCAAAAACAGCGGGGCGACCATCAAAAAGCGTCGCCCCGGTGTCATGCTTCTCCAGTGCATCCAGTACGGCTGCACGGAGTTCAGTATGTTTCATCGCTTTATTACCATTCTCAGTTGATGCTGCAGCGCATAGCCCAGCTCTTTCGGAAGACGTTCACGCCGTATCCGTTCAATATTCTGTTTAAACGCCGTGGTCAGCGGCACCGCCATCGGGATTTTCACCACATCAATGGGGTAACGGTTTTTCCCGGCCACACGCTGCATGACATGCCACCGGCCATTTTTCAGTTGCTGAATAAACGCGCCGGGAATACGACGGTTTCCCACCACAAGCACGCTGCCGCCACCTTTCAGGGATGAACGCTGCCCCTTTTTACGACGTCTGCGGCGGGAAAGGACAACCCGCGCGTTACCCAGCTTGATTACGGGCAAATCCCCCCGGTTAACCCTGATTCTGGCCTGCGGATTTTTGACCGTGGCCCTTTTCAGCCTGGCCCTTTCCTTTACCAGTTTCCGGCGTACCTTTGTCTCACGGGCAACCTGTGACGCCGACTGCGATATCGCGGATGAAGCAACGCGGTTAATGGCCATTGCGGCGGCACCGGGCACCGCCGTTCTGCTGATACGGCTGAGGTTTTCAACGGCCTGCTCAAGACCTTTTATGGCCATACATCCCCCTTTCAGCGGCGACGGTTAACGGCAGGCGGTACGCCCCGCCCAAGCCAGAGATGACAGCTTCCGCCATCATCCGGCGAAACCCGGTCTATCCAGAAGTTTTCCTCACCGATGGTCAGCGTGTCTCCACGCCGCAGCTGCCGCACATCATCAGTCCGGACAAACAGGGACGGGCTGGAGCCTTCAACGCGCACGCCCTGTCCGGCATAGCTGATATTTTCAGGGTCATCAAAAACACCACGTATCACAGCACCGGACTGCTCACCGGATGTCATGGTGGCTGACGTTCCCATGTACCCGCGTATCGTTTCATCGGCGCGGGCAATGGCAGCATCGAACAGGTTATCGAAATCAGCCACAGCGCCTCCCGTTATTGCATTCTGGCCAGGCCATGTTCTGTCATTTCGGCTGCCACACCGGCAGAGACACGAAACGCCGTTCCCGGCAGCACAAATGCCACAGGCTCATCCCGCGTGGCGTGAAGTGCATCAGTATGCAGCGTCGCCAGTGCCACAACCGTGACCAGATCAGCCGTATCAGTCACGGTATCCGGCTGCGCTGATACCACCTCATTTTCATGTCCGGTCAGCGCATTTTCCGGGCTGACAGATGTGTCCTGACCGGCAGCGTCATCCGTGTCATCAAGCTCCTCTTCCAGCTCTGCCACACGGAGTGCCAGTTCTTCTTTCGTCCCCGTCAGGCTGACATCACGGTTCAGTTGCTCACCCAGCACCTGAAGACGGGCAATCAGTTCATCTTTCGTCATGGACTCCTCCACAGAGAGAAAATGGCCCCGAAGGGCCATGATTACGCCAGTTGTACGGACACGAACGCATCAGGGTCAGCCAGCAGCATCAGCGGTGCTGACTGAATCATGGTGAACTCACGCGCCGGATCGCCGGTGGTCACCCAGTTTTTCGGGTAACGGGCAGAGGCGTTAATGCCTTCGCGCTGTGCGTCCGCATCCTGAATGCAGCCATAGGTGCGCAGACCGCGTGCCTGAGTGTTCCCCAGCACCATCGTGTTGTCCGGCAGGAAGTTCTTTTTGACGTCGTTTTCCACGTACTGTCCGGAATACACGACGATCGCCGTATCGCCATACATCCCCTTATAGGACACCGCTTCGCCCAGGTCTTTTACCGCTGTCTCCAGCTCGGAATGAGAGCCGCGACGGGTATCCAGCTTCTCCTTGACGGCTTTGAAGGAACGGAACAGCGCCCAGCCTTTCGGATCAAACACGATGATATTCACCACACCGCTGGCGTTCAGCGCGTAGGCTTCGATATCGTCGGTCGGGTCATACGTGGACTTGTCACGCTTGCTCCACTCCGTGCCGCCGGACTGCGTGATGTTGTTCGCCGCACTGCGGCCCATATCCACCTCAACCGGATCGAAGGCTTCACCGGTCATGGTGTATTTGCCCTTAAGCACAGCAGAAACTGCCTGCATCTCTTCGACCTGAGCAATGGCCAGCTCTTCGTCTCGCATGTTCTGCATGATGATGCGACGGCGGCGGTAAGCCGGGTCCGCCAGATTCTGCGGATCTTCATCCGGCAGGCGACGCAGGGTCATCTGCGGATTCACTTCATGCTTGGGTTTGACATATCCCGGCGTAAATTCAGAGGTGGAGCCGCCACGGGAACGGATAACCTCACCGGAAACAATCGGCGAAACGTACAGCGCCATGTTTACCAGTCCCGGAATTTGTGAGAGATAGACTTTCTCCGTGGTGAAGGGATAGCTCTCACGGAAAAAGAGACGCAGAAACAGCGGATCAAACTTAAATTTCTGCTCATTTGCCGCCAGCAGCTGGGCGGTTGTGTACATCGACATAAAAAAATCCCGTAAAAAAAGCCGCACAGGCGGCCTTTAGTGATGAAGGGTAAGGTTAAACGATGCTGATTGCCGTTCCGGCAAACGCGGTCCGTTTTTTCGTCTCGTCGCTGGCAGCCTCCGGCCAGAGCACATCCTCATAACGGAACGTGCCGGACTTGTAGAACGTCAGCGTGGTGCTGGTCTGGTCAGCATCAACCGCCAGAATGCCAACGGCAGCACCGTCGGTGGTGCCATCCCACGCAACCAGCTTACGGGTGGAGGTGTCCAGCATCAGCGGGGTCATTGCAGGCGCTTTCGCACTCAATCCGCCGGGCGCGGTTGCCGTATGTGCCGGGTCACTGTTGCCCAGCGGCTGGTAATGGGTAAAGGTTTCTTTGCTCGTCATAAACATCCCTTACACTGGTGTGTTCAGCAAATCGTTAACGGCATCAGATGCCGGGTTACCTGCAGCCAGCGGTGCCGGTGCCCCCTGCATCAGACGATCCAGCGCAGTGTCACTGCGCGCCTGTGCACTCTGTGGTGCAGCTGCCAGAATGCGGCGGGCCGTTTCCACGGTCATACCGGGGGTTTCGGCCAGCACGCGTGCCTGTTCTTCGCGTCCGTGAGCCTCCTCACAGTTGAGGATCCCCATAATGCGGCTGTTTTCTGCCGCAACCGCTGCGGTGATCTGCGCGTTCACGTCCGGCTGCGCCGCGCTGGCGTTTTCGCCCTCCGTCGCTGGCACCACGTCAGTAACGTCAGCCTGCGAAGCAGTGGCTGAAACAGTTGTTGATTGAGTCTCTTTGGTCATTCGCCCTCCTGAGAGACGGGATTTACGTGCATCCAGTGCATCACGCATGACGGTGATCGCATCGGTGCTGTTAACAAGTTCATCAGCCAGTCCGGCATCAATGGCCTCCTGACCGCTGTACACTGCAGCCTCGGTATCCAGCACAGCCTGCACGGACAGGCCGGTATATGCCGACACCTTCTGCGCAAACATCCGGCGGGTTGCGTCCATCCGGTACTGCAGTGTCTCCCGGACGTCATCCGGAAGATGGCTGTAGGGGTTGCCATCCACCTTATGGCTGCCGCTGTAAATCAGCGTGATTTCCACGCCCTGTTTCTCCAGCGCAGCACCGTAATTACTGTGAGCCATCATGACGCCGATGGAGCCTGTCCGGGCGGTCTGCGTGACCAGACGCCGGGAGGCGGCGCTGGCAAGCAGCTGACCTGCACTGCAGTTCATGTCGTTGGCCAGCGCCCATACCGGCTTTATGTCACGCACACGGGCGATGATGTCAGCGCAGTCAAATGCCCCCGCCACCATCCCGCCCGGTGTGTCCATATCGTGCAGAATGCCGTCCACCATCGGATCGCTGGCAGCCTGTTGCAGACGGGCGATAATGCCGTTGTAACCGGTCATCCCCGAGTACGGCTGCAGCGCCCGCGTCCGGCTGACCAGCGTGCCGGACACCGGCAGCACGGCGATGCCGTTCATGACCTGATAACTGCGGGCCTGTCGTGGTCCGTCATCATCACCGGATAATGCCAGCGTCGCGAGTGCCTCCTGGGCAGTCAGGCTGTCGCCGGACACCGCATCCGTCAGGCGGCTGATCCCAAGCTGGCCTGCAAGCGCACAAAAGAAAACCCGCGCATAGGCGGGTTCAAGCATCAGCGGCTCATTAAAAGCCATGCTGGCAATATGCGGGAGATTACGCAGCTCTGCTGTCACTCTTCTCCTCCTCTGTTGATTGTCGCAGTCCGGATTCAAATGCCGCAGCCGCCCAGGCGGGCGGTTTAAGACCGGCTGCACGGCGCTCCATCGTTTCACGGACCTGCTGGGCAAAAATTTCCTGATAGTCGTCACCGCGTTTTGCGCACTCTTTCTCGTAGGTACTCAGTCCGGCTTCTATCAGCATCACCGCTTCCTGTACTTCTTTCAGACCATCGATGGCCATACGACCGGAGCCTATCCAGTCGCAGTTCCCCCAGGCACTTCGGGCTTCCTGAAAACTGAAGCGCGCTTTTGAAGGTAACGTCACCACGCGGCGAACGATGGCCTCTTCCAGCCAGCACAGAAACATCTGGCTCGCCTGACGGGATGCGACGAATTTTCGCCGCCCCATAAAGTACGCCCACGACTCGTTCGCACTGGCCCGTGCCGTGGAGTAGCTCATCTGGGCGTAATTCCGGGAAAGCTGCTCATACGAGACACCCAGCCCGGCAGCGATATACCGCAACAGTGACTGCTCAAACACGGAGTAGCCGTTATCCGTGTCCTGAGCCGTCTGCAGGTTCAGTGAGTCCCCCGGCATCAGGTGCGGCACTTTTGCGCCTCCCAGCCGGACCGGTGCTGCGGCGTAATACGCGGCAATTTCACCAATCCAGCCGGTCAGCCTATCCCGCTGCTCCTGACTGTTCGCGCCCAGAATAAAATCCATCGCTGACTGCGTATCCAGCTCACTCTCAATGGTGGCGGCATACATCGCCTTCACAATGGCGCTCTGCAGCTGCGTGTTCTGCAGCGTGTCGAGCATCTTCATCTGCTCCATCACGCTGTAAAACACATTTGCACCGCGGGTCTGCCCGTCCTCCACGGGTTCAAAGACGTGAATGAACGAGGCGCGCCCGCCGGGTAACTCACGGGGTATCCATGTCCATTTCTGCGGCATCCAGCCAGGATACCCGTCCTCGCTGACGTAATATCCCAGCGCCGCACCGCTGTCATTAATCTGCACACCGGCACGGCAGTTCCGGCTGTCGCCGGTATTGTTCGGGTTGCTGATGCGCTTCGGGCTGACCATCCGGAACTGTGTCCGGAAAAGCCGCGACGAACTGGTATCCCAGGTGGCCTGAACGAACAGTTCACCGTTAAAGGCGTGCATGGCCACACCTTCCCGAATCATCATGGTAAACGTGCGTTTTCGCTCAACGTCAATGCAGCAGCAGTCATCCTCGGCAAACTCTTTCCATGCCGCTTCAACCTCGCGGGAAAAGGCACGGGCTTCTTCCTCCCCGATGCCCAGATAGCGCCAGCTTGGGCGATGACTGAGCCGGAAAAAAGACCCGACGATATGATCCTGATGCAGCTGGATGGCGTTGGCGGCATAGCCGTTATTGCGTACCAGATCGTCCGCGCGGGCATTGCCACGGGTAAAGTTGGGCAACAGGGCTGCATCCACACTTTCACTCGGTGGGTTCCACGCCCGCAACTGCCCACCAAATCCGCTGCCACCGCCGTGATAACCGGCATATTCACGCAGCGATGTCATGCCGTCCGGCCCCAGAAGGGTGGGAATGGAGGACGTTTTCATACATAAAATCCTGCAGGTCCCCTGCGTCGCTGTGTCATGCCGGTCTGCACTTCCAGCTCCGCAATGTATTTTTTCAGGTCAGACACGGAAGTGGCCGTAAACTCCACTCGCCGTCCGTCTTTCTGTACCGTTGCCACCCGTTTTCCTGTCATCAGGTCATGCAGTGCCGCACGGGCAGCGGCAAGTTCTTCCTGTCGCGTCATTCATCCTCTCCGGATAAGGCACGGGCGTAATCTGCCAGTGTTTTCTTGTTGGTTGCTGCACCATCCTCTTCCTGCAGGCTCGCCAGCAGTGCACTGAGATCCAGCTGCCAGCGGGAAATACTGATGCGCAGCGCCGCCAGCGCATAAACGAAGCAGTCGAGCGCCTCATTGCGTCGCTTTTTGCTGTCCCACAGTATTTTTTTCCTGCCATCCACCCATTTTTCGACCTGCTCTTCAGCAGTCAGCTGCTGCGCTTCGGTCAGATCAAAAATATCCGGGTTATTCGGGAAGTGAACGGCACCGGGAAGCGGTTCATCCCCTTCCGGCGTCAGTGTGAAGCGGTTATAAATCTGCTCTTTCGCGGTATCCGTACCGATTTCGGTAAGGTAAACCCCGTTTTTGTTTCGCTTACGTGGCATGCTGGCCACCGGCTTTCCGTAGACGGATGCCCCTTTAATGGGGATCACCCGGAACAGCCCATGCTTTTTCGAGCGTTCATACACAATGGTCGGGTCAATCCCGCCAGTATCCCAGCAGATACGGGATACCGACATTTCTGCACCATTCCGGCGGGTATAGGTTTTATTGATGGCCTCATCCACACGCAGCAGCGTCTGTTCATCGTCGTGGCGGCCCATAATAATCTGCCGGTCAATCAGCCAGCTTTCCTCACCCGGCCCCCATCCCCATACGCGCATTTCGTAGCGGTCCAGCTGGGAGTCGATACCGGCGGTCAGGTAAGCCACACGGTCAGGAACGGGCGCTGAATAATGCTCTTTCCGCTCCGCCATCACCTCAGCATCCGGACGTTCGCCGATTTTCGCTTCCCATGTCTCACCGAGCGTGGTGTTCACGAAGGTTTTACGTTTTCCCGTATCCCCTTTCGTCTTCATCCAGTCTTTGACAATCTGCACCCAGGTGGTGAACGGGCTGTACGCCGTCCAGATGTGAAAGGTCACACTGTCCGGCGGCTCAATCTCTTCACCGGATGACGAAAACCAGAGAATGCCATCACGGGTCCAGATCCCGGTCTTTTCGCAGATATAACGGGCATCAGTAAAGTCCAGCTCCTGCTGGCGGATGACGCAGGCATTATGCTCGCAGAGATAAAACACGCTGGAGGGGTCATCCGGCGTCCATTTGAGGCCAAACGGCGTCTCTTTGTCGCCAAATTTAAGATACTGCTCCTCCCCGCAGTGCGGGCAGGCAACATGAAAACGCATAAAATGCGGGGATTCACTGGCTGCACGCTCAATCTGGCAGGTGCCTCTCACTTTGGGCGTGGAGCCACGGATGGACTTTGGCCAGACCGAGCCTTCAATACGTTTGTCGCCAAGGAACGTCGGAGAGCCTTCCTGTTCAATATCCTCATCAAAGGCAGCAAGTTCATCATAACCCGCCACATCCACCGACTTTTCACGGTAGTTTTTTGCCGCTTTACCGCCCAGGCACCAGAAGCCACGACCATTGGAAAAACGCTTCATAGTGAGCGTGTTATCCCGGTGCTTTTTGCCATACCACGGAGCCAGCGCCAGCAGCGACGGAATATCGCGGATGGTCGGCTCAACGTGGGTTTTCATAAAGTTCTCGGCATCACCATCCGTCGGCAACCAGATAAGGGTGTTGCGCTGCTTATGCTCTATAAAGTAGGCATAAACACCCAGCAGCATTTTGGAATAACCGACACGGGCAGACTTCACCACATTCACCTCACGGATGTAGTCGCTGCCCATCGCATTCATGATGGCCCGCTGAAAGGGCAGTGTTTCCCAGCGCCCTTCCTGGTATGCGGATTCTTTCGGGAGATAGTAATTAGCATCCGCCCATTCAACGGCGGTCTGTGGCTCCGGCCTGAACAGTGAGCGAAGCCCGGCGCGGACAAAATGCCGCAGCCTGTTAACCTGACTGTTCGATATATTCACTCAGCAACCCCGGTATCAGTTCATCCAGCGCGGCTGCTTTGTTCATGGCTTTGATGATATCCCGTTTCAGGAAATCAACATGTCGGTTTTCCAGTTCCGGAAAACGCCGCTGCACCGACAGGGGGATCCCGTCGAGAATACTGGCAATTTCACCTGCGATCCGCGACAGCACGAAAGTACAGAATGCGGTTTCCACCACTTCAGCGGAGTCTCTGGCATTTTTCAGCTCCTGTGCGTCGGCCTGCGCACGCGTAAGTCGATGGCGTTCGTACTCAATAGTCCCTGGCTGGAGATCTGTCTCGCTGGCCTGCCGCAGTTCTTCAACTTCCCGGCGCAGCTTTTCGTTCTCAATTTCAGCATCCCTTTCGGCATACCATCTTATAACGGCGGCAGAGTCATAAAGCACCTCATTACCCTTGCCACCGCCTCGCAGAACGGGCATTCCCTGTTCCTGC
>OERJ01000351.1_pt1 | contig 12744 bp, 8 predicted proteins | sample 1539991 | NCBI WGS metagenome assembly OERJ01 (sample SAMEA3891247, study PRJEB23780) | metagenome | biome: terrestrial biome; feature: animal house; material: water of meat washing | place: Italy | collected 2015-05-12
CTAGAGAACAGAGACCACGACGCGTAGTTGTCGTCCCACCCTTTGATGGTGAACCCAGACACCCAACTACTTGTAGTGTCACTTTGGTTCGTGAAGTACAATCCCATCGTATGTGAGTTCAACGCACGAGGTTGAATCATTGCAGATCGTTCGTCCTTGACGTACAACCAACTCTTGTTATCAATCTCAGATTTGGTATACGCGTTGAGATCCCCTGGAGTTGGTTTGTTCAGTGGGCTGTAAACCTCTTGAGTCTCGCCGACGAACATACGTCCGACTGAGTACATGTTGCCATCGCGGAGGTTGAACCAAATGCTATTCTCACCATCATCAACTACTTTACTAGCGCGGCCAACCGATGGACTGAATCCAACTCCGTACCACGACTTGATCTGCATGTTGGCTTTGTCTTTAGATGCACCATCTCCAGTACCGCCAACCAATCCAGTGTCAATGCTAGCAAATTGACCGGATGCTGAGACTGATACTTGGATGCCCTTATTATCGGAGAAGTTCAAGAATCCAGTCATCAAATCCCCAGCTTTCGCAACGTTCTTGTTATCGATTGCATCCACATAATCTTTACGAGTAAAGCTATTGACCGCAGTCGACTGAGCCGCGTTCGTCAGTACAGAGTTTTGGAATGTAGCAGCATTACCGCTAACTAGTTGGAGTACCAAGCTAGAGTCGGTATTTCCAGTCGATATCTGATAAGAGGCACCTTGTACAGTTTCGTGCCAAATTGTATCGGTATTACCGCCGCGGAATTTTCTCAGCATATTTTTTGAACCAGCCGGCAATACAGAAAGGCTTTCGATATTGTATTGGTTAGCTGGGACGTTGAACTTCATAGTGCCCTTGAGAGTCTGATAACCGGTATCGACTAGCACCTCTTGATCTTGAAAGTACAGCTTGGTGTCAACTGGGTTTAGGTCCAAGATCCCTTGGTGCCATACCAAGTTACCACCAATCTGCGTACCTAATTTTAGGTCGGCCATTAGAGTCTCCTTATGTATTGATTTATTTAGCGGTGGAGCGTAGCGACACTCCCCGAAGGGGGAGAAATAGAATCTCCTTATACCCTTTAAGAGACTCTATAAGTCCCCCTACCGACCTACGGTCGGAGATGCTTCGCATCAAACCTTCTATACCTCGATATCATCGATCCTCTCGGTATCCTGATAAATCGTACTGATGCTAACGAGAAACGATTCCTACGCGGATTTAGACGCACAAAAAGCCCTCCCCGAAGGGAGGGCAAAAGTACCGGGTGATTGGTACGATTCTTACAGTTCAACCCAAGATGGACCAACTATCACGCTGTTGGCTCCATCGCCTCTCGGTATGAACACTATCTTCTTATTTGCGTTTACTTCGTCGAACCACTTCGCAACGATGTCGGATTCCGGAATACCGTATCCGAGTCCATCTATTGATTGGTTAGCGTTAAACGTCCCAACGAGTAGGTCGTCAACCGAGTACAACTCGATGTCAATGCTATTGAACGGTCTAGCATTATTCTCGAACTTCAGGTAAGCGCTATAACCTGTTGTATTTATAGAGGTAAACTTCGCCAACTTATAGCCATCGACTGCCCACGTATCCTTCAGACGTCCAGCTTCTTTCGGAAGAGTTCGATCCCATCCAGTCACATTCGGAGATGTACTGATGGTATCGATTCTCAACTGTTTGGATAGCTTGACATCATTCGGAATAATATTGGTTGTTGGCAGCACACTGCTACGTCTAGTAAGATCGTATCGTCTATGATTGCACTTCTCGGTAGACGTATCGATCAGCTCAACCAAAAAGATATCGCTGTTGTATCTAGCTCCAGTATCTCGAGCTCCAATCATCTTCACGTTTCAAGATTGATCCTTGGTCCACGGACACGACTTGGATTTGCCATTGACTGACAGAGTAGCAGTTCCGTCAACTACGTCAACTACGATCGTAGCTAGATCTCCCACTTTCAGGCCATGATCTATGGTCACTCCATCCACTAGTTTCTTATTGGCCTTGTATCCAAACAACCTGATACTCTTGCCTATATTATGATCCAAGTGGATCGAACTGACGTCCGACTTGGTACCAGCTAATATCGGAACAGGTTGTTCAGTTATTCCGCCAATGCGACAATCTACACGGATCCGGAAGTTGTTAGCATCTGGAGTCCAAGTTGGGATATTAACGTACGCATTGCTGCCTCGGAAGTTCGGGACCCACGTCTTCATACCGGTCGTTCTCATACTTGGCTCAACGAAGTCATTGAACTGGTAATCGGCATTGGTTACGTTGGATCCGATGCCGTCAGTTGGGACACGAGTAATCTTCAACTTGTGGACCTTAACAACTTCATCCAGCTTCGGACTGATAGTTCTGATGTAAACTCCAGGACCATCTTTACCAGTAACTGGAATGTGTTGAAAACTGACTGCCCCTCTAGCTCTACCAACCGGAAGCGCTTTGATGAGTGGCGCAGAATCGTTTGTTACTCCAGATGCGCGGAACTCAGTTGGGCTCGACGTCTCGATGTCGTATTCGATCCGATATCTATCCCCAGGGTTCAATCCAGCTGAATAAACGATCCCAGACGAAGTCCCCGCGGTGTTGAACTTGTACGCCTTGCTATTCACTCGAACTACTGTGCTGAATAGCGTCCAGTCGTTGATATCGAACGCTTTGTATATCGTCGTTGGACTGGCGCTGTAATCTCGGATGGAGTTACTGAACGCTGGGAATCTTGATCTCGCTACGTTCTTGTAGTACCGACTATCAGTCTCGCCAGTAACAGAGAAGTCCCAGATGTACCCATCCAAGAACTCAGTATCGTTGTGACGACACCCGATACAACTCACTCCACCTTTATTGATATATCCAGTGATGTGATAATCGGTATCCAACGCAACGTTCATTTGCCCAGCAACAAATGGCAATCCGTTGACAGACGCAATTGTGATATTGCTACCACCGCCGTTGATGATTTGATTGGTAACGTAGATGTGACATGGGGTCACTGCATCTTCTACTGTACGGCCATCGAACAAATAATACGCATTGGTTTTCGGATAGCTGTTCAACCGAAACTTCAGGCTGAACTCTCCTGGCCCTTTCCAAGTAGGAATGTACACCCCAGTTTTACCATCGAATTTGTACGTCTTTGTTCCGATGTTGACCCAATCGACGTTCGTCACATCCGCATCGATGAGTGGGTGAGCAACGTACTCGACCTTGACCTTCATCTTATCTGCGTTCTGCGTTCCATCTGGACGAATCTTGATCCATCCAAATTCGCCGTTGGTTGGGTTAGCGAATGCTGCTCTACTGGCAATAGTCCGTTCGCCATCTTCGGGCATCGCAATAACTTTCGTCTTATAACGAGTACCGACAGTCACGCCGATCAACTCATTCCCACCTGCATCGAGAATAGTCACAAATGCCTCATCCCCAGCTTGCAATCCGTATTGAGCTGCACCTGACGTTGGACCGCAGTACAGAGCTTGGTTGGATGGCGATGGAGTGACGTTATCTGAAACGTAGGTCTTGCCGCTATATCTGGATCTACCAACAACCTTGCGATCGTCATCGAGTTGACCAGCTAACACGAAGTTGTAATACCGACTATTGCGATCGTCATTCAAATCAATCAGATTGAGTTCGTGCACAGATCCAGTCAACTGATCGTTTGCTCTATTTCCTCGACCTTCAGCACCGACGAAGAATGAAGGGAATGTCCGGACCTTATTTGTTGGGGTCAATACACCTTGCTCCACTCCATCCAGATAACACGTTGCTTTATCACCCACAACTGAAATCTTATACGTATATGGCTTGCCGTATTCCAGAGTTGCTTTCTTGACCATAGATTTGTCGCCCCACGCAAAGAAATGGTTCTCGCCAGATCCGTGGTTCACTGTCGACGCTCCGAACCCCAGTCTATCAGTTTCGGTTGTATCGTCAGCGGGCGAAGCTTGACCAGATCGATACCATGTCTCGCCACCTCTTGGGTAGTTGTACGATATCGTTTGGCTCATTTCGAAGTCGCCATTGACCTGCCACAGCGGCACGTGGAAATACCCACCTTTGAAATCCGGAAGCCATTCTTCGTCCAAGCTCTCGTACGATGAAGTGACAAATGTCTTGCCGTCAACTGTAGCGACCGGCTTATCCGCTTCTTTAGCTACGTCTGTAATAAAGCCCCACTGTCCAATTGATCCCATTCCAGTCTTGCTATAGACGGCCGGCTTGCACAGCTTGACGGTTACATCCCGAACTCCGATCTTGCCTTTACCATTTGTATTGTTATTGATCCGATACAAGCCGATCTCGATGTGAGTAGTATTGGGCGGAATCTTGGTTTGTACGGATCTAGATCCCCACTCAAATGGAGCGAGCTGTGTTGATGTAATAGAGTCTCCAGATATGTACGCAGCACCGTTCCAATACTGAATGATCAATGAACTGACCTGACCGTCCTTTTTGCATATATCATCGTGCATTAGTTCGGCAGTAATCTCGATCGTTTCTCCAATCTTTGCCTGATGTTTGGTGATTGGATCCTTAGCAATAAAGCTCTTGACCAAATATTCTGGTCCACCTGCGGATATAAACTCATTCTCGTCCCACACGATGGTGTCGCCATATCCAGTAGTACCAATATCCGCAAACGTATCATAAACCACGCTAAGTTGCGCTGGAGGTGTTGTCTTGCCGTGACCCATATATTGTTCGGACATAAGTTTCTTCAACTTGCAATCGAGTATTCCAACCATCGAAGATCTATTGGTACCCTTTTCTGGATTCCAATAGTATTTCCAACCGACCGATCCCCAGCTATCAAATAGAGCGTTGATCGTGCCGTTGGTAACGTTCTCAGTGTGGCTCATGAATAAAATGATGCCATCATTCATACCATTGACCCACATTGGAAACGTCGTTGTGCTTGTAGGTTCAGCAAAGTCGAACACTGCAGGAGTCGCGATGCCATCCCCACTAAGGTGGATGCAGCTCAATCCTTTGAGATTGGACGGATTTAGGCTTATCCCATTAAGGGTGGCAACGCAGGTTCCCCCTGCGTTGCCTTGTTGACCTTTGATAAAAATCTCGTTCTGGCCGGAGAACGTTTCCGACAGATCTCTCGTCTGTACTCCGTTCTCCGTAATACGAGCAATAACTAACTCAGCCATCTGGCCCCCTTGATCTTATGAAATCCAGACAAACTCGATCGATCTGGTTGTGGCGTTTGGACGAAGTTCCAAGAACTCCCCATTGCCCACCGCGATGCGAACGTTTTTGACGGTAAGCGTTTCTTTGACATCGACGTTGCCTTCTGCAACCAGAGCTTGTCCAGCTTTGATCGTCAGTGTTCCAGTCATCGTGTCTCCTTTCTTATTTACACGCATACTGGCACTTGACGTTACATCGTCGATTGCGTTATCAACGTAATCCTTGCGGGTCAAGTCGTTTGCAGCAACAGGAGCACTTTGAGCAGTACGAACCTGACCGGATGCAGTGAAGATACCGTTAGTATCGATGATTGCGTGGTTGGTTGCATCAGCGCGACCTTTCGGACGCAGATACAAAGTTCCAGTAGATCCCAATGACATCATACCGTTTGCATCGACAGATATACCTGCGTTACCAGCACCAATGTTCACATCGTATGCGATGTTGGTACCAGCGCTCAGCACGATGTTGTTCTGGAACGTCTTGATCCCAGTAATAGTCTCGGCTAATGCACCAGTTTTGCGCATGTAGCGACCTTCGGTGTAGTTGAAGCGAGTCAAATGGTTTGCGGATGTTGGATCCTGACCGCCGTTTGCTACTTGGTTGGTAGTAACCAGAGTGCCGTCACGACCAAACGTTGCTGTTGGAGTGTGAGTTGCTCCAGCCAGAGTTCCAACCGTGTATGAACCATCTAGAACGTTGACACCAGTCTGCCATCCAGTATCCTTTGCAGTTGCAGTGTATTGGATCGACGTATTGTGTCCAGTAGCTGCATCATTCAGAACCAATCTACAAGTATTCTTGGAGATAGTCAGATTCTGAGTCAGAGTCAGCGCGCCAGTCACAGTTTGATCTACAGTACGACGAACCCAGTCATCTGCCTTAACACGCGTGCCATCAGCCGTATCCATATTACGCGTTGATTCAGCAACTGCCTTGATAGGAAGGTAATGACTCAATGCAGTATTCAGACCGCGAGGACTTACCACGAAGTCGGTGTGTTGATACTTATCGAGAGCACGAGTGCTACCGGCAATATCATCCCCTTGCCATACAGCTTGAACGTTTGCATCGTTGCCCAGAGTAGACATTTTGCCTACACCGTAACGAGCGTCTGTCATTCGATGGTTAGCGCTGTCACGAATAGCAGCCAACATCTTCTTGGATGTAACTGCCTTGGTATCATCGGTACCTGCAGTTGCCTCAGCCTGAGCTGCAATCTCGATCAAGCCTGTCAGAGTTTCCGTTGCTTGTCTTGCATTCAGTTTCTTTGGCGTTACTACAGAGTCGTCAACCGGAGTGACCATTGCATTGGTTTCAGCCTGAGTAGCTACGCGCAGTGTACCGCGTTGCGCTTCGGTAGACAGTTGGATGTTGAAGCTTTGTCCGGCCCAGATATTCCCAGCTGTAGTCAGACCGCTTACTGGATCTACCGTCAGACGTTCTCTGATCAACCAGTTGCCAAACGTTTTTGGAGTCACGAAGTACTTGTCGTGCAATGCGCCACCATCTACTTCTGCCTGAGTTGCGGTCTCAGCAAAACCCCAACGGACTTCCGTTGCAGTTCTTTGGACGATAGCATCTGGCGTAGCGTGGATGTTGTCTCCAGCTGGTGGAGTGTTCGACAGCATCTCTGCATCTGTTACCGCTCTGGATAGACCAGTCAACGTCTGGGTTGCTTGTCTTGCATTCAAACGACTTGCGTTGACAAACAGTGGGCCATTCGTGTGATCAGCAGTTCCAGCGTTGACTTCTGCTTGGGTAGCAACAAATCCCATACCTTGTGATGTATCGGTTGCTACTTTCTCGAACAGAGTCTTTGGAGTTACGTAACGGTAATGCTCAGCGAAGTTGTGAACCCCAGCGCCAGCCGTTCCACGTTCTGCCTGCTTAGCTCCCGCTGCGATCACTTGCCACGTGATACCAGTTTGAGTCTCTGTTGACTTCCGACCGTTCAATACCTCCGGAGTGACTGCTGTCTGAGCCCACATCTCGCCAGATCCAGACATCGCGTTAGCTTGTGCCTGAGTTGCGACAGTGATAACGCCGCGCATCGTCTCGGTTGCCAGTCTGTTGTTCAGACGTTCGGGAGTAATGACAACACCGTTCCAACCTTCAGTAGTTCCTGCAGTCGCTTTGGATTCAGCGTCGGTAGCAAGTCGAGTGATCCCACGCATAGTGACCGTGGCGATCTTGCTTGCCAGAGTTTCTGGAGTTACAAACGCTTCACAATCGCGAGTCTGTCCTGCAGTGATCTGTTCCTTGTTCTTGTTGACTTCTGCTTGATCTGCAATTGCGGCCATACCAACGAACTTGGTATCGGAACGGTCAACGCGGAATGGTAACGGAGCATTGGTAACCAATGTCCACACATCCAATCCAGTATCGTTAGCGTTACGCCAGTATGCAAACTCCCATTGAGATGCGCGGTTGTCGATGACGAGCGTTTCTTTCTTGGTAGCGTACGCGCGAAGGTTTTTGACAATGTCTCTGTACTTCGATACGCGAGGAGAAGTCAAAACTTCATCGTCTGGCACGATGTAGTCGTTGGTCTGAGCTGGATCGACTTGCAGGATGATCGTGCTGCCTTGAACCATGTAACTGGTATCGACGTAGAAGCTGTCGCCGTTAGCTGCTTCTGGTGGCAGGGTGATTGTGATCGGAGTCTTGGTGTCCAGAGTACAGACTGCCAACTTCTCTCCGAGCACTGCGGTGTAGCTCGATTGCACCATCTTCCAGCGAATCTGCTTATCGCCATCAAAGATGCGCCATTGGTTGACTCGGCTATCGAAAATCAACATACCCCATCCGGAACTATCTGAACGAATGGAATCGACTGGAGTCTCGCCTGGCCCCCACACAATCTTGTGGTTGCTGCCTGGATAGATGAATACCTCAGTTTTGGTCAGAGGGTTCATACCATCTAGGTCATACATGGAGATGGTATCGCCATGGTTCGCGTAACGTGGCAAACGAATGCGGAGTCCGCCACCATACTGGGTTTCTCTCAGGATGTGCTCGCCAACGTGTGAACGATAGAAGTTCTCGCCCAAGACGTAGTTGTTTGCGCTCAACAGGATCTTGTTGGAGTCGCCTTGATCCCAAATCTGAGCGGACCATTCGACGCCGTTGAAAATCAGAACAACTGTGCATCCAGGACGCGTCAATCTAAATGTTGGAACCCCGTTGATGTTTTTGCCATTACCGTTGATGATAAATTCGAATTCGTGAAGGGCAAATCCGTTGTCTTTGATAACGATGGTGTCCCCTACCAACGGAATGTTGTCTACTTTGCTGAATGGCATGGTGTAGACAGCGTTATCAGCCTTAATCTGGCTAATGACGTAGTCGCCCTGTCTCAGGTTGCCTTGAAGGGCTGCAGTTGAAGTAACGACCTTCCATTCTGGGTCAACACGAGTACCTTTCCATTTCTGAGGTTGGAAAGCCTCTGGAGCGGTAATTTCTACTTGACTTACATAGATACGGTCGTTGTATAGTACAGCGAACCCAACAGGATACTTCCGTTTTGGATCGTATTTCTGGATAGTGTTCTCGTAGACGAAGAAGTCAACGTTAACACCGTCACCTCCGGACAATCTGTCTGGGTATCCGAAGTTTATTGCTTTCTGACCAGCAGAGTCCAGACCTCTGGTGGCACGTAATGGTTGTCCGATCATGCTAATTCCTTACAGTTACGGTTTGCTTTCTCTATTTAGCGATGTATGCTGCTAAGCTACGCCGCTAAATAAGATTCTGACCCACAAAAGAGGTTAACCAATGTCATTGAAGTCATTCCTCGATGAAGACGATGAGCCGCAAGGTATCAACTTCGTCGACTTTAGCCAGATTGTGCTGAGCACCGTCCTGCAGCTATACAAACCCGGCGATGAAATAAAGCTAGAAACGGTTCGCGAAATTGTTCTAAACTGTCTTCGCTTTAACGTTCTCAAGCAGAAAGCTAAGTATCCTCGGATCATTGTCTGTGTGGATAACGGTCAAGGTGGGTACTGGCGGCGTCACAAGTACTACTTCTACAAGAAGAACCGCGATAAGCAGAAAGCCAAGACGGAAATGGATTGGGAGACTATTTACGGTCACATGAACACTGTGGCGCAAGAGTTCGCAGAGAACCTGCCATACATGGTCCTGAATCTCCCGCACACAGAGGCCGATGATATTATTGGCGTTATGTGTCGTCACATTCACGAAACTGCGCCCAATACTCCGATCCTGATAACTTCTTCGGATGGAGACTTTACACAGGCGCAGAAGTATAAGAACGTTAAGCAGTACAGCCCGACCATGAAGAAGATGATAACTCCGAAACATGGACATTGGCGTAAGGATCTGTTGACTAAAGTAGTCAAAGGAGATCCGAAGGATACAGTATCCAATATCAAGATGCCTGTTGACTTCCTGTACGCTAAGCTAGACGGTGAACGTCAGAAAAGTATCTCCGCAAAACTGATGGTAGAAGTTTTTGAAGCTTCGGATCCTAAGTCGCTGTTTACTGGCGATGAGTTAAAGCGGTATAATGAAAACCTGGAGTTAGTCGACTTCGACTACATTCCCAAAGAGATTTCGGATATAATTATCAACGCGTTTGACAACACTCCTGTTGCTCCAAGGCGTAAATTGTATCCATACTTCGTCAAAAACCGATTGGTGAAAATGATTGAAGTGTTGAACGATTTTTAAGAATCGTGTAAAGTAATCCTCATATTCAAACCAAAGAGAAACTGAAAATGGCCAAACAACCTAAAGCTAAAGTAGAATTCAACGTCGCTGCAGATGCTAAAGCACTGAAGGACATGATCAAAGAAGCGTCTGATATCAAGACCATGATCGAGGGTCAGAATGACGCCCTGAAAGCTACCAAGGATCGCGCCAAAACTGAGCTGGGTCTGGAACCCAAGAAGTTCAACCAGCTGCTGAGCATGTATCACAAACGTACTCGCGATGAAGTTGAAGCTAACAACGAGGAAATTGTTGACCTGTATGACAAAACTTTTAACTAAGATCGAGTTCAGTCAACTGGTTGAAGAGGTTGCGCGAGTGCGTGACCTCACCTTGATCGAATCTTGTATCGTCGTTGCCGAAGAGCACGACATCGAGTACAGTGACGTTCCGCTACTGATATACCCAACGCTTCAAGACAAACTGAAAGTCGAAGCGATTGAAAACCGCACCATGCGTGTCCCCAAGCAGTTAACTCTAGCAGGTTTCTTCGATTGATAGAACTCATACTACCACCCAAACCAAAGATGATGATCAACGGTGTCAGTGCATATCGTTTGTATTTGACCCTGAAGAACCACTTCGGTGGTAAGTATGATATCATCAAGTACAACTGGAATCCCATCAATGCTTCTGAACGGAGCTTTGTGCAAAACAGATCCAGAGCTATCTTCGAAAGATTAGCAAAAAAGTATAGTCTCGGCGAACTTGCTGCGATAATGACAGTCAACTTCGCTGCTAACCCAGATGCCTGGGGAGGCGACATCGCGAACGCCGATGCCGTATCGTTTTACCGATCGGCTATTGGCAGACACGAAAGAATCAGTTCTGTCCTCTCCGAAGAGGTGGAACAGATGATCTACTTTGCTCGTAAGCGGGAGATGAAGTTCAAAGACCTCATCTATTCGACAAACGGCCAACCTTGGATATTCAAGTTCTTGCAGACTAATACCATTAGTTACGAGACGATGATTATTCTCGACAGTTTGTTTAATTTTGTAGATTCTTACGATAAACTGCAAGACCACGTATGGGCAAACGGATATGCAGATCGAGTTAAAGCATACCGCAAACTCTGTCGCATAAATAAGGAGCAAGCGAAAGCCTGCTTTGTACAAACTGTAAACAAAACCAAACTCTAAAACTGAAGGAAATTCAAATGTCAATTTTTAGGCGCAAAGATCCCTCCGTACTTCAACAAGAAATGGCTGCATTCACTGCTAAGAAAGGCTTCGAGTCTGATGGCAAAGAATGGAAACTGGCTCAGGACAAACAAGGTAACGGTTCTGCTGTTATTCGCTTCCTGCCTGCTGCTTCTGATGATGCAACAACTTTCATCAAGTTGGTGAACCACGGATTCGAACGTAATGGCAAATGGTACATCGAGAACTGTACTTCTACCCACGGTGACTACGAGTCCTGCCCGGCTTGCCAGTGGATCAAAGAACAGAACTGGAACTACGAAGTCGAAGCTGATAAGAAAGCAATGTACGCTTCTGGCGTAACCCGCAAGACATCTTTCTGGGCAAACATCCTGGTTATTACCGACAAGGCTAACCCAGAGAATGAAGGCAAGGTCTTCAAAATGCGCTTCGGTAAGAAGATCATGGACAAGATCACCGCGCAGATCGAAGTAGATGCTGACTGTGGCGAGATCCCGTGCGACGTTACATGTCCGTTCGAAGGCAAGAACTTCATCATGAAGGTCAAGAAAGTTGCCAAGAACAACAACTACGACGACAGCTACTTCACCGATCGTAGCCAGATCAAGAACATCGATGACGAATCCTATCAAGCAAAACTGATGGGCGAGATGCACGATCTGATGGGCATGATCGCAAAAGACAAGTTCAAAACCAAAGAAGAGCTGACTGCTAACTTCAACAAGGTCATCGGTGCTGGCGTGCGTAATGCACAGCGTGCAGCTGACGACTTCGATAAGCAGATGGCTGGTTTTGAAGAAAAGACCGACAACTCTCAAGCTGCTGCTAAGGCCGCAACTGCTGCAGAGGCTGCTGCCATGGTCACCGGTTCCGGTGATGACATGGACGCTGAGCTGAACGCACTGCTTGACGAAATCGAATAAGCAATGTACAATGAGCCATCCTTCGGGATGGCTTTTTTATTGGAGGATTAATTGGTAGATACGAAACTTATATTAGAACGATTTGAGCAATCTCATGGGACGAGGTTTGATTACTCATCAGTCGAATACGTTAATGCCAACACTGAGGTATCTGTAGGTTGTCGGATTCACGGCAAATTCCCAGTCAAGCCAGAATTGCATCGGATCAACAAAAATGGTGGATGTCCTGGGTGCACAAGCGAAGCCAGATCTACGTCCAGCAGTCAACGTCCAGCAATAGAAACTTTCAAATTACTGCACCCAAAATTGACATTTGGGCCGTATACTGGTATCCACGATCCATTGACATTCATTTGCAATGTCCACGGTAACCAAATCCGTCACAAAGCATCTGCATTTTACGATAGTGGGTGTCCGCTATGCGCCGCGGCCGACCAAGGGAATCGGGTTCGAATGGCAAGAGCTAAGACAGAACAACAGCGTCACGCGGGCATTATCGATCGGAGTGTACGAGATGGTTTCGAGTACTTGGGGTACCACAATCTCAAGTTGCACGTGCGTTGCAAGACGCATGATGAATCGTTCTGGATTACATCGCAGAACCACACAACGCAAATCCATGGCGGATGTCCTAAGTGTTACACTAAACATATATCAGCTCCAGAAACTGAGGTGTACACCTACATCAAAACTTT
>OERJ01000354.1_pt1 | contig 12672 bp, 12 predicted proteins | sample 1539991 | NCBI WGS metagenome assembly OERJ01 (sample SAMEA3891247, study PRJEB23780) | metagenome | biome: terrestrial biome; feature: animal house; material: water of meat washing | place: Italy | collected 2015-05-12
AGAAATATTTGGACAGAGCAAAAATCATTCATAATTCTATTTAAATAGTAAAGTATAACCAGTTTTGCCTATTATATACTTATTATAGTAGTAAAGTATTATTTTTATCCAAGTGAGTTTTCAAAATTATGCTTCATCCATAATCCATTCTTTAAAAAGAGCATCCTCGATTTCATAAGTACCATTTTCTGGTTTAAAAATAATTTGTTTTTTTGATAAAGAACGTAGGGCCGATTGAATACTTGATACCGCAATGTTATCTACACCAATGGAATCAGCCAGATGTTGTCTAAATTGACTACTATAAAGTTCAACTTGTGATTCCGCTATGGCTTTTAAAATTAGCTGTTCTAATAACTTAAACTCTCCCCATAATCCCGAAAAGTCACGATGCCCCATTGTATCGGCTATAAGCTGTTCCTTGGCAAAATCTATAGCCAGCATTGGGTTTAAGGCTAAACGCTCCACTAATGATCTTGCTAGTTGAGGACTTTGCTTCATATCTAAAAAAGCGTGCCATAAAATTTCTTTATTCAAACTACGTCCTGTTGTCTGATTAAATACATCTGCCAGATGATCTGTAAATGCTTTTGTTAGATTTGGAAAAGGTAAATTCTGTCCATAATGAAAAAATGGAGCACTACTCACAGAAAACATTTGTCTCAGGCCTTCTCGACTTGAACCAGGACAAATCACCTTTATTGTTTCTTTATGCATATCTAAAGCGGTACGTAAACTGGCAATCGTGGTTTTATATTTTGAACTAGCTAAAGCCTGAATCTCATCAAGTAACAGTAAAATAGGTTTCCCCTGCTGAGCCAGTTTAGTAATGCTAGACAAAATACTGGAATTCACTTGTCCTTGTAGAAGTGTCACTTCAGCTTTTACCCCTGCCACCTCTGTACTTAAAGAACCAATATTTTTAATCCAATGTGTGGCTTTCCCCATTAAGCCATTTTGTTTTGAAAACTCATCAAGAGCTTTTACAAACTGCCCTTCACTATGCAGGCCTGCATCTAAAAAACTGAAATAAAAAACGCGCCATCCAAGCTGTTCTGCTAGGGGCGTAATATCTTTTCGTAAAAATTCAGTTTTTCCCATCCGGCGTGGGGCAAAAAAAGTCAGAGAACTAGCTAGTCCAGTCTCAAACATGCCTAAAATTTGTTTCGCCAGTTCGGTACGTGGAAAGTGCCAAGGGTCATTGGAGATGGTCATCATTTTAATTACTCGGCAATGATTTATTTATTACCATAGATTGTATTAGATTCCATTAGATTGTAAATGTCTAATTAGATTTCTTTAATCTAATAGGATCTAATCAGGCCAATAAAGCACCTTCTTACCGATCAACTGGTTTATTTTATAACTCCATTATTTTGTGGTTTAATAGACATATATGGACATAAGACCCAATATTATGGATTTAAAATTCAGAAAACCTGAAGAAGTTGTTGGATTATTATGTGAGAGGCTTCGTAAAGAACGACTTTATCTGGAAATGACTCAGGCAGATGTTGCTGCACGTGCTGGTATTGGTGTGAATACAGTATCCAATCTGGAAGCAGGTCGAAATGTTTCATTTGAAAATTTAGTACGCGTTGCCATGGTCCTAGGCCGATTACAAGAATTAGAGGAACTCTTCAAACCTCATTTAAACAGTGTAGATGATATTCTTCGCTATGAGAGCAATACGGCTCGCCAACGTATCAAAAGGAAATAAATCCATGCTCAAAAAACTTAATGTTTACTACAATGGATGGGGTGAATATTGGCTTTAGGGTACACTGGTCTCCTCAACAGCAATCACAGGTCGACCATTAATTGCCTTTGAATACAGTGCTGAAGCGATCCGTAAAGGTTTAGAGCTTTCCTCTTACCTACTTCCATTAAAAGGTGACCCATTAAGAAAAAACTTTCCTACACAGCAAATGGGATTACCAAGTCATATATATGATGCATCACCCGATGGCTGGGTGTGCTCCAGAATTTTGGTGGCTATTCAGTCCATCATTACTTACATTCCAACTCTCTAGTTTTCCAACTAGCCCAGGTTATAATAATGGCCACCCAAAATACGATTGATCTATTATGAACAACTCCAATGACCCTTTACACGGCAAAAAACTTGCTGACATTTTGGATGAATTATTGGATTACTACGGTGGCTTTGAAGGTTTAAGTCGTAAAATTGAAATTAGATGTTTTTGCATAGACCCAAGTGTTAAATCATCATTGCGATTCTTGCGTACCACACCATGGGCACGTGAAAAAGTAGAAAGCTTATATTTGTATGTCTTACGCCAAAAAACCAAACAAAAATCGTAGCTATCAAAACCCAGCCTCAGCATAATATTTTATACCAAATACTAGGCTGTATGATCAAAATCATACTGGCACTCTACACTGTAAATTTGAGAATGAATCTGTACGTACAGGCTCATTCCCTATCGCTAAAGATATTAGGAATAGCTATATAGAGCTTATTTCTAGCTTATTCAAATTTGTCGTTAAAATTAGGCTTTACTACGGATGAACAATAATTTTGACTGCAGACTCATTATTATGAATCAGCGTTTCAAAGCCTTTAGAAACAAGATCATCTAATGCAATACGTTGGGTAATAAAAGGTTCTAGATTAATCTTACCTTGCTCGACTAAACGGATGGTTTCCTGATGGTCATTGACATAAGCAATCGTTCCACGAATATCGAGCTCTTTCATGACCACACTATGCACATTAATTGTGGCAGGATGGCTCCAAATAGAAACGATAACGACTACACCAGTTGGTTTCATTGCTGCAACGAGTGTATCCATGACTTTATTGACACTACTACATTCAAAAGCGACATCAACACCACGGTCTTCCGTAATTTTCATCACTTCAGCGACCACATCAACCTTAGATGGATCTAGCACATAATCTGCAACACCCGCTTCTATCGCTTTTTCTTTACGCTTTGCACTCAATTCAGTAATGATGACCGTGAGACCTTTAGCCTTTAAAATGGCTGATAAAAGTAAGCCTATAGGGCCTGCTCCACCAACCAGTGCTATATCGCCAGCTTTTGCACCACTTCTGACATAGGCATGATGACCGACAGATAAAGGTTCTATCAATGCTGCTTGGTCTAAAGGAATATCATTTGAAATAGGATGTACCCAACGCCGCTGAACTGCAATTTTTTCAGAAAGACCGCCGCCACGTCCGCCTAAACCAATAAAGTTCATATTTTTTGATAAATGATACTTATCATTCGGGCCAGTCGGGACATCATCCGCAATAATATAGGGTTCAACTACGACATGTTGTCCAATTTGGATATCGTCTACACCCTCACCAACTGCATAAACTACGCCTGAAAATTCATGTCCCATTGTTACAGGTGCAGATTCTCCCGAAATTGGATGTGGATGACCACAAGGTGGAATAAAAATAGGGCCTTCCATGAATTCATGTAAATCTGTACCGCAAATACCGCACCATGCAACTTGAATTCCAACTGTGCCTGGAAGTACTTTCGGTTCAGGGATATCTTCAATTCGAATATCCCCTCGATCATAAAAACGAGCTGCTTTCATTGTGTATTCCTTATGTTGATATTAACGGTAAACCATTCCACCATCTGTCAAAATAGACTGACCTGTAATATAGTTTGCATCCTCGCTGGCTAAAAATGCAACTAATGCAGCCACGTCATCTGGTGTTTCAGCACGTCCTAAAGCAATACCATCTACATATTTTTTATACGTTTGACCAATTGGTGCACCTGTAATTTCAGAGAACCGCTGATCTATTTCGACCCACATGTCTGTCCCAACAACACCCGGACAATAGCTATTTACAGTAATTTTAGCACTGGCATATTCTTTAGCCGCAGCTTGCGTCAATGCACGAACTGCAAATTTAGTTGCCGAATAAACACCGAGTAAAGCAAAACCTTCATGACCTGCGATTGAGCATGCATTAATAATTTTTCCAGCCTGTTGGCGTTGTTTAAATTTATTTGCTGCGGCTTGAATCCCCCAAAGTACACCACCGACATTGATGTTCATAATTTGGTTAAATTCACTCGGCGTTACTTCTGCCAAAGCTTTGACTTGTGCAATACCTGCATTATTAATCATGATATCAAAACCATTAAGTGTCGATTCTGCATGATTAATAGCGTCACTGATTTGTATTGGATCTGAAATATCCGCAATAAATGTGGTGGCTTTTACGCCAAAGGCTTCAACCTCTTGTTGAACAGTATTTAACTTTTCTTGGTGAAGATCGACCAATCCAATATGAACACCTTCTTGTGCTAAACGTAAGGCAATACCGCGTCCAATACCTTGTGCCGCACCCGTAATTAATGCAACTTTATTGTTTAAACCTCTAGGCATGTTGCGACTCCTTAAATATGGATTGCACGTTGCATCGCCGACAAGACCGACTCATGCATCGCCTCAGATAAAGTAGGATGAGGGAAAATGACCTGTGCTAAGCTTTCATCGGTTGCTTCTAGATATTTTGCGATCGCAAAACCTTGGATGTGTTCGGTGACTTCATGCCCAACCATGTGAGCACCCAACAATTCACCTGTTTCCTGACTAAAAATGGTTTTAACAAATCCTGCGCTATCGCCCAAAGCCAATGCCTTACCATTGGCTTGCAAAGGAAACTTACCCACATTGATATTCAAGCCCGCAGCTTTCGCTTTCTGTTCTGTCAAACCAATACTGGCCACTTGCGGATGGGTAAAGATACAGCCCGGAATTTGTGTACGATCTAAAGCATGTACATGACTTAGGCCTGCAATTTTCTCCACACAAAGAATGGCTTCATGACTGGCTTTGTGTGCCAAACACGGTGCGCCTGCGACATCACCAATTGCATAAATGCCCACTACATTGGTTTTACACCATGAGTCGACTTTAATAAAACCATTCTCAAATTCAATTCCCAAAGCTTCTAGGCCAAGATTTTCAGCATTCGGTTTCACGCCAATAGCTGAAAGCACCTTTTCAACAGTAATGATTTGCACACCTGTGGCAGTTTCAATATGACAATGTACTTGAGCCTGATCAGTTTCTATTTTTTTTACAGTCGCTTCGGTTAAAACCTGCATACCCTGCTGTTCAAATTGCTTTTGTACATACTTCGCAACTTCAATGTCTTCGCTAGGGAGAATCTGCTTGGCAATATCAACCAAGGTGACTTGGCAGCCTAAGTCTTGGTATAGGCTTGCAAACTCACTGCCTATAGCACCCGAACCAATGACCAGTAAAGATTTTGGTAATTGTTCTGGAACTAAAGCCTCTTTATAACTCCAGACCTGATGGCCATCTACAGGAATATGAGGCAAATTGGCCGCACGTGCACCTGTTGCGACAATAATATGCGGTGCAGAAATCTGCTGTTTTTGACCATTCGCATCTGTAAGCTCTAATTGCTCTTTGGCAATAAACTGGGCTGCTGCGTTAAAAACAGTGATTTGATTTTTTTTCAATAATTGACCGATACCTTGCACCAGTTGCTCAGAAACCTGTCTGCTATGATGGACCAGTTTTTGAATGTCAAAATCAACCGCGTTAAGCGTAAAGCCAAACTGCCCTGCATGTTTGAACTGCTGCGCAAGCGCAGCCCCGCTCAATAATGCCTTGGTTGGAATGCATCCCCAATTAAGACATACTCCGCCTAAGTGTTGTTTCTCAACGATTGCAGTTTTTAATCCCAGTTGCGCTGCGCGAATCGCAGCGACATATCCTCCAGGACCAGCACCAATAACCACAAGATCAAATTGTGTATCTGACATGGCTATTCCTCCTACACCAAAATTAATGCAGGATTTTCGACAAACTGCTTAAATGCCGATAAGAATTGAGCACCCAACGCACCATCAATGACACGATGATCACAAGACAATGTTGCGGTCACCATTTCACGAACAACAATCTCATCATTTTCAACGACAGCACGTTTCTCTGCTGCACCTAAGGCTAGAATTGCACCTTGAGGCGGGTTAATAATGGCATCAAACTGTTGAATACCAAGCATGCCCAAATTGGAAATACTGAAACTGCCCCCTTGAAACTCATCAGGTGCCAATTTTCCAGTTTTGGCACGTGTCGCCAGATCACGCATATCATTGGAAATTTGCGCCAAAGATTTACGGTTCGCTGCTTTAATAATTGGCGTGATCAGTCCATTTTCGATGGCTACAGCAACCGAAATATCAGCCTGTTCAAACTGTAAAATCTGCTGATTCTCTTCATCAAACTGAACATTAACTTGTGGAACTTTAATCAGTGCAGCAGCAGCAGCTTTAATCAGCATATCGTTAATGGACAGCTTGACTTGCGGTACGGTACTGTTAATTTGCTGACGCAAAGCCTGAACCGACTCAACATTTAAGTCTATCGTTAAGCGAAAATGTGGTGCATTGCGTTTTGCCGCTTGTAGCCGTGAAGCGATTGCTTTACGCATACCATTCATAGCCACGGTAGTAAATTTTGCTGACTCTGTTGGATGCGCATGATCAGCATGTTGAGCTTGTACAGGGTTTTCACGTTGATATACAGCTTCAACATCTTCCTTACAGACTCGTCCACGTGAACCCGATGCACGACAATCATGCAAATTAATGCCCCATTGTCTTGCCAAACGGCGGGCAACAGGTGTCGCTAGAACATCACTATCATCTGCTTTAGATTTCGCGGCTTTGGTACTGGCTTGATGACGCACATCTGGCCAAGAACCACCAGCAGCTTGAACTGCGGTCTGAATATCTTGAACACTAATACGACCTTCACGTCCAGAACCCGTAATCTGAGCCAAGTTTACATTATGCTTTTCAGCCAATTTCAAGGCATGTGGCGTTGCAAAAATATCATCGCTTTGTTGGTAGCCTTGTAACGCAGCAGGAATAGAATATCCGCCCTGAGTCACCGCTTTTGATCCATTACCAACACTGTTCTGTTTAGGAGCAGCTTGTACTTTGGTTTCAACTTGAGCCACATCGACTTTTTCAGGAACCGCTGCTACCGCTTTATTTTCAGTTACAGCAGGTGTTCCACCTAAGGACTGTGCAAATGCTTCAACTTCTGTATCTGAAACTTGAGCGTCTGCACAAATTGCAATAACTCCACCTACAACCAGAGTGTCACCATCTTTAGCAATAATTTTGCGTAGCAAGCCATCAAAAGGTGCTTCAAGAACATTGACGATTTTTGTGGTTTCAATTTCACAAATTTCCTGTCCTTTACTAAATTGGGTACCTTCCTGAATCAGCCATTGGGCAATCGTACCCTCTTCCATGGACAAACCCCATTTTGGGATTTCTAAAGTTTTAATTTCGCTCATCCTAAGCCTCCAACGTCTTACGTACAGCCTGTTCGATGCGTTCTACACTGGGTAGCCATTCTTTTTCTAATACTGGTGAAAATGGTACGGGTGAATGTGGTGGAGTGACTAACTCGATTGGTGCTTTAAGATAATGAAAGCCTTTCTGTGCAATGAGTGCAGCCACATCATGTCCGAAACCGCAACGCGCCGCAGATTCATCTACAATCACTACGCGACCTGTTGACGCCACTGATTCTAAAATGCCATCTTCGTCTAATGGAGAAATGGTTCGAGGGTCAACCACTTCAACCGAAATGCCTTCTTTTGCGAGCTTATCCGCAACTTCATTGGCACGATGCACCATCAAGCTTAAGGCAATAATGGTAATATCAGTGCCTTCACGGGTGTAATTTGCGACACCAAAAGGAATAGTGTAGGCTTCATCTGGCACTTCGCCCTTAATGTCATACAACAATTTGTGTTCACAAAATACTACTGGGTCATCATCTCGAATGGCTTGAATCAACAACCCTTTCACATCATAGGCACTTGAAGGCACCACCACTTTTAAACCAGGCACTGAGGCAAACACGTTATATGGCGACTGAGAATGCTGCGCTGCTGCGGAAAAACCTGCACCGATCATGCCTCGTACAACGAGTGGCGCTTTGGCTTTGCCACCAAACATATAGCGGAATTTAGCCGCTTGGTTATACAGCATGTCATAACACACGCCGTAAAAATCCATGAACATTAAATCTGCCACAGGTCTTAAACCCGTTGCAGCAGCACCTGCCGCCATACCAATAATCGCTGATTCTGTAATTGGAGTATCAATGACTCGTTCAGAACCAAATTCAGTCCATAAGCCTTTGGTTACACCAAGTACACCGCCAAAACCTTCCAGTTTATTGTCATCGGTATTTTTGCCACCATGCCCACCACGAACATCTTCACCGACCACAATGACACTCGGATCTCGGCGCATTTCTAATTCAATTGCTTCTTTAATCGCGTTTCGATAACTTTTATTTGGCATTTTTCTACTATTCCTTTAGTAAGAGACGTAAACATCAGTAAGTAACTGAGAGACTTCTGGGTACTTAGCTGCGCGTGCTTTTGCAACGGCATCGTCTACATTGGCTTTAGACTGGGCATCAATCGCATCCAGTTTGGCTTCGTCAATTTTATCCTTGACTTTTTCACGGAATATTTTCAATGGGTCTTTATGTTCTTTGACATAATCCAGTTCTTCTTTGGAACGAATAAGCCCCGGATCACCTTCAAAATGTCCATAAAAACGGTTGGTTACCGTTTCAATCACACTCGGACCTTCACCACAGCGGGCACGTTCAATGGCTTTTTGTGCAACTTCATACACAGCAAAAAAGTCTGTTCCATCTACTTTTTCAGCAGGTAAGCCAAAACCTGCCGCTCGACCTGCAATGTCTTTACTGCCTACGGCATAGTCATGTGCAGTACCTTCACCAAAACCGTTATTTTCAAAAACAAAAATGACAGGGAGCTTTAACACGACAGCCATATTAATGGCTTCAAAAGTTAAGCCCTGATTTGACCCGCCATCACCGGTAAATGACAGACCAATACCCCCATTCTTGAGTGTTTTAGCACTTAAAGCTGCCCCAATAGCCAAAGGTGGACCACCACCCACAATACCGTTTGCACCGAGCATGCCTTTATCTAAGTCCGCAATGTGCATTGAGCCGCCTTTACCACGACACAAACCATCATCTTTGCCAAAAATTTCTAACATCATGGCGTGAATGTCACAGCCCTTAGCAATACAATGTCCATGACCACGATGCGTTGATGTAATGAAGTCCTTGTCTGTTAAATTTTCACAGATCCCTACGGCAATAGCTTCCTCACCGCTATATAAATGGATGAAACCGGGAATATCACCTGTATTATTTTCATCGTGAAGTCGATCCTCAAATTCACGAATGTCGCGCATTCTTTTGTATGCTGCTAGCAATTGCTCTTCCGTTAATTGCATATCTTTGTTCCTTATTAACTACGCTTAAAAGAAAATCCAAAAATTAATGGTTGGATTTTTAAACCGTATATTTATATAAATATATTTTTATTTAATTTCATATTAGACTAAAAAAATATAATGCATTAAGAGATGGGAAAAATATTAAAAACAGAAGGTTATGAACTTAAAAATTTTTTAAAATTTTACAATAGTTCAATCACATATGAAAACAAACCTTTAACCAACCTTTATTTTATATGATAAGTTTTTTGCACTGTTTTAATATTATTAAAGCACCTAAAAGAGCTTATTTAATATCGGGATCTATATTAATTATTTTAAACGATGGAGTGTTTGTAATGGATTTAAATAACACAGTATTAACTGGAAAAAAGCTACGTGGCGCTGAAAAAATGGCGCGTATTCCAATTAAAGTTGTTCCAACAGAAACGACACCGAAAAAGCCAGAATGGATTCGGACTAAAATTAGTCAACCTGAGGAAGTTCAAATCATTAAGGATTTATTACGACAACAGAAACTACATACGGTTTGTGAAGAAGCGGCCTGCCCTAATTTGCCACAATGCTTTAGCGGAGGGACTGCAACGTTTATGATCATGGGAGATATTTGTACTCGCCGCTGTCCATTCTGTGATGTCGCACATGGTCGTCCTAATATCCTAGATCCTAATGAGCCAAAGCATCTGGCTGAAACAGTCAAGAATCTAAACTTAAAGTATGTCGTGATTACTTCTGTTGATCGAGACGACTTAAAAGATGGTGGCGCACAGCATTTTGCAGATTGCATTCGAGAAATTCGTCAAACCAGTCCAGAAACTCTGATAGAAATTTTGGTTCCTGATTTTCGTGGTCGTGCAGATATTGCCCTGAAGATTCTGAGCCAAAACCCACCCGATGTTTTTAATCATAATATTGAAACCGTTCCACGTCTGTATAAAGCCATGCGACCAGGCGCTGACTATAAGCACTCATTGGATTTACTCAAAAAATTTAAACACTACTGTTCTGAAATTCCAACGAAATGTGGTTTGATGGTAGGTTTAGGAGAAGTCGAGGCTGAGGTTATTGTGTTATTAAATGATTTGAAAGATTATCAAGTGGACTATGTCACAATCGGTCAATACTTACAGCCATCTAAATCTCATGCGCCAATTCATCGTTTTGTTACGTTGCAAGAGTTTAAGCATTATCAAACACATGGAGAGCGCTTAGCGTTTAAAAATATTTGGAGTGCGCCATTAGTACGATCAAGTTATTTTGCAGACCGTCAGTATCATGGTGAAGCTGTGCCTAGCCCTTACATGAGCGAATGAATTTTCATCCTATTTACGTTTATTAACATTTCAGATGGAAATAGCCATTTTCAGCTCATAAGAACACTTTTAAAGTAACTCAAGGACTGGTAAAGCCAAAAGATATGATTTAACCAAGCAAAGATAAAAGCATTTAAAATTGAAGCAAGAAGAAATGACGTAAATGACTATAAATTTGGAAACTCATTTCTAAAATTTAAAAATATTACAGTCTGATCATAAAGGAATATGATATGAACCTGTTCAATACCGCATCTGCAAAAAATCTGCAAACAACCCATTTAATTAATCAACATACTGTTCATGCCGCTCCTGTTTTAGCCTTACCTCCAGAAGATAAAACTTCTTTATTTCGCCGCTCTATCCAACATAATTATGCCGACTTACTCAAAATAGCTGATGATTCAGATATGGCGATTGGTCTCACAGATCATCAAGGTACTCTCTTATGGACATGGAGTAGTTCTGTAATGCTTTCTTCTGCCGAACAGGTTCATTTTATTGAGGGTGGGCATTGGTCTACACAGGCTGTTGGGACCAATGCGATAGGTATGACTTTAAACAGCCAAATATCAAGTTGTGTCTATTCTCATGAAAACCAAATGGACAGTGTTCGAGATTGGGTTTGTTATGCCGCGCCGATCTGGGATCCGACATCAGGGCAATTTCATGGCATTATTAACCTTTCCACAAAATATAAAAAACATACTCCTTTGGGGCTGCTTGCAGTTGAACGCTGTGCGGATTTAATACAACGAGCCATAAAGTTTGAACAGCAGAATTTTTTATACATTAAGGCGCTAGGCTCGCCTTGGGTTCAATTTAATGGGCATACCTTGAACTTGAGTCACCGTCAAATTGAAATACTTTGCATTTTAGCTTTGCACCCCCATGGCATTGGTTTAGAAGAGTTACACTATGCCCTTTATGGTGAGCGTAGTGTCAGCTTAAAAACCCTAAAGGCTGAGCTTTCACAACTTCGTAGCCTATTACCTCATTCAATTGAGCCTCGGATTTATAGGCTTAGCTGTGAAGTCCAATGTGATTTTTTAAGTGCTGAACAATCATTAAATGCAAATCTTATTTCCAGTACATTCTCGCTATATAAAGGTAGCTTTCTCTCTAAATCAGAAAGCCCTTTACTCAGCACTTGGAGACATTGTTTTGATGCCCGTTTAAGCCAGTTGATCTATCAAATAAAGGATATCGATCAATTATTAAGAATTATTGGGCAAACACATGACCGAATTGATGCGGTACAGCGTTTATTAGAGTTATTACCACAGGACAGTATCCACCGTAATTATTTTTCAAATCTGATTTAGATTTGATCTGTTGCTTCAACTCGGCTTTGTTGCACAAATACCTAAAACTATGATTTTATTATATTTATTTTCTATTAAAATTTGGTAAACCCCTTAAAAATCAGTATCTTGCAAAATATTTATGCAACAAAGCCAAAAAAATAGTAAAAAAACTGTAGGGGCTATTCAATAAATAAAATATAAATCGAATCTTTTAATGCTCTTTTTCTTAAATATAAAGGATTTAATTATAATTAATATATTGATATACATGATTTTTTATTATATTTTTTGCTATTCTATGTGTCTGTGCTATCTAGCTTAAAAAACCATCTCCGGTAAATTCAGTGCGGTTAAATAAGAGAAAAATAGAAGTTCAGCTACTTATTGAATATTAATATGCAATCAAAGGGGTAACTTTATAATGCCGATCACAACGGAATTTACAGAGTTCTAAATCATTAAGTATGAAATTTTATTTTACATATATCAAAAAATGACTTTTAAATCAGGTAAAATTATGAACTTTAAATTGGGTAAATCTCCACTTGCACTAGCTATCGTTGCAGCTATGCTTGTTGGTTGTGGCGGTGGTGGATCTTCTTCAAAACCGTCAACTTCGACACCTCCGACCAATCCAACCACGCCTACCGACCCAACTGATCCAACCACGCCTACCGACCCAACTGATCCAACCACGCCTAC
>OERJ01000370.1_pt1 | contig 12144 bp, 8 predicted proteins | sample 1539991 | NCBI WGS metagenome assembly OERJ01 (sample SAMEA3891247, study PRJEB23780) | metagenome | biome: terrestrial biome; feature: animal house; material: water of meat washing | place: Italy | collected 2015-05-12
CATATAGAGATCGCAAGACGCTAAAAATCGCAACTGTGAATGGGTTCAGTAATCTACCATCCCCAACCACTTGCGATGTCATCGAGTTTAACCCTTCTGGAAGTATGACCAAAGACGTCACGTACACAGTAACCCTAGTGACTGAAATTCCTCCAATACCTCCTGCCTTAACCCCAACCCGCAATACAATCCAATCCACGTTCGTTCAGACGATCATGGGAAGCTACCAAAGTTGGTGCAACACGCTAGTGGAGTACATAAATAAGAGCGGACCCTTCCCAAGACTGTGAGAATCGATAATGGCTGGATTAGTACTTCATAACGCCCCCACAATAGGTCCAGGACCTTGGAGTCCATCCAAGGTCCTAGGAACTAGCACCACCGTTTTCGCAAACGGAAAACAAATAGTAGTCAGACAAGATGATAGGGTACAGACCCACATTAAACCTGGAGATGATCCGCAACCAATTTCCGGCAAGGTCATCGCGCGGACAACAAAAGTGTTCGTCCAAGGGAAACCGTTGGCTCAGATTGGGGACGTATGTGACCTCGGCGAGGTTATCGTCAAATCTTCATCCAATGTATTTGCGTCATAAAGGAGATATCATGGCTTCAACGTTTAGTAACCGTCTGAAAATACTGGCGGTAGAGCAAAAAGATTTTTATTCCGATATTGCTGCGGACTTCAGCAAGGACTTCAGAGACAACGATCTATCGTCAGTTTCCAACGTCAGCGCAGTCCAGCAATCCATGGCGGGTATTATCAGTACTCGCAAAGGCGAGCGACCATTCGACCCGCTGTTTGGGTGCGACATTCATGCAACTCTGTTCGAAAATATGAACGAAGCATCAGCAATGGCAATCGAGAGGTCCATCTACGATGCCATCAGAAACTACGAACCTCGGGTTCAGATGGACATGGTCGAGGTGATCCCTCTATACGATGCCAACATGTACATCGTGACCCTGTTTTATCGCCTGATCACGGACCTCAACTACATCCTTCAACTAAAAATGGAACTATCAGATGGCCAATAAAGTAAACGCGGTAGATTTGCCGAATGATTTCACAGGCGCTACCTTTGACCAAATTCGAACTCGGCTCATCCAGTGGTTGCGGAACCAAGATGAGTTCAAGGACTACAACTTCGCAGGTAGCCGCCTATCGGTATTGATTGACTTGCTTGCGCTGAATACTTTGTACATGCAACAATTCAACAACGCTGCTCTGTATGAGAGTTTCCACCGTCTTGCTAAGCTGAGATCGTCAGTGGTTCAGCACGTTCAGGATATGGGATACCTACCAAGTACAAAAGCGGCAAGTGGAACTACTGTGCGAATGACTGCATATTACTCTCCAATCGAGAGTAGCCCCATCAGTATCACCATTCCCAAGGGAACTAAGTTTACGGGGAATATTGAGAAGGTCAACTTCTTTGACTACGTGACTTGGGATGACGTTGAGATCATTCGTGGTATCAACAATAGATACATCGCTGATCTTGCTCTGCATCAGGGTCGTATCGTTCGTCAAGAGATTATATACGAGCAAGGTGGGATCATCGAAATTAACGATCCGAACATCGATCGTAGATACGTTCGTGTATTTGTCAATGGCGCATCTTGGACCGACTGGACCACCAAGCCAGTAGTACAACTTGGTGGAACGAGCACAGTATTCTATCAGCGCGAAACTATTGACGGCTACACCGAGATCTTCTTTGGAGAGGGTACAAACTCTGTGTCCGCGTCTGGTGAACTTGCTGCGAACTATGTGGGCGGTCTCAAGCCGTCGGTTGGCGCGACTATCGTCATTGAATATCTGAGCACGGATGGTAAGAGCTCCAATGGGGCGCGCGGATTTGAATATGTAGATACAATACCGTCCATTGTGGTAGAGCGTATCGACGAGAACCCAAGCTCTGAACTTGGACCTAAGGACCAGAACTACGTTGGGGCTGTTGGTGGTGGGGAAGCCGAGGATATTGAGCGTATTCGCGAACTTGGACCAATCATGCGCGAGACGCAACGTCGTGCTGTAACTGCATCAGACTACGAAGCGTTTATCAGCTACAAATTCGGTAACATCGTTCAAGCAGTTCAATGCTACACCGATTCCGAGAAGCCTGGATATGCGTTCATCGCTATCAAGCCGAAAGATGGTCTGTACCTGACTACTGTGCAGAAAGAAGACATGCAGAACTTCTTGCGACAATATAACGTCGCGACGATCACTCCAATAGTTCATTCGCCAAACTACTTGTATATCAAGAAAGATGTCAAGGTGACGTACGCGTTAAACAACCTGAGCCAAACTGAAGAATGGCTACAGGGTCGTGTGTTGGATGCAATTGATCGATACTACATCGAGGAGGTTGAGATCTTCAACCGAGGGTTCTACACATCCAAACTGAACGGACGTGTAGACAATGCTGATACATCTGTATTGGGTACCACCACGTCCATTGGCCTTGTGCGCGAGGTAGAGAACTTCTACACTGCGCCGATGATCGGGATCAAGTACCTAAATAAGATAACTGAGGGGTCTGTATTCAGTAGCGATGTGACGTTCACTCCACGAGCTAAGGTCAGTTACAACGTCCACTACGTTTCAACCAAGAAAAATAACGTGCCTGGTCCGGACGGAAAAAACAACCCAGATGCAGGACTCATGCTCGTCGGTCCATTCGCGGCAGGCGACATCGCGATCCAACCATACACCGGAACTGACTTCGATCGCAAGGTTATCGGGGGACGCAGCCTGTACTACTCCGTTGGCGAATGTGACTACGTTAGCGATGAGATCTCGTTCGATCTTGGGGTTCTGAACCAGAATCCGGATAAGTTTGTAGCCGCTTATATCGAGTTGCACAGTACCCCAGTCGAAACCAACATATACACATCAGATGGCACGATGATTGTTTTTGAAAACAACCTTCGTCCCCAATACACCAAAATCCGAATGGAGGCAGTGGTTCGATAATGACAAAAGCACCCACTATTACCAGTTTGCGAATAGTCCAACTAGGAGCAAACTTTGCCCACTTGAAGTGGGATAACGTGGGTTCTAACTTCTTTTACAACGTAGAGTACGCCATCGACAATGGAGATGGCGTATACAGTTGGAACTCTCGGGATGTAGTATCCGATCCCGAGTGGTTCGAAGATAGAATCCTAGCTCCCGATACGAAATACATCTTCAGGGTTGCAACGACGTTCCCTGGAATGGATCAATCTGATTGGGTCAATACGGAGGTATTCGAAACATTCTCCGAGAATGCGTATACCACAACATCGGTATCTCAGCTTATTCCAAACCGAGTATTTGTGGATCAAAAGCTACGCAAAAATAAATCGTACGTCAACTTCGGGAAGGATCCAATATATGCAACTCTTATGAGTGACACGTTTGTATACGATGCTGGTATTGCCAACATCACAAACGTCGAGAACTACGTGGTATCGGATCCGGAGTTTCATGAGATCCAAGGCCCTATCGAGCAAGTGTGCGTCAACAAAGATCGCACGTACTTGGGATACAAGGGCGATGTGCTCTATCTGTTTGAACGCTATCAGAATATGGCCAAAGTGTCCAACGATGGCGGTCAGAACTGGTGGTATTACCAAGCTCTAACTGGTCGCTGCGGTTATCCAATTGCGCGTACTGCCATGAGCCAGAATCGCAATACCAGTTTCATCCTAGGATATGACGATCTGTACTACGGACGAGCGTCTGACGAGATCAGATTCAGTAGCAACCAACACTTCTGGTCCGATGATCAAATCACTTTTGTGCGACTGGACGTGGATGCGTCTATTCCATTCAACACTCTCGTGTTTGGGAAGTACACTGCATATCCGGAGAACATCAAGCGTAAGGTTGAAGCTCAGAGTGCAAATGACACTTGGGTGTATGCTGTTGCAGAGGACAAATTCCGTCGAATCCTAACCAAGAATGCTCCAATCGGAGATGATGGGTCGGGTAACTCAGTTCGACTGTGGGATGCAACAACGTACCGTATTACCAACAACGAAAAGACTGTGGTCAAGAAGTTGGAGGTGTATAACGATGTATGTTACGCACTGGTGACTGGTGCTGTTGCTGACATGAAACTGGATCGTCGTGTAGTTGATAACGTCAAGCCATGTCCTGAGGTTGGTGTGTATCGGTTTGATGAAGTATACGTCCCAGAAGTGTTTACTTTTGGCAACTTTACTCTGACCAACGCCACTACGAACTACGTCAAAGGCGTAGACATCACCAACATGACAGCTACATTTGTCAACGGCGGAACGCACGCTGGGCAAGTAACCGGAACTTGGGAGAACCGAGTATTCCGTGGGAAGAATGGCGTGCTGATGACTGTTAAATCGTCGCTGGGATCTAAGAACCGCGATGCATTCAAATTTGAAGCAGATCTGTATGACGCAGCTGGGAAACTGGATGCGACTAAGGTGGCTGCATTCAATGCTGCATTCCAATACCCTGCTAAGTTTGAGTTGATCATTGATGGCGGACAACCGGTTAAGCCAGTGATTCCGAATGGCGGATCTTGGGTGCGCGTATTCGGCAATACTCAGCTGGAACGAGATTCGATTGAGCACAAATACTCCAACATGAGCACCAATGGCCGACAGCTGTTTGTTGGCAGCGCGACCTACAAGTTTGATAGCACGATCGATGATCCGGATACGGCTGCACGCTATGATGACGTTGAATTTGCAGTGAAGTATCAATCGGAGTACCCATATCTATCCGACAAACGCTTCCACTTCTATCTGTGGTCTACGGAAGATGGTAAGAAGTTCAGCAGACGTCCACAACAGTACTACAACGAAGCTAACTTCAACTGGATGGGAACTACTGGGCAAAGATGTTGGATCAGTCACTCTAACCAAGCGGTTGTTATTAACGCCGAACAGCGTCACACGTACCGAATCGATCCAGAGTTTCTGATCAACAAAGAAGTGTGGGACAAAGGCAACGTGAAGTTGTACCTCGATAACGTCAAGTTTGAAGGGTTCAGTCAATACTGCAACGGCATTATGTTCCACAAAGCGTATGATCGTGAGTTCAACTCAGGTGGCGAGATCATAGCGTATTACGAGTATCCATACCGCGTGCGTAACGAAGCCGCTGTCGTATGGCGTCCGGAACATGTGATGCTAGAGGCTAACCTGCAGAAGCAAGAGCGCGAGATCCCATTCGAGCCAGTCGTCCAAACTGGGCTAGTGGATCCCGACCTGAGACCGCTGTTGTTGAAAATGGGTCCTGAGGCGTACTACGATGATGGGTTGTTCACTAAGTTTGGCGAGTACTACCTCCAGTTTATCTCCGAAGGAACTGAGTCATATTACAATCGAATGGTCAATCTGATTCGAAACAAGTACCCCAGAGAGAAGGATTCGTTCGAGTATCTGTGGTCCGAGATTCGTCGGAGAAACATCTATCTTGACCAAGAGAAGCGTGACTCGGTCATTCGGTTCTTCGAGAGTAAGGCTACCAACTTCTATAGCTCCAAGGGTACCGCGGACTCGTACAAGTTCCTGTTCAAGCTGCTGTACAACGCGGATGTTGAAATTGAGGTGGAATCTGCAGTAGGGATCGACTACGACATAGTGGTTAGCTCGACGAATATCGATCAGAGTCTGGTCGGACGCACGATATACACTCCAACCGGCAGATCCAATGTCACATACATCGAACGGATCTACGATAAGGGTCTTCTGAGATGGAAGCTGACCATTCACAACCTGATCGGGAAGTATGAAGAAGGTCAAACGCTATTGTGCGAGAACTCTGCCTTTACCGGTAGTATCACTCGCGGAGTGACAGGCAAAGAGTTGGCGTATTCGGATATCGATTACATCAACCGAAACAGGTCGTACTACGTTATGAAGATCAAATCAGAACTAAATACCGCCAGATACCGTGATGACGTGGTTCGATTTGTTCATCCAGTTGGATTCGGTTTCATTGGAGTGACTCTGCTGACTGTATTCATCAATGGTGGCATCAGTATGTTCCCTCAACAGACTATCGTTGAGATGAATAAGGCGTACCGTTGGGACGCTGGACTTCCGGAGACTACGCCACTGAAAAGGACTGCAGTCGATCCAAACTCACCAGCAGCCAACCCAGATCCATTGTTCGATCCGCTCACTGGCGAGTTGGTAGAGACTGACCTCACTCCGACTCCGTTCGATATTGCCAAGTGGGGGAAAGCGATCGATATCAAAACCGGCAAGCCGTTTGAAACGCGGAAGTATGATACAGATGAAGATCCAATTACTTGGAATGGAATCAAGTATCTTCCATCGCAACGTAGATTGAAGTGGAGCCCGCTGTTCAGCGACTTTAGTTCTCGATTGTCCGATCTGAGAAGATTGGTCGACAAACGGATGAAGGATGATCTGCACGCGCCACGCGATGTGAGCGGCAAGTTGAACCCAACCGCACCATCACAAAAACGCATTGGAGAATAAGATGTCAGTAATTTACCGTTCTATTATCACGAGCAAGTTTCGAACTGAGAACTTGCTCAACTTCTATAACTCGATCGGAGACTCCGAAGGCAAGCATACAATCTATGCGAGTTTTGGTCGATCTGAACGATGGGCAGAGAATGAGACAGAACCCAACTTCGCTCCTCCGTATCCGGACGACTCCACTCCAGGAATCTCTGATATGTGGAGTCGGATGCTGGGTCTGGTCAAGATCCAACAAGAAATGCTACGCCCAGTTGTCCCTCGGGATGACTGGGGCGATCAGCGGTTCTCGGATCCGTTCACGTTCCACATAGGAGATATTGTTGTAACCAACAGCGCGCCGTACAACCGCACCGAGATCGGTAGTGGGTGGTTTGTGTATCGTTGCGTAGATGTGCCAGATGTCGGGTCATGCTCCATCAAAGCCATTACCGAGAAGGCTAGGTGTCTCGCGGTTGGTGGTAGCTGGACTCCATCTCGTCAATCTTTGCTGCCAGTCGGCAAGAGCGATGTGGTTGACATGAAGGATGGATACCTCTGGGAGTACATGTACATGATCCCTCCGGATGTAGCCATCAACGAATGTACCAACGAGCACATCATCATCCCCACTCCACAAGAGTTGATAGCGAATCCGATTCGTTGGGGGTATGAGCACGTTCTGCGGTGGTATCCAGCCAAGTACGATCTGATCTACCGCATGCGTTGTAACACTATGAGATTCCGAGCGTACATCGACAGTATCTACTTCCAAGATGCGTCGAGAATTGGTAACGAAGGTTTCCGTCAAATGTCGGTGGTCCTAGATCCAATTCTGCGCAAGGCGTCTCCCAACGATAAAGATGTCAAGGCAACAGCTCGCAATTACCTGCCAGCTCAGCTGGAGCGTCATAGTGGCGAGATGATCTATATGGAAAACCGTCAGCCTATTATTCGTTCTCGGGACCAGACCGAAGAGTTTAACCTAGTGTTTGAGTTCTAATCAAAACCCACTTCGGTGGGTTTTTTATTATCCATCGCTAAATACATATAAACCACTGAAGGAATTAACATGTCAATACAACAACCAAAAATCCTCGTTGATACTGGCGACGAGGGCGTTGAAGGCACTGGCGACACTCTGTACCAAGGTGGTACGAGCATTAACCGCAACCTGAACAGTCTATATAACGCGTTTGGAGACTATCGCATCTTCCGCGCTGACGCAAACCAAGGCAACCAACAGATGACGATTCACTCTGCTGGTTATTACCAGAAGCACACTCGGTCATACTACTCTGGGCAAGAAAACCCAAGCGGAAACCCTGTCGATTTTGGATCGATGCACGACCTTTCCGTAACGCGAGATGGTGCTGGTGACTTGATCATCACCCTTCCAGCCGGAAATGGACACGCAGGCGAGTACATCGACTTCATCAACATTGATGGATCCATCGGACTTGGTGCTGGTAAAGAAGTGACTATCCGGACCTCAGGATCTGGCGATAGTATTGGGTTAGCTGGTACTCAGATGAAGCTGCAAAAGTCCTACTTCCATCTCCGGTTGTGGGTCGACAAATCAAGTCCAACTGGATCCCACTGGGCATTCAAAATGGATAGCGTTATCGGGGACAACAGTATTCCTTACCAGACTACGATCTCCAACATCGCTGCTGGCACATCCAAAGAAGTTGTGCTGTTTAACAAGTCGCAATACAACTTGACCAAACACTTGATCCACGTAACTGAACGTGGGACCAATATACGTCAAGAAGCGAGCGAAGTTCTACTCATGGTAAATAACAGTGGACCTGACACAAACGTGTATTCAACCGAATACGCCAGGATCCGGACAACACCAACTGCCAACTCTAAAAGCGATCTGCTGTACGAGAGTGAATACATTATCAGTGGGACGCAGGTTAAAATGGTTGTCAAGAATATAGGCACGCTAGCTATTGACGTCCATGTCAAAGCTATCGAAGCGATGGGAGGTTTATCTTGAAACAGAATATTATCATTGGGAACGCGGTTGATGACGGTACTGGCGACTACATGCGTCGTGGCGGTGAAAAGATCAACAACAACTTCCAAGAACTCTACTCGGAGCTAGGCGATGGTCTAGTTCCCCACGCTGCTGGATATTGGAAGCGTTATTCCAATCCGGCAGTTCCGCTGACGATCAGTTTCGGTGCAGCGTATACGATCGATACTACGCGCGGTCCTGTAGACGTCAAGTTGCCGGCCGGCAAGCCGTCAGATTATGGCCGCGTTATCAGGTTGCGGGACGTCAACGGGTCTTGGGCAGTCAATGCCGTTCGGTTGATCCCAGGTGGATCGGACACGATCAAAGGCTCTAACACATCCCACAAACTGTGGCGCAACTACTTGGACGCGGAGCTGGTCTACTGTACTCCAGGCAAGTGGGAATATGCAGACAACAAGCTGGTTACTGGGATCACCAGTTCGGATCTGAGCACAGTCGCTAAGAAAGAAATTATCGCTACTGCAGGCCAAACCGACTTCACTGATATATTCTCGTCCAGTTACAATCCAGGGGCATTGGAAGTGTACCGCCGTGGTAACCTTCTGTATTACGGAGACAAAATCAACGAGGATTCTGACTATGGTTCCATGACCAACAGAACTCCAGTCCCTGCTGATATTTCAATTACGTCTGCTGGCGGGACCAATGGATATGTAGGTTATTGGGCTGGGCTGTTTGGATCTATTACCAAGAGCGTGCTGGAATCGACTACAATTATCAAGTTTGCTGCCGAGAAAACAACCAACTCGATTCGCGTCAAGTTCACTGCTGGAATTAAGCCGATGGATGCAGACGTTATATTCATCGTGGTGGATGCGCTGAACAAAGTGTTCCTGCAGTATGACGAGAGTACACAAGAGTATATCGGCAATGATGCTGGACTGGCAACCAATTTGAAGTCTGCAACAGCTCAGACGTACAAATTCAGTGTATATAAGTTGGACACGCTGGACGGCAAGACCATCCGTTTGAACGAACCTTGTGACAGTGGGGATGTTATCACCATCGTATCATATCTCGATGGACTAGCCACGTATCGCAGTTCGTACCAACGATACACGATCCGTATGTACGACGCGAAGCTCGCTCCAACCAATATCAGCACGATAGCTGGGCAGCGTTGGGTTGGCGATCTTCCTAATAAGGTTCGGTTCAGTTTGGATGAATTTGATCTGCTGGAACGCGAGACGTTCAACCCATTCAGCTTCGAGGTAACTGTCAACGGTCGTCATTTGACCAAAGCGGGCGATGCTGACTTGCCAGCGTTTATATGCGAGGGAGCGGAAGCGTCTGACGAAGTGTCGTGTATATCATTGGGCGGGGCTTGGGTTCAATCTGGTGGCGACTTCAGTGTCGTAACAGATCTGAACGATCGGTGGAGAGAGTTCATTATCAACGAAGAACTTCACCACGAAGACATCGTGTGCATCCGTTGGTTCAACAATGACATCGGTACTACATTGGATTGGGACGGAGATGGCGGAATCCAAGAGAAGGCTGATGCTCGATATCTGGTGAGCGAACAGCTCGTTAGTCGAGTCGATAAGATCAAGTATGTGGATCCGAACGCACCTAGCGCGACCACAGCTCGAGACGATCCGGACGACGAGATCAAGGTTCGGATCCATGACGTCAATAGCATGATGACGTCGATGTATCCGGTTGGATCGATCTACATGAATGCCAACAACCCCAACAACCCAAGATCCTATATGGGATTTGGAGAGTGGCGGAGATTTGGCGAGGGCAAAGTCCTTGTATCCTGGAACGAATCCAACCCGAATGATCCCAACTTTGGACTGAACAACAACGACAAAGATCTGAATGGGATTCCAAGACACTCCGCTGGCGGAACAGGCGGCGCAGTTGGAACAACCATCCTAAAGACTAACATTCCACCACTAGTCAGTAACGAGAAAGCATTGATCGCGGATCCAGTCGGCGATGTTCTGATCGGCGGATGTCAGTTTGATCCGGACGATGATGGTCCTGGATTCAAACGCTATCGAGAGGATCAGGTCAAGTTCCGTCCAGGCGAGGTCGCCAGCGCTATGAATAACCTTCAACCGTTCATCACGGTCAACATTTGGGTAAGGGTTCTATGATCACAATATACCAACAACCCGCGAGCATGACGTTCGCAAAGTCAAGCAAGATTGGTATGAGCGTGGGAGCTCATACCGATAGCCCAGACGGCTATCTAAAATATCGTTGGGAGTATACTGCTCCTGGCACCACAGCTTGGACTGCAATTCAACATCCGAGCGCTGAAACCGCTACGGTGACTGTTACCCCAGCGATGTCCGGACCATATGGAACCAATTGGTTCCGATGCGTGCTGACTGACTATACCAATGCTGGAGTCAAGGTCACCGAATTGATCTCAGTCACAGCCAAGGCGACTATGTTCGAAGGTCGCACACAAGTAAGCGGATCGAAAACTCGAGATGCGTCTAACATTCGTTCCAGGCTTGCTCGTCATGCAGAGTTCGAACTAGATCCTGCATTATCCAACACATTTTTGAATCTGGGATTAGGAACAGCAACGCTCGACGATGCGTCCGATCACATCGAATATCCCAACGTTCAAGCAGCTATAGTTGGAATTGCTGGTGGTATGATGCTACCGATCAGATCAGTCATTATCAACCGCAATAACATCGATCCGAGCGGCAATGCCCAGCAAACAATATTGACGTTTGCTGGGACAGTTAAGTCCCCAACATCCGGACAACCAGTTCAGATGGATATTTTTGGGCGGCGCGTAACGTTGCCAGATTCTGCGATCGCTACCCAAGTTCGGGACGCGGCGCTGGCAATTCTCACTGATATGGAAGCTAACGATCTGTATGTTAAAGACGTAGAGACGGTGGGTTCGGATGGCATCGCGTTTAGACACAGAGATCATTCATCCCACGTTCCACAAACGTGGACGCAGTTTAATGTGACTATGAGCGGTGTCGTATCATCTCCAGCGGCATACGGATACGGACAATGGCTGAAATTTGCAGAGGTTCCGGTTACAGATCTGGAGAAGAAGGTCAGCACACTATATTACTGGGAGAGAATATCTTGAGAGCTAACAACATTAGTCAGCATATTAGTTCGAAAGCTGACGCCGTTATTCTGGATCCGACCAAGACTACCGCGTTCGGAGCCAATATCGTCGACCTACAACTGATGGCCAATGCCATCAGTTCGCACGCCACAAAACCACTTCCAACGGCGACTGAAACATCGCTTGGGATGGGAGAGATTGCTACGCTAGACGAAGTATTGGCTGGGACAGATAAAACTAGGCTAGTTACACCATTCACATTGCACACGAAGATGTCCCGCCCAAACGCGACAGATACTGTGTATGGCCTCGTTCGATATAGCAACGTTGCTGAACGCGAAGAAGCTGCTGCTAGAGTTGACCTGACAGTCAGCACCGCTACGCTGTGGAACGTAGTTCGAACCAAGACCATTCCTAGCGAGAGTAAGCGCGGGACTGTGACTTTGTCTACACTAGCTGCAGCAAAAGGTGGTGTAGATGACACCACTGCCATGACTCCACTAAAGGTCAAAGCAGCGATAGACACATTTGCTGTGACTTCGGTTAGCGGGGCTACAGAAACTACTTCTGG
>OERJ01000371.1_pt1 | contig 12132 bp, 9 predicted proteins | sample 1539991 | NCBI WGS metagenome assembly OERJ01 (sample SAMEA3891247, study PRJEB23780) | metagenome | biome: terrestrial biome; feature: animal house; material: water of meat washing | place: Italy | collected 2015-05-12
TTTGGATTCGGTCTTCGGACCGATGGTGCAGACAATTTTGGTCTTTTTCATGTCAATCTTCATGGTTAAGGAATTTCCGCCGAGCAATATACACCAGTTTTTGGAATCTTTTTATGATCCAGAAACAACGTTTTGACCAGATAACGTTTTCTTTTCAGGGATAACGTTTTCCTGTGAGTCACATTTTAGAGCATACGGCCACAGGTTCGGGCTGAAGGGATACAAATGTTGCCATCTGTGGTTGTTTGGCCGGGTTGAGGTTCAGATGTTGTAAAATGACCACCCGTCCGCTGTCACCGTCTTGTCACCGGCTTGCGCAAAAATGTTAGTTCATTGGCGCACGGGTGAAGGAGGTCGGGATGAAAAACAGCCATGAAACCGGATGGGCTCTGCTCTTGCTGGGCGCCGCCCTGCTGCTGGTTCAGACACTGCCAGCCCGCTACTGGCCTGACAATGCCGGTCTGCTGGCGATCTTCTCCCATCCGGTGAAAGGGGAGGCGGCCGCCGAGGGATTGGCGTGGCGAGAGTGGCAGGATCACAGTGCAGCGACCCGGATGGCGCTTCGTGCAGCCCGACCGCTGCCGGATGCTCCTCAGCCTTGATATCTATTGCTGCTTACCGGTCGTGAAGGCGTGAAATTATCAACCATTAGTTGATAGTTCTTATCTATCTTGCTGGATTGTCCACCTTTCATGGCAGGGGGATAATCGATTCCAACAGCGATATCCCCTCCGGTATCGCCCCCTGATACTTTGTTGGAGTCCGCTTTATGTCCCTCGCCCCCGTCTGGTTTATCTCTCACGGCGCACCGGATCTGGTGCTGCGTGAGCAACCCGCCACCCGCTTTCTGCGAACCCTGCGTCTGGGTGAGCTCAAGGGGCTGGTGGTCATCTCCGCCCACTGGTTCAGCCGCGAGCTGCAGATCAACGTCGAGCCCAAACCGGCCTTGATGTACGACTTTTACGGCTTTCCCGAGCCCCTCTACCGGATGCGCTGGCCTGCCAGCAGCCCCGAGTGGCTGCAACAAGGGGTGAGCGACCAGCTGGCACTGGCCGGACTGACCGCCACCCCGGTGCGGCGCGAGCTGGATCACGGGGTCTGGTCGCCGCTCTCCCTGATCGACCCAAACAGCGAGATCCCGCTGGTGCAGATCTCCATTCCCGCGAGCTTCACCCCGGCCCAGTTGTGGCAACTGGGAGAGGTGTTGGGGGCGCTGCGCAGTCAGGGGATTGGCATCCTCGCCTCCGGCGCCATCACCCACAACCTGCGGGCGCTGGCACCGGAAGGCTCGCCAGTGCCGGAGTGGGCCAGCCAGTTTGTCGACTGGCTGGAGCAGAAGATGGCCGACGAGGATCGGCTGGCGCTGCTCGACTATCGTCGGCTGGCTCCCGGAGCGGTGGAGTCCCATCCCCACGACGACCACCTGCGCCCGCTCTTTGTGGCGTTGGGGGCGGCCGATGGTGTGGCGCCCACCCGGCTGCACGAGAGCTGGGATGGCGGCAGCCTCTATATGGGCGCCTACCGCTTCGGCTGATAGCCTCTCAACAAGACCCCGCCAATTGGCGGGGTCTTGTTATTTACGGCGTGGTGGACCGATGGTACTGGTGATTGAGCCGAAGGCTCTCAGGGAACCACTACCCGGCTCTCGCCGCCGCCGAGGGCTTCGACCCTGATCTGCACGCCAATCCGCTCCACCAGCGTCTGGACGTGGGAGATGACCCCGATCTGGCGACCGGCGGCCTGCAGGGAGTCGAGGCTGGCGAGCGCCAGATCCAGACTGTCCGGATCGAGGGTGCCAAACCCTTCGTCAATAAACAGCGACTCGACCTGGGTCTGCCGTGACGAGAGGCTGGAGAGGGCCAGCGCCAGCGCCAGCGACACCAGAAAACTCTCGCCACCGGAGAGGGAGTCCACCGAGCGCACCTCGTCCCCCATGTCGAGATCCACCACTTGCAGCGCCAGATCGGTGCCGGGTACCCGCTCCAGCCGGTAGCGCGGCGACAGCTCGGCGAGCTGGGCGTTGGCCTCCAGCAGCAGACGCTCGAGGGTGAGGCTCTGGGCGAAGGTGCGGAACTTGGCGCCGTTGGCCTGCCCGATCAGATCGCACAGCTGCTGCCAGTGGTCGGCCACCGCCTGCTGGGCGGCCAGCTCCTGTTGCAGGCTGCCCGCCTTGAGGGCGGCGGCTTCGGCCTGTGCCAGCTTGCTCTTGCACTCGAACAGCTGCTCTTCAAGGGCGCGACAGCGGGCATCGAGTGCCGCCAGTTGATCGCTCAGCTCTGCATCCGGCAGGGCGGCCAGCTCGGGGTGGTGCTCGCGATAGCGATCCCGCTTGCTCTCCTCCAGTGCCAGCGCCCGTTGCCGCTCGGCAAGGCGGGTGCGCGCCTCGCCAAGGGCATCTTCCAGCCCTTGCAGGGCTGTGCGGCGAACCTTGAGTTCATCGGGAGTGATGGCCAGTAGGCGGCGCAGGTCGTATTCGGCGATGCCGAGGGTACTGGCGTGGGCAGCCCAGCGCCCCAGCACCTCCCGCTTGCGGCGACTGCTGGTCTGCTTTTCCTGCTCCACATGAGTGAGGCGGGTCTTGAGTTCGGTCTGCCGCTCCCGCAGAGCGCGGGCGCCGCTTTGCATCAGCTCCAGTTCGCTGGCGAGTTGTTGCAGCCGCTGTTGCCAGCGGCTCTCGACCAGCGGGATCTCCTCGCCACCGAGACAACCGCTGCGGCTGGTGAGCAGCCCCTGCCGCTGCTGTTCGTGCTCCTTGTAGTCCCGCTCCAGCTTGTGCAGCAGCTCGCGCTGGGTCTGCAGGCGCGCCTCCTGTGCGCTCAGGGCCGGGGTGAGGCTGGCGATCTCGCTGGCCAGCCGCTCCCACTCGCTCTGGCCGTGCAGCCAGGCTTCGCAGGCCCGCTGCCACTCGTGCCACTGCTGGCTGCCGAGCCACTGGCGCCACGGTTGGCCGCCCATCTGCTCGTCGAGGCGCTGGGCACCCTGTTCGAGGCGCTGGCGCAGGGTCGCCTCCTGCTCGCCCATCCCCTTCACTTCCCCTTCCAGCGCGATGCGCTGGCGGTCGGCCTCCTGCCACTGCTGGTCAAACTGCTGGTGCTGGGCAGCCAGTTGGCTCAGTTGCTGACGCACCCCTTGCAGCTGTTGTTGACCAAGCTGGGCCTGACGCAGCTGCTGCTGGCTCTGGGCCAACCCCTGCTCCAGCGCCTGGCCACGGCCAAGCAGGGTGCTCATCAGCTCGTTCCACTCAATGGGGCTTTGGCGCAGCGGCAGCGGATGGCCGAGCAGGGTATCGCCCCCCAGCTGTTGCCAGCGCTGGGTCAGCTGCTCGGCGCGGGTTTCCAGCTCCGGCAGATGTTGCTGACGCACCGCCAGCTGGCGGGCCAGCTCCTGACGCTCGCTCTCGCACTGGATGTATTGATGATTGAGCCGATCCCATTCGAGTTCGAGGCTTCTGACCCGCTCCGCCAGCTGACCCAGGATCCCCGCCACCTGGGGCTGGCTCTGGCTGTAGGGGTGCTCCCCGGAACCGCACAGCGGGCAAGGTTCGCCATCGCTCAGGATATGGCGATACTGCTCGAAGCTGGCGATGGCGCGGGACTGCTCCAGCGCGTGGCGCGCCTCATCCCGCTGCAGGGCGAGCCGCTCGCGGGCGGGGGCCAGCTCTTCGCCAAGGGTGGCGAGCTTGCCCAGCGCCTGCTCCAGCTGGGCAATCTCCTGCTGCAAGCGGCCATGCTGTTCGCCGTGGTTGCGGCCATAATCGGCCAGCTCCAGCAGCTGGCGCAGCTGACCCAGCTGTTCGGTTTGCTGCTGCCACTGCTCCTGCGCCTTGGCGAGGCGGCTCTCCCACTGCTGCTCCTGCAGCTCGTTCTGTTGCTGTTGCAGCCGGGCTTGTTCATGTTGCCAGTAGTCGCGCTCCTGCTGACCTTGCTCCAGCTGGCGCTGCAACTGTTGCAGGGCGCGCAGCTTGTGATCCCGCAGGGTGAGCAGTTGCTGCAGCTTGTCGGCATCCTCGGCCCAATCCTGCATGGCGGTGAGCAGGGGCTGCCACTGGCGGGCCACCGGTGCCAGCTCCTTGTGCTCTTCGAGCCAAAGGCCCCACTGCTGGTGCTGCTGCTTGAGCAGCTCCACCTGTCGGCTCTGCTCGCGCCAGCCCTGCTCCAGCGTGAGTTGCACTTCTCGCTCCTGCGCCCCCTCCTGCTGGATCTTCTGCAACTGCTGCACTTTTTCCCGGATGCGGGTATCGAGCTCCTGCGCCCGCTTGAGTTCGGGTTGCAGGGCGCCCCATTCCCGCTCGGCGGCGATCTTCTCCGCCAGCAGCTGCTGCTCGGTCAGCGCGCTCTGCTGGGTCTGCTCCTCGAGCTTGGCCAGCTCCGGCCCCAGCTCGGCGATCACCTTCTCCTGCTGCTGCACTTCCAGAGTGAGGCGGGCCAGCTCGTCGTGATCGGCGCGGGCCACCTGGGCCTGCTCGGCACGGGCAAACTCCTCGCGCTCGGGGGCCGCGGCGCCGTGGGCCTGCAGGGCGGCATCGAGCGCCGCCTGTCCCTCGGCGCAGCCCTGCAGCTGGGCGGCAATGCGGCTGTTGAGGTCGCGCAAGTCCTGCATCAGCTGCTGCTGTTGCTGCTCGTGCTTGAGGGTGGTGGAGAGGCTCACCTGCTGGCTTACCCACTGTTCGCGGGTCGCTTCATCCATCAGCGCCACGTCGCCGAGGCGCTGGGCGATGGTGGCCAGCTTCTGCTGCTCTTCCCGCGCCCGTTCATAGGTCTGGATGGAGATGGCGGAGTAGAGCTCGGTGCCGGTCATCCGTTCGAGCAGGGCGGAGCGCTCGTTGGCGTCCGATTTGAGGAAGGCGGCAAACTCCCCCTGCGGCAGGATCACCGCGCGGCGGAACTGCTCCCAGGAGAGACCCACCAGCTCGTCGATGCGATCCTGCAGCTCCCGCTTGCTGCCGGAGAAAACTTGCCCTGACTCCACATCGGTCAGGGTGCGCTCCTGCGCCTGAAAACGCCCCTCCGAGCGGTTTCGCGCCCGGCGCACCGCCCAGCGGGCCAGCCAGATGCGGCCATCGCAGCCACGAAACTGCACCTCGGCAAAGCCGCTGGCGTGGCCGCGACTGAGGATGCCGCGCACGTCGTTGGCCTTGAGCTTCTCCTCGTCATCCATGCGGCCCACTTCGGCCACGTTCTTGCGATTGGCGATAAAGCGCGGCATCTCGTCGTAGAGGGCCAGACAAATGGCGTCGAGCAATGTGCTCTTGCCCGCGCCGGTATTGCCGGTGATGGCAAACAGACCGGCGGCGCCGAGCGCCCCCCTGGTAAAGTCGATGGTGAAGGGGCCGGTCAGACTGGCCAGATTCTCACCTGACAGAGACAAGATTTTCATTGGTTTGACTCCTTCACCTGCTCCAGGATCTCTTCAAACGAGGCAACCAGCCCAGCCTCGGGCTCCCCTTCAAACTGGCGCTGATAGCAGAGGCGAAACACCTCGGTGGGGGAGAGCTCATCGAGCCTGCGCCGCTCGCGACCATCGGCCAGCCCTTCCCCCGAGCCCTGATACTGGGTGCTGATGCGGGCCAGACGCACCGGTTTGTCTGCGATGGCCGCCAGAATGCGCTCGCGGATGCGGGCCTCGGGCTTGGGCAGCAGCAGCCGCACTTCGAGGAAGGGTTGTGCCTCTTGTGGACAAGCAGGCAGCTCGAGCGATGCGATGGCGTTCAGCGCGTCGTCGAGGGTGCTCTGGGGCAGGCGGATCATCTCCACCGCGCGGGGCACCGGGATCCGCTCCAGCCCGGCCAGTTTGCCTTCTGCAAAGGTCACTTCCAGCACCTGATGGTTGTAGTTGGCTTCGGCAAGCGAGAGCGGCAGCGGCGAGCCGCTGTAGTGCACCCCCTCGGCCGGGCTCTGGGCCAGATGGAGGTGGCCGAGCGCCGTGTAGTCTGCACCGGCAAAGAGTTCGGCAGGCAGGGCGTGCTGGTTGCCGCCGAGCACCCGCCGCTCCGACAGCTCCGAGAGCTGGCCCGCCGCCAGATAGGCGTGGCCCATGGCGATGAGCGGCAGCGCCTCCCCGCAGCGGGCGCGCCCTTCGGCCAGCACCTCGGCGTAGACCTGTCGAACCCCTTCGATCAGCCTGTCTTGTCCTTCTTCCAACGACTCTACCCGCAGATCGCTGCTGCGCAGGAACGGCACGGCGGCGCACCAGGCGGCGATCTTGCCCTCCCGGTCTTGCAGCGGTACCAGCAGACGGTCGGTCTCGAGCTTGCCCTCACTGTCGCGGCTGATGCTGCCCACCAGATGCAGATCAAAGGCGCGCAGCAGCTCGTGGGGGGCATCGAGCTTGGAGGGGGAGTCGTGGTTGCCGCCGATCAGCACCATGTTGAGGTGGGGCATCTCGGCGCGCAGCCGCGCCAGAAAACGGTAGAGCTGTTGCCAGGCGCTGGCGGGGGGATTGGCGGTATCAAACAGATCGCCCGCCACCAGCAGGGCGTCGATCTCGCGCGCCTTGAGGGTGTCGCTCAGCCAGTCGAGAAAGGCATCGTGTTCAAAACGGCGGTCATGACCATGAAGTTGATGGCCAAGGTGCCAGTCGGCGGTATGGAGGATTTTCATTGGAAAGCAGCCCGGTTGCAGGGACGGTGCCTGTGGCACCCGATGAAGACAAGATGAGGATGCCCCGTGCTTTTTTCAAGTAAAACAGGGGGCTGGCATCGATTCAGGCCGGTTCGCAGCACATCCGGTATTGGGGGTGGCCGGTGAGGGGATCGGACTCCTCGGCCTCGATGACGAAGCCGTGGCGGCGATAGAAACGCACCGCCTGATCATTCTCGACAAAGACCCGGGCGTGGAGCGACGCCCCCTGACGCTTCGCCTCCTGCAGCAGGGCGTGGCCGACGCCGCGGCCCTGACGGTCGGGGCGCACGAACAGGGCGGCGAGATAGTTGTCCACCAGTGCCATGAAACCGAGCAGATCGCCGCGCTCCTCGAACACCCAGATGGCGGCGCGATCGAGATAGCGGGTACGCAGATCCTCCTGGGCCTGCCACCAGCAGGAGGCATCGACGAAATCGTGGGCCTGCAGGGAGGCCAGCAACCAGATTTCGACGATCTCTTCCATGTCTTCCGGGCGACTGGGCCGCAACATACCTTCATCCTTATTAACAATTTACTTTCGCAGTCTAGGAGAACTTGATGAACAAACAGGTGACATAAATGAGACCCTGTGAGGTCGATCGCCCTTTATTTAGCGAGAATGATTGGCTGATCACAAAGCGCCTCTCTAGTACAATGCCCGCCGGACAATCTAGAGACCGAGGACGCCATGTGGTTTAAAAACCTGCAGATTTATCGCTTTACCCGCCCCTTTGACCTGACCGTGGATCAGCTGGAAACCCAGCTGGAAGCCTGTGCCTTCACCCCTTGCGGCAGTCAGGACATCTCCCGTTTCGGGTGGGTCAAGCCCCTTGGCAAATTCGGCTCAACCCTGACCCACTCTGCCTCCGGCCACATCCTCATCTGCGCCCGCAAAGAGGAGAAGATGCTGCCCGGTACCGTGGTCAAGGAGATGCTGGCCGAGAAGGTAGAGGCGATCGAGTTCGAACAGGGACGCGCCCTCAAGAAGAAAGAGAAGGAAGCGCTGAAAGAGGAGATCCTCCACACCCTGCTGCCCCGTGCCTTTAGTCGTACCAGCCAGACCTTCGCCTGGATCAATCCGGCCGACAATTTGATGGTGGTGGACGCAGGTTCTGCCAAGAAGGCGGACGATCTGCTGGCACTGTTGCGCAAATCCATCGGCTCCCTGCCGGTGGTGCCGGTGGCCCTCAAGAACCCGCCCGAGATCACCATGACCGAGTGGCTGAACGAGGGCAATCTGCCAGCCTCCTTCACTCTGGAAGACGAAGCCGAGCTGCGCAGTGCCATGGAGCACGGCGGCATCATCCGCTGCAAGCAGCAGGATCTGATGACGGATGAAATCAAGAACCACCTGGCCAACGACAAGCTGGTGACCAAGCTGGCCCTCAACTGGGGCGAGACCGTCAGCTTCGTGCTGGGGGATGATCTCTCCATCAAGCGCCTGAAATTCAGCGAAGAGCTGCGCGAGCAGAACGACGACGTCACCAGCGAAGATCCGGCCGCCCGTCTGGATGCCGACTTCGCGCTGGTCACCTCCGAGCTGGCCCAGTTTATCCCGGCGCTGTTTGCCGCCCTGGGTGGCGAAGAGCAGTCCATCTAACCGGACTTGCGCCTGTTTGGCCTCTGCCATCCCATCGTAAAAGCCGCCTTCGGGCGGTTTTTTTATGTCTGTTACGGATAGCCATTATTGATAGATGAGTAAGATATTGATCTTGTTCAATAACTTGAGCTGTCAGCGCCAATCGTGACATAGTCCCTCTTCATGGTCATAAAACAGACAAGGAGAGTGTCATGTTGCGCAAACCTCTGGGGCTGGCTGTCGCCCTTGCCCTGCTGGCCGGTTGTGCCAGTGACAACGGCTTTCACTACACCCCGCCAGCCCAGACCCTGATTGCGCCGGAGGCGGCCAGTGGCTGGACCGACAAGCAGGGCTGGCAGGGCCATGACTTCATGGTGGCGGCCGCCAACCCGCTGGCGGTGGATGCGGGCTACCAGATCATCAAGGCCGGTGGCAGTGCCGTCGATGCCGCCATTGCGGTGCAGCTGGTGTTGACGCTGGTGGAGCCGCAATCCTCCGGGATCGGTGGCGGGACGCTGCTGCTGGTGTGGGATGGCCGCAAGGTGAGTGCGGTGGATGGCCGCGAGACGGCGCCGGCTGCCGCCACCGACCAGCTGTTTATGCAAGATGGCAAGCCGCTGGCGTTTTATGACGGGGTGGTCGGGGGCCGCTCGGTCGGCGTTCCCGGCACCCTGCGCGCTCTGGCACTGGCCCATCAACGTTATGGCAAGCTACCCTGGGCTGCGCTGTTCGAGCCCGCCATCACGCTGGCAGAACAAGGATTTGTGATAAGTCCACGGCTGGCCACATTGCTGGCCAAGGATCCCTATCTGGCACGGGATCCGCAGGCGCGAGCCTACTTCTATCAGGCGGATGGCAGCCCCAAAACGGCGGGCACCCGGCTGACCAACCCGGCGCTGGCCAAGGTGCTGCGCACTCTGGCCACAGAGGGGGCGGATGCCTTCTATCGGGGGCCGCTGGCGGATGCCATGGTGGCCAAGGTACGCCAACATCCCACCAATCCCGGGGTACTGGCGGCCACCGATCTGGCCAGCTATCAGGCCAAACTGCGGGATGGCCTCTGCTTTGACTATCGCCAGAGCAAGATCTGCGGCTTTCCCACTCCCTCGTCCGGCACCCTGGCGCTCGGCCAGATCTTCGGCATGCTGGAGAGCCGCGATATGGCGGCCCTCAAGCCGATCACCACGAAGGAGGGGGGACTGGCTGCTTCCAGCGAGGCTATCCACCTCTACAGCGAAGCGGCGCGTCTGGCCTTCGCCGATCGCAACCAGTACGTCGCCGACAGCGATTTTGTCAGCGTGCCGGTGCAGGGGCTGCTGGACAAGGGCTATCTGGCCGAACGCGGCAAGCTTGTCGGTCAGCTCTCCATGGGGATTGCCAAGCCCGGTACGCCGCCACTGGCGCTGGCGCGCGGCAAGGATGCGACCCCGGAACTCCCCTCCACCAGCCATGTCTCGATCGTCGACAAGGCGGGGATGGCCATCTCCATGACCAGCTCCATCGAGGATGGTTTCGGATCGCGTCAGATGGTCAACGGCTACCTGCTCAACAACCAGCTCACCGATTTCTCCTTCACCTCGGTGGATGCTGCCGGTCTGCCGGTGGCAAACCGGGTGGAGCCGGGCAAGCGGCCCCGCTCCTCCATGTCACCCCTGCTGGTGTTTGACAAGCCAAGCGGCGAGCTGACCATGACGCTGGGCTCGCCGGGGGGCTCCGCCATCATCAACTACGTGGGCAAGACCCTGCTCGGCACCCAGGATTGGGGCCTGAACCTGCAACAGGCCATCAACCTGCCCAACTTTGGCAGCCGCAACGGCCCCACCGAGCTGGAAGCGGGACGCACCCCCATGTCGGTGGTCGAGGGATTGAAGGCGAGGGGACATGAGGTGGTACTGAACGAGCAGACCTCCGGCCTGCAGGGGGTTGAGCGCAACACTGGCGGCTGGTTTGGCGCAGCGGATCCGCGCCGGGAAGGGATCGCCAAGGGGGAGTGAGGTTCCCATAGCAACAAGGCCAGCATGATGCTGGCCTTGTTGCTGATGGTGCGCTTACTGGATGCCCAGCAGCTTCACATCAAAGATCAGTACGGGCGCTCAGTGGGATATTGCCACTGGAGCATCCTGCGCGGTTACTGGATACCCAACAGCTCCACGTCAAAGATCAGGACTGATCCCGGCGGGATTTTGCCAGCGGCGCGGTCGCCGTAGGCGAGGTTGGCGGGGATGTAGAAACGGGTCTTCTCACCTTCCACCATCAGCTGTACCCCTTCGGTCCAGCCAGCGATCACCTGATTGAGGCCAAACTCGATGGGCTCGCCACGGGCGACCGAGCTGTCAAAGACGGTGCCGTCCAGCAGCTTGCCCTCGTAGTGCACCTTCACCTTGCTGGTGGCGGTGGGGTGAACGGTGCCGGTGCCCGGGGTCAGCACTTCGTACTGCAGGCCGGAGGCGGTGGTGGTCACCAGCGGCTTCTCCTTGTTGCTGGCGAGGAACTCGGCGCCAATCCGCACGTTGTCGGCCGCCAGCTTCTTGTTGTTGCTGCTGGAGTAGAAGTAGTAGGCCACACCGGCGATGAGCAGCGCGATCAGTATGAATTTCATCGGTTTTTCCTGTTCCATGAAATGTAAAAAGTGCAATGAGGGCGCCATCTTATCGCGCACCGCCCCTGATGGCGAGCCACAGGGCGGGAGGATGTGAGCGGGCAGGCAAAGCCCGGCGACGTAGACGCAAAAAGGGGCGAGTCGGTGACTCGCCCCTTGTCATGGCGGCGGCGCTTACTTGGCGGCCACCATCATCAGGGCGGGCAGGGCGAAGAAGAGACCCGTCACATAACCCAGAGCCAGCAGCTTGTTCTCGCTGCCTACCCGGGCCAGCCCCTCGGCGGCGCGCACCGGCAGGTCGCGCAGGAAGGGGATGCCATAGATGATGACCACGGCAAAGAGGTTGAACAGCACGTGGACCAGCGCGATGGTCAGGGCCAGCTGGGCACCGGCTCCGCTGATGGCGGTGGCAGCCAGCAGGGCGGTGATGGTGGTCCCGATATTGGCCCCCAGGGTGAAGGGGTAGAGCTGACGGGTGCTGAACACGCCGCCGCCGGCCAGCGGGATCATCAGGCTGGTGGTGGTGGAGGAGGATTGCACCATGATGGTCACCAGCGCACCGGAGGTGATGCCGGTCAGCGGGCCACGGCCCAGCGCCTTGTGCAGCACCTCTTTGGCACGGCCAACCAGTACCTGTTGCAGCACTTTGCCGAGATAAGTGACGCAGGCGAGGATCAGCAGGATACCGATGACGATGGTGGCGATGGCGGCACCCTTGCCCGGCAGGAAGGCGACGGCGCTGTCGATCAGCTGCTGGGCCGGTGCGGTCAGCGGCTTCATGAAATCCATGCCCTTCATCGACATGTCGGCGGAGCCCACCAGCAGGTTGGCCAGCCACTCGGCGCTGTGTTGCAGCAGGCCGAACATCAGCTCCAGCGGCAGGAAGATAAACACCGCCAGCAGGTTGAAGAAGTCGTGCACGGTGGCGGCGGCGAAGGCGCGGCGGAACTCGGCGCGATCCCGCACATGGCCCATGGAGACGATGGTGTTGGTGATGGTGGTGCCGAGGTTGGCACCCATCACCATGGGGATGGCCATGCTGATGGGCAGGCCGCCAGCCACCAGACCGACGATCACCGAGGTGACGGTGCTGGAGGATTGCACCAGCGCGGTAGCGAGAATACCCAGCAGCAGGGCGACAAAGGGGTTGTTGGCAAAGGCGAAGATCTGGGCTGCGCCCTCGGCGCCGCCGGAGAAATCTTTGAAGCCGTGGGAGATGGCGCCCACGGCAACCAGGATCAGGTAGACCAGTACGATGACACTCATCCAGTTGAACAGGGCGCGGGTCGCGGGCGGCTGTGACAAGGAGTGATGGTGTTGCATAAAGCCTCTTG
>OERJ01000375.1_pt1 | contig 12068 bp, 10 predicted proteins | sample 1539991 | NCBI WGS metagenome assembly OERJ01 (sample SAMEA3891247, study PRJEB23780) | metagenome | biome: terrestrial biome; feature: animal house; material: water of meat washing | place: Italy | collected 2015-05-12
TTGTCCGGCGCCGGCTTGGCGCTGACACAGACCGACAGGCAGTCGAAACGATAACGCCCCTCTTCGCAGAGATCTTCGCGCAAATAGGGGCCAATGGCAGCAAACTGCCTCAGCAGTCGCTTGTAGGTCACTCTTTCAGACATGTTAACCTCCCTGTTAAACAAGCCGCGCCACCTCGGGATGGCGTCAGTTCTTTAGCGCAATGTCAGGTACACAAATGCTGTTTCAGCCACTCGACGATTTCGTCCAGCGCCTTGTCATACACCTCCAGCAAAGGCTGCTTGTCGAATACGATGGCCTTGCCGTTACGACTGGCCGCCGCCAATGCCCGTACATCCTGCTCGGGACAAATAAAATCTCGCTTGTGTCCAATACTCAATATCGGCACAGAGGTGCGAGTCCCCAGTAATCCTTGTGTTTTAAGTGAAAATACCTGGCACTTGGTACGCATGCCGTCCCACTGCGCCGCATCCGCCCCCAACCGGTTGGCCAGACTGTCCCGCATCATGCGCGGGCACTTGGCAAACAGCTCCTGATTGGTAAACACCTGATTGACCCCGGCGCCGACACAGACCACGGTGCGCAGCTTGAACGGTTCGATAAAGGCCAGTCTGGCTGCGATATTGCCCGCCAGACGCATCCCCACCATGGCGATACGCTGATGATCGACCCAGGCCACTTCGGAGAGGTAATGGAGCACCGCCTGATGAAGGCGGCTGGTATCCTGCACCAGCGGCCAATGCTCGGCATAGCCGACCCCGGGCATATCGAGGGAGAGCATGCCGATACCGTTGGGCTCGAGCCGTTTGAGATAGAAGTTGAGGAAATCGAGCTGCAGGGAGTCGATCCCGCCGCTGATGATCACCAGCGGCACCGGTTTTTCGGTCGTCGGCAGGTGGAGATAACCCTGAATATGCTTGCCGCGAAAAGGCACCTGGATCTCTTTGAGCGGCACCTTGAACAGGCGACCCGCCTCGCGATAGGCCATGTTGCCAAGCAGCTGGGCCTGATCCGCCAGCTCGTCATCCTTGAGATGGGGATAGCTGGCGATGGAGTAGTAGCGCACCGCCTTGAGCAGCTGTTTCAAGGCGCCAGAAGGATCACCCTTCTCGCGCAGTTCGCGGCCCTGCTTGAAATAGTTGCCAGCCACCTGGCTCCACTCGTAGATCCAGTTGCCGGGCACATAGCCCTTGATGGTATCGAGATAGCAGTCATGGGTGCGCTCGCCGGTCGCCATGGCGATACGGGCCAGGGTCTGCTCCACTTCGATGGGATCAGCCCCCTGCCAGGTCCAGGAGGGGCGGCGCAGCAGGCGATACCAGCTCTTTGACATGGAGCCGTCGATAAACATCTCGTCTGACTCGGCTTGCGCCAGATCAGCCGCACTGGAGTTGGAGATCTCGGATGTTTCCAATACCTTCTTGACGCGGGTAAAGAGCTGTTCGGTCAGGTTTAGGTCTTCGTTCAAGTCCAAGATAGTGTCCCATTCATATCAGGCAATAGCTCATCTTAACCACTTTTACTGCCCATCAGCCACCCTGCAACAGATTGATACACAAAAAAACAGGGCTCCAAATTGGAGCCCTGTGAAACCATTATTGCCGGTTGCGACCAATGGACGCAGCGAGCGTCACATCCCGATCCCGTTACTTTTCGTCGCAGATCGGTGTGGCGAACTCCAGTGCCATATCCCACGGCTGTTCGATCCAGGTATCCTGCGGGATCGCCACTTCGAAATCGTCCAGCAGCGCTTCGCCCATCGGCTTGGCGAAGATCGCGATGAACTTGGCTTTCGGGTAGAGCTCGCGGATCGCCTTGGCGGTGGTGCCGGTGTCCACCAGATCTTCCACCACCAGCCAGCCTTCGCCGTCACCGGCGGTGGTGGCAGCCTTCACGACCACCAGCTCGCGCTGGCTGTCATGGTCATAGCTGGAGATGCAGAGGGTTTCCACATTACGAATGCCAAGTTCACGGGCCATCAGGGCTGCGGGCACCAGACCACCACGGCTGACCGCGATGATACCTTTCCACTGGCTGACAGGCAGCTGACGACGGGCCAGACGGCGAGCTTCACGTTGCAGGTTGTCCCACGACACATAGAACTTTTTCGGCATGTTATCGATCTCGAATAGTTATTTAAAAACAATCACTTAAAATAACAACATCCGCAATTATCCCTGCGGATGCCAGTAAATGGCGGCCCTTGCCCGACTGAATTCAGATTGCACTTCGGCTGCCTCAGGGCTAAGCCTCGGCAGCAAATCTGATAACAATGGAAGCAAGATGGGCTTATCCGGCGATCGGTTAGATGATGTGTCCAAACCGCGGACAGGCTGTTGGGCCGATATGATAGCACCGTTTGCAGAGAAAATGCCTGGCAAACGTATGCCAAAAACAGGAAAAATCGGCATCACCCTCTCCATTCGGCACATCTCGAGCGCCAAACGACTAACCTGCCGTCCCTGCTGCCGAGTCCAAATGGGCTGTGCGGCAAATCGCAGATAAAAAAATAGCAGGGGGAGGATTTACCTCACGCACCTGCTGCTTTCTCGCCTCTGCCTGGTTGGGCAGCTCGTCTTAGCGACGAGTGACGAAGGGGTTAGGGTAGCTGAAACCCTGGGTATACAAAGAGGGGGCAAACCAATAGGTTGAGTTGCTGCCTGGCATATTGAAACTCCTGATTGCTTAACAAGTTACGTACCTTTAATGCGGGCTCAAATCCTTGAACGAACACTCGGTTCCATGGAGGCGCACTTGCTTTGCTTCGGTTCCCTGGAGGCTTTCATCGTCATCCTGACGGGTGGCGAACCACGGGAGCTAATTTACCAGTCGGTGCGTTAAATTCAATATTTTTGTGAGATCGGTCACACATTTTCTTTTCTATCGGTCAGCGTCGTCCGAACCTGACGATCGTACTGCCTGGTTGCCATCAGCCAGCACAAGCTGCCTGCGATTTGCGCTGATTGCTCACATTTTTGTGTGATTGACTGTATTATCGTTATCCTCTTCCCCGGCCCGCTGATGGGGCCCTGTTAATTCCGTGCTGGTAAGGAGTCCCGACGTGGCACAGCTTAGCTCTCTCTCTCCCAAACTGATTTGGCATTTCTTCGAACAGATCTGCTCCATTCCCCACCCTTCCAAACATGAAGCCAAACTGAGCGCCTGGATCATCCAATGGGCTCAAGGGGAAGGTCTGGCGGTCAAGCAGGACAAGGTCGGCAACATCATCATCAAGAAACCGGCCACCCCGGGGATGGAAAACCGCAAAGCCGTGGTACTGCAGGCCCACATCGACATGGTGCCGCAGGCCAACGCCGACACCAAACACGACTTCGCGACCGATCCCATCGATGCCTATGTCGATGGCGAGTGGGTCACTGCCCGTGGCACCACCCTGGGTGCCGACAACGGCATCGGCATGGCCGGTTGTCTGGCTGTGCTGGCTGACAAGACCATCAAGCACGGTCCGCTGGAAGTGCTGCTGACCACAGACGAAGAGACCGGCATGACCGGCGCCTTCGGTCTGGAAGCGGGCTGGCTGGAGGGCGAAATTCTGCTCAACACCGACTCCGAAGAGGATGGCGAAGTCTATATGGGCTGCGCTGGCGGTGTGGATGCCAATATCCGCTTCCCGCTCGAGCTGGTTGACGCCAGCGAAGGCGAAGCGTTCGAGCTGGCGGTCAAAGGGCTGCGTGGCGGTCACTCCGGTTGCGATATCCATCGCGGTCGTGGCAACGCCAACAAGCTGCTGGTGCGTCTGCTCAAAGCAGCCGAGCCGCTGGGTATTCGTCTGGCCGAGATCCACGGCGGCACCCTGCGCAACGCCATCCCGCGCGAAGCCCGTGCCACCCTGCTGGTGCCTGCTGCCAGCGTAAACGAGTTCAAGGCGCTGGTTGACCGCTACACCGGGATCTACCAGACCGAACTGGCCGCCACCGAGCCAAACCTGACCCTGCTGGTCAACAGCGCCACCAAACCGGCCAAGCTGATGAGCGTCTCCCTGCAGCAACGCCTGCTGGATGCCCTGCTGGCCTGCCCGAACGGCGTGATGCGCATGAGCGATGCCATGCCCGGCGTGACCGAAACCTCTACCAACCTGGGGGTCATCAAGACTCAGGATGGCGAAGTGTACGTCCAGTGCCTGATCCGCTCCCTGATTGACTCCGGCCGCGAGAGCATCGAGCAGATGACCCGCTCCCTGTTCACCCTGGCAGGCGCCAGCTGCGAATTCACCGGTGCCTATCCGGGTTGGGCGCCGAACGTGGACTCCCCCGTCATGGCGCTGGTACGCAACAGCTACCAGACCCTGTTTGGCACCATGCCCAACGTGATGGTGATCCACGCCGGTCTCGAGTGCGGTCTGTTCAAGAGCGCCTATCCGGAGTGGGACATGGTCTCCTTCGGCCCGACCATCCGCGGTGCCCACTCCCCTGACGAGAAGGTACATATCCCGGCGGTCGAGCGTTTCTGGCAACTGCTGGTGCACGTGCTGGAAGCGATTCCGGCCAAATAACCCGGCCTGCGCCACACGGCAAAACAAAGCCCCGCACTGCTGCGGGGCTTTTTATTGTCTGTTCCAACCTGACGTTGGCGCTTACCGGATGCCGCGGGCCTCGCGGATCCACTCCCAGGCTTGCTGGATCTCCTGGGTCTTCTCCTTGGCCATCTCCATCATCTCCGGCGGCAACCCCTTGGCGGCCAGCTTGTCCGGGTGATGCTTGCTCATCTCCTTGCGGTAGGCGCGCTTGATATCCTGATCGCTGTCGCTCTCGCTCACCCCCAGCAACTGGTAGGCATTCTTGAGGCGATCCGCAGAGGGTGCCGCCTGCCGATACTGCTGGCCACCGGAATGGCCCCCCTGATACTGGCCATGGGCCTGATTGAAGAAGTTCATCTGCGCTTCGGCCATCGCCAGAATGCGGGCCAGCTCGATGCGGCTGAAGCCCAGCTCGTCGGCAATGGTGTGCAGAATGGCGCGCTCGCCCTCCTCTACCCGCCCGTCGGCAAAGGCCGCCTGCAACTGCACCTCGAGGAAGAAGCGCAGAATATCGCGCTGCCCCAGACTGGCACGGCGGAACTCGGCCAGGGTCTCGCGCAGCGGGAAGTCGGCCTCTTTACCGAGACGAAACGACTCCTGCGCCCGGGCACGCTGTTCGCCCGCCAGCCGCATCCGATCCATCAGGTTGGAGGCAACCCGGATCTCCTGCTCGGTCACCTGACCGCTGGACTTGGCGATGTGACCCATCACCGAGAAGGTGGCGTGGAAGAAGACGGCTTGCTGCTCCTGACTCGGGCCGCGACGAAACGCCCCCTGCAGCCCCATGCCACGGTCGAAACGGTGGCCAATCCAGAGGCCAATCAGGGCGCCGATGATATTGCCGAGCAGAAAACCGAAGAAGGCGCCCAGCACCTTACCCCAAATACGCATGGTTCAAGACCTCTTGAAGTTAATGAGTGCGGGCCTGGAGCTGGTCATCCAGCTCGCGCAGTCGATCGACCGTGCCGATATCGCGCCACTCGCCAGCGAGCAGGCTGCCGCCCACCCGCCCTTGCGCCATCCAGTCACGGAGCAGGGGCGCCAGCTTGCGGGCACCGCCCGCGAGACCGGCAAAGGCCGCCGGATCATATAGTCCGACCCCGCTGAAGGTAAACGCTGGCGTATCCATGACTCGCCCCCCTTGCAGGGCAAAGTCCCCGCTCGGGTGCTGGGGCGGATTGGGCACCAGCCAGAGGTGGGCCAGATCATCGCCAAGGGGCTGGCTGACCAGAGTGTGATAATCGAGATCGAGCCAGGTATCGCCGTTGATCACCAAAAAGGCTTCAGAGCCCAGCAGCGGCAGCGCCTGCACAATGCCGCCCGCGGTCTCCAGCGCGCTCTCCTCGGCTGACCAGTGGATGGTCACGCCAAGCGCACTGCCATCACCAAGGCTCTCGACCAGCTTGTGGCCGAGCCAGGCGTGGTTGATGACCAACTCGGTCACGCCAGCGGCTTTGAGTTTTTCGATGTGATGAACGATGAGCGGCTTGCCCCCCACCGCCAGCAGCGGCTTGGGCAGCAGGTCGGTCAGCGGGCGCATCCGCTCGCCACGGCCAGCGGCCAGGATCATCGCCTTCATGATTTAACTCCAGCATTGGCGATCCCCGGCAACACCACCTGCTCCAGCCACTGACCAAAACGGGCCAATACCGGATAGGCGCTACCGTGAGTGCGACAGACATCCACCACGTAGCCGAGGGTACGGGGAATATCCTTGAGATAGCCGGACTTGCCGTCGCGATGATAGAGCCGGGTGAAGATCCCCGCCGCTTTGAGGTGGCGCTGCATGCCGGTCAGGTCGGCATCACGACGGAAACTGGCATAATCGAGCTCGCCAAGCAGCCCCGCCTGTTGCAGGGTGGCAAAGCCGTGGCGCATCCCTTCATCGATCACCTCGTCAGGCCAGCGTATGTAGCAATCTTTAAGCAAGGAGACCAGGTCATAGGTGAGCGGCCCGATGACCATATCCTGAAAATCGATGATGGCCAGCCGGCTGCTCTCGGGGGTATCACCGCCACACACCATCAGGTTGCGACTGTGGAAATCTCTATGCATCACCCCCTGCGGCTGGGCCAGATTGCAGGCGGTGAGGCAGGCAAAGGTCTCGTCCAGCAGTTGCTGCTCTTCATGGCTCAGGGTCAGTTGCAGATGATGGCCAAGCAGCCACTCGGGGAAAATGCTGTTCTCCCGCGCCATAAAAGCCGCATCGAAGGGTTCAAGCGCCAGTTCAACCGCCCCCAGGCGGGGCAGCAAATCAATCGCCTTGCCATACCAGGCCAGCACATTGTGTTCGTTCAGGCAGCTGATCAGCTGGGTATCGCCCAGGTCACTGACCGCCAGCAGCCCCTGTTCGTAGTCCACCGCCTTCACCTCTGGCGCCAACAGCTGACGCGCCTGCAAGGCGGCCGCGTTACGAACAAATTCATGATTTTTTTCGGTTTTCGGATTGGCATCCACCCACACCAGACCACCACCACGAGAGTAGCGGCGGAAGCTGGCATCACCGGAAATGAGGGTAAGCGTGAGAGTGGCATCACCGGAAATACGGCGTGCCCACTGCAATAGCAGGGAATCGCGATCGTGCATAAGTAGAGGACCAAGGTGGAAAGCAGCACTTGGCTGTTAGCCCTGGCCGCAATAATGCTTTATCATTGCCGGCTAACATAAAGCAATGACATGCAATGTCAACTCGATGAAACCTGTCGTAAAATGCATGCCTTGGATCAACCGTATCTATCACGGATTGCACGAGTCTTTCACATGACAAAATGGACACTGGGGTACCGCTATCCCATCGCCCTGACTATCAGCCTGGCCCCCGCACTCACCCCTATGATGGTGCAGGCGGCCCCGTTCGAAGCGCCGCCAGCCACCGGCATTCTCGATAGTCTCTGCTATGACTATGTTCCCAAGATAGAGAAGCCTGCATCGGATCAGGATGCCAACGCACAGCCGGTCGAGGTTGATGCTGACCGTCTCGAGGCCAAACAGGGCGGCACCGCCGTCTATGAAGGCGACGTCAAGGTTCGTCAGGGTGTTCGCAAGTTTGACTCCGACTATGCCCAGCTCGACCAGAAGAGCCGGGATGTCATCGCCATCGGCAACATCTATTACAACGACGGTCAGGTGACCGTCACCAGCGACAAGACCCTCAAATCCAACCTGGATACCAAGAACTCCGAACTGGAAGAGGGCAAGTATCAGGTGCATGGCTCACCGGTGCGCGGCTTTGCCAAGCGCGTGGTGATGACCAACAACAACCAGAACATCACCATGGAGGGGGCCCAGTACACCACCTGCCCCCCCGGTCAGGAAGTGTGGACCCTCAAGGCGGGCAGCATCGACATCGACCAGAAAGAGGTGTTCGGCGAAGCCTGGAACGCCAGCCTCTGGCTCTATGACTACCCGGTGTTCTACTTCCCCTATATCAACTTCCCCATCAAGGATGAGCGGAAGACCGGTCTGCTCTACCCGGGTTACAAGCAAAGCTCCAGCAACGGCATGGATATCACCCAGCCCTTCTACTGGAACATTGCCCCCAACTATGATGCCACCATCACCTCCCGTTTTATGGACAAACGCGGCCTGATGGAGCAGGTGGAGTTCCGCTACATGCCGGACCCCGCCCACACCGGCACCCTCTATTTTGAAAATCTGGCGGATGACAAGCAGTACAGCCCGAGCAATCCGAGTCTGGCTGGCCTGTCCGATGGCCATCGCTACCTGATGAACGTCCGCCACGGTTCCGCCCTGATGGATGGCAGCCTGCGTTTTGGTATCGACTACACCCAGGTGCGCGACAAGGATTACAACTACTTCAACGACTTCAGCCCGCAAGTGGGCACTCAGGTCGACAGCCAGTTGCAGCAATCCTTTACCGCCGGCTACTACCAGCCCAACTGGAACCTCACCTCCGAGGTGCGCCGCTACCAGATCCTGAGCCCATATGCGCTGCTGCCCCACGAGATGCTGCCGCGTATCGACTACAACTACTATCAGCAAGGCAAGTGGTTCGATCTGGCCTGGAACAGTGAACTGACCAAGTTTGGCTATGACAGTGGCAGTGCCGCCACTCTGCAAGCAGGTGAGCGCTATACCGCCACCCGCCTGCATCTGGCGCCAACCCTGACCGTGCCCCTGGTGGATGCACCGGGTTACTACCTGACCAGTCAGTACAAGCTGATGTTTACCTCCTACAACCAGGAGGTACCCGATAATCTGGTTAGCCAGGACCGCAGCCGCTTCACCGATGCAGACAGCAAACAGCTGACCCTGAAAGAGGGCACCATTACCCGTACTCTGCCCTCCTTCCGCCTCAAGGGGGGCGTCAACTTCGATCGGCCACTCGACTGGTATGATGGCAAGGGCACCCAGACCCTGGAACCCGAGTTCCAGTACCTCTATATCCCTTACAAAAATCAGGACGAGATCGGGATCTACGACTCCACCACCACCCGTCAGGACTACTACAGCCTGTTCAGTGATCGCCGCTTTGCCGGTCTCGACCGCATCAGCGATGCCAACCGGGTCACCGTTGGCCTGACCAGCCGGGTCTATGACAATGTGGGTGATGAACGGTTGCGTCTGGCGGTGGCCCAGGCCTTTGAGATGACGCCACCCAAGGTGCGCCTCTACCCTTCAAATCCGGAAAGCACCAACGCCCGCTCCCTGCTCTCGTTCGAGGGGGATGCCCGGATCACCGATGAGTGGTTTGCCCACGCGGGGACCCAGTACGATACCTCCGAGGGTGAATTTACGGCTGGCAACGGTGCAGTCGAGTACCGGACCGGCAAGCTGACCACTCAGGTCAACTACCGCTACATCAAGGATGGCAACCTGGACTATCGCTATCCGACCAACACGGCGCTGGCAGAAGATCTGAGCCAGGCGGGTCTGGTGATGATGGCGCCGATCGCCGATCAGTGGCAGATGTATGGCGGTTACTACCGTGACATCAAGCAGGATGTGAACATTGACCGCAAGATCGGTGTCAAATACGACTCCTGCTGCTGGAGCATCAACATGAGCCTGGAGTGGCACAATCAGCCGGACAACGTCACCCTGAAGCCCACTTCGGAAAAAGTCATTGGTCTGCAGTTTGAAATGAAGGGACTTGGCAGCGTGGGTACCGGTGGCCGCAGCGTCACCCTGGATACCGAGCTGTTGCCCTATGTTCGCCCGTTTAATCTGAAAGGCCAGCAATGATGCTGGCCCAGCCTTGAGAGATGGATATGAAAAAGACCCTGATTGCCCTGCTGACCGCGGGAATGTTCGGTGCCATGAGCCAGGCCGCACTGGCTGCGCCCGAGCTGATGGACAAGGTGCTGGCCGTGGTCAACAAGGACGTGGTGCTGTCCAGCCAACAGGACGCACTGGTCAACAAGGTAAAACTCTCCGCCCAGGAGAGCGGCCAGTCCCTGCCTGACGATGCCACCCTGCGCAAACAGGCGCTGGATCGCCTGATCCAGGAGAGCCTGCAGTTGCAACTGGCGGAGCGCCAGGGGCTGAAGATCAGCGACACCCAGCTGGAACAGGCTATTCAGGGCATCGCTGCCGACAACAAGATGACCCTGGATCAGCTGCGCGCCCAGCTCGCCCGTGAAGGGATGACCTATGCCCAGTATCGGGAAGAGGTTCGCCGCGAGATCCTGATGAACGAGGTGCGCCGCAACCAGGTGCGCCGCCGTATCAACATCTCCGAGCAGGAGGTGAAGCAGGTGGTGGAGATCCTGAAGAAACAGGGTCAACAGCAGAACGAATACCACGTCGGCCATATCCAGATTGCCCTGCCGGACAACCCCACTGCCGCCCAGCTGGATGCCGCCAAGAGCAAGATCGAGCGCATTCTGGCCGCCCTCAAGCAAGGTGCCGACTTCCGCAAACTGGCCATTGCCGAGAGTAACGGTCCCAAGGCGCTGGAAGGGGGCGACTGGGGCTGGATGAGCCCGCAAGAGATGCCGACCCTGATGGCGGAAGCGGTGCAAGGTGCCAAGAAGGGCGACATCGTCGGCCCGCTGCGCTCCGGCGCCGGTCTGCACATCGTCAAGGTGTTCGACACCAAGGGTCAGCAGCAAGTGATGCAGACCGAGGTGAAGGCCCGTCATATCCTGATCAAGCCCTCCATCATCCTGAGCGAAGAGAAAGCCAAGGGGATGCTGGATGGCATTCTGCACGACATCAAGAGCGGCAAGGCCAGCTTCGCCAGCATGGCGGAGAAGTACTCCGAAGATCCGGGCTCTGCGGTGCAGGGTGGCGAACTGGGCTGGTCTGATCCCAACGTCTATGTCCCCGAGTTCCGCGACATGGTCAACCGTCTGCAACCGGGCCAGATCAGTGCCCCGTTCCGTACCAGCCACGGCTGGCACATCGTGCAGGTGGAAGATCGCCGCAGCCAGGATGCGACCGACAAGGCTCAGGAGCAGCGCGCCTACCAGCTGATCTACAACCGCCGCTTCGTGGAAGAGTCCCAGGCGTGGCTGGATGAGCTGCGTGACGAGGCCTACATCCAGATCGAAGGAGCCGGTAGCTGATGAGCTGCCGTCGCCTTGCCGTTACCCCGGGCGAACCGGCCGGGATCGGCCCGGATCTGGTGCTGCAGATTGCCCAGCAGGATTGGCCCCACCAGTTGGTGGTGATCGCCGATCCGGCGCTGCTGCGCGAGCGGGCCGCCCTGCTGGGGCTCAGCATCGAGCTTGAGCCCTACGATGCCGCCGCCCCTGCCCATCCGCAGCGGGCGGGCACCCTGACCGTCTGTCCGGTCACCCTCGGCGCCCCCGTGGTGCCGGGCGAGCTGAACGAAGGCAATGGCGCCTATGTGCTGGCGACCCTGCAGCGTGCCTGCGATGGCAACATGAGCGGCGAATTTGCCGCCGTGGTGACCGGGCCGGTGCACAAGGGGATCATCAACCAGGCCGGGGTCTCGTTCAGCGGCCACACCGAGTTCTTTGCCCAGCAATCCAACACCGCCGATGTGGTGATGATGCTGGCAACCGAGGGGCTGCGGGTCGCACTGGCGACCACCCATATTCCGCTGGCCTATGTGGCGATGGCCATCACCGAGGATCGCCTCGGCAAGGTGATCCGGATCCTCAACGAGGATCTCGCCACCAAGTTTGGCATCGCCAAACCCCGTATTTACGTCTGCGGCCTCAACCCCCATGCCGGGGAAGGTGGCCATCTCGGACGTGAAGAGATTGACGTGATCGAACCCGCCCTGGCCACCCTGCGCCAGGAAGGGATCGATCTGGTCGGCCCGTTGCCGGCCGACACCCTGTTCCAGGAGAAATACCTCAAGGATGCGGATGCGGTACTCGCCATGTACCACGACCAGGGGCTGCCTGTGCTCAAATACAAGGGCTTCGGCAGTTCGGTCAATATCACCCTGGGGCTTCCCTTCATCCGCACTTCGGTGGATCACGGCACCGCGCTGGATCTGGCAGGCAAGGGCCTGGCGGATTCGGGCAGCCTGATCACCGCGATTAACCACGCCATCAAGATGGTAGAGAAAAAAAGATATGAGCAGTAAGGTGCA
>OERJ01000377.1_pt1 | contig 12035 bp, 10 predicted proteins | sample 1539991 | NCBI WGS metagenome assembly OERJ01 (sample SAMEA3891247, study PRJEB23780) | metagenome | biome: terrestrial biome; feature: animal house; material: water of meat washing | place: Italy | collected 2015-05-12
AGCTGGTGGATTACAGCAAGCCGGAGAGCCTCGCCTACTTCAAGGAGGTGGCCCGCTACTGGGTCGAGCAGTACGGCATCGACGGCTGGCGCCTCGATCAGGCCTATCAGCTTGGGCTGGATGATTGGCGCGCCATTCGCAGCGAGGTGGAGCAGGCCAGCGCAGCGCGCAAGGCCGCCGGTCAGCAGTGGGGCACCCTTGGCTACATGGTGGGCGAGGTGTGGAAGGGGGCTGACGACATTCGCGCCCAGGCTTACGGCAGCAGCGACAATCCGGCGCTCTCCTCGGCCTTTGACTTCCCGTTGCGCTACGGCATCGTGCAGGCGCTGGCGGTGGAGGAGTCCGGCAAGGGCGGGCAGGGGGCCAGCGTGCTCGATGCCAGCTGGAACAAGGTGGAGAACTACCCGAATCACGCCATGCCGAACCTGATGCTGGGCAACCACGATCTGGTGCGTTTCGGTGATCTGCTGGAGCGTGGCAATTTCAAGTCGACCGAGTACTGGCAGCGCCACAAGGCAGCCTTCAGCTTTATGGCGGCCCGCTCCGGCCCCATCACCTTCTACTATGGCGAGGAGTTTGGCGACGAGGTGCCGGGCTTTGCTGCCAAGGTCAGCGGTGACTGCGCAGCGCAGGGCTTGTGCGACGATCATGTGGCCCGCAGCGACGGCAAGGTGCCCGCTGTCACCGGTTTTGTGCCAAGTAGCGAACAGGCCGAGCTGAAAGAGTGGCTGGCCCAGCTACTGGCGATGCGTGCCGCCCACCCCGCTCTCTATCAGGGGGAGCGAGTCAAACTGGTGGCCGAGGGCAGTCTCTATGGTGACATCAAGCAGACGGCGGGGGAGCAGATAGTCTACCTGCTCAACCTCTCCACCACGGCGCTCAGCTACAACCTGCCGGCGGGCAAGCTGCGCAGCGGTAGCGCGCTGGTGGATCTGCAAAGCGGCGAGAGTCTGGCCATCGGCGGCAGCAGCGTAACGGTGGAGATACCGCCCTTGAGCGGGCGTTTCCTGCGTCTGCAATAAGTCAGCCACAGCACGCTTTGATATGAGAGAGGGCCCCATCGCGGGGCCCTCTCTGTCATTGTGGGCGACAAAGTCATGGCGGGGTTATGCGGTGGTCTGGCCCCGGTTTTCCAGCCGCTGGCGGAAGGCGCGGGCCAGTCGCTCGTAGAGATCCTGCGCCTCCTTGTCTTCGATATCGCCGCGGATCCAGGGGTTGTCGACGATCTCCAGCAGCACGCAGTCACGCCCTTGCTGGCGCAAATCGAGCCCGTAGAGGCCATTGCCGAGCTGATGCACTGCGCGGCGAGCGGTCTGCAGTACCCGCTCCGGCACCTCGTTAAGCGGCAGCGCCTCGATGCGGCTCATGTCGAGGGGGTGCTTGCGGCGGCGAATGCGGTTGCCGGGTTCGGGCCGGTAGCGGCGGCAGGCGAACAGCGGCGAGCCGTCGAGAAAGCCGATGCGCCAGTCGAACTCGGCGGGGATCCGGCTCTGCACCAGCAGCAGGGCGGAGCGGCCCAGCCCCTCGTCCAGCAGCCGGGCCAGCTGCTGCTCGTCGCTGGCCATGGCGAGATCGCGCCCCTGCGCCCCGTCGGGCACCTTCACCATCAACGGCAGGCCGAGCCGCTGTACCAGCTCATCCACATGGTGGCGGCCGCGGCGGGTGACCACCATGGTGGGCGGCATGGGCACGCCGCTGCGCACCATCAGCTCGTAGAGGTAGAGCTTGTTGCTGCAGGCGAGGATGGCGCGGGAGCTGTCGATCACCGGCATCTTGAGCTGCTCGGCACGGTGGGCAAATTCGAAGGTGTAGTGGCCGACCGCGGTTTCGGCACGCAGCCAGAGGGTGTCGAACTCCGGCAGCCGCTCGATGGCCGACGGTGGCAGGATCTCGGCCCGGATCCCCTGGGCGGCGGCAGCCCGGATAAAGCGCTCCAGCGCCAGCCCGTCACTGCTGGCACGGCCATCATCGGGATCCACCAGAATGGCGAGCTGGTAGAGCGGCGCCGCCTGCTCCTCATCACCGGTCCCCACCAGCGCCTGAGCGTGGTGCAGCATCAACTCTTTCTCGCTTGGGCTCAGCTCCAGCGGTGACAGGCTCTGCTGCTGGCGCACCGACCAGCCGTGGCGGCCGCGCTTGAGGGTCAGCTCCTGCAGCGGCAGCTGGCTCAGGCCATAGTAGTAGCGGGCCAGCCCCGCCAGCTCGCTCTGTTCACACTGGCCGAAGATGGCGCGCACTCTAATCCGATCCTCGCTCTGCTGGGCCAGCCACCCCTGCGCCTTGCGCCACAGCTTGGCCGGTGGCTGCTGGGGTTGCAGTCGGCTGATGGCCTGCAGACCCGGCAGGCAGTGGTGGCCGCGGGCCTGGGCCAGCAGCGAGCAGTAGTAGCCTGCGCTCAGGTGCTCCAGATTGCGGCAGAGGTTGATGATGCGGGGTCGGCCGCCGGTGGTCGGCACGCCATGTTGCAGATAGGTGCGGGCGGTCAGCAGATAATCGGCATGGCAAGGCCAGTCGCCCAGCTCTTCGACGATGACATAGGTACTCATATTTTCGGCTCCACAGATCAGACTGCCTGAACAGGCAGGATCCCCAGTGGGCTTCGATGCACCGACAAGCACGACAATGGCGCGAGGGGAAACAAGAGGTTACAGTGCCTAATATGACGCCTTGGTAACTTGTGATACAAGTCGCATTTTTGGTGCTGAGGATAAATAACCGAACAAGGACTCCCCGTGTTGACCGTACGTGCGGCCCGAACCGATGATCTGGGCGCCATCGTTAATCTGGAACGCTACTGTTTTCCTCCCGAAGTCGCCTTTGGCCGCAGCCGCTGGCACTATCTGCTGGCCCACGCCAAGGGGCGCACCCTGTTGCTGCTGGATGAGAAACATCAGCTGATGGGCTATCTCTGCCTGCTGGAGCACAGAGGCTGGGATCGGCTGGTCATTCAGGCGCTGGCCATCCGCTGGACGGTGCGCCGTCTGGGCTGGGCCCGCCGTCTGCTGGAGCAGGTGATCCGCGAGGGCAAGGCCGCTGGCTGGGGGGCGATTCGCCTCGAAGTGGGGGATGCCAACGAAGAGGCGCTGGCGCTCTATCAGGGATTGGGATTTCGTCCCCAGCAGCGGCTGGCGGACTACTATGGCCGCGACCAGCACGCCCACCGGCTGGTGCTGCCGCTGGTGAGCGACGAGGAGCGTGAGCGGCGCAGAGTGGCTCGCACTCAGGCGCGCAAGCCCTCTGCACAGGCCAACTGATCATGTTGAACGAGCAGAATCGAGGAGCAGGATGAGCTGCGACAACTGTCTTGCCACCGCCATCAGGGCCAAGCTGGGGCGCTGCCCGGTCTGTGCCATCCAGACCTTTGTCATCGGTCTGAGTGGCTGGCTGGTCTGGTGGTGGTGCGGCGCCGACACCTCGGTCAACGCCCTCACCGGCCTGCTGTTTGCGCTGGGTGGCTCGGGCCTGTTGCTGCTCCATCTGGTGGTATTTGTCTGGCGCAAGGCGACCGGACGTGAATTGAGCGATGAATGAATCTGAATAGATTCAGACAGATAAATAACAATATCGGTGTAGATATGGAGGTTCAGATGATTGCAATGGTAACGGGCGCCTCGTCCGGTTTTGGTGAAGCCATCAGCCGCCAGCTGGTGCAGGCGGGCTACAAGGTGATCGGCACCGGTCGCCGTGCCGAGCGGCTGGCTGCGCTGGCTGACGAGCTGGGCGAGCAGTTCCTGCCGCTGGCGTTCGACGTGCAGGACAAGGCGGCCACCCGCGCCGCCATCGCCGCTCTGCCAGCCGAGTGGAGCGAGGTGGATCTGCTGGTCAACAACGCCGGTCTGGCGCTGGGGCTGGAGCCTGCCCACAAGGCGGATCTGGAAGATTGGGAGCAGATGATCGCCACCAACATCAGCGGTCTGACCCTGCTCACCCGCCTGCTGCTGCCGGGCATGGTGGCGCGCAATCGCGGCCACGTCATCAATATCGGCTCCATCGCGGGCACCTACCCCTATCCGGGCGGCAACGTCTACGGCGCCACCAAGGCGTTCGTGAAGCAGTTCAGCCTCAACCTGCGCGCCGATCTGGCGGGCACCGCCATCCGCGTCACCAACGTGGAGCCGGGCCTGTGCGGCGGCACCGAGTTCTCCAACGTGCGCTTCCACGGTGACGATGCCAAGGCGGCCTCCGTCTATCAGGGGGTGGAGGCGATCCAGCCGGAAGATATCGCCAATACCGTGCTCTGGGTGAGCCAGCAACCGGCCCACGTCAACATCAACAGCATCGAGATCATGCCGGTGGCCCAGACCTTCGGCCCGCTCAATATCAGCCGTCGCTGATCGCTGCATTGGCTGAAACAAAAGAGGCTCCCTTGGGAGCCTCTTTGCGTTGGCGAGCCGATTACAGGCTCATGATCTTCTTGAACTCCTCCGGCGAATACTTCTTCTCGCTGCGCTTGGTCAGATCCGTCATCAGCTTGTAGCGCAGATCTTTGGCCATCTGATAGGTCTGCTCCAACTGGCCATAGGAGTAGTCGGCGGCCAGCCCGATGGCGGTAGCCTTGTCGCTGGCGTAGGCCTGCTTCAGGCTCTTGTCGAGGACGGCGACCTCCTTGTAGAGCTTGCTGCTCTCCTTGCTCCAGACGCCGCGCAGCAGCGGCAGGTACTTGTCCGGATCGGCGCTGGCCAGCGCGGTCAGGCTGCGGAACTGCCAGTAGGCGGAATCATCGGAGTAGCTGTCGCTGCCGGTGCGATAGGGCAGGGGATAGTTTTCCAGGGTGTTGTAGAGCGGCACCATCACAGATTCGGCCAGCACGCCGTAGCTCTGCCAGATCAATCCCTGCAGCTCTTTGGGCATCTCCTTGCGCAGCTGGATGACGTGGGATTCCAGCTGGCGATCGACGCGGATCGGCCGCTCTGCCTTGCCCGCGAGCGGCGTACCGTCATAGGTGGCGCTCAGCACCCTGGCCACGTCCGGCACGGCGATGGGGGCATCCGGCTTCATAAAGAGCGGATATTGCGCCTGCCGGGTCGCCTGTTTGTGGGAGGCGGTCAGCATTTTCTGGCCGAGCCACTCCCGATCCACGTTGTAGGGATCGGCAATCACCCCGAACGCCTTGGCGAAGTTGAAATCTTTCGGGTCGGCGTTATCCAGCAGTTTGTGCTCGCGCACGAACTCCAGCAGCTTGGGCGAGTGCAGCACATCGGCGCTGTCGAGATTGACGCCGTGGATGCGCAGGCCGTTGGCCACCATGGCGTAGCTGTCGTCCGGCACCCGCACCGCGATCCAGTGGTGGCCGGAGCCGATCTCCATCAGCCAGGCCTCGTTCACATCCGCCAGATAGAGGCTGTTGCCCTCACCGGCGCCATATTGCTCCACATAGCGGCCGAGCAGCTCGACCCCCTCTTTGGCCGTCTTGGCCTGCGGCAGGATCAGGGTCGGGATGATGGCTTCAATCACTCCCTTCTCGATCAGCGGATCGGCTTTCTGGGCCTTGTCGTTGACCTCGGCACTGGTGGTGGCCGAGATGGCGACGTTGAACTCGTTGATGCCGCGCTCTTCATAATATTTGCCTGCCGGGTCGCTGGTGGTGGCATCCCAGTCGTGGATGGCGGAGTAGGCGAAAAATGCCTTGGGCATCGGCACTTCCAGCCCGTTGCCCAGTTTCCAGAGTTTGCCCTCGTTCTGCTGCGCGGGCCGGAAGGCGAGGTACTTGTTCCAGTTGTTGACGCCAAAATCCTCGTTTCTGGCGATCATCACGCTGCCATCGGCACTGGCCCCCTTGCCGACGATAAGGCCGGTACAGGCGTCGGCACTGGTGCCAAGCAGGGTGAGCAGGGTGGCGGAGAGAAGACTCAAGGTGTGTTTTTTCATAGGTGTACCCGAAGGGTTGCGGTGAGTGAGAGTCAGACGAGGGGATGAGGTGTGGGGAGGCTGCAACTCCGAACTGGCAGCGGAGTGAGCACGGCAGATTGGTCTGCCTGTTATTGGTTTTTCGAACAGATCATCCATGACACGGCTGGCTGGTTGTGATGTGCGCCAAAATTGTATTCCTGAGTGGTTGTTTATTTTGTGATCGAGCTGCTGTTCCTGACTTTTCTCTGGCGTCGTGGTGCGCGGACGGCGAAATGTGCCAAAACAGCGTGAACCGGCAGCAGATGAGTCATGATTCTGACGCCTGCTTGCGAGGGATGCGTGGTGAGATCCGCCATATCTCTGGATCTCGCACTATCTGACAAGTTGGCCTGTAACTTGCTGGTTTAATTGATAATGGTGGGGCATGACGCCCCATGTGACCGGATCAGCCTGTGCCCATTGCCGCAGATGCGCACTGAATTGGAGCCCCCATGGATATCAAACCCTACAGCCAGCAGCTTGCCCAGAGCGCATCCAACAACCGCGCCCTCGCCACCCTCAACAGTGCCAGTAGCGGCGGTCAGGGTGGTGGCTGGGAGGAGATGGTCAGCCTCTCCACCCAGCGCATGACCGGTCAGGCCCAGCAGGTGCTGACCTACGAACATCTGGCCAAGAACAACAAGTTGCCACCGGCGCTGGATATGAGCTCCGACAAGGGGGGCGTGGTGCAGCAGCTGGTGGACAAGGCGCTTGGTTTCGATCGCAAGAAGTTCAACGAGATCGAAGAGAAGCTCAAGACCATCGCCGATAACAAGAAGCTGACGCCGGAAGAGCGGGCGGAGCAGAGCAAGCCGCTCAACGAGCAGCGAGAGGCGATGCTCAAGGAGGCGATGGATCGCCTGACCGGCCAGAAGTAGGGGCGGCGATGTGCCGGATTGGCCGGCAAGCCGGGGCGAAGAGGCAAGATCTTGCCCTGAATGGTGACTCGGGGAGTGAACGGTCTGGGTAAGGAAGGCGGGAGGCAAGATTGCCTCCTGCTTGATATGGGCCCGCGAGTGGCCGCGAGTCGGGCGTCATTACGCTGGCATGGCAGCCTGAGCAGCCCGGTCGGGACTATTCGCTAGCGACGATGCCGATCCCGATGGCTTTGGTCTGAACCGCCTTGAGCTGGTCGCCCTCTGCAATCAGGTTAAACTGCTCCGGGTTGTTGATCTTGATGGTCAGGGTCTCATCCACCCCTCTGACGGTGACCGTCTGCTGTTGTTTGTCCAGCCCGATGACATCGGCATAGAGGGTCACTTTCATGCCGACACCGCCACCCGGTTTCTCATCTGCCCCGGCCCGTTCGCCATCCACTTCCACGATCCGTTTTCTGATGCCAGCGGTGCCCTTCAGCAGCTCTACATCGAGTATCTGCAGATACTTGAGCATGACCTTGTCCCCGACCTTGACGTTCGGCAGGTTGGCAACCTGCTCGCCAGCGACGATATCGAAGGTTTCACCCTCTGCGTTTTTCAGACTGACCTGGCGGGTCTCCAGGTCGATGGCGGTCACGGTGGCACTCGCCGTGAGTTCTTGCGCTAGACTGGCTTGCCCGGGAGCGACGTCGACTCCTGCGTTGACCTCGGCGGCTTGTACCAGAGTAGTCGAGAGGGTAAACAGACCAGCAATCCATGCATGCTTCAGTTTCATATTTCAGACCTTCCTGTATGACGAGGGATTGGATGAAAACTGACGGGGGCAGCAGGATGGGAAAGTGATGGGGAGCCTGATCACCAGGGTGCTACCCGCCCTCCTGACAGACCATAGCAGAGCCATCCCTGAAAATGCCGCTGCAACGCCCGGCAATCTCCATTCTGATAACCAGCTCCCGTTTTTGACCTGATGGGGCGGCAGGCGCACAATGTCCCCGTGCTGTTCAAGTCGAGGATCCCGCCGTGTACAACTTCCAATATGCCAACCCGACCCGCATCTGTTTTGGTGAGGGGCAGATCGCCAGCCTGCCAACGCTCATCCCGCCCGGCAGTCGCCTGCTGGTGCTCTATGGCGGCGGCAGCATCAAGCAGAACGGCGTCTATGAGCAGCTGACCCGGGCGCTGGAAGGGGTGACGTGGCAGGAGTTTTCCGGCATCGGCGCCAACCCCAGATTCGAGCTGTTGATGGAGGCGGTGGCGCTGGTGAAGCGCGAGCGCATCGACTTCCTGCTGGCGGTCGGTGGTGGCTCGGTAGTCGATGGCACCAAGTTTGTTGCGGCGGCCGCCTGCTACGAGGGGGATGATCCCTGGGATATCTGCGGTAAACAGGCGAGTGTGCACAAGGCGCTGCCGATGGGCTGTGTGCTGACCCTGCCAGCCACCGGCTCCGAGAGCAATCCCACCTCGGTGGTGAGCCGGGGGGATGTGAAGATCTCCTTCAGAAGCCCGCTGGTGCAGCCGCAATTTGCGGTGCTCGATCCGGCGACCACCTACAGTCTGCCGCCTCGCCAGACCGGCAATGGAGTGGTGGATGCCTTCGTCCATATTGCCGAGCAGTACCTCACCTTTCCGGTGGGAGGCGAGGTACAGGATCGGCTGGCGGAAGGTTTGCTGCAGGTGCTGGTGGAGAACGGCCCCAAGGCGCTGGCGGAGCCGACCAACTATCAGGTGCGGGCCAATCTGATGTGGGCGGCCAGTCTGGCGCTCAACGGCCTTATCGGTTGCGGGGTGCCGCAGGATTGGGCCTCTCACGCCATCGGCCATCAGCTGACGGCGCTCTACGGGCTGGATCACGGCCAGAGTCTGGCGGTGGTGCTCCCCTCACTGCTCCGTGAGCGGGCGAGCCAGAAGCAGGACAAGCTGGCCCAGTTTGCCGAGCGGGTGTGGCATTCGACCCGCGAGGACAAGGCCCTGCGCATCGAAGAGGCGATCATCCGCACCGAGCAGTTCTTCCAGAAGATGGGATTGGGTACCCGGCTGGCTGACTATGGCCTCAGCGAAAGCTGCATTCCGGCGGTCTGCTCCAACCTCAAGCGGGTGGGGCGCACCGCGCTCGGTGAGCAGCAGGATATCGACCCGGATCGGGTGGCACGCATTCTCGCCCGCGCGCTATAAGCCGGCGCCGGTTTGTGTCCCTGGCTGATTCATTTTCCCAATTAAAGAGGGCCGCTTGTTGCGGCCCTCTTGCATGACGGGTTAGCCGATCACTCGGTGCGTGCCTTCAGATAACCGGCGTAATCCGGGATCTGTACGCTGAACGCTTGCCGCATATGGGGGCTGTCCATGATGAAATCGGCGGTCGCCTCGTTGGTGGCGACCGGGATGTTCCAGACTGCCGCGAGGCGCAGCAGCGCCTTCACGTCCGGATCGTGCGGCACCGCATTGAGGGGATCCCAGAAGAAGATCAGCACGTCGATCTTCCCTTCGGCGATCAGGGCGCCGAGCTGCTGGTCGCCCCCCATGGGGCCGGAGAAGAGGCAGGTGATGGGCAGTTGCGCCTTCTTGCCGAGCATGGTGCCGGTGGTGCCGGTCGCATAGAGATGGTGGAGCTTGAGCTCCTCCTTGCGGCGCATCACCCAGTTCAGCAGAGGGGTCTTCATGTTGTCGTGAGCCACCAGTGCCACCCGTTTGTGGGGCGCCATCTCGCGTGCAATCTGTTCCATGGAAATCGTCCGTAGCATTGTTATTGGCAGAGAGCCGTATCCTAATCGAAAGCGGCGCCCGTTGCCTTGCCGGGCGCCGTAACTGTGATCACTTCGACTGTTCAATCCACTGCTTGTTCTTCTGCTCCAGCACCGAGATGGGCAGCATGCCGTATTCCAGCACATGGTGGTGGAACGCCTTGAGGTCAAAGCCTCCACCCAGCGCCTGCTCGGCCGACTCCCGCATCCGGATCAGCGCCAGCTGGCCTGCCTTGTAGGAGGTCGCCTGACCGGTGTAGGCCATGTAGCGCGGCACCTCGGAGCTGATGTCCCCCGCACCCAGCGCCGAGTTCTCCTTCATGTAGTTGACAGCCTGATCGTGGCTCCAGCCATACCAGTGGATACCGGTATCCACTACCAGCCGCATCGCCCTGAGCATCTCCTCGTTGAGGCGGCCAAAGTATTGCAACTGGTTGTTGAAGGCGGATGATCCCTCGACCTTCACGTCTCCCACCGCCGGATCATAGAGGCCCCGTCCCTGATAGAGCCCCATGTCGTGATCCGCCAGGTATTCGGTGTAGAGCGCCCAGCCCTCCGCATAGGCGGTGTAGGAGGCGTTAGCCACGTACTGCGGGAAGTCGGGATCCTTGGCGGCCAGCTCCTGGGCGATGGTGATCTGGAAGTGGTGACCCGGCGCCGCCTCGTGGGCCAGCAGGGTGCTGATGTTCCAGCTCTGCAGACCATAGGGGTAGTAGGTGTTGAGGAAGAACTGCCCCTTGCGGCCGGTCTGCGGGTTGCCATCCTGATACCAGGCCACCCCGCCGTATGGCGCATCTTCATAGGAGACGGGCACCACCTCGTAATCGAGCTTGGGAATGGTGCGCTCGGCATCGAAGAAGTCCGGCAGCACCAGCGCCGCCTTGCTCTTGAAGACGTTGTACTCCTGCAGTGCCCGCTCGTGTTCGGCCAGCGCCTGCTGCTGTGGCCCGCTCAACGTCGCCCCGGCTGCATTGTCCGGGTTGAGGCTGGCGGACCAGACCTCTAGCGGGTTCTGATAGAAGAAGGCCGGTTCGTTCAGATAGCGGAAGAAGGCGTAGATCTGGCCGCTCTGCTTGCTTTGGGCCACGTCTTCGTTGTCGCACTTGCCAACGGTGTGGCACACCTTGACCATGGCACCGAAGATCCGGTCTACCTCGCTCAATCCCAGCTCATGTACCTGCTCCGGTGTCATATTGGTGGTGGTGTGCTTCTTCAGCAGCCAGCGATACCAGTCGCGCCCGTTGGTCATGCCACAGAAACCGTCGTCACACTCGCCACTACCCAAGCGCACTGCATAGGCGCCGCCATGCTGGTAATCCAGATAGTCGCGCAGCGCCAGATAACGGCTGTTGATGCTGTCCAACACGGCTTTGTAGTCTGCTCGCAGTGTGGCATCGGCATCCCCCGGCAACTGCTGCCAGCCGAGGTAGGCGCCAGCGAGCATGTCGCCATCCAGCTTGCTGTTGAGCTGGGCCAGCAGCCGGTCTACCAGCTCATCAGGCAAGGTGTTGCCCTGAACACTGGCCTGCTCGAACTGGTGTTTCACCTCGGCAAGATAGACATCATAGGCCTTGAGCCAGGTGAGGTGTTCCTGATACCAGGCCAGCGGGGTCATTGTTGTCTTTGCTCGAGTTGCCATTGCAAGTGCCGGAGCTGTGTCTGTGCGGTCGAGATCCCGTCGCCATGCGCCATCACCCGGTTCCACCCGGTCGGCCGAGCTGTGCTCGAAATAGTCGAAGTCACCGCTGACGGTGCGAGCTGCTTTGCCGCTGGCAGGGGCTGCTCCGACGTCATCTGCCAGATCCACCACGCGGTTGCGGAAGTGATGGATCGGGATCTGGGATTGGGGTAAATCGTACCCTTCAAGATTGATCTGCAAGTCCCAGCGGATCATGTCGTAGAACAGCCGATCCCGCTCACTTAGCACCGTGGGATCCAGAGCATTCAGTCGTTGGAGCAGTGAACTGTCGAGTGCTTTGCGCTTGGCGATGCTGGTGGCATCGATGGCAAAACCGTAGGGGTCGAGCGACTGGCTCTCGCGCAGGGCCTCATCCATGGTCTGCATCAGGGATGCTTTGGTGGCTGCGGGATCTGCAGGTGCGTTCGAGCTGTTGTCATTGCAGGCGGCAAGAGACAGGGCAATGGCGCAGGCTAGCGCGAGCTTGTTGGGTAGGAAGTGCATGATGTAGTCCTTTCACATGTTGTTATTGTGTGTCCCTGTGAGGGGCCCCAATAGTGCAACTACCCGGCGTCTGTTTTTGCGACCTGAATAGCAAAAATACGCTTATTTTTCATGCTGATAAGTGGTGTGAAAAGCTATGCAGCCAGACATTAAAAAACCCGCCTGAGCGGGTTTTTTAACCGTTTTTTCATGCCATAACTATTCAGGATGAACCGTGGTGCAGTTGCGACTGCTGGTAGTTCTCCAGCCCGATGCGATCGATAAGGTCTAGCTGGGTCTCCAGCCAGTCCACGTGCTCCTCCTCATCCTCCAGGATCTCCTGGAACAGGTCGCGGCTGATGTAGTCCT
>OERJ01000379.1_pt1 | contig 12011 bp, 7 predicted proteins | sample 1539991 | NCBI WGS metagenome assembly OERJ01 (sample SAMEA3891247, study PRJEB23780) | metagenome | biome: terrestrial biome; feature: animal house; material: water of meat washing | place: Italy | collected 2015-05-12
TATCGGTGATAACAATTTCGGCCTGCTTGAGCAGGCCGTTCAATCTTTCCAGCATGGGATTCCTCAGGCGGTTTTACGCAGCAGGCCGTGTTTTTTCAGGTGAACCAGCAGGATGGAGATGGCCGCCGGGGTGATGCCGGAGATGCGGGAAGCCTGACCAATGGTCTGCGGCTTGGCATCGTTCAGCTTGGCTTTCACCTCGTTGGAGAGGCCGTTCACCTCGCGATAGTCCAGATCCAGCGGCAGCAGGGTGTTCTCGTTGCGCAGCTGCTTTTCCACTTCATCGTGCTGACGCTCGATGTAACCGGCGTACTTGATCTGGATCTCAACCTGTTCGGCCGCGGCAGGATCGGTCACGGAAGGGCCGACCCCTTCGATGGCCATCAGCGCATCATAGGTCACCTCGGGGCGACGCAGCAGCTCTTCCAGACTCTGTTCGCGGGTCAGCGGGGTGTTGACCAGGGCGTTGACCGCTTCCAGTGACGGATGTTGCGGGTGGATCCAGGTTGAACGCATGCGCTGACGCTCCAGCTCGACCTGTTCCATCTTGGCGTTGAATTTGCTCCAGCGCTCGTCATCCACCAGACCCAGCTCGCGACCGATGGCGGTCAGGCGGATATCGGCGTTGTCTTCCCGCAGCAGCAGGCGATATTCGGCGCGGCTGGTGAACATGCGGTAAGGCTCGCGGGTCCCCAGGGTGGAGAGATCGTCCATCATCACGCCCATGTAGGCCTGATCCCGACGCGGGTTCCAGGGATCCTTGTCCTGGGCACGCAGGGCCGCGTTCAGACCGGCCATCAGGCCTTGTGCCGCCGCCTCTTCGTAACCGGTCGTGCCGTTGATCTGGCCGGCGAAGAACAGGTTTGGAATGCACTTGCTCTCCATGTTGGCCTTGAGATCCCGCGGATCGAAGAAATCATATTCGATGGCATAGCCGGGGCGGGTGATGTGGGCGTTCTCGAAGCCGCGCACGGAACGGACGATCTGCACCTGCACGTCAAACGGCAGGCTGGTGGAGATCCCGTTCGGATAGAGTTCGTGGGTGGTCAGGCCTTCCGGCTCGACGAAGATCTGGTGCGCCGTCTTGTCGGCGAAACGGGTGATCTTGTCTTCGATCGACGGGCAGTAGCGCGGGCCGATCCCCTCGATCACCCCGGCGTACATGGGGCTGCGATCCAGGTTATTGCGGATCACCTCGTGGGTACGCTCGTTGGTGTGGGTGACGTAGCAGGGCACCTGACGGGGATGCTGGCTGGCATCGCCGATAAACGAGAAGACCGGACGCGGATCGTCGCCGTGCTGTTCCTGCATGACGGAGAAATCGACGCTGCGGGCATCGATGCGCGGCGGGGTGCCCGTCTTGAGACGATCGATGCGCAGCGGCAGTTCACGCAGGCGCTGGGCCAAGGCGATCGAGGGAGGATCCCCGGCACGGCCGCCCTTGTAGTTTTCCATCCCGATGTGGATCAAACCGTTCAGGAAGGTACCGACCGTCAGCACCACAGTCTTGCCGCTGATGCGGATCCCGCTCTGGGTGACCACACCGGCAACACGATCCCCGTCCATGATCAGATCGTCACAGGCCTGCTGGAAGATCTTCAGGTTCGGGTAGTTCTCCAGCATCTGGCGAACGACGGCCTTGTAGAGCAGGCGATCCGCCTGGGCACGAGTGGCTCGCACTGCCGGGCCCTTGGAGGAGTTGAGGGTGCGGAACTGGATCCCGCCAAGATCGATGGCACGCGCCATGATCCCGCCGAGTGCGTCAACTTCCCTGACCAGGTGTCCCTTGCCGATCCCGCCGATCGCCGGATTACAGGACATGTGTCCCAGCGTATCGATATTGTGGGTCAGCAACAGGGTGTTCATGCCCATACGGGCTGCCGCTGTTGCTGCTTCGGTTCCGGCATGACCGCCACCGACGACGATCACATCAAATTGTTCATGGTATTGCATTGGGATCACCTTGATCTGCACGCCTGAAGATCTTTATTTGCCTGGGCTAAAGGGCGGAACATTCTATCTGTTTCGCGTCCTGAGGGGAACGTCTACTTAACGTTCAGTATGAAGGGAGGATCCACTAATTAGATCTTAAGGATCTTTAGATCGATCTTTTACTGGATCTCTTATTAGGATCCGCCCTTTCTGTTGATAAGCACTTTTTGATCATAAAGATCATTAATTTAAGGACGATCCTAGCTTGTGGAAAAGCTTGGATCCTGGCCCGGTGAACGAGGGGATAACCAGGACTTTTATACACAGAGGTCTGTCGGTCTGGATCTAATACATGGATAACTATAGGTTTTGCAGAGCTTTACACCGTAGTTATGCACATTACCCCTGGGCGTTGTGGGTAACCTTGTAGAACAACTCCCCCGGATCAATCTGTTAATAACATGGTGGATAGTCGATCTGGGGATAAGTGGGGAGATCAAGCTTTTTTTCAGGATCTCCCGCACGCTGATCAGGCGATCATCGTCATCCAGTCGCGGATCCACACTTCTGCGGCATCTTCGGGGATCTCGTGTTGGGTCACATCGATGTCGAGCCGCTCGCCGATCCGGCTGGCACCGCACTCGGCCAGCAGCCGATCCAGCGTCTTGCCACCCTGGCAAAAGGTGTCATAACTGCTGTCACCAAGGGCGATCACGCCATATTTCAATGAATTAAGATCCGGATGCTGCTCGGCAAGATCCTTGGCGAAGGGTTGCAGGTTGTCGGGCACATCACCGGCACCGTGGGTCGAGGTGACCACCAGCAGGATGGATCCCGCATCATCCAGCACCTCTGCCAGCTTGGCCGGGTTGTGGATCCGGGTCTGGTGGCCAGCCTGTTCCAGCAGGTTGGCGACGTGGTCTGCGACATATTCGGCGGCGCCCAGCATGGAGCCGACGACGAGATTGAGTTTGGCCATGGAATGGATCCTGATTTCAGACAAAGAAACGGAAAGCCGGATTCTACCGCCAAAGGGTGTGGATAAATATGGATAAAGCTTGGGGATAATGGATCCAGTCAGATAATGCCACCGGATCCATCCTGCCGATCTTTTTTCTGCTTCTTTATATTCCTCTCCATTTTCTTCTCCGCTCATAGCTCTCCTGATGGCTCCCATCTCCCGCGAAATCCTGCCAACGATGCAGCTAGATAACAATGTAGATGCAAATGATTAGCAATTATTGAATCGATTCGATCACGGCTCCTGTAGTAGGATTGCGCTGCTTTATTCGCCCATGGAACAGGGTGATGTCGTGACAAACGACCACAAATAACAATTAAAACAACATAACTCATTGATAAACGAGACTTTAATATGATTGCGCAAAAATACACTACAGGACCCGGCAAGAAGGGCGCCTTCGGCGTGCTTTCGCTCTCCGGTTTGCTCGTCTCCCTGCCGCTGATGGCCGAACAAACCACCGCTGAGCTGCCCAAAGCCAGCGAAACCATGGTGGTGACCGGTACGGCCATGAAGGTGGAAGTGCCGATGGCCGAGACCCCTCGCGCCGTCTCCGTGGTTAATCGCGAGGAGCTGGATCAGCACGCCGTGTTGCAGCTGGATGAAGCGATTCGCTACCGTTCCGGCGTATTGACCGGCCTCTATGGTTCCGACAACAACACCGACTGGTTCAAGGTGCGTGGCTTCGATGCCGCCTCTTATCTGGATGGCAACCGCTTGTTTGGCACCGGCTACTACGTCTGGACGCCGGAACCGTTCGGTCTGGAGAGTGTGGAAGTGCTGAAGGGGCCAGCCTCGATCCTTTACGGTGAGGCGCCTCCGGGCGGGGTGATCAATGCCATCAGCAAGCGACCGACCGCCACGCCGCAAGGGCAGGTGGATCTGCAGCTTGGCAGCCGGGATCATCGTCAGGTCGGGGTGGATGTCTCTGACGCGCTCTCCGACAGCAGCCGCTACCGCATGGTTGCTCTCTATAAAGAGCGTGATGGGGTGCTCACCGGCACCTACAACGATCGGGTTTATCTGGCGCCGAGCGTCACCTTCGATCTTTCGGATCGTACCAGCCTGACCCTGCTGGCCAGTTTCCTGCACGACGAAGGGGTCCCGACCAACGGCTTCTTCCCGGTCTATGGCACCCTGAATACGTCAGGTGGCCAGATTGATCCCTCCACCAACCTGAGCCAGCCGGATTACGATCGCAACCGCAATACCCAGATCTCCACCGGTTACGAGCTGGCCCACCAGCTCAACCAGACCTGGGAGTTCAAGCAGAACGTCCGCTTCAACTACAACGATCTGCTGCTGCGCCAGACCTATATCTTCCCGACCTATGAAGGCACAACCGCCAGTCGTGGCCTGGTTTACCGCGATGGCAATACCAAGAGTGCCACCATGGATAACCAGATGGTGGGCTACTGGAACACCGACAGCACCGAGCAGACCTTGCTGCTGGGGGTGGATCTGCAGCGTCACGTCAATGAAGGGGTCGAGGCCGACAACTACGCCATGGGCTCCATCAATACCATGAACCCGGATTACAGCGGCTTCCCCGGTTTTGACGAGTCGACCGCCACTCACCAGAAGAGCAGCAAGGGCCAGAGCGGCCTCTATGCCCAGCACCAGATCCGCTGGGACGATCGCTGGTTGCTGACTGCCGGTGGCCGTTTTGACTATGTGGAGACCCACAACACCAATACCAGCAAGGACGAGCGCCAGTACGATCACGAGCTATCCCTCTCGGGCAGCCTGATGTATCTGGCTGACAACGGCCTCTCTCCCTACTTTGCCTATGCCGAGTCGTTCGAGGTGCTGCCGGGGATCGATCCTAACACCCGAAACTCCTACAAGCCGCTCAAGGGCAAGCTCTACGAGACCGGCGTGAAGTATGCGCCTGCCTTCCTCGACGGTTACATCAATCTGGCGCTGTTCGATCTGGCCCAGACCAACTCGCTGGTCTCTACCGGTTCCGGCCAGCAGACCCAGGCGGGTGAAGTGACCTCTCAGGGGATTGAGCTGGAAGGGAGCGTGCAGGTGACCGATGCGCTGCGTCTGACCGCTGCTTATACCTACACCGATGCCAAAACCAACGACACCGGCAGTGGCGATCGCCGTGCCAGCCTGATCCCGCGCCACCAGGCCTCCTTCTGGGGTAACTACAAGGTGCAGCAAGGGGTGGCTTCGGGTCTGGAGCTGGGTACCGGTGTGCGTTATATCGGTTCCAGCGTGGGTATTGGCGCCGTGAATGCGGACTACACCCCCATCTACGGCTCTGCCGAGGTGCCGGCCCATACCGTCTGGGATGCGATGATCGGGTATGACTTTGCCAAGAACTGGCGTGCCCAGCTCAACGTCAACAACCTGCTGGGTGAAACCTACGTGGCCAGTTGTGACTACTACTGCTACTACGGCGAGCCGCGCAGCGTAGTGGGCAGCATCAACTACCGCTGGTAATCGAAGTCGGGCGGGAACCGGATTCCCGCCCTTCTTTTCACCCGCAGTTGTTCTGATCTCTCTGGAATACCGGTCCGTTATGGAACTCTTGTCTCTGGTTTATCGCCAATATCGTTGGCCCTTTATCGCCATTACCCTGCTCAGTCTGCTCAGTGCCGTCAGCGGGATTGGCGTCATTGCTTTTATCAATCAGTCTCTTATCGAATCTATAGGTGATCCGCTGCCGATCCTCGGTCAGCTGGTCGGCCTGATTGTGTTGCTGCTGGTGATCACACTCGGATCTCAGCTGGCCCTGACCACTCTCGGTCACCATTTTGTCTACCGGTTGCGCGGCCGTCTGCTCAAGCAACTGCTGGATACCGATGTCGCCCGCATCCGCCAGATTGGTCAGGGGCCGCTGCTGGCCTCCCTCTCCAGCGATATCGGCCAGATCACCATCGCCTTCGTGCGCCTGCCGGAGCTGGTGCAGGGGCTGGTGCTCACGCTGGGTTCTGCCCTTTACCTTGGCTGGCTCTCTCCTGCATTACTCGGGGTGACCGCGCTCTGGGTCACCGTCACCATGGTGGTGGGCTGGTTGCTGGTGAACCGTGTTTATCGCCATCTCTCCCACATGCGTCAGGCCGAAGATCGGCTCTATCAGAACTATCAGGCCATCATCGCCGGCAGCAAGGAGCTGGCGCTCAACCGCGAGCGGGCTCACTTCGTTTACCACCAGCTCTATGAGCAGAATGCCCGTGACTACCGCCAGCAGATCATCCGCGCCGACACCTATCACCTGAGCGCGGTGAACTGGTCGAATATCATGATGCTGGGGGCCATCGGTCTGGTCTTCTTTCTGGCCAACGGCCTTGGCTGGGCCAACACCAATGTGGCCGCCACCTTCGCCCTGACCCTGCTGTTCCTGCGCACCCCGCTGTTGCAGGGGATTGGCGCCCTGCCGACCCTGCTTGCCGCTCAGGTGGCGTTCGACAAGATCGCCGCCCTCAATCTGGCCGAGCCGGATGCGGACTTCCCGCTGCCGCCCGCCATCCGCCCCTGGCAGCGTATCGAGTTGGAGCAGGTGAGCTTTCACTATCAGGGGGAGGGCGGTTTTGCCGTTGGCCCCATCGATCTGGTCATCGAAAAGGGGGAGCAGATCTTCATCATCGGCGGCAATGGCTCCGGCAAGTCGACGCTGGCCATGCTGCTGACCGGCCTTTACCAGCCGGTATCGGGCCGGATCCTGCTGGATGGTGAGCCGATCACCGATCGCAACGGCTATCTGGCGCTCTTCTCCGCCATCTTCACCGACTATCACCTGTTCCAGCACCTGCTGGGGCCGGAACCCAAGGATGAGCTGGTGGCCGAGTGGCTGGAGCGGTTGCAGATGGGCAGCAAGCTCACCATCGAGGATGGCTTTATCGCCGATATCGATCTCTCCCAAGGGCAGCGCAAGCGGGTCGCCCTGCTGCTGGCGCTGGCCGAGCAGCGCGAGGTGATGCTGTTTGACGAGTGGGCTGCGGATCAGGATCCCCAGTTCCGCCGCATCTTCTATCAGGTGCTGTTGCCGCGCCTCAAGGAGATGGGCAAGACGGTGATTGCCATCAGTCACGACGATCACTACTTCCCGCTGGCCGATCGCCTGCTGGAGATGCGTCAGGGCCAGCTCACCGAACTGACCGGCGCGCGCCGTGCCGCAGTGAGCCGCGATGCGATCGCCCATCTGGATTGCGAGGTGCCGGCTTGATGCCGGCACCGATGAGACTGGCGGCAAGCCAGCACAGGAATTGCTTATGTTCGAGATGAAATCAGCCAGCTTCACGGTCAATGACCGCACGCTGCTGCACCCCACCGACCTGCGTTTCGAGCAGGGACAGGTCTATGGCCTCATCGGCCACAATGGGTCGGGCAAATCGACCCTGCTCAAGCTGCTGGCACGCCAGCAACCCCTCAGCGACGGCGAGATCCTGTTCGATGGCAAGCCGCTGCCCGACTGGGGCAACCGGGAGTTTGCCCGTCAGGTGGCCTATCTGCCCCAGCATCTGCCGAGCGCCGAGAATCTGCTCGGGCGGGAGCTGGTGGAGATGGGCCGCTACCCCTGGCGCGGCCTGCTGGGCCGGATGGGGGCGGAGGATCACCGTCAGGTCGATCGGGCCATCGCCCTTACCCATACCGAACGCTTTGCCGATCGGCTGGTGGATACCCTCTCCGGCGGCGAGCGGGGGCGGGTCTGGCTGGCGATGCTGCTGGCCCAGGAGAGCCGCTTCATCCTGCTGGACGAGCCGCTGGCCGCGCTGGATGTGGCCCATCAGGTGGAGGTGCTGACGCTCGTCAAGCAGTTGAGCCGTCAGCTAAACCTCGGGGTCATCATCGTCATTCACGACATCAATATGGCCTCCCGCTTCTGCGATCGGCTGGTGGCGCTCCACTCCGGCCGCCTGCTCACCCACGGCGAACCTGAGGGGATCATGACCAGCGAGACCCTGCACGCCATCTATGGCATTCCGATGGAGGTCATTCGCCACCCGGCTCATGCTCATCCCATCGCCATCGTCTGACCGGGGGGCTCTCTTGAACCGTTTATTGAAGAAGATGGCACCCTGCCTTATTAGCCTGCTGCTGCCACTTGCGGCGCAGGCCGACACATCCCCGATCGCCTCTGCGCCGCTACCCCGTATCGCCACCGTCGACTGGACCATAGCCGAAACCCTGCTGGCGCTCGGGGTGACGCCGCTGGCGGTGGGGGATGCAGGCCCCTATCAGGCATGGGTCGGCGAGCCACGGCTACCTGCCGGAGTGGTGGATATCGGCCTGCGCACCCAGCCCAACCGTGAGCTGCTGGCGGAGCTCAAACCCGATCGCATCCTCATCTCGCCGCTGGCGGCCCCGCTGGCGCCAACTCTTTCCCGCATCGCGCCGGTGAGCACCATCGCCCTCTATGATGGGCAAACCGATCTGTGGCAGCGGCTGCACGAGGTGACCCTGACCCTCGCCCGTATGGTGGGCAAAACCGCCGAGGGCGAACGGCTGCTGGCCGGGCTGGATCGGGATCTCGCCAGCATGCAGGCCGGATTGCCTGCGGATCTGCCGCCCCTGCTGGTGGTGCAGTTTATCGATGAGCGCCATGTGCGGGTGTTTGGTCGCCACAGCCTGTTCGATGCGGTGATGACGCGGCTCGGGCTGCGTAATGGCTGGCAGGAGCAGACCAATGACTGGGGTTTCTCGGTGGTCAGCATCGAGCAGTTTATGACCTTGCCAACCGCGCGGCTGGTGGTGGTCGATCCCATCCCGGTAGGGGTGAGCGAACGGCTGCAGGAGCCTGGGCTGTGGCAGCATCTGCCGCTGGTACGCCAAGCCCCCGTGCTGCATCTGCCTGCGGTCTGGAGTTTTGGCGGCGTACTTGCCGCCCGCCGTTTCGCCGGTCTGCTCAGCGATGCATTGCTGCAAGATGCCGAGCGTATGGAGGCTAGCCGATGAAGCGACTGCTCACATCGCCGCTGCTGCGGCCGGTCTCGATCCTGCTGGGGTTGACCCTCTCGCTCGCGTATTGGGAGCTGGCTCGCCAGCTGCCCGGTGCGCTCTGGTGGCAGAGCCTCTTCGCCCCCAATCTGAATGACGTCAGCCAAGCAGTGGTGCATTTCAGCTGGCTGCCCCGCTTGGCGGTCACCCTGCTGGCCGGGGCGGCGCTCGGGCTGGCGGGCACCCTGATGCAGCAGGTGCTGCGCAACCCGCTCGCGTCACCGACCACCTTGGGGGTGGCCTCCGGTGCCCAACTGGCGTTGATGATGGTGACCCTGTTTGCCCCCTCCTGGTTGCTGCTGGGGCGGGAGTGGATCGCCATGGCCGGTGGCAGCCTCGCGATGGCACTGGTGTTTGCCCTGGCCTGGCGTCGCCAGCTCAATCCGGTGGTCATCGTCTTTGCCGGGCTGGTGATCAACCTCTATCTGGCGGCCATCAGCATGGGGCTCTTGCTGTTCTTTCAGGAGGAGCTGAAAGGTTTGCTGGTGTGGGGCAGTGGCTCGCTAGTGCAGAACAGCTGGAGCGGGGTGAGTTACCTGTTGCCCCGCCTGCTGGCAGCCGCTTTGCTGGCCGCAGTACTGGTGCGCCCGCTGGCGGTGCTGGAGCTGGATGATGCCAGCGCCCGCAGTCTGGGGGTCTCCCTGCAGCATCTGCGTTTTGCCGGACTGGGGCTGGCGGTGTTTGTCACCGCTTGCGTGGTGAGCGTGGTGGGGCTGATCGGCTTTATCGGGCTGGCGGCGCCCGCCATGGTGCGGCTGCTCGGGATCCGCCAGCTTGGCCAGCGGCTGTTGTGGGCACCGATCCTCGGCGCCCTGCTGCTGGCGGCGACCGATCTGCTGCTGCAGAGCCTGAGCCGCTTCTGGCCAGTCTTGATCCCCACCGGCGCCATGACCGCCCTGCTGGGGGCGCCGCTGCTGCTCTGGCTGATCCCGCGCCTTGGCATCAAGTCGGGTGCGCCTAAGGCAAACGCCGGCCTGCTGGTGGCCCGCCATCCGGCACCGGCTCGCCTTATCGGCCTGTTGCTGGTCGGGCTGCTGCTGGCCGTGGTCGCCTCCCTGCTGGTTGGACAGGGAATGACGGGCTGGAGCTGGCCAAGCTGGCTCCGCTGGCAGGCCCAGCTGGAGTGGCGGCTGCCGCGCACTCTGGCGGCGGGGGCGGCTGGCGTGCTGCTGGCGCTGGCGGGCACCCTGTTGCAGCGGGTCAGCAACAACCCGATGGCGAGCCCGGAGCTGCTGGGGGTGAGCGGCGGCACCTTTATGGGGGTGATAGCGACGGCGCTGTTGCTGCCTGCATTGCCCCTGCCGCTGATGCTGGCCGGTGGCCTGCTCGGTGCCTTCGGCTGCCTGTTGCTGCTGGTGGTGGTCAATCGCAAGCACGGCTTCCAGCCGGAGCGGATCCTGCTCTCAGGTATCGCCATCACGGCGTTGTTTGAGCCGCTGCAGGCCATCGCGCTGGCCAACGGCGACATGCGGGTGCAGCAACTGCTCTCCTGGATGTCCGGCTCCACCTACTACGTCACCCTGCCGGTGGCCTATGGGCTGGTGGGGCTGGCGCTGTTGATGCTGGCCGCCTGCCTGCTTGTCAGCCGCTGGCTCGATCTGCTGCCAATGGGGAGTGCGGTGGCGACCGCGCTGGGCATTCGCCTCAACCGTGCCCAGCTCGCCATCCTGCTGCTGGTGGCCGTGCTCACCGCCAGTGCCACCCTGGTGGTCGGGCCGCTCTCCTTCGTCGGTCTGTTGGCGCCACATATGGCCAAGCTGATGGGGTTGGTGCGGGCACGCTGGCACCTGCTTGGGGCCGCCGCTTCCGGCGCCCTGTTGATGGTATCGGCGGACTGGGTCGGCCAGCAGATCCTCTTCCCGCAGGAGGTGCCGGTCGGGCTGGTCTCCACCCTGTTAGGGGGCGCTTACTTCATGTGGTGCCTGCGTCGCCTCTAGGTTTGTGGACAAAAAACGCACAATAAAAAGCCCGGGATGAACCCGGGCTTTTTATTGTTTGCCGAACCGGCTTACTTGCCGATGCAGAATGTAAATAATCTATTATCTTCAATATGTTAGTGACTTTTCGGGGGCCACTTGGGGTAAAAGTAACTAAAACAGCATATTGAGAGGCCGCTCACGGGTTTCTGCCATCGTGCAGCGTTCCCACATAGTCCATTCTCGATCGTGCAGCCTTCCCATATGAATCAACGCGATGCTACTACACGCATTCAAAACCGCTTTTTAGGTGAGTTTTGAACATATTTTGAACCGACCATAGCACCGTCCGGTGCCTGGAAAGCCGCTTTACTCTTCGAACCGTGCAAGTTTCCCATAGGTAGTTTGGCTAACCGTGCAGTCATCCCACATACCGCCAATTTAATCCCAACCCTTTATCAGCCTGGCTGAGCGGGCTTTTAGGCCCTCTAGAATGGTGCTGCTGATGGTATCGGGGAAGTCTGCTGGCAATTGCTGGGTAACGCGCTCAATAACATCATCAACGGAGTTGGCCAGTTCTGTCAGGATCTCTTCCATAGCAGAACGCTCAAATCCCACAGCTTTCGCCGTTTGGAAGAAATGACGCGGGAATATCTGCTCAATGGCGTACTTCTTTCCCTTGCTGCTTGCTAGGCCCATAGCGAGCTTGGCGTCCCTTCGGTTGAGGCCTCGGCCGCCAAACACTGGATAGACAGATAGGATGTCGTAAAAAGGGGTCAGGCGAAAACGCCCTTCCGGTTCAATAAAGACCGAGAAGTTCTTTGCATGGCCATCGGTGGCTGCCAGCAGCCAGAACAGGACCTGAGATTTCATGAACAGGTAGCGATCCTGTTCTGGTGTCGCAGAGCCCAGCAAGGTTTTCATGATGTCAGTGATCCCTGGTCCTCCATGGCTCTCGTATTTCCGTGCTGACGGAACATTCAATACCTGACAGAAATCTTCTTGGGGAAGGCGCATGATCCAACTGCGATCGGCAGCGTAACGTCTGTCGAAGCGTTCCACAGCCAGTGCTTTGACCTGGCCAACCTGCATCATGAAGCAGTGAGGTACGGGTAGACCAAACTCCTTGGCAATCAGAGTGCAGAGATATTCGTTTTCTACGCTCTGGGAGAGGTCTATCGAGTAGGAGTGGC
>OERJ01000383.1_pt1 | contig 11670 bp, 12 predicted proteins | sample 1539991 | NCBI WGS metagenome assembly OERJ01 (sample SAMEA3891247, study PRJEB23780) | metagenome | biome: terrestrial biome; feature: animal house; material: water of meat washing | place: Italy | collected 2015-05-12
CTATGCTAAAAAAGACGTCCAGTGACGCATTTTATTATTAATGTAATACTTCAGAGTCAGATCAATGTAGAATCTTGCTAATCTTCTATGAACCACCCTATCTATCACGATGTTAAAGAAATTTAAATATTCTCAAAACTTCTCTTATGATGCTGATATCAATTTACTTCTGGGGGATTCTCTAGAAGAATTAAAAAAAACACCCGATGCAGTATTTCAGCTAGTAGTTTCATCTCCACCATATAATATCGGCAAAATATATGAAAAAAGACAAGATTTTGACGATTACTTATCTTGGCAAGAAGAAATCCTCAGCGAATGTGTAAGAACGCTAAAGCCCGAAGGAAGTTTAGTTTGGCAAGTAGGGAACTATGTTGAAAAAGGAGAGGTCTTTCCATTAGACATTTTCTTCTATCCAATTTTAAAGAAATTAGGATTAAAACTTCGTAACCGTATTGTCTGGCATTTTGATCATGGTCTACATGCAAAAAATAGACTATCTGGTAGATATGAAACTCTTCTTTGGTTTACCAAAACAGATGATTATGTCTTCAATTTAGACCCTATTCGTGTCCCTTCTAAATACCCAGGAAAACTTCACTATAAGGGCGATAAAAAAGGGCAACCTAGTGGGAATCCTTTAGGCAAGAATCCTTCTGATTACTGGAAAATCATTTCTGATGAGTGGGAATTAGGAGTTATGGATATTCCTAATGTCAAATCAAACCATATCGAAAAAACAGAACATCCTTGTCAATTTCCAGTAGAACTTATTGAACGTTTTGTTCTTGCCCTAACCAATGAGGGAGATGCTGTCCTAGACCCATTTGGTGGAGTCGGTTCTAGTGCAGTAGCAGCACTTAATCGTGATAGAAAAGCAACATTGATTGAAAGAGATACCAATTACCTAGCAATAGCTAAAGATAGAATTGAGCAACTCGAAAATGGAACTTTAAAAATAAGACCATTAGGTAAACCTGTACATAAGCCTACAGGAAAGGAAAAAGTAGCACAGGTTCCTGAACAATGGAAAACTGATTCAAAAGAATGATTTCGTAAGTTATTAAGGTTTAAAGTTTTATGTCCACAAATCTATCTAGCATGCTAGTCACTAAAAAATACTATTTTAAATGTGAGGAAGCTCATATTCCCTCAGCATTAACCGAGGCTATTACTCTACTTGAAGATGCTTTATCACAAGTTAAAATTTCTTCTGTTAAAAAATCTAGAGAGAAATCTAAAAATGAGAATTTATTTTCTCCTGTTGATCTAAACAACCAGATTAAGGCTGTTCTAAAAGAAAAAGGGCTTTCTTCTTATCGTATTCGTTGTCGATATGAAAATTCGAATATTGAAGATGCTATAACTAAATCTAACCAATTATTTGACACATTTAAAGCTTTAGAATTTAATAAAGCCGAGTTCCAAACAGCTTATTTAGATTTTTTGACAAGTTTAGGCAGTAATAGTGATATTAAATTTTATAGTTTTTCTACTGCCTGGAAACGGTTGAGTCAAGGTTTTACTTCACATGAAGACGAAGAGAAACCTAAATTCATCAAAAAAGAAGGGAAAAAATATTCTTTTGATAGCAGTCTAATCAATGAAGAAGAACCGAATCCCTTCATTGCATACATTTCTGAGGACTTTGTTGGGTTCAGAGAAATGGATTTTATATATGTGTCCGAATCGAATCAAGAAAAAGTAGGTATTGAAGTCCAGTTCGGAAAATATGCTTTTATGGTATACAACGTATGCGCAAAAATGAAAATTTTCGAAAAACATAATGCTATTAAATATGGAATTGAGATTGTACCTACAAAGGCCATGCAGAAATACATGTCAACTGGTGTATCTTTTTACGAACAATTTGTTTGGGATTTAAACGAAAGAGGAGCCTTTACAGAAGATGTTCCTACAGTTGTATTGGGTGTACAACCAAATCCAGAAGGATTTGAAATGCTAAAAGATACAACCCTTCAAAATGTATCTATTAAAGCAAATACATTAGAAATTGACACTAATACATAACAGTTCTTCATATCAAATAAGCTTAAAAACTAGAATAGTCCCTATCGCTAATATAGGGACTATTTAACATAAAATCTCTTATACGAAATTTGAATTGTAAGTCCCAGTTAGCCTCAATCCTGGCTTACTTTACGTTTTTTAATTTTAAAAGTTCCACGACTCGCTACTCGTTGAGCAAGTTCAGGATTACGTCCAGATAGGTGTTTAATCACAATTGGGTGACCATTGAGTTCCTTAAGCAGTACAGTATCGTTTTCAACATACATAACTGGTCCACTTTGAGCTGTGGCAATAAAGCGGTCTCGAAGTACATTTGCGGCTTTGGCAGCAATACCTGATTCATTGTCATCTTCATCAATTAGATCTACTGTTGACATAGTGCCGCACTCCCAGTTAGCTGATATATGAATCATATTACAAGTCGGGTAGACAGGATAAAGAACTAGAGACCTTTCTACATATAATGCTCTGATCGACACACACAATAGCTTCTTTTCAAATCAAGGTAGGTATTATGTGTGATCTTAATTTTATGTTTAATTTCAATAACTTATAAATGTTAATGTTTGAGTTTTATTTTTACCATCTAAATACAATAATATTTAAAATCAAATACTTATATTTTATAAAAAATTTAAAGCTTAGCAACACACATCATAGCTACCTAATTTGACTTAATCAGGTAGCTATGATGTGTGTTGGTATTAACCATCTTATTTAATTTCAGTACTTTACTAACAATTTAACTCTCTATAATTTTGATAATTTTTTATGAAGCCAGCTATCATCCGACACAAAATTTCTACCCATTTTTAATCCTGGATATTTAAAATCTGTAGAGAGTTCGTCATTCAAAAATTTAGCTGCCAGAGAACCAAATGAATCATATAATTTTTCAGAAATTAGAAAAAATGAATAGGCACTGCAATACTTGTGCTAAATCTTATGCACTTTTGACTTTGTTGACTCTAATCACTTTTTTTATCTATTTTTTTAATCATTTCACATTAGAAATTCTCTTTACAGACCCCAATGCCCTATTACCGGTGATCAAAATGGAAGCGTTGGCACTTGGGATAATGCACATTGTTTACTGCTTCTTTTTCAAATATGTCGATAAAAAACTTCAAATATTCGGCTTAGATTCAAATAATCTGAATGAATACATCCAGCGGAATCAGGCATTTTTCCAAAAATATTAAGGTATGGCTTCTCCAGTGGAACTCATGTCTTGTAATACATCAAAGACAAGTCTTTCAATGCCTGAGCGTGCTTTATCGCTGTCCGGATCTAGCCAGGACAGCGAAGGAAATTCGGCACAAAGGCCAACAAATTCTCGATCTTCGGCGGACCAGTTCACGCTAAATGAGTAACGGGCTTCAATCTTAAAATCGAAAAAAGCTTTCATATATTTTGCTGGGTGTTTGGCCTCACTCCTCAAGTCGTCAATTTCTTGGCGGCTGAGATAATCATCATCATCAGGATATTTCGGCATAGTTCACCTTCAGTCTTTAGTTTTTTGCTTATTCTGTTTGTTCAAATAGATCTGATCTGCATTTCTACAAGCCAGTTCAAACTGTTTAATGCTCATTGCCTTTTTCTTGGTAAATCGAACATAGTGCAGATGATCCGTGAAATACTTCTTGTTCAGCTTCTTATGATCAGGCTGTATCTGATTCAATATCTTTCGCACTCGGGCCTGTATTGAACCAATTTGAAATCGAGTTCCATGAAAATTCCCATGCGCCATCAAGCGTGCGCTAGCTTCTGCAAATTTCTCTATACTTTCTGGCGTAGTCTGGATCTTGTTTAATCTCTTTTCAAACTCACGTTTAGATCCATCTAAGAACTCCTGTGACAGATACCAGGTGAATCTGATCTTTTTTTGAGAATGCCGCTGAAAAAACTCCAGATGCTTTTTACGAACGCCACGTAATGCACCGGTCAGCGCTTTCAACCGCTCGTTATAACTGACTTCAGGATCAAACTGAATCCCAAATCTTCGCAACAGGAATTCACTCACTGATGCCTGATTCCAATGCGTATGTTCATTCTCTAAAAAAGCAAATCCGAAAATCCGCTGAATACTTTCAAAACGTTTTTCTTCAAAGGCATTAAAAGGCTGAAACAGGCGGTAAACGTGCTTCCGGTTGCTATCAATGGTTTTCATCTGCTTCGCGTGCACATTAAAAATCACGCCAAAGCGTTCCGGATGATAATAGATCCGAGAAAACTGCGGTTTAAGATCCATAAAATCGATGTACTGTCCAAGCACATAAGCACCGAAGCGTAATAGTTTTTCTTTTTTAGTCGTCAAAATACTATTCAGTTTTTGCTTGCGTAGCATACTCGAATTCTGAGCCAGTATTTCTTGTAGCGTCAGCTTACTTCTTCGTGCTTCACGATAACCGGTGCTGAATAACCAGAACTGGAACACCTCACTTTTTGCCGGATCATAATTGATCACAAGACTCCACACTGGCTCCCCGTAGTCTGATTTTTTCTTACGCGCTTGCTCACCGATATCCAGACCATATTCCAAAATTAGCTTCGGAATCAGGTTTTGAAACTTCGAAAAAGGCACAACATCAGAAAACCAGAACTTTGCTTTTCCATTGGAAACGCATTGCATGATACTGAGCAGGCAGTCATTTTTTGTTGTTGTGTAGTAGATCATAAATCAACCAAAACCTGCGTTTTTTGCGGAAAGCATAAAAGTCTATCTTTTATTTTAAAGAATCACAAAACCATTTTTCACTAAAAATGGTTTTTTTTTAAGCGAAGATGGGTTTTCTGTAAATAAGAGTTCCTGTGGACCCGAGCAAACAGTTGTTTTTAGGTTTTTTGTGGCTTATTCTGTGCCTGCCAAATATGAATTTTTTGGGATCGATGTGATTCGTATCTGTCCCGAATTTTTCTAGACCCTTGTCATTGCGGTTTTATGTGTATACGTCAGCCAACGTATACTAAAACTCGCAAAGCTGCGTGCGTGAGAAATCTAGCTGGCGCGGCTATGACGGGCACTAGGTGGTGAAATTCCGCTTATTGACCCAATCCTGACTGCATATAAACGCAGGTCTGCTTTTAAGCTCACCAGTCGTAAATATGTAATCTATGTAATAGTTGGGCGACATAGAAACGGGAATCTAGGCGACTAGATCAAACCCTGTCTAATGGAGAGTGTGAGTAACTTCAAGGATTGAGAGTTGCGTTAACAACACCTATTTCATGCTTCAATTTTTACGAAGGGCATGATGTATGGCGCACAGGTGGGCTGCTGAGAATATCGCGAGGTATTAGGGAGTTGAGGAGAAATCTGGAAACTTCGGTACTCAAGGATTAACTTGAATGACTTGTCGAGATGACATTTCAGGTTAGTTGGTGAGATCGCTGGATAGCTCAAGCCTGTAACGGTGACACGTAGAACGTTATGTCACTCAGAAATTAAGACTGCATTGATTAAGTTCATTGCGGTCTTTTTTATTTTTTAGTGATTTAAACATAGCGAAGATGTTGCTTTGCGTAGGTCAAGTGCTTTACCCACAATGAAGTCGAATAACGGTGAATAATACGGGTTTTTGGAACTCTTACCGTAGAACAACGGAATCGCTGTTATTTTGTGGAGTGGATAAGCGTACTGATCGTTTATTAATACTGGTTTACTTTTATTAATGAACAAAGACCATTATGACTAATATGGGAATCTCTCAAGTCGATCATTATACAAGGTGGCTCCTTGATATAGACTTTTGAAGCGAAAACCTGCCTTGAGTGGGGAATAAGTTTTGATTAATGAGAGAGGGAGAATTGTTGAGTAGATTCTGTATCGAACCTTGATACAGATCCAGTCACTTCGAGCGAATAAAAACGTAAGCGGTGATGAAGCGAAAGACAATGCGGGAAATATTTAAAACCACTGACAAGGGTTTTTAAAGTGAGGTGTGGCAGCCTCGGTATCTATGAAATGGTACGAACTTTTTTGGCGTGGAAGAAAATCAAAATTATTATTGCAATTATTAACGTGGCTGTTGGTCGTTGTGATATTTGATGATTATTCAGTAAGAAGCATGAACGGTGGCTCCGTTGTTGGTTCACGCCAACCAAATATCTTAGTTATTAATCCAAACTTTAAAGTTGAATTAATCGCTACTAGCTATTTTTTTTAGCGGTGACGTTATGAAGCAGTCAAGTTGTTTTACTAGCGGAATAGTGTTTTAGCGGTGATGTATTCTTTCCTGAATTTTCATCTAGCGGTCCAAATGTGACTTAGCGGTGACGATTGAATTTGATGGTTGAATATTAGCGGACCTGTACTTAGCAGTGATGGAAAACATCTTGCTTCGTAACTAGCGGAAAAGTGGTATTAGAAAGTCGTAGTTGTGGAACTAAAACACAACCGAAGTTTGTCTTAAACTTAGTGGTGATGACAGTCGGGCATAAGCTGTCTGAACGGTTTGAGATTCGCTTCCTTTGCTATGCAAAGAGAATGTCACAAGTTGATAACTGTGAAAACGTACCAATACGTTCTATTGGCGTTAGGCGGTAACGTGAAACTCCAACATAAGCCCTGTTCCAAGTTTATTGGACAGGGCTTTCCTATTTTGCTCTCATTTGCTCTATAAGCAACTTTAATAACAACAAGTACGTAAGATTAAAAAAATAGTTAATCGAGCTAAAAACCCCTATTTTTTGCGTTTAAACAATATATTCAAATTATCTAAACAAATTACACCTAATCTACTAAATGCTCTCACTCTCTCAAGTCCCCCACATCCCTCGCTTTGCTCGGGCTGATGGTGAACGTTGAGAGAGTTTCGGCAATACTCACCCTAAGGGCGTGATTTTAAGAAAAATCAACATCCCTTAAGTATTGCCGAATAACCTGATTGGGCTGACGGAGCCACGCATCGGTCGTATCCGCACATAGTTTTGCTGACTATGCAGACAAGGACTAAAAGTTTTGCACCTCTCTCCACGCGCTCCCTGTCGTTACACGGCTATATCTCTGCGAGGGTTTCCCCAACATGCAACTTAACAGTCCTATGCAACTACTCCCAACGCTCCGCTTATGTGAAGTTCCCCTGTAGCGGTTTAGCCTTTCGACTATAGCTACAATACGCCAGTGACACTTATTCCTACCACACGTACTGCATGCCGACCGTAAAACGGACACACAGAAGCGGGCAAAGCTCGATCTAGGATACTTATTTGATGAAAAAAAACACTTAACTAACGAAGACTTATCATTTTGGGCTTGATATTACTGCACATAACAGTGAAAATAGAGTTCGGTACAAAAGCCTTTTGGTGAAATCATAACGGTCGTCAAACCTTATGATCTTCGTTACTTGATGTTGCTTCATCAAATAACTGCGTATCGACGAATATAGAGCCCTGCTTGATGGAAGTCAAGCAGGGTTTCTTCGTTTTTAGCTATAAAAAAATATTATATATTATATATTTACCAAAGTATTTCATATCTGCGGTATATGGTGTAACTCTAAAATATAGGTCAGTTTTGACATAAAATATATGCTCATGCTTATATTATTTGCCTTCAAATATAATAAATAGGACTTGAAAACTAAATGGCTAAACTTTCACTGAGCGAAGTATCCAAACAGTTTAAGGTAGATAGATCGACCATTTACAGAGCTGTACGCAATGGACGCTTATCTCGTTCCAGTGATAATCAATTTGATATTGCCGAAGTGATTCGATGTTTTGGTGAACCAGACCAAGTATCTAAACCAACTGAACCTCCACAACAAGGCAGTGATGGCGCAACACAAAAACTCATCGCTCATTTAGAAAATGAAGTTAAAAAATACCAAGAACGTGAAGAACGTTTAATGCAACAAATTGACCGTATGCAAACCCTTATTGAGTTAAAAAGTGTGGCACCTGCCACAGCAGTGCAACACCATAACGCTACAGCATGCGACAGCCAAACGCCACAGCATGCAACAACAGATCAAAATATTGAAAATAAAGAAAATTTAAATAAAGATGTGGCAGCAAGTGTGGCAATGCCACAACAAGATGCCACAGCACGCGACAGCCAAACGCCACAGCGTGCCACGTTGCAAAATATGGCAGCACCACAACCTAAAAAACGGGGCTTATTTGGGCGTGTATTAAATGCCGTATTCAACGATGATGAATAACGTCAATCTTCTACCTGACGCTTTTTAATTTTAAAAGTTCCTTGATTAACCACTCGGTGAGCTGGATTACGACCATATAAGTGTTTAACCACGGTTGGTTCACCATTCGGTGCTTTACTCACTAAGACATCATTTTCAACATAAAGAACGGGACCATTTTGTTTTGCTTCAATAAAGCATGATTGAAGTACACGCGCTGCTACTTTAGCAATCTCACGTTCTTTGTCACTTTCATCAATTAGATATTGATTTGACATATTTACCTCTATTAGCAAAACACTGGATTAAATTATTTAGTATCAGAGGACCACAAACAAGAAGTAATGTGGTTCCGTTAATTAGACCACTCAATCTAGTTTTATAAGTGATAAATCCGCTCTAAATATTTAAATTATGCTGCCATTACTTTTGGTAAATGTCGATCATAAAATTCATTTGGTGTTGGAGCAATTTGGTATTTCAGTGAGCAAGGCCTGTCTCATCTTTCAAGTTAGTCAAACCTGTTATCGTTATATGGCTCAATTAAAAGAGCAGAATGTGATCATCGCAGATTGGCTGATAAAGCTCACCAATGAGAAATAAAACGCTCTCCGATATAGTCGGGGCGGTTCAGATAGCCAACTGGTTTAATATTATTCCGGTATATATGGGGTTAAAAAACGCACTAAGGCAGTGATTATTAAGAGTATTAGAAGAAGGTGTTGATATTTTATAAATCGTTCTGGGATAAATAAACACAGCACAGATACTATAAAAATTCCTATAATTTCAATCAAATTAGATAGACTTTGAGAGCCAAATCCTAGCCCAGTTAATACGACCCACAAAAATGATGGTAAGAATACTAGGCTAAATTTTTTCAATGGTTTATTCATAGGTTAGGCTTATCTTCTATGTGGGCGCAGTTTCCATTGCACCGGTAATGGCACAACCATCATATGCTTTGCCTGCGTAACTTAATGTTGCGGTCAGTTCATTTTGGTAGCCATTGTCATCGATACAAATATTTTTTCGTATATTTAAAATAATAGGTTGTCCATTGACTGTACTCTCGTATTCGACGCCTTCAGTAGTGGCGGAACCCACTACTACAATTGTTGTAGGCTCTAAGAATTCTGCTTCTATACTTAATTTATTTCCTTCAACTACTGTCCGCCAACTTTTTTCTTTATTACCAGAAGCGGTAAACGCCAATAACGCTACAGGTACTTCTATTGTCGGCTCCTTATTATGATCCGTACTATCGGCTTGTTGATTACTACAAGCTACTAGAGTTAAGCTGACCGTTAAGCACATTACCGTCAAAAGCAAAGAACGCATAATTTTTTCCTTTAAATATAATAAGAGAACACTGCTAAATAGTAGTGTTCTCTTTGTTTACATAATGAAATTCAGGTTTTTACTACTATAGTTAGGTTTGCGATAGAATTAGAAACTAGTGTATTAATTAATTAACACCAACGATTATGAGCAGCCTTGTTCAGTAACCTATCAATGCACTCTCTATATTGGTAATATTAATATAACATATCTATAAAGGTTGACAGTGTGCGTTGAGATAAAATCGTTTTTTTTACTGTTTGAGTGTTTAAAATATGAAAAACTTAACTGCTGCTATTCTAATTGCGCTTCCTGTTCTAATGGTGAGTCCTACAGTCATGGCCGCATCTTCAGATGCAGTGGCTAAAACTGTTGATGTTCAATTTAAAAAAGGCGCTAGTTCAGCTAACTATTATGGGAAATTAAAGGGTAGTAAGTACGATTCCTATACATTTTATGCCAAAAAGAACCAAAAGCTTTCTGTTAAAACAACGGGAGGGAATGTAGATTCTTATTTATTTAATAAGAATCTATCAGATTCTGTCAATGTAGGAGAATATTCCTCTGAACTAGATAACCAAGGTTATTACACGCTTCCATATTCAGGTAAATATGAATTGCGTATTCTTCAGCCACGTTCTCAAGCTTCTAAAGGAAAAACACCTCCATATTGGCTAGAAGTATCTATCCTATAGGTATGTAAGCTTAATAATGGAGAGCATCCTATATTCTGTGTAACAGCTATGTGGCTTTCATCAATAATTACACAAAATGTAGGATGCTCTCGAAGGTTATTTGGTACGAATAATAAAGCGATAAACATCACAACATAGTGTCCAGAAAAACCAAAGCAATATAGCAGCACATGAACCCAAGCCGATAACACCAGTGCTTATTCTAATACCAGCATCTAGACCCCCATTCCAAATATGAGGTGCAATAGGTGGACCCATCGTAGCAATAAACGCCAAGAAAAATCCTAGCATTACCAATTCAAGAAAAAATTAGCTAAGGTAATAGAGCAACCACATATTCCAAAGAATATGCTTAAAGGTGATCTTGCAGGCTGCTATAAAATAAAATTATTAAAAGCTGGTGTCCGACTTGTTTACCAGGTCAAAGATGATCAGGTAGTTATTTTGCTAATTACCGTTGGAAAACGAGCTGATAGCATTGTTTATGATGAAGCAAAAAAGCGGATAAAAGACTAAAAATGGGAGCTGCATGCCCCCCATTTTTGGCTTCGTATAACGCGTATTATGTTAATTTTAGATTTTTTAAACTTCATGACATACCTAAACACTTGGATTAATACGTAACAACATGGATATCACTTACATTCTTCCCGATACGAAAACGAAAGTCAGAAATGAAACTAAAGATTTATTTCATATCTACTGTTTACATTGTAAAAGCGAAATAAAACACGAATTCTTAATTGGATTAGAAACCCAACAAAGTACTGATGATGAAAATTATTATGCAGAATATGATCTATTAAGATGTATAAATTGTGAGTCTATAACATACAGGACAGATCACTATACATCTGATGATATGGTTCAGATTCCAAATCAATATGGGGAATTAGAATGGGATAGACTTACACGTCCAAACTACTATCCAACTCGAGATAAAGAATTAGCTAATGCAACTCATGTAATTAATTTACTTCCTGATTCTATTCAGGATACATTTAATGAAGTAGTTACAGCACTTAATAATAAGTTAGAAATTTTATCTGGTTTAGGATTAAGGACATTGTTAGAACAGATATGTAAACACTTTATCAAAGATGATGATTTAGGAAGAATTTTACAAAAATTTGAAGATGAAGGTTATATTTCAACTAAGCAAAGATACTTATTGGACGATATTCGTTATATAGGGAATGATGCTGCACATAGAGCAGAATCTAATAGTATAAAAAACATAAACTTAGCTTAAGTATTCTTATGAATCTTATTCAACTGCTATTTGCTTACTACAAATATGAAGAACCTAAAAAAAAACTTAAATTAGATGTTCATCTTAGGAAAAGTCCCAGAGGAGAAACACCAAAAGTTAAAGACACCACAAATAAAAGAAAACCGAGGAAAATACTATAAGTGAATCCCCTATTTAACATAATGGCTGTTATACGAAATTAGTA
>OERJ01000387.1_pt1 | contig 11527 bp, 8 predicted proteins | sample 1539991 | NCBI WGS metagenome assembly OERJ01 (sample SAMEA3891247, study PRJEB23780) | metagenome | biome: terrestrial biome; feature: animal house; material: water of meat washing | place: Italy | collected 2015-05-12
CGGCGATCATCGGCACCAGCGAAAGCAGGGTGACATAGGCCAGATAACCGGCGGTAACCGTCAATCTGTCCTGCTGGAAACGGCCCCAGACAAACTGGGCAAAGTGGCGACCATCATGGCGCAAGAAGGAGAGGGCGTGGGCCAAACGGCCGCTGACAGGCTGCTGCATCTTGATTCTCGTTAGCGTCATAGTGGCAATATTGTGTCAGAGGAGAGCGCTGTTTGACCACCTTTGAACCCGATTTGCCTCCATCTGCCCCAACCTGTCACCCGGCTGGCGTCTCTGGCTGTCGCCAGAAGCAGAAATAAAAACGGCCCCGCTATGGGGCCGTTTGCAATGCCGGATTACAGCATGTAGTCCGCGGGCAGCTCGATGCGGGCGACGCCGGAGGCCACCGCCGCCAGCGCCACGGCGCGGGCAACCCGCGGCAGCAGACGGGCATCCATCGGCTTGGGAATGACGTAATCCTTGCCGAAGGCGAGCTCGCTCACCCCGGCGGCGGTCAGCACCTCGGCCGGCACCGGCTCCTTGGCCAGCGCGCGGATCGCCTCGACCGCAGCAATCTTCATGGCATCGTTGATGCGGCTGGCACGGGCGTCGAGGGCACCGCGGAAGATGAAGGGGAAGCAGAGCACGTTGTTGATCTGGTTCGGGTAGTCGGAGCGACCGGTCCCCATGATGAGGTCGCTGCGCACCGCGTGGGCCAGCGCCGGCTTGATCTCCGGGTCCGGGTTGGAGCAGGCGAAGATCACCGGGTTGGGCGCCATCAGGGCGACCGCTTCGGCGGGCAGCACATCGGGGCCGGAGACGCCGACAAACACATCCGCCCCTTCGATGACATCCATCAGGGTGCGCAGCGGGGTCTCGTTGGCGAAACGCTGCTTGTACTTGTTGAGATCGCTGCGGCCGGTGTGAATCACCCCCTGACGATCCAGCATGAAGATGTTGTGCGCCCTGGCGCCACACTTGATCAGCAGATCCATGCAGGCGGTGGCGGCAGCCCCCGCCCCCATGCAGACGATGCGGCTGTCACTGATCTGCTTGCCCTGCACTTCCAGCGCGTTGAGCAGACCGGCGGCGGTGACGATGGCGGTACCGTGCTGGTCATCGTGGAACACCGGAATGTCGCAGCGCGCGATCAGCGCCTCTTCAATCTCGAAACACTCCGGCGCCTTGATATCTTCCAGATTGATGCCACCGAAGGTATCGGCGATGGCCGCTACCGTGTCGATGAACTGCTGGCTGGTCTCGTGCTTCACCTCGATGTCGATGGCGTCGATACCGGCGAAGCGCTTGAACAGCAGGGCCTTGCCCTCCATCACCGGCTTGGAGGCCAGCGGCCCCAGATTGCCCAGCCCCAGAATGGCGGTGCCGTTGGAGATGACGGCCACCAGATTGCCCTTGCCGGTATAGCGGTAGGCATCGGCCGGGTTGGCGGCGATCTCGCGCACCGGCTCGGCAACACCCGGGCTGTAGGCCAGCGCCAGATCACGGGCGGTTTCGGCAGGCTTGGTCAGGGCGATGGCAATTTTGCCCGGTACGGGCTGGGCGTGGTAATCGAGTGCTTCTTGACGCAGATCGGACATGGGGGACCCCGATGTGGTTGGTGCAAATGAGGTGCCGACAGGGGGCACGCAGAAGGGCGGGGATCATAAAAGAAAGCGGCGGGCATGCCCAGCAGATCATGCTGCCGCCAGCCAGATCAGACCAGTTATTTCAGCACCTTACCCCACCCACACCTACCACTTTAGTTATAGATCCTGCTGTGTGGGGTAAAAATGGCGCAAAAAGGGCGGCAAGTTGGCCTTGCCGCCCTTTCTGTCAGTGCTGTAGACCTGACTCAGTTGCCCAGATAGACCGGCAACAGATTTGCCATCGACAGGAAGTGGAACAGCGCGGTCGCCAATCCGAACAGGATCAGCAGCCAGGCCATCAGCTTGCCGCCGGGGGTGACGAAGTGGGGTGTCACTTCGCCCCGCTCGGCCCGCGCCCGGGTGCGCAGCACCAGCAGTGCCGGGATGATGCAGGTCCAGATGGTGGCGGCGGCACCGGCATAGCCGATGGCCAGCAGGAAGCCGAACGGGAAGAGCAGGGAGAGCACCAGCGGCGGCAGGAAGGTGACCGCCCAGGTCTTGCAGCGACCGGCGCGGCTGTTGTCGAACTTGAACAGATCAGCCAGATAGTCGAACACCCCGAGCCCCACCCCGATAAAGGAGGAGAGGATCGCCGCCATGGAGAAGCCGTTGATGGCGCTGGCCACCTTCTCCGATTCGATCACCCCTGAAAGCGCGGAGAGCAGCACGCTCACGTCACCCCCCTTGGCAATCACGGGAGCAAAATCCTGACGGGGCAGGTTGCCGAAGATCCCCAGCAGCCAGAGCACGTAGAGCGCCAGCGCGATCAGGGTTCCCCCCAGAATGGCCCATCTGGCCTGCTGCTCGTTCTGGTAGTAGGCACGCAGGGAGGCCACCGAGTGGTGATAGCCGAACGAGGTGAGCGCCACCGGCAGCATCGCCATGGCATAGGGGGCGTAGCGACTCTCGCTGCCCGCCAGATCGAGCAGGGTCGGCAGCTTGATATTGCCGAGCAGACCGGCCACACCGAGGGCGAAGCTGAGGATCATGAAGGCGATCAGCACCACAGAGATGCGGTCAACGGCGCGGGTCGAGTGCCACACCACCGCAGAGAAGAGCGCCACGAACAGCACGGACGCGAGCTTGCTGTCGATCCCCAGTATCCCCTGCAGGATGGCACCGGAGGAGGTGATATAGGCGTAGAGCAGAATGCCGCCAACAAAGTAGACCGAGAGGTTGTTGAGGAGATTGAGCTTCTCCCCCAGCAGCTCGCGAGTCACGGTATTGAAGGAGACCCGCATGTCGTGGTGCTGGAAGGATTCCAGCAGCATCCAGCCGGAGAGGGTCATCATCACCATGGTGACGGTCAGCGCCAGCACCGACCAGAGGGTCCAGGCCCCCGCCCCCGAACTCGGCAGACCGAGCATGCCGGCTCCCACGCAGACGCTGGCAATGATGCAGGCGCCCCCCAAAATTGACGGTTTTTTCTTCATAATCCCTTCTTTTTCTGACTGATTATCTATCCGCGGTAAACAAGACCGCGGCATGATGCCAGCCTTTGCCATGAGACGCCTACCACTATCTGCCATAACCGGGCATGGCCGCCGCATAAAAAGTGCCCCGAACGGGGCACTCTATCAGCGGGAATGGTGTGAAGAGGGTTAATCCATCACCGGGATACCTGCCCTCGCTTCGGCCTGACGGGCGATGGCCTCGGTCATCCCCTGAAAGATAAAGAGGTGGAACGGCAGCATGGCGAGCCAGTAGGCCAGCCCCCAGGCGCCCTGCGGGTGCCAGTGAGCGGTGACCCGGATGCGGGTCAACCCGGACTCCTCCGGCAGGATGTTGAACTCCAGCCGCCCGACGCCCGGGGCCTTCATGTTGAACAAGAGATCGAGCCTGCGCCCCTCATCCACCCCGAGGATCTGCCAGGAGTCGAGCATATCCCCCTTCACGAAGCGATCGGGATTGGTGCGGCCACGGGTGCGGGCCGGGCCGCCGATCAGATGATCCATCCATTCGCGCACCACCCACAGCTCGTTCATGTAGAAGTAGCGCTGCTCACCCCCCAGCTGCTGCAACACCTGCCACACCACCTCGGGAGAGGCGAGGCAGATGGCCTCGCCGCTGGCGGTGCGATCGTAGAAGCCATATTCGGGATGGCGCCAGCGCAGGCCGAGCGGCGTCTCCTGCCCCTGCTGTTCGGCCCCCAGCTTCTGCTCCAGCGCCAGACTCTCCGCCAGCGCCTCGTCGAAGCTGAGCAGGGTCTGCGGCAGCAGGGCCCGCAGCGGGCCATCGTCGGCCGGAATATCGTGCTTGAGACCGCCCACCAGCGCCTTGGCCACCGGCTGCGGCACCGAGGTGACAAACTGCAGCCACCAGGCGGAGAGGCGCGGGCTCAGAAACGGGATGGGAATGATGGGGCAGCGCTTGCCGATATGGGCGGCGAACTTCTGCAACTGCTGTTGGTAGCTGAGCAGCTCGGGGCCGACCGCATTGAAGATGCGGCCATCCACCTCGTCGGCCTCTACCAGCCCGCCCAGATAGTGCAGCAGGTTGGACAGCGCAATCGGCGGCGTGCGCGAGCGCACCCATTTGGGCGTCACCATCATCGGCAGGTTGAACACCAGATCCCGCATCACCTCGAACGCCGCCGAACCGGGCCCGATGATGATGCCGGCGCGCAGCTCCACCGTCGGCACACCGGAGTCACGAAACAGCTCGCCACAGTGGCGGCGGGAGTTGAGATGGCGGCTGTTGCACTGCTCGGGCTGGATTGCCCCGAGATAGATGATGCGGCGCACCCCGGCGGCGCGGGCAGCGGCGGCAAAATTCTTCACCCCCTGCTGCTCCAGCCGGTGAAAATCGGCCCCCGCCCCCATGGCATGCACCAGATAGAAGACGGTATCGATGCCCGCCAGCGCAGGCAGCAGGGTGATGGGCTTGAGGCTGTCGGCGAGGCGAAACTCCACCCCCTCCGGCAAGCGGCAGGGACGGCGCGCCCCGGCAATCACCCTGTAGCCCAGGGTTTGCAGGTGGGGCACCAGATAGGAACCGATATAGCCTGCCGCTCCCATCACCAGACAGTTACGCATGAGTGCAGCCCTCAGCATCATTGATGCAAGGGGCGCCAGACAGGAATCCACCATAGCCCGCCACGTCCATCACCAGACAATTTCTCATGTAATTCTCCCTATCCTCACCGATGCCGCTTGTCAGCCAGAGTGCGCCGCGTTACCTGAAAATGTTCAACTAGAGCGCCACCATCCAGTCTCTTGCCATCCTGCCACGCCACCACCTTGCAACCTAGTACTAACCACCTCCCTGATTAGTCCGATTTGGTGTTAAGCCCTGCTCATTCGCTGGTCGATAACTGACCAGATGTATAGCGCCGAGGGCGAACGTATGCGCATCGATCACTACGACCTCCAGGGGGAGGTGCAATACCGGCAACAACAGGCCCAGAGCCGCAAGGTGCGCAACCTCGGGCCAGTGCCACCCGTCGTCAATCCACCGGAAGGCAACAACGCGGCAGTGGCCGGCGAACGCAGCAGCACCCTGACCCTCACCAGCGCCCTGACGCTGCAAACCGCAAGGCAATCCGCCGCCAGTCAGCAAGCAGCAACACCTCCCGCCCCGCCCGCAGCGGACGTCGGCAAAGAGCAGGATGGTATTCCCGACGATGGGCTGGATAACCGCCAGCGGCTGATCAAGCTGATGATTGAGGCGATGCTGGGCCACGAAATCGAGCTGCCCAAGCCGATCAAACCCTCCGAAGAGGGAGGCGATGGAGTGACCCAAGGAGACGCCGCTGCTCAAGCCGCCGAGCCGGATCAACTGGTGGAGGTGACTGACACCCTGCTGCAACAGGAGCAGCTCAACGTGGTGGCATCGGCCAGCGTAGCGACTCGGGATGGTCAGACTATTCAGCTCGATCTCGGCTTTGTGCTCGACTGGCGCCAGCTGGAGGTGAGCCAGCGGCGCACCACCCTCAATGCCCTCAAGGATCCGCTGGTGCTCAGTCTGGATGGCAAGATTGCCGATCTGACCGAGGCACGGGTCACTTTCGATATCGATCAGGATGGCAAGGAGGATAGCCTGCCGGGCCTGCGGGAAGGGAGCGGCTTTGTGGCGCTGGATCGCAATGGCAACGGCACCATAGACGATGGGGGCGAGCTGTTTGGTGCTCGCTCCGGCAATGGCTTCGGCGAGTTGGCCACCCTGGATGAGGATGGCAACGGGGTGCTGGATGAGGGGGATAGCCAGTTTTCAGCCCTGCAGTTCTGGCATCCGGAGCACGCACCTATCGCGCTGGTCGAACTGGGGATCGGCGCCATCCTGCTGCGCCCCCTCGACACCCCCTTCAACCATCTGGGGGAGAGCGGCAATCAGGGGGTGCTGCGCCAATCCGGCCTCTATCTCACCGAACAGGGTAAAGGAGGCTGGGTGCAGCAGATCGATCTGCGGGTCTGAGCCTTGAAATGAAATCACCCATCGGTCGCTGACGATAACTGCCAGCGACCGGCTCCGGTGCCACCATCAACTCAGCTCGGTGGGGTCGATATCCAGACTCCAGCGCACCTTTTTGGTCTCCGGCCAGCCTTCCAGCTCCTTCACCGCCCAATCCAGCAGTTGGGCCAGCGGTGCCCGGTTCGGCCCCTGCACCAGCAACTGCATGCGGAACTTGCCCGCCTTGCGCTCCATAAAGCCGCTGATGGGCCCCAGCACCTGAACGTGGGGATAGCGGGCGCTGCGCAGGGTATCGGCGAGGCGGGCGAGGAACAGCTGCACCTCGTCACGGCCGTTGGCCTCGGCGCGGAACAGCCCCTGATAGCTGAAGGGCGGCAGCCCCAGCAGGCGGCGCTCTTTCAACGCCGTATCGGCGAAGTGGCCGTAACCGTTCTGGGTCAGATCCTGCAGCAGGGCGTGCTCGGGATGGTGGCTCTGCAGCACCACCAGCCCGGGTTTGCTGGCGCGACCGGCACGGCCCGCCACCTGGGTGTAGAGCTGGGCCAGCTTCTCGGCGGCGCGAAAATCGGCGCTGAACAGGGCACCATCCACATCCAGCAGACCCACTAGCGTCACATCCGGGAAGTGGTGGCCCTTGGCCAGCATCTGGGTGCCGATCAGGATCTTGTACTTGCCCGCCTTGATGTCGCCGAGATGGGTCTCCAGCTCCCCCTTGCGGCGGGTGTTGTCCCGATCGATGCGCACCACCGGATATTGCGGGAAAACCGTGGTGAGCAGCTGCTCCAGCTGCTCGGTGCCCACTCCCGATCCGATCAGCTCGTTGCTGCCACACTCGGGGCAGTGGTGGGGCAGCGGGCGCACGCTGTCACAGTGGTGGCAGTGCAGCCGTCGTCCGGCCTGATGCCAGGTGTACCAGGCATCACAGCGCTCGCAGGCGGCGCTCCAGCCACACTGGTGGCAGATAAGAGCCGGGGCATAGCCACGGCGGTTGAGAAACAGCATCACCTGATTGCCCGCCGCCAGATGCTCCGCCATCAGCTGCTCCAGCTGGGGGGAGAGCCCGGCCTGCAACCGCACGTTCTTGATATCCAGGATCACCTGACGGGCGGTCTGGGCGTTACCGGCACGGCGAGTCAGGGTGAGATGGTGATACTTGCCGGTGCGGGCGTTGTGCAGCGTCTCCAGCGACGGGGTGGCCGAGCCAAGCAGGATGGGGATACCGGCACGATGAGCCCGCATCACCGCCAGATCCCGCGCGTGGTAGCGAAAACCGTCCTGCTGCTTGAAGGAGCCGTCGTGCTCTTCGTCGATGATGATGATGCCGAGGTTGTGAAACGGGGTGAACACCGCGGAGCGAGTGCCGATCAGGATGGCGGCGCCGCCGTCGCGGCAGGCGAGCCAGGCGTCGAGCCGCTCCCTGTCGTTCATGGCGGAGTTCATCGCCACCACCGGCACGTTGAAGCGGCGGCGGAAGCGGTTGATGGTCTGCGGGGTGAGGCCGATCTCCGGCACCATCACCAGCGCCTGCTTGCCCGCCTTGAGCAACGGCTCGAGGATGCTTAAATACACCTCGGTTTTGCCGGAGCCGGTGATGCCATCCAGCAGGAAGGCACCGAACTTGTCGCTCTGGCTGGTAACGGCAGAGACGGCCAGCGCCTGCTCGCCGTTGAGGCGCAGCCCCTCCCCCGGCTCAAAGCGGGCAGCCCAATCGCCATCGTGGCTCGGCTCCAGCGAGCGCTTCTCCAGCAGCCCCTTCTTCTCCAGCGCGGTGAGAGCGGCGCTCTGGATCTCCTCCTGCTTGAGGGCGGAGGGGGTCTGCGGCCCCTTGCGCAGCAAGGCGAGCGCTTGCTGCTGCTTGGCCGCCCGCTTGAGCTCGTTAAGGTCGATGGCCATGCCAGCCTCGGTGGCAAACCAGAACTCCAGCTCCCGATAGGCGGCTGGCTCCCCCTTGCGCACCAGCACCGGCAGGGCGTGGGGCAGCACTTCCCCCAGCGGATGCTGGTAGTAGCTGGCGCTCCAGTTCATCAGCGCCAGAATATCCGGCCCCAGCACCGGAGCCGTGTCCAATACCCGTTTGATGGGCTTGAGCTTGTTGCGGGGCACCTGGCTGTCGGCCGGATGATCCACCACCAGCCCGACCAGGGTCTGGGGACCGAAAGGGATCTCGACCCGGCAACCGGGGGCAGGTAACGGCAGGGGAGAGAGATAGTCGAAGTGACGGCGTAACGGTACCGGGACAGCGACACGAACCAGATCCAGCGTTTGGGAAGAATTCACCAGGGGTTGCCTATTTTTTCTGCGAAGCCACTTGCCTGATCTCAGGCATTTCCTATATTATTCGCAGCCTTTGAAACTGTGTTCAACAATCGTGTGGTGTCCGACAAGAGATCGGATGGCGACACGGCCTATTAATTGAGGTTGTCCATGAAAGCTGGTATCCATCCTGACTACGTAGCCATCACCGCCAAGTGCTCTTGCGGTAACGTCATCAACACTTTCTCTACCATCGGTAAAGATCTGAACCTGGACGTGTGCTCCGAGTGCCACCCGTTCTACACCGGCAAGCAGAAAGAAGTTTCTAGCGGCGGCCGCGTAGACAAGTTCAACAAGCGTTTCGGTGCGATGACCACCAAGAAGTAATTTTACTTCTGAAGAATTCTGAAAAAGGCGCCCAATGGGCGCCTTTTTTACGATCCCTGTTTTTCATCCTTCATGTTCCCGCAGCCAGACGCACTCTCCCCTACTGGCCAAATCCTTTGGAACGACGCAAATAGACATACCCCTCACCCGGGCTACCCCAGCGCGGACTCCCTGCGTTGTCATAGGCGCGATCCAGCAATCTGACGCTGTCGGGGCCAATCCAGATATGCTGCACCAGCGTCGTGGCACCACCAAAATCGGTGGAGCAATGGCCCACCCGGGTATGACCGGCATATTCGCCGGAGGGGGTACGGGTCAGCCAGATCTCGCAACCGTGGCGCAAGGAGAGCTGCTGCGGGGTCAGACTGTCGAGCAGGGCGGGATCATGCCAGGCACCGGCAAAATCGGTGGCACGGGGCATGGTCAGCTCTGCCATCAGGATCCGCCCGTCAGGGGCGGGTGAGAAGCGATAGATGCGCTGGCGGAAAGGACGGACGGAGCGCATGCTCAGATACTGCTCGGCATAGACCCAGCGATAGCCCTGATAGCCGGGCCAGATCTCCATCAGGCGCAGCTCGGCACTGGTAAAGCGGCTGTCGTAACTGGCCTGCTCCCGGCTCGTAAAGGCCCCGTTGAACCAGCTGAGTAGCGGCTCCATACCGGGCTTGAGTGGGGTAGCCTGAGGCGCCGAACCTGCCAACACCAGACAGGAACAGAGCAGCCCGAATACGGCCACCAGCAACTTTGCCATCGAATCCTTCCGAATCATCATAGTGGCGGCGATTATATGAGCGAATTTCCCCAATAACAGCCATTACGATCAAATCATTGCCACTCTGGTGCAAAAACCTCACAAGGATGCCAGTCCGCTCACTAAACCCGATATTTTGCCACCGCCTTGTTGAGCAGCTGGGCCTGCTCGTTGAGGCCCTCGCTGGATCTCGCATTTTCCTCCGCCATGATGCTCGACTCCTGGGCGATGTCGCGGATGTTGTTGACGTTGCGGTTCACCTCGTTGGCCACCAGACTCTGCTGTTCGATGGCGGCGGCAATCTGGGTGCTCATGTCCATGATGTTGGTAACATCCTGAGTGATCTGCCCCAGCAACTCCCCTGCGGTACTGGCCTGATCCGAGCTGCGGTTGCCCTGCTCGCGGCAGGTCGCCATCACCTCGACGATGCTGCCGGTCTGTTTCTGCAGCGAGCTGATGATGCCGGCGATCTCCTGGGTCGATTTCTGGGTACGGATGGCCAGATTGCGCACCTCATCGGCCACCACCGCAAAACCACGTCCCTGATCCCCTGCCCGAGCTGCTTCGATGGCTGCGTTGAGGGCCAGCAGGTTGGTCTGCTCGGCAATGCCGCGGATCACATCGAGCACGGAGCCGATGGTCTCGCTCTCTTTTTGCAGCTGGCTCACCTCGCGGGATGAACTCTCCAGATTGCCCGCCAGCGAGCGGATCTGCTCGACAGTATTCTCGACCGCAGTCCGCCCCTCCATCGCCTTGTTGTTGGTCGCCTGCGCATTGTTGGCCGCCTGCTCGGTGTTGCGGGCGATCTCTTCGATGGTGGAGCCCATCTCGGTGGACGCGGTCGCCACCATGTCGGTCTCCTGCAGCTGGCGCGCCGCCCCTTCACTGGTGCGCTTGACGTTGGCCGAGAGGTGATCCGCCGCTTCGGTCAGGGTGTGCACGCTCTGCTTCACATCGCCAATCAGGTTGCGAAACCCGCCCAGCATCACGTCGAGATTGCCTGCCAGCTGGGCCATTTCATCTGCCCCGCGCAGCTCTATCTTCAGGCGCAGGTCATTATCCTGACGAATGCGGTTGACGGTATCATTCACCTGAGTAATGGGACGGTCGATGCTGCGCCCCAGCAACACGCTCATGATGCCGATCAGCACCACAATCACCCCGCCACAGACCAGCATCAGGCTGTTGAGGCGAGCGCTCTGCCGCTCCAGCTCAGCGACAATGTGCTGATCGACGGCGGCAAACCCCTGTTCGGTCTGATGCACCAGATCCCGCATCTGGTTGCGCAGCCCCTCATCCTCTTTCAGCCCCAGTACCTGCATCCCCTGCACCAGCGCCACAAAGTCCTGCCGGTACTGCTTGCTGGCCTGCTCCAGCTTGCCGCGATCCGCCTCCGGCAAAGTGGCAAGGCTATCCTGAAAACTCTTGTGCAAGGTCTCGAAACGCTCCAGATACTGGATATCGGAGCGCAGCATGAAGTCTTTCTCCGCCCGTCTCAGCTGCAACATGGTGATGAGCAACCCCTGCTGATCCAGCTGCTTGAGCCCATTCTCCACCTCATGCACCGCCGCCCGCAGCTTGCCATAGAGCCCCTCCTCCGGCCCCAGACCAATCTTCTGCTGCTGGGCCACCAGATCGTTGAAGGCTTTGCCATAACCGCTGATCTGCTGATCCAGTCTGGTCAGCTCCCCCTCGACGGCCGCCAGATTGTCATCGGTCACCAGCTCCCGATTGTGCTGGTGAAAGTCAGACAGCCCCTGATTGAAGCGCTCGACGAAGGTCATATCCTTGCGGATCAGAAAATCCTTCTCGGCCCGCCGCAGGTTGAGCATGGCGATCTCCAGCTGGTCGATATTGCGCTGGGCTTCGGTCAGGTGACGGTGCACCTGGCTGGAGTAGATAAACAGGCCGCTCAGTACCAGCATGGCAACGGCAACCAGCACGGTATTCAGGATCAACTTATGACGGATAAGCACGATGGACCTCTCGCAAACTGGCAGTGAACTGCATTGAGCTTATGCAGAAAAGCGGCGACAGGTGATCTGTGCAAGGAATATTCATTGAAATGCCACACCCACTCCTTATACTGGT
>OERJ01000390.1_pt1 | contig 11483 bp, 9 predicted proteins | sample 1539991 | NCBI WGS metagenome assembly OERJ01 (sample SAMEA3891247, study PRJEB23780) | metagenome | biome: terrestrial biome; feature: animal house; material: water of meat washing | place: Italy | collected 2015-05-12
CTGGCGTGAAAACCGTCCGCTCCCTGGCCGATATCGGCAAGGCCCTGCGCGAAGTAACCGGCTGGTAAGTTAGCCTGTTATCTCAGATAGCAAAATGCCGCCCTTTGGGGCGGCATTTTTATTTCTAATGATTTGACATCATAATTCATTATCGAGAATCTAATAATATTTTGTATCTTGTCACAGGGGATATATGGAAATTTCATTGCTTGCGGATCATCCGCATGATGTATCGACGATAGTTGGCTGGTATTTCGATGAGTGGGCCTCTCAGGTGCCCGGCGTTACGAAAGAGATGGTACGTAAAAAGGTTGAAGTCAAAGCCTTGAATAGAAATATCCCATTTAGCCTGGTCGCGCATGACGATAGCGAACTGGTTGGAACATTGGAACTGAAAATCCAGGAAAATAAAAACTACCCTGAATATGAATTCTGGGTTGGTGGTATCTATGTTCCAGCGCCGCACCGCAGAAAAGGCATCGCCAAAAAAATGATTAATGTCGCCAAGGATATGGCCGTTTCCCGCGGTGTTGCGACACTCTACTTGCAGTGCGAAACACATAACGTTGACTTCTATCGTCAGCAAGGCTTCAACGCAATACATAAATCAACCCACGGTCACTGGGAAACGACCATCATGGTATGGCACGCGGTTGTATAAACATGGTTGAAAAGGTAGGTCGCTGGATGGGTGACATTTGGCCTACCTGATTGAGAGAGTTTGCCGTGATTGGTTATTCGTATTGAATGGTTATTAGGCTACAAGAAGCCTGCGCTTGATAGCGTATTGTTCGAGTCGATACTGTGATTCACCACGGAAGTTTCCCTGTTTCCAGGCAAATAAAATCCCGTGAATTAACATCATCACGTTCGATCATGTCAACCATCTCGTATGTTGGGCTAAAAAGGGTAGGTTGGTGCTGAACGAAGTGAAGCCCAACGTTTACCGTGAAATATGTCTGTAAATTTATTTTACGGCTTCGCCACATCCTTGTTTATCCCGCTCTGGTTGGCGCAATAATGCTCGCCTGTTGGGCTTCGCTACGCTCTGCGCCAACCTACAAATCACGCTATCTCAACCCTGCCGCCGCTGGGGCCCATCAGCGGATCACGCTTGGCGATAATGCCCCCTCAGATTTCACCTGTAAAAATGCCGACCCTCGGGTCGGCATTTTCAAGAAATAGGGTGTGGGGCGAAACAGTATGGGAAATGGTTGCCCTCTATCGCCGGGCTATTTATCCGCCTTGCCCGCCGCATCGGCAAGTTTGGCCAGCTGTTTGTCATACCAGGCCACCGGGCGGTTCTCATCTTCCGCCCGCTCCTTGCGCCGGATGGCATTGCGCACCGCCATGGCCCCCAGCCAGCGAAAGGGTTCGGGCGGAAAATAGCCGCGCGGGCCGCTGACCAGCGCGCAGTCGCGCCACGGCTTGTCCTCCTCCCGCACCTCGTCTCTCACTAGGGCCGCCAGGATCTGGCCGCCGATCCAGCTCTGCGCCACCCCGTTGCCGGAGTAGCCGAGGCCATAGACGATATTGGGCTGCCCTCGCCAGTGGCCGAAGAAGGGGAGGCCATCTACCGAGCGGTCGGAGGCGCCGCACCAGCTGGCGGCGATGGGCACCTCTTTGAGCGCCGGAAAGAAGCGGCGCAGGGTGCGGGTGAGGGGGGCAAGATAACGGCTCGGCGCATCGAACTCGGCCAGATGGCGGTTGGCAAAGGCGAAGGTGTTGCCCCCCTTGCCCAGCATCAGCCGCCCTTGCGGGGTGGAGCGGTAGTAATGCACAAAGGTGCGGCCATCCACCACGGAGCGGCCGTGCTCAAGCTGCTGGGCGGCCAGTGCATCCGGCGCGGGGTCGGTTATCACCATATCGGAGGAGACCAGCACGATACTGCGGCGAAACTCGCGAAAGTGCTGCACCATGGCGCTGTTGAGGGCCAGCACCACCTTGCGGGCACGCACCTCACCCTGCGGCGTTTGCACCCGCGCAGGCTGGCCCGCCTCAAGGCGCTGCATGGGGGAGTGCTCATAGACCTCGACCCCCAGTTCCCGCGCCACCCGCAGCAGGCCGCGCACCAGCAGTGCCGGTTGCACCGAACCGGCGTGGGGGCTGTAGAGCCCCTCCAGATGAACGTGGGAGCCGCTCTGGCTCGCCAGTTCACCCTCTTCAATCGCCTGCCACTGGTTAAGGTCTGCGCGTTTGAGTTCCTGCAATACCGGCTCCATCAGGCCGCGCTGGGCCTCGCTGGTGGCGGTGTAGCAGGTGCCCTCGACCCTCAGCTCTGCCTCTATGTTGTGCGTTTCGCAGAAGCGGGCGATCTCGTGCACCGCCTGCTCGGATCTTTGTACCAGCCAGGCGGCCTGCTGCTCGCCAAAGAGGCGCTTTAAGGTCAAATACTTGGCCGACCAGGTGAGCAAACAGCCGCCGTTGCGCCCGGAGGCGCCGCTGCCGCAGCGATCTTTCTCCAGCACTATGACGTGCAGGTGGGGCTCGGCCTGTTTAAGGGCGATGGCGCTCCACAGCCCGGTAAAGCCGCCACCGACGATGCAGACATCGGCCTCGTGGTTGCCGACTAGGGGCGTGGGCGGTGCGGGTTGTTCGGCGGCGAGCGCTTCGGCCAGCCAGAAGGGGAGAGTGGACATGATGACTCCTCGATAAGGTTATTGGTGGCGCCAGCGCTGGGTGCGATCCAGCAGGGCGCGGCTCAAAAAGAGCTGGAGCAGCTTGACGGTGGCGGCGGCCAGCAGGATCAGGGTGGCCATGGCGGCGGCCGCGGCGGTATCGCCGGAATCCTCCATATTGAGCACGGCGATGGAGGCGAGCACGCTGTCGCTCGAATAGAGGAAGATCACCGCCGAGGTGGTGGTCATGGCGTTGACGAACAGATAGATAAAGATCTCCAGCAGTGCGGGCAGGGAGGCGGGCAGGGTGACTCGCCAGAACGCCTTCCAGAGCGGAATGCGCAATGAGATGGCCACCAGCTCCAGCTCCTTGGGCAACTGCTTGAGGCTGGTCAGCGCCGTCATATGACCCACCGTGTAGTAGTGGATGACGCAGGAGAGCACCATCAGCGGCAGAGTGCCATAGAGGCTGCCAAAGAGCGGATTGCCGTTGAAAAAGAAGATGTAACCCAGCCCCAGCACCATGCCGGGTACCGCCAGCGACAGCATGGCGAGCAGATGCAGCAGCTGGCGCAGCGGCGCGAAGTGGCGCCCCTTCTCCTGCGCCCAGGCCAGCACCATCACCAGCACGGTGCCGATAAGCGCGGTATAGAGGCCCAGCTGCAAGGTGTTGGTAAAGGGCTGCCAGCCGTAGACGCTGTTGCTGTCAAAGGCGTAGTGATCCAGCGTCAGCCCGAGGTTGTAGGGCCAGAACTGCACCAGGGAGCCGTAAACGGCCATCCCCACCAGCGCCAGAAACAGCAGGGCCCAGAGCGTGCACCAGCCGAGCGCCAGCAGATCCCGCAGCCGATGGGGTTTGGGCTGATAGGGCACCGCCTTGGTGCTGCTCTGCTCCTGCATCTTGCTGCGCACTCTGTGCTCCAGCGCAAAGCTCAACAGTGCCGGCAGCAGCAGGGTGACGCTGGCAACGGCGCCGAGGGAGAAGTTCTGCATCCCGATCACCTGCCGGTAGATATCGGTGGCCAGCACGCTGTACTGGCCGCCAATCACCTTGGCCACCCCGAAGTCGCAGATGGTGAGGGTGAAGACGGCGATGGCGGCGCTGAGCAGGCCATAACGGGCGGTAGGCAGGGTGACGGTGACAAAGGTGCGCCAGCCGCTGCTGCCCAGCACCCGGGAGGCTTCATAGAGGCGGGCATCGCTCTGACCGAGCGCCGTGATAAGGATCATCAGGGCGTGGGGGAAGCACCAGAAGCCCAGACCAATGACGATGCCGATGGGGCCGTAGATGCTCTCGCCGCCGAGCAGCCCCTTGGCGATCCCCTGATTGCCAAACCAGTAGACCAGACTGATGGCGGGCAACAGGGAGGGCATCAGGAGCGGGATCAAACCGATGAGGCGAAACAGGGGCTTGCCCGGCATGCAGGTGCGGGTGAGGGCATAGGCGTAGCCAAAGGCGATGGTCACCACCAGCGCGGTGATCAGCACCCCGAGCCAGAGGGTGTTGCCGATGGTGCGCCCCAGATGAGGGGAGTCGAAGTAGGCGCTGAAGTTGGCAAGGCCCACCCAGAGGCCGTTCTCATCCTGCAGGCTCTTTTGCAGCATGGTGAGCAGCGGCAGCAGCAGACCGCCGGTGAGCAGGGCGATGCCGAGCACCAGCAGGATCAGTTGCAGCAGCTGATCCCGGCTCCAGCCGCGACAGAGCCGCTGCCAGCGAGAGTCTTGGCGGGCTGTCACTGGTGGCAGCAGGGAGGAGGTCGCGAAGGGGGCTGTCATGGGCGATCTCCTTCAAACAGCTGCATCGCTCCGGCGGGCCAGTGCAGCGAGCAGCGCATGCCGCTGCGCCAGCCACCTTGTTCGTGGCGGGGCAGCTCGTGGGTCGGGCGCTCCACCAGGATCTGCTGCGGGCCCAGATAGGTGTCGGCGGTGCAGATAAGGCGCTGGGCGGCGCCGAGAAACTCCACCTGATCGATGGTTGCTTCAACGCCATGCTGCCCAAGATACGGCTCGCTCGGCGCACTCAGGGTGATTGCCTCGGGGCGGATCGCCACCTGCAATTTGCTGCCGGCCGCGGCCTGGTTGGCAAGTGTCAGCGGTTGTTCGTTGAGGCGCACCTGATTGGGGCTCAGCACCAGGGTCTCGAGGAAGTTCATGGTACCGACAAAGCTTGCCACGAAACGGCTGGCAGGCTGGTGGTAGATCTCCTGCGGGGTGCCCACCTGTACGATGCGGCCGCCCTCCATCACCACGATGCGGTCGGCCATGGTCAGCGCCTCTTCCTGATCGTGGGTCACCATGATGGTGGTGATGCCAAGGCGCTGCTGCAGGGCGCGGATCTCGCTGCGAAGATGGGTGCGCACCAGCGCATCCAGCGCGCTGAGCGGTTCGTCCAGCAGCAACAGACCGGGGGAGAGGGCGAGCGCCCGGGCCAGCGCCACCCGCTGCTGCTGGCCGCCGGAGATCTGGCTCGGGTATTTGTGGGACTGGGCAGTGAGATCCACCAGCCCCAGCCAGTGATCGACCCGCTCCTTGATGAGATCCCGCGCCAACCCCTGATTCTCAAGGCCGAAGGCGATGTTCTGGGCCACCGTCAGGTTGGGGAAGAGAGCATAGGACTGAAACACGATGCCAAAATCGCGCTCCTGGGGCGGCAGGCGGGAGATATTGCGCCCCCCTTGCCAGATCTCGCCGCTGTCCGGCAGATCCAGCCCGGCGATGGCTCTGAGCAAGGTGGTTTTGCCGCAGCCGGAGGGGCCGAGAAAGCAGATAAACTCCCCCGGCTCAATGGTCAGAGAGATCCCCTTGAGGGCCTGAAAAGCACCGAACTGCTTGTTGAGATGTTGAATGTCCAGATAGGGCTGGGTCATGGTTCGACTCGCTACTGATTTGGTATATACCAGTTTGCGGGTGAAGTGTGACGGTCAGGTGATCGGGGGATGACAGCTTGATGACAGTCAAATGAGATCGGGTCGCCAGCAAGTGGCTGGGCACTGTGCGAATGGACTAAGCATCGCTAATTGAAGGCAATACAAACTCGGGAAGTTAAAACCAAAAAGCGAAGGCCAACAGCTGTTGGCCTTCGACTGGCAGTTTATTGGCAGCGGTGTGTCTGGCGTGAACAAACCGCCGCCCTTCACGCTTACTGTTTGGCTTCGGTCTTGCCGTCGAAGCTGGCGCTCCACTGGGCCAGGATGGCGTTACGCTCGCGGGCTGCCCAGCTAAAGTCGTTGTCGATCATCTGGCCTTTGATATCCGCCGGATAGCCCGCTCTCGGTTGGGCCACATCGGGGATGGCGACCACGGCGAACGACTTGTTGTAGAGGGCGTTGGCCTGTTCGGTGGCGGCAAAGTCGAGCAGCTGTTTGGCGGCTTCCAGCTTGGGGGTGCCCTTGATGATGGCGGCGGCTTCCATATCCCAGCCCGACCCCTCTTTCGGGAACACCACCTCGATGGGGGCACCCTTGGCCTTGAGGCTGGTGGCCGGGAAGTCGAAGGAGATGCCGATCACCGTCTCGCCGCTGGCGGCCAGCTTGCAGGGGGCGGAGCCCGAGTGGGTGTAACGGTCGATGTTCTGGTGCAGGCCGTTCATGAATTGCCAGCCCTGCTGCTCGCCCATGGTCTGCAGCCAGCCCGCAACGCTCAGGTAACCGGTGCCGGAGGAGCTGGGGTTGGGCATGATCACCTTGCCCTTGTAGATGGGCTTGGTGAGGTCGGCCCAGCTGGTGGGGGCCGGGATCCCCTGTTTTTCCGCCTCTACCTTGTTGAAGCAGATGGCGCTGAAGAAGGCGTCCAGACCGATCCAGTGCGGCTCGGCCTTGCTGTCGCGAAAGCGGCTGTCGAGCTTATCCAGCCCTTTCGGTGCATAGGCATTGAGCATCTGCTGCTGATCGAGCTGCATCAGGCTGGTGGCGGCCAGTCCCCACACCACATCCGCTTTGGGCTGGGCTTTTTCTGCCAGCAAGCGGGCGGTGACCACGCCGGTGGAGTCACGCACCCACTTGATGTTGATGTCCGGATGCTGGCGCTCGAACGCGGTTTTCAGCTCGTTGAGCTGCTCCGGTTCGAAGGCGGTGTAGACGGTGAGATCGGTCGCGGCCAGTGCCGGGGCGGTCATGGCAGCCAGCACGGCGGCGGCCAGCAGATGGGTTCCCTGTTTCATCCTCTTCTCCAGTTAAATTGGTTTGGTATAAACCAGATTGGTCGAGAGAGAGGCTAGGGGATCTTTATGACGTGACCGTGACAGCCCCGTGACGTTTTGCCGTTCCTGATTTATCCGTGACTAATCCTGGGTATCCACCTCGATCTCCAGACTGTCGTGGCGCCAGTACTCCAGATCGAAGTCGAGCACCCGGCCGTGCTGATCGAAGTTGAGCCGCTCGAGGCGCAGGGCGGGTAGGCCGGCGGTGGCCCCCAGCGCCTTGGCCACCTCGTCCGGCAGGGCGGTGGGGAAGAAACGTACCTGCATGCGGGCGTAGTGGAGATCGTAATGGGCCTGGTAGATCTCGGTCAGACTGCCGTTGAGATCCAGCTCCAGCAGGCCGGGCACCCGCTCTGGCAGGCAGTGGTTCTCGCAGTAGCAGATGGCGCGCCCGTTGGCGTAGCGCAGCCGCTTGAGCAGAAACAGGCTGTCGAACGGCTTGAGCTGCAACTGCGCCATCAACGCGGGCGGCACCGCCTGGCGGCTTTTCTCCAGCAGCTCGGTGCGCGGCTCACCCCCTTGCTCCCGCACTATCTGGTGAAAGTTGGAGGTGCGTCTGGGGTTCAAGCGAAAGCGCGGCGGGGTGACGAACCAGCCGCGGCGATCCTCCCGATAGATAAGGCCGTTCGCCTCCAGCTGCACCAGTGCCTCGCGGATGGTAACCCGGGTGGTGCCATAGAGTTCCCCCAGCAGCCGCTCGGAGGGGAGCTTGTCGTTGGGGGCCAGACCCCCCGCCAGGATCTGGTTGGCGAGGGCATCCTTGATCTGCAGATATTGCGGTTTGCTCATGAAAATCCCTGGTTTTGCAATAAGTTGTGCAATGAGTTGGGCAATGGGCTGGGCACAGGGCAGGTCATCTGCCCGGTCGTTACACGGCAACATCAACATGCGTTGGTAGATACCAGCAGCGCCCCTGCTGTTCAGGCTTCCTAGATTATCGCGATCCCGGCGCTGAAAATGAATTTTTTGTTGCACGTAGCGCCACCCCTTTGACCTTGGCGGGGCAGTTACCCACAATGCGCTCATTCTGGTATATACCAAAAGGAGCGAAGTCATGACCCATATTCCTGCGGCCCCTGCCGCCGTCGATTACCTGCTGCTGACCCCGGGCCCCCTCTCGACCACCGCCACGGTGCGCGCCGCCATGCTGCAAGACAGCTGCACCTGGGATGCGGACTACAACCAGGGCGTGGTGGAGCCCATCCGCCGCGAGCTGGTGCGCCTCGCCACCGGCCCTGAATATCAAAGTGACTACAGCGCCGTGCTGCTGCAGGGGAGTGGCAGCTATGTGGTGGAGAGTGTGCTGGGCTCGGCGATAGGCGTCGATGAGTGTCTGCTGATCATCAACAACGGCGCCTACGGTGCCCGCATGGGGGAGATGGCCCGCTGCCTTGGCCTGCGCCACCACGAGCTGGACTGCGGCGAGACCACCCGCCCGGAGCCCGCCGCCATCGAGGCGATGCTGGCGCGCCACCCCGAGATCACCCATCTGGCCATGGTGCACTGCGAGACCACCACCGGCATGCTCAATCCGCTGGAGGAGGTGGCTGAGCTCTGCCAGCGCCGCGGCATCCGCCTGATCGTCGATGCCATGAGCAGCTTTGGCGGTATCCCCATCGACATGGGGCGCCTTGGCATCGAGTTTCTCATCAGCTCGGCCAACAAGTGCATTCAGGGGGTGCCGGGCTTTGGCTTCGTTATCGCTCGCCGCGCCGCGTTGGCGGCCTGTGCCGGGCGCGCCCGCTCGGTCTCCCTCGACCTGCATGCCCAGTGGCAGACCATGGAGCAGCAGGGGGGCAAGTGGCGCTTTACCTCGCCCACCCATACCGTGCTTGCCTTTGCCCAGGCCCTGCGCGAGCTGGACGAGGAGGGGGGCATTGAAGCCCGTCATCAGCGCTACAGCGAGAATCAGCGCACGCTGGTGGCGGGGATGGCTGCCCTCGGCTTTGCGCCGCTGCTGCCCGAGCAGTGGCAATCTCCCATCATCACCGCCTTCTACTCTCCGGCCCACCCTGACTACCGCTTCGCCGACTTCTACCAGCGGCTCAAGGCGCAGGGCTTTGTCATCTACCCGGGCAAGGTCTCCCAGGCCGATTGCTTCCGTATCGGCAATATCGGCGACGTGACCCCGGAGCGGGTGCGCGATCTGCTCGCCGCCATGGCCAGCGCCTGCTACTGGCAAGGGGACGCGCGATGACCAGCATGCTGGCTCAGGGTCGTGATCTGCGTGGCCGCGATTTGCATGACCATAAGCTGCACGGCAGCGGCCGCGCCGACAGCGAAGGGGATATCAACCTTGGCGAGGGGCGGGCGCGTTGGTGGGCTGACCAGAGCGAAGATGTACAGGCCGGATTGGCGGAGGATAGCCGCTACTTTCTCCATCAGGCCCTCTCCACCCCCTGTCTGGATCTGATTGAGGGGGCGCAGGGGAGCTGGTTGACCAGCGTATCGGGCAAGCGTTACCTCGATTTTCACGGCAACAGCGTCCATCAGCTGGGCCACGGTCACCCCAGGGTGGTGGCCGCGGTGCAGCAGCAACTCGCCGATCTGCCGTTTGCGCCCCGCCGCTACACCCATCAGGTTGCCATCGACTGCGCCCGCACCCTGGCCGAGCTGGCCCCCGGCGATCTCAACCGGGTGCTGTTCGCCCCCGGCGGCAGCGAGGTGGTGGGGATTGCCCTGAAGCTCGCCCGTTTCATCACCGGCAACAGCAAGGTGGTGTCCCTGTGGGATGCCTTTCACGGCGCCTCCCTCGATGCCATCTCGGTCGGCGGCGAGGCCTGTTTTCGCGCCGGTATGGGCCCGCTGATGGCCGGAGTGGAGCGCATCCCGCCGCCCACCCGTTATCGCGGCGTCTGGTATCGCGGGGAGGGGGATGACCTGCACTACGCCGATTATCTGGAGTACGTCATCGAGAAGGAGGGAGGGATCGGCGCCTTTATCGCCGAACCTATCCGCAACACCGATGTGCAGGTGCCCTCGAAGGCCTACTGGCAGCGGGTGCGGGAGATCTGCGATCGCCACAAGGTGCTGCTGATCGTCGACGAGATCCCCAATGCCCTGGGGCGCACCGGCCACTGGTTCAGCTTTGAAGAGTTCGGCATCGAGCCCGACATCATCTGTCTGGGCAAGGGGCTGGGGGGCGGGGTGGTACCGTTTGCGGCTCTCATTACCCGCGACCGTTTCAATCAGGCTGCGGCCATCTCGCTCGGTCACTACACCCACGAGAAGAGCCCTATCGGCTGCGCGGCGGCCCTCGCCACTATAGAGACAATCCGCGAAGCTGGATTGTTGGCAAAAGCGCAGGAGGATGGCCGTTTTATGGCGGCCGAGCTCGGCAAGTTGGCCGAGCGTCACCCGCTGATCGGGCAGGTGCGCGGTATCGGTATGCTTTGGGCGCTCGATCTGGTGGTCGATCACCAGAGTCGCACCCGCAATAGCCAGGCCGCCGAGCGGCTGCTCTACCGCTGTCTGGAACTGGGGCTCAGCTTCAAGGTCTCCCAAGGGAACGTCATCCAGCTCTCGCCGCCGCTCAATATCGCCCGCGCCGATCTGGTGCGCGCCATCACCATTCTCGATCGCGCCCTCGGCGAGATCGCACTTTCACCGAAACAGGAACACCACCATGACTGACTTGCAGATTGCTGTAGACCCGACCACCGACGTAGAGGCGCTGATCCTCGACTGGGCCGGCACCGTCGTCGATTTCGGCTCCTTCGCCCCCACCTCCATCTTCGTCGAGGCCTTCGCCCGCGCCTATGACTTTCCCGTGACCCTGGATGAGGCGCGCCAGCCCATGGGCCTTGGCAAGTGGGATCATATCGCCGCGCTGGGCCGTCTGCCCTCGGTGGATGCGCGCTGGCAGGCCCGCTTCGGCCACCCCATGAGCCACGCCGAGGTGGACCACATTTATCACACCTTTATGCCGCTGCAGATTGCCGCCGTGACCCGCTTTGCCGCCCCCATCCCCGGTGTGCTGCCGGTGCTGGACGCTCTGCGGGTGCAGGGGATGAAAATCGGCTCCTGCTCCGGTTATCCCCGTCCGGTGATGGAGGCGCTGGTACCTGCTGCGGCCGATCACGGCTACCGCCCGGATCACTGGGTCGCCACCGACGATCTCAAGGCTGGTGGTCGCCCCGGCCCCTGGATGGCGCTGGCCAACGTGATTGAGCTGGGAGTGAGCGCGGTGCATCGCTGCATCAAGGTGGATGACGCCGTGCCGGGTATCAGCGAAGGGCTTAACGCGGGCATGTGGACGGTGGGATTGTCGGTTTCCGGCAACGAATTTGGTGCCACTTGGGAAGAGTTTGCCGCCATGAGCGAGGCGGAGATCGCCGCCCGGCGCGCACCGGCCGAGGCCAAACTGCGGGCGGCGGGGGCGCACTATGTGATTGATACCCTGGCCGACATCGCCCCGGTTATCGCCGATATCAACCGCCGTCTGGCCGCTGGCGAGCGGCCGTAGGCCATCTGCTTGGGCTAACAAAAGCGCTTGGCTGGCTTTAGATACAACACGCCCCCATCCGGGGGCGTGTTGCATTTACAGGGGGAAGCCGTGCGCGGTCAGCGGATATCGACCCGCATCAGGGGAGAGGGGGCGTTGTCGACAAAGTGGTGCCAGATATGGTCGTAGAGCGCCTTCTGGCCGGGGAAACTCACCAGCGCCT
>OERJ01000411.1_pt1 | contig 10914 bp, 7 predicted proteins | sample 1539991 | NCBI WGS metagenome assembly OERJ01 (sample SAMEA3891247, study PRJEB23780) | metagenome | biome: terrestrial biome; feature: animal house; material: water of meat washing | place: Italy | collected 2015-05-12
TCGGGTCTACGCCTTCCAGCAGGCCAGCCTCAAGGGGTGGCGCTATGCGATGGACCACCCCGAAGAGATGATCAACCTGATCATGGAGCAGTACCCGACCGGGGCTGGCCGTGAACAGCTGGAGTTCGAGGCTCGCGAAACCAGAGAGCTGATGCAGCCGGATCTGATCGAACCTGGCTACATGCAGCAGGAGCGCTGGCTGCAGATCGCCAAAACCTATCTGGAGGCGGGCATGCTCACGGTATTGCCCAACCTCGACCGCTTTATCTACGACCCGGCGCAGGAGCGGCTGCGCCAGCAACGGCAACTGCTCGACAAGAGCGTGGCGGTGGCCATGCTCATCACCTTTACCCTGATGACCCTGCTCGGCATCTTCTTGCACCTCTATCTGCGCCTGCGCCAGGAGGCGCGGGATCGCCAGCGGCTGACCCGTGAACTGGCCCAGAGCGAGCAGCACTACCGCTTCGTGGCGGAGAACAGCGCCGATGTGATCTGGACCATGGATGCCGCCAGCTTGCGCTTTCGCTATGTCAGCCCGGCCATCACTCCTCTGAGCGGCTACGAGGCCCCCGAGCTGTTTGCCCTGCCCCTCAAACAGCTGCTGCCGGATGCCTCAAGGCAACTGCTGCGCGAGGAGATCTCCGCCACCCTGGAGGCCTGGCAGCGGGGGGAACATGACCAGACCCGCCGGGTCATTCGCACCCAGCTGCGCCACAAGGATGGCCATCTGGTGGCGACCGAGACCATCACCACCCTCCATGGCAACCACAATGCCCAGCCGGAGGCGATCCTCGGGGTCACCCGGGATATCACCGAGCGGGCAGCGCGAGAGGAGATGATGCGCCGCCTCGCCTTCTACGACCCCCTCACCGGGCTGCCCAATCGCCGCTTGCTGCAGCAACGGCTCAAGGAGCTGATGGAGCAGGAGACGCCCCGTCCGCTGGCATTGATGTTTATCGATCTCGATCACTTCAAGCCGATCAACGACACCTTCGGCCATGAGACCGGGGATATTCTGCTCAATATGGTGGCCGAGCGGATGAGCCACTGCGTGCGCAAACAGGATCTGGTGGCACGGCTGGGGGGCGACGAGTTCGTTATCTTGCTGCCGGAGAGTGGCGACGAAGTGCTGGCGGTGGCCGACAAGCTGCACCAGCAGCTGCGCCATCCGTTCCAGCTGGAGGGGCAGGAGCTGCTCATCTCCAGCAGTATCGGGCTGGCGCTCTATCCCGAGCACGGGGAGGATGCCAAGACCCTGATGCACCACGCCGATCAGGCCATGTATCAGGCGAAGAATCGCGGCCGCGGCCGGGTCTGCCTCTATACCGAAGGCCTTGATCCCGAGCAGGGCGCCCTGCTGTGGCAACCCGGCCACGAGTGCGGTCACCCGCGCATCGATGCCGAGCATCGCCAGCTCTTCGTATTGACCAACCGGCTGCTGGAGCGGATGAAAGATCAGCACGAGGATCCGGCCCCGTTTCTGGAGAGTCTGGAGAGCCTGTTCGAGATGGCCCGTCACCACTTCGCCTTTGAAGAGCAGATGCTGGCGGAGATCGACTATCGGGAACTCGTCAGCCACCGTCAGGATCACCAGCGCCTGCTCAACAAAGCAAGCCAACTGCTGCACGCTGCCAAAGCGGGGACGCTGGGCAACGACGAGCTGCTCAACTTCATCATTCAGGAGCTGGTGGTCGGCCACATGAGTCAGGCGGATCGCCGCTACTTCCCCCTGTTCAGATCTGAGCGCAGCGTGCCGGTTGCGGAGGGGGTCACCTAGTCCCCCCTGTTCAGCCCCGAGCGTAACGCGCCTCTTGCGAAAGGGGCGACCTAGTCACCGCGCAGGGCAACCACGGGGTCGAGACGCACTGCCCGCAGCGCAGGAGCGACCCCGGCCAGCAGACCAACCAGGGCGCTGCAACCGAGCGCCAGCAGCAGATAGAGAGGATGGAGGGTGAGCGGCAAGCCGGCCGCCAGCAGGGTGAGCAGCAGCTTGAGCCCGCCGAGCAGGGCCAGCCCCATGGCTCCGCCCAGCAGCGCCAGCACCACGGCTTCGAGCAGGAACAGCAATAGAATGCGCCGCCGTGGGCAGCCCAGCGCCATCAGCAAGCCCACTTCGGGGATCCGCTCCTGCTGGGCGATGCTCATGATGCTGAAGATGCCGACCGCCCCGATCAGCAGCGAGATAATGCCGAGCCCGCCAACCGCCAGCTTGATGATGGAGAGGATCTTGTCGAGGCTGGTCAGCATGTCCTGCTGGGAGGTGAGGGTGAAATCCTCGGCGCCGTGGCGGGCGATCAGCACCCGCCGGATCTGGGCGGTGATGTCGGCCTCCGTCTGCCCGGCGCGATAGATGACGTCGATCTCCTGCAGCCCCTCCTTGTTGAACAGCGCCTGGGCGTGGGCGGCGGGCAGATAGATCATGTCGTCCAGATCAAAGCCGAGAAATTGCCCCTTGGGGGCCAGCACCCCGGCCACCCGAAAACGGCGATCACCGGCGCGCAGCAGGTTCCCCGGTGCATCGCCACCGGGGAACAGCTCAGCTGCCACCTTGGCCCCCAGCACCGCATAGGCGCGGGGCATGGCACTGTCGTCCGCGGGCAGAAAACGCCCCTGCACCAGGGTGAGTCGCCAGCCGGAGAGCGCCGCCGGGCCGGTGCCCAGAATGGCGGTGCTGCGGGTCAGTCCGCGGCTGCGCACCTCCCCCTGCCCCTGCACCACAGGGAGCGCCGCCTCTACCCCTGCCAATCTGGCGAGGGCATCGGCGTCCTCCAGCAGCAGGGGACGGCTGCTGGAGAGGATGCCGGGCGGGCCGCCGGCGGTTTCGGTCTTGCCCGGGGTCACGGCGATCAGCCGGGTGCCAAATTGGGAGAAGCTGTCGAGCAGATAGAGCCTGAGCCCCTCGCCGATGCCGGTGAGCAGGGTCACCGAGGCGATCCCGATGGCGATGCCGAGCGCCGACAGCAGGCTGCGACTGCGCCCCGCCAGCAAGGCGCGCCAGAGCCAGAACAGCAGATCAGCGGCGCGCATCAGCCACCGCTCCACTGCCCGCTGCGCAGGCTGCTGACCGGATCTTGCCGTGCCGCCCGGGAGGCGGGCAGCCAGCTAAAAAACAGCCCGGTCAGCAGGGCCGCCGGTATGGTGCAGAAAGTAGCGAGCAGAGGGACCGCCGCCGGAAATCCGGGCCAAATCACTCCGGCGAGGGCAACCAGGGCATAGCCCAACACAGTGCCAAACAGCGCGCCACTGCCGCTCAGCAGCAGCGCCTCCCACAAAAACAGCTGGCGGATCTGGCGACTGTCGGCCCCCAGCGCCTTGAGCAGGCCGATCTCGCCGGTGCGCTGGCGGGTGCTGATCAGCGCCAGATTCATCATCATGATGCCGGAGACCAGCAGGCTGATGGCGCCGATGCCGGCAACCGCCAGGGTGAGGGTCGAGAGAATGGTGGAGAAGGTGGCCAGCATGGCGTCGCGGCGCACCACGGTCACATCGAGCACCCCGTGGCGCGCCTGCATCAGCTGCTCCAGTCGCTTGACCAGCGGGGGCACCGCTTGCCCCGCCAGCGGCTGGATCAGCAGCCGAAACAGCCCCTCGGTATTGAACAGCCGCATGGCGCTACCGACCGGGATCAGCGCGGCCTCGGCCATATCCATCCCCAGATTGCTGCTCTGGCTGGTGAAGACCCCCACCACCCGAAAGCGGCGATTGTCAAAACGCAGCCACTGGCCGACCGGATCGGCCTGACCGAACAGCTCACGGGCCACCTTGGCCCCGAGCAGGACGGCCGGTCGATCCTCTGCGGCATCCCCCGGCAGCCAGCGGCCGGAGAGCAGCTCCAGCCCGTGGGTATCGCGCAGCCCGTTGCTGCTGCCAAGCAGCATGGTCTGGCGCAGCCGCGCCCCCTGTTTGGCCTCGGCAAAGCCCATCACCAGCGGCACCAGCCGCACGTTTGGCTGGTGCTGGCCAAGGTAGTGCATGTCATCGAGAGTGATCTGCCGCAGACTGTTGCCGGTGACCGGCGGCAGCCCGCCGGTGGTCTCCTTGCGGCCCGGGAACATCACCAGCAGATCCTTGCCAAGGGAGCTGAACTGGTCGGCCACATAGCGCCTCGCCCCCTCCCCCAGCGCGGTGAGCAGCAGCACCGAGGTGACGCTCAGACTCACCGCCAGGATCAAGACCAGCGCCCGTGAGCGCTGGCGCAGCAGGGCCACGGCGGCAAAGCGGATCACATCGGGGCGCCGCATTCAGCCACCGCCGCTATCAATGTTGATGCGGCCATCGTTCATCAGGATCCGCCTGCCCGCCCGCTCACCGAGGCGCGGATCGTGGGTCACCACCACCAGCGTGATCCCCTGCTCCCGGTTGAGCCCCTCCAGCAGGGTAATCACCTCCTCCCCGGAGCGGGAGTCGAGATTGCCGGTGGGCTCGTCGGCCAGGATCAGCCGCGGCGCCATCGCCATGGCCCGGGCGATGGCCACCCGCTGACGCTGACCGCCGGAGAGCTCGGCAGGGCGGTGTCCGGCCCGGTTCTCCAGCCCCAGCTCCCCCAGCAACTGCTGGCTTCGGCGATGGCGCTCGGCGGGGGCGATCCCGCACAGCATCAGCGGCAGCTCGACGTTTTCACGGGCGGTGAGGCGGGAGATGAGGTGAAACGACTGGAACACGAAACCGATGCGATGGCCGCGCAGCTGGGCCAGCGCCGGCTCTGACAGGGTGGCGGTATCCTCCCCTCCCAGCCAGTAACGCCCCTCATCGGGCCGATCCAGCAGCCCCAGCACATTGAGCAGGGTCGATTTGCCGGAGCCCGAGGGGCCCATCACCGCCAGATACTCCCCCTCGGCAACCCGCAGGGAAACGCGATCGAGGGCGGCCACTTCGCTCCCCCCCAGAGTGAAACGACGGCTGACGGCATCAAGGCGAATGAGATCACTCATCCGTCTGCTCCGTGGCGGCGCTGAAAGGGCCCTCCCCGACAATCTGTCCGGGCTGGGCTGCCAGCCGATCACCGGCGGCGAGCCCCTCGGCCACCTCAATCCAGTTCCAGTTCTCCACGCCCCAGCGGGGCACCACCCGCACCAGCTTATCCCCTTCCAGCCGCAGCACGCTGCCATCGTCGGCCCGGCTGCTGGCCGCTACCCGCAGCACATCGGTGGCGCGGGTCACCTCGACCTCAAGATCGGCGCTGTAGCCGATAAGCAGGGGCACATCGGTGGGCAGGGCAGTGAGCGCCGCCTCCACCTCCACGGTGCGGGCCTGCTTCTCCAGCTCCTTCACATAGGGGGCGATGCGGGTGACGGTGGCGGCAAAATCGCGCCCGGGCATGGCATCGAGCAGTACCCGGGCAGACTGGCCCACCTTGAGGCGGGCGGCATCCACCTCATCGATGGGGGCTGAGACATACAGACAGCGATCGTCGATAAGATCGATCACCGGAGGCATGGCCACTCCGGGCGGTGAGGGGGTCATGTATTCGCCCAGCTTGCTGTTGACCTCCGCCACCACACCGGCAAACGGCGCCAGCAGGCGGCGCTCGCTCAAGCGGGCCTCCACCTGGGCGACCTGCGCCTCGTCGACCCGCTCCTGCTGACGGGATGCCTGACAGACATAGCGGCGGGTATCGGCCAGATTCTGGGCCTGCTCGGCGAGGGTGCGGGAGGTGAGGTTTTTGGCCAGCAAGGTGGCCAGCCGGTTGGCCTCCCGCTCGTAGTAGGCCGCCTCGCTGCAACGCTCCTCGCGCTGGGTCTTGCCAAGGGCCTGCTGGGCGCGGGCCCGGGCGAGATCGGCGTGAATATCGTCACTCCAGAGGGTCAGCAGCAGATCTCCCCGGGCTACCCGCTCCCCGGCCTTGACGGCGATCTGCTCCACCACGCCGCCACCGGGCAGACTGAGCCCGGCCCGCTGACACGACTTGATGGTGCCAGCCCGGGTGTTGACCACAGTGACCAGCACATCCCCCCGCCCGACCTCAGCCAGCCTGATCGGCGTCGGCTGCGGTCGCCACCACCATGCCACAGCAGCCACCGCTACCACGGCGCCACTTCCCCACCACAACCAACCTCTCTTCATCGCGCATCCTTTCGCTAGTGACTCCCGTCATGTGCGTCGGGAGAGCAGGGCATAATAGAGCAAGGGTATCACCACCAGGGTGAGCAAAGTGGAGACCAGGATCCCGAAAATCAGGCTGATGGCCAGTCCGTTGAAGATGGGATCATCGAGGATAAACAGGGCCCCGATCATCGCCGCCAGCGCCGTCAGCATGATGGGTTTGGCCCGCACCTGCGCCGCTTCGATCACCGCCTGCTCGAACGCCACTCCGGCGCTGCGCTGCTGCTCGATAAAGTCCACCAGCAGGATGCTGTTGCGTACGATGATCCCGGCCAGGGCGATCATCCCGATCATCGAGGTGGCGGTAAACTGGGCTCCCAGCAGGGCGTGGCCCGGCATCACCCCTATGATGGTGAGCGGAATGGGAGCCATGATGATGAGCGGCACCAGATAGGAGCGGAACTGGGCCACCACCAGCAGGTAGATGAGGATCATCCCCACCCCGTAGGCTAGCCCCATGTCGCGGAAGGTCTCGTAGGTGATCTTCCACTCCCCGTCCCACAACAGCGCCACCTCCCCCAGCTTGTCGGGCTGCTGCACGTAATATTGGGGCAGGTCGATATCGGCACCGGCGGCAAACATGCCGTAGAGCGGGCTGTCGGTATGGCCACCCATGTCGGCCACCACCATCACCATGGGCTGCATGTTCTTGTGCATGATATAGCTGGGGGCCACCTCATCACGGCGACTCACCAGCTCGGAGACCCGCACCAGCTGGCCGCTCTGGCTGCGCACCTTGAGGGCCAGCACGCCCGCCAGATCCCGTTTGTCACCGGGTGCCAGTTCGATGCGGATCGGCACCGGATACTTGGCGCCGTGCCCCTGCAGCCAGCTGGCATCCTGATAACCCACCCCGCCATTGAGGGTGTTCACCAGATCCCCGAGATCGACCCCGAGCAGGGCCGCCTTGCTGCGATCCACCACCAGCCGCCACTTGGGCTGCGGGTCGGTCAGATAGATATCCACATCCACCAGATCCGCCGTGGCCACAAAACGGGCCTGTACGGCGCGAGCGGCCGCTTCGCGGGCGGCCTGAGTCGGGCCATAGATCTCGGCAACGATGGGAGACCAGACCGGCGGGCCGGGCGGCACCTCAACGACTTTCAGGTTGCCCCCTGCCGCACTGGCGATGGCCTGCAGCGGCTCCCGAACCGACTGGGCAATCTGGTGGCTGCTGCGATCCCGCTCATGCTTGTCCACCAGATTGACCTGAATATCCCCCACGTTGGCGCCGCTGCGGATAAAGTAGTGGCGCACCAGCCCGTTGAAATTGATGGGGGCGGCGGTGCCGGCGTAGATCTGGTAATCCTTCACCTCCTCCACCTTGGCAAGCTCCCGCCCGACCGCCAGCAGGGTGCGCTCGGTCTGCTCCAGGGTCGCCCCCTCCGGCATATCGAGCACCAGCTGAAATTCCGACTTGTTGTCAAAGGGGAGCATCTTGAGCACCACCCACTGCACCACCGGCATGGCGGTGGCGGCCCCGACCAGCAGCAACACCACCAGCCAGAGTTTGCGTCTGGCGCGCTTGGCGCCATCACCAATCAGGAAAGGGGTCATCAGCCGGTGAAAAAGACCCGCCTTGGCCTCGCCGTGGGCACCGTGCACCTCACCCTTGAGCAAATGGCTCGCCAGCCAGGGGGAGAAGATAAAGGCCACCAGCAGGGAGATAAGCATCCCCATGCTGGCATTGATGGGGATGGGGCTCATGTAAGGGCCCATCAGCCCGCTGACAAAGGCCATCGGCAGCAGGGCCGCGATGACGGTCAGGGTCGCCAGTATGGTCGGCCCCCCCACCTCATCCACCGCCCCCGGAATAAGATCCTTGAGCGCCCCCTTGCCCAAACCGCGATGGCGGTGGATGTTCTCCACCACCACGATGGCGTCATCCACCAGAATGCCGATGGAGAAGATCAGCGCAAACAGCGACACCCGGTTGAGGGTAAAGCCCCAGGCCCAGCTGGCAAACAGGGTCAGTGCCAGGGTGATGACGATGGCAACGCCCACCACCAGCGCCTCGCGCCAGCCCATGCTCACCAGCACCAGCAGCACCACCGCCGTGGTGGCAAAAATCAGCTTGCCGATCAGGGTGTTGGATTTGGTCTCGGCGGTGACGCCGTAGTCCCGGGTCACCGTCACCTCGACCCCGGCAGGGATGAGCCGGTTCTGCAAACTCTCGACCCGCGCCTCCACCCGCTTGGCCACATCGACCGCGTTCTGGCCCGGCTGCTTGCCGATGGCCAGGGTCACCGCCGGATAACTGGCTTGCCCCTGCCCCATCCAGCTGCGCTTGGTCGGGGTCTCCTGACCCAGAGAGACCTTGGCCACCTCCCCCAGATAGACCGGCTTGCCGTCGTGCAGCCCCACCACCAGCTCTCTAGCCTCCTGCTCACTTTGCAGGAACTGCCCCACCTGCACCTTGATCTCACTGTTGTTCTGCTCGATAGCCTGTGTGGTGCCTACCTGATTGGCGGCCGCCAGTCGCTGGCTCAGCTCGCCCCAGCTGATGCCGTGGGCGCTGAGGGCCGCCGGATCCGGCATCACCCGCAGCACGGCGCTCTGGCTGCCCAGCGTGTAAATATCGCGGGTACCGGGAATGCGCTTGAGTTCGGTCTCCAGCTCATGGGCGACCCGGGTCAGCTCGGGTGCCCCCAGTTGCTTGCTCCCCTCTTTGCTCCATAAGGTCAGACTGACGATGGGGACATCATCGATCCCCCGGGGTTTCACCAGCGGCTGACCGACTCCGATCCCCTGTGGCAACCAGTCGCGGTTGGAGTCGAGCTGGTTGTTGAGATCGACGATGGCCTGCTCGCGGCTCACCCCCACCTTGAACACCACCACCAGCAGGGCGCCATCGGGTTGGGAAAAAGAGTAGAGGGTATCAATGCCCTTTATCTGGGAGACCACCTGCTCGGCAGGGGTAGTGACGAGAGAGGCCACTTCAGCCGGAGTGGCTCCCGGGAAGGGAATGTAGACATCGGCGAAGGTGACATCGATCTGCGGCTCCTCCTCCTTGGGGGTCACCAGCACTGCAAACAGGCCGAGCAACAGCCCCACCAGCGCCAGCAGCGGGGTGATGGCCGAGCCCTGAAACAGCGCAGCCAGCCGACCGGCAGGCCCCAGCCTCTCCTTGTTGCCGTTCAGCTCGCTACTCATGGGCCACCTCCTGCTGCTGCGCCCAGGCATCGGGGGCCAGCTTGTCACCGGCTTGCAGCCCGGCCAGGATCTCGCACTGCCCTTCAAAGCAATGGCCGACCCGCACCGGCGTCAGGGCCCAGCCAGCGGGCTGCTGCAGATAGACGCCGTTGAACTCCCCTTGCCGCAGCAGGGCGCGATCCGGCACCTGCAACACCTGACGTTCACCCTGCTTGAGCTGCACCTTGAGCCACATGCCGGGCAATACCCCGGCGGTTTGCGGCGGCAAGTCGAGGCGCAACCTGAAGGCGTGGCTCTGGCTGTCGGCATAGTTGAAGCGGGTCAATTTGACCGGGGTAACAGACTTGCCATCCGGCAGCAGCACCTGCACATCCGCAGGCTCACGAGCCAGCGTCAGGGCGGATTGGGGCAACTCCACCTCCACCCGCAAGGTGTCGAGAGAGAAGCCGGAGAGCAGCGGGGTACCGGGGGCGACAGTCTCCCCCAACTCCACCAGCCGTTTGGTCACCACTCCGGCGTAAGGGGCCAGAATGCGGGTATAACCGTAGGCCTCGCGGGCCTGAGTGAGAGCCGCATCGGCAGCGTTCACCTCGGCGCGGGCGGCGCGATCCGTCGCCTGGGCATTATCGAGCTGGGCGCGGGTGATCACCCCCTTGGCAATCAGCGCCTGAAAGCGGGCGAGCTGGCGCTCGGCTTCCACTTGCTGGGCCTGCGCCCGCGCCAGCCGCGCCTCGGCACCCGTGACGGCGGCAAACTGCTCCTTGCCGCTGATCTCCAGCAGCGGCTGCCCCGCCTGCACCTGATCGTTCACATCCACCAGCATGCGGGAGACCCGGCCGCTGGTCTGGGCCGCCACCGTCCCCTGATTGATGGCACTGACGGTGCCATCCAGCGTCAGCCAGTCGGTCACCGGCTGTGGCGCCACTGTCAACAAGGGCTCTGGCTCCCCGTCCGCGGCAAAGGCCCGGGGGGATGTCATGGCCTGCGATGTCATCACCAACAAGGTGATCCCCAGCAACCGGATCTTTTCCATCATTACTCTCCTTCCCTGGCGTAATCTGTCACTTCACGGGATCAGGCGGTATGGGACTGGCGCACCTTATCCACTCCCCGAGCTGGCGCCTTGGTCAGCACCCTGGCCAGCCCTCTGTCAAACAGCAAGATCCCGGCCACCATGGCCGCTATAAACAACATTATCATGGGCTGCCCGCTGGAAATGAGACTCAGAGCAGGCCCCGGGCAGATACCCACCAATCCCCAGCCGATGCCAAACAGCGCGGCCCCGCCGATCAGCCTGCGCTCCAGCCGAGGGGCTGGTACGGCTGCGATGGGCTCCCCCAGCACACTCTGGCGACGGGGTTTCACCAGCAGAAAATAACCCGGCATAAAGACCAGCAGGGCGCCCCCCATCACGAAGGCGAGGCTGGGATCCCAGGCCCCGGCCAGATCGAGAAAACCGGTGACCCGGGCGGGATCCACCATGCCGGAGATGGCCATCCCCAGTCCGAACAACACACCCGCAAACAAACTTGTCAGCAACTTCATGGCGATCAGCCCCTTACAGCAGATGATGAGTGACGAAGACGGTGATAAAGCCAGCCGCCATAAAGGTCAGGGTGGCGACGATGGAGCGCAGGGAGAGCCGCCCCATACCACAGA
>OERJ01000417.1_pt1 | contig 10732 bp, 9 predicted proteins | sample 1539991 | NCBI WGS metagenome assembly OERJ01 (sample SAMEA3891247, study PRJEB23780) | metagenome | biome: terrestrial biome; feature: animal house; material: water of meat washing | place: Italy | collected 2015-05-12
GGGCACCCGTTCTAGCCGCCAGTTGGCGATGCCCCATTCGATGATCTCGTCGATCCGGCTCGCCATCAGCTCGGGCGGCGGGCACTGGCCGAGGAAGTGCAGCGCCTGCCACAGGGCCGGTCGCACCTCATCGAGCGCCAGGGCCGGCGCATGGTTCTGCTTGGAGAGCTTGTTGCCATCTGCCAGCACCGCCAGCGGCAGGTGCACCCAGTCGGGCACCGGCGCCCCCAGGGTCTGGTAGAGGGCAATCTGGCGCACCGTGGGCTCCAGCAGATCGGCGCCGCGCACTATCTCGGTGATGCCGCTGTCCATATCATCCACCACCACCGCCAGGTTGTAGGCGTAGAGCCCGTCGCGGCGGCGGATAATGAAATCCTCCTCGGCGAGCGCCGCCGGGACCGCGATATGGCCCTGCAAACGATCGTCGAAGTGGTAGACCGGATGGTGCTGGCGCAGCCGGGCGGCGCAACCTTCGGCCGCAAGCCCGAGGGTGCGGCAGTGGCCGCTGTAGAGACCGCCCGCGGCCATGATTTCGCGCCGGGTGCAGCGGCACCAGTAGAGGTCCCCCGCCCGATAGAGCTGGTCGATGATCTCGTCATAACGGCCGTGGCGCGCGCTCTGGAACATCACCTCCCCATCCCACTCGAGGCCATATGCCTCAAGGGTCTTGAGGATCAGGGCCGCAGCCCCCGCCATCTCCCGCGGCGGATCGATATCTTCGATGCGCACCAGCCAGCGTCCCTGCTGCGCTCTGGCCTGCAAAAAGCTGCCGAGGGCGGCGATCAGCGAACCGAAATGAAGCGGGCCTGAGGGTGAGGGGGCAAAGCGGCCGACATAGGGGCGCACAAGGGGTGAGGACGGGGAATTCACTGGCATGACTGTTCGGGTAAGCGATTCATTGAGGCTGCATTCTGGGGCGCGACCGCCAAAAGCTCAATAAAAAAGGGAGCCCGCGAGCTCCCTTTTTCATATACCAGAGGGTCGGGATCAACCGGCCATCTGTTTTTCCTTGATCTCGGCCAGCGTCTTGCAATCGACACAGAGGTCGGCAGTCGGACGGGCTTCCAGACGACGGATACCGATCTCGATACCGCAGTGTTCGCAGTAACCGAAATCATCGTCTTCAAGCAGCTGCAAGGTCTTCTCGATCTTCTTGATCAGCTTGCGTTCACGGTCGCGGGTACGCAGTTCAAGAGCGAACTCTTCTTCTTGCGCGGCACGATCCACGGGATCCGGGAAGTTGGCAGCCTCGTCTTTCATATGGTCGACGGTACGATCAACTTCCTGCATCAGTTGGTTGCGCCAGGCACCCAGGATCTTGCGAAAATGCGCCTTTTGTTGGTCATTCATGTACTCCTCACCCGGCTTTTCCTGGTAAGGCGCGACACCCGCAATGGCCAGGGGGCCCAGAGATTTCCTGTTTTCGCCTGTTGGCATGCCCTGTCTCCTAATTCAGCACGCTACCCGTGCCATCCATAAATTGAGGGCGACATCTATAGCAGAAGGGTAACGGGTAAGCAAACGAGCCGTACCAATAATGTTACCCACTCCAATATTTATGCACTCCCCTCGGGTAACAGGTGACCAGATTCAAACGGGATAAACCCTTGAGCCACCATGCCTTGCACCCCAACATGGGGCCGATAGCATAAAATTTCAACCCCCGCCGCGATTGCCTGCTCAATTAGCAGACTATAGTGCGGATCTATATGGGTTGCAGGGCGCATCCGGCTTATTCCGGAGTGCAACACCATAAAGAGCAGCACGGCCCTGTGGCCCGCCGCTTTCATCGCCATCAACTCGCGCAAATGCTTGGCACCACGGGCGGTGACCGCATCGGGGAAGTAGCCCATACCAGCCTCCTCCCGCTCGTCGAGCAGGGTGACCGATTTTACCTCGATGTAACAATTGCCCTTCTCGTCATCTTCCAGCAACAGATCGATGCGACTGTTCTCTTCGCCATACTTCACCTCGGTGCGCAACCGGCTGTAACCCGCCAGCGGAGCGATGGCCTCCTGCTCGATCAGCTCCCGGGCAATCTGGTTGGCGCGCGCCGTGTTGACGCAGATAAAGTGGCCCGCCGGGCTCTCGGCGATCTCCCAGCTGTTGGGCAGCTTGCGCTTGGGGTTATCGGAGGTGGAGTACCAGACCCGGGTGCCCGGATCGGCACAACCGGTCATGGCACCGGTATTGGCGCAGTGGATAGTGATGACCTCGCCGTTATCGAGTTGCACATCGGTCAGAAAGCGCTTGTAGCGGGCCACCAGCTGGCCCGATTGCAGGGGGGGATCAAAGATCACGGGTTTGCCCTCCGTTGGTCTTCATTATCCAATCCCTCTTTGCTTCTTGCCCGCAGCGGCCAGCAGGCGAGCGGCTCGTAGCGTACCCCGTCCGGGGTCGAGATGGATTGATAGAGGCAGAACTCATCGGCCTGCAGCAGAAAATTTGGGGCTGGCAGGATGGCCGGTGCCTCACCCGCCTTGCGCGACAGGGTGACATGGGGGCGATAACCCTGCTCGCCATTGCCAAGGCGCAGCTTCTCACCGTGGCGGCGCAGCGCCTTTGCCAGCACGGTCAGCTCGTTGGGCCACTCCTTCGGGCCAATCCAGGCGGCCTTGGCCCGGCTGAACCAGCCGGTCTCATCCAGCCTGATGGAGAGCGGCGGACAGTGCTGACGCTCCACGGCGGCGATCAGGCGGCGGGTGGTCAACTCGTCCGCCTCCCCCAGAAAGGCCAGGGTCAGGTGGAGGTTGGCTTGCGGCACCGGCTGACCGGGCCAGGGCAGCTGATCGCGCCAGGCGATGAGCTCGGGGGCGAGCTCCTTGACGGGCAGGGCAAAGAAGAGTTTGGCCATGTGGTGATAATGCCTTTTTCACGCTCATTGGATGGGCCCATTCTATGGCAGCCATCCGGCCATGTCTCGCCAGCCTCCCGCCCGAGTGGCCATATCCGCACATCCACTCACGGTGGCGCGGGTGGCTGTGGCAGAATAGGCGCCGTTTTACCGGTTGCCACAAAAGGTGCTCATCGCTTTGTCCCAGCTCCCCATCGTTTCGGTATTGCCCGAACTCTTTGCCGCCCTCGACAGCCACACCAGCGTGATCCTGCAGGCGCCCCCCGGCGCGGGCAAATCGACCCTGCTGCCGCTGGAGCTGGTGCGTCAGAACCGGCTGCCCGGCCGCATCATCATGCTGGAACCAAGGCGCCTGGCTGCGCGCAATATCGCCACTTTTCTGGCGCGCCAGCTGGGGGAGAAGGTGGGCGAGCGCATCGGCCTGCGGGTGCGTGGCGAGAGCCGCACCAGCTCAGCGACCCGGCTCGAGATCGTCACCGAAGGGGTGCTGACCCGGATGTTGCAGCAAGACCCTGAGCTGAATGGCGTCTCGCTGGTCATCTTCGATGAGTTCCACGAACGCAGCCTGCACGCCGATACCGCGCTGGCCTTCGCCATCGAGAGCCAGCAGGGATTGCGCGATGACCTCAAGCTCCTGGTGATGTCCGCAACCCTGGATGGCATGGCACTCGAGACCTTGTTGCCGGATGCCCCTGTGGTTCGCTCCGAGGGGCGCGGTTTTCCCATCGACTACCACTACCGCCCCGCCAATCGCCAGCAGTGGCTGGAGCCGCAGGTCGGCGCCGTGGTGCTCGAAGCGCTGGCCGATCAAGATGGCAGCCTGCTGGTCTTTCTGCCGGGACAGGGTGAGATCGAGCGACTGGCGCAATGGTTGGCAGACAAACTGCCGGACGACGTGACCCTCGCCCCCCTCTACGGTCGCCTCGATATGGCGGCGCAGCAGGCAGCCATCGAACCGGCGCCTGCGGGCCGCCGTAAGCTGGTGCTCACCACCAATGTGGCGGAGACCTCCCTCACCATCGAGGGGATCTCGGTGGTGATCGACAGCGGGCTGGAGCGACGGGCTTCCTTTGATCTGAAAAGCGGCGTCACCCGACTGGAGACCCGCCAGATAGCCAAATCCTCCGCCACCCAGCGGGCAGGCCGTGCTGGCCGTCTCGGCCCCGGCGTCTGCTACCGGCTCTGGAGCAGCGAGGTGCAGGAGCGGCTCGCCGAGCAGAGCCCGCCAGACATCCTCACTCAGGAGCTGACCGGCCTGCTGCTGGACGCCGCCCAGTGGGGGGCAAAGGTGGAAGATCTGCCGCTGCTGGACATGCCCCCCGCCGCCGCGGTGGCCAGCGCCCAGCGGCTGCTGGTGGCCCTTGGCGCCATGAAGCCGGAGGGTGAGCAACAACTCACTCCCGCTGGCCGCGCCATGGCCGCCTTCGGTACCCACCCTCGCCTCGCCCGCATGCTGCTGCGCGCCCGCGAGCTGGAGTCCGAGGGTCTGACAGGGATTGTCGCCGATGCCGCTTATCTGGTGGCGTTGCAGGAAGAAGATCTGCGAGGATCGGAGCGCCTCTCTGTGCTGTTCCACCGCCGTCAAAGCGCCCTGCGCCAGAGCGCGGCCCGCTGGTTTGAACGGCTTGGCGTGCGCCCTGCCAGTGCGCAGGGTCAGTGGCTGGGGCTGCTCTGTGCCCTCGCCTGGCCGGATCGCATCGGCAAACTGCGTAGCGGCAGTCGCTATCAACTCAGTGGTGGGGTGAGCTGCGATCTGGTAGAAGGTCATCCCTGTCAGGGACAAGCCGCCCTTATCGCCATCGAGATGGGGCAGAACGATCGCGGCAGCCGCATCTTTATCGCCGAACCGGTCGATCTGGACGAGCTGGTACGCCTGCTGCCGGAACTGGTGAGCGAACGGCAGTGGTTCGACTGGGATGAACGGGAAGAGCGGGTGCGCGCCGAACGCCAGCAGGTGATCGGCGAGCTGGTGCTGAGCCAGCGACCGCTGACCGAACTCTCTGACGAGCAGAAAGGGCGCTGCCTGCTGCAAGGCATTCGCCGCAAGGGGCTGCATGTGCTGCCGTGGGACGAGAGCAGCGAAGGGCTGCTGGCCCGTCTGCGCTGCGCCCGCGACTGGCTGCCCGATGAGGGGTGGCCCGCGATGGATGACGAGAGCCTGCTGGCCACGCTGGAACAGTGGCTGCTGCCAGCGGTGAGCGGTATGACCCGGCTGGAGCAGCTGAAGAAGCTCAATATGAGCGACATCCTGCGCCAATCCCTGCCCTGGCCGTTGCCCAAACGGCTGGACGAGGCGCTGCCGAGCCACTTTGCAGCGCCCACCGGCAGCCGGGTGCGGATCCGCTATCAGCCGGGGCAGGCACCGGTGATCCCGGTGCGCATTCAGGAGATGTTCGGGCAAGGTTCGACCCCCTGCGTGGCCGATGGCCGGGTGCCGCTGGTGGTGGAGCTGCTCTCCCCCGCCCAGCGACCGCTGCAGATCACCGCCGATCTGGCCGCCTTCTGGGCTGGCTCCTATGAGCAGGTGAAGAAAGAGATGAAGGGGCGCTATCCCCGCCACTACTGGCCGGATAATCCGCTGGAGGCGATGCCGACCAAGGTCACCAAAAAGAAGATGGGCATCTAGGTTCGATGGGTTAATCCCGCTCGGACGTTCGCGAATGCGACATAACAAGTAGAAAGGAAAGCAAAGAGGATTTATGGCAACCCAACGACGCAAGCGTGCCCCCAAGAAGGCAGCGCCCAAACGCACCATCTGGCGCAAGCTGTTCTGGCTTGGCTTCAAGCTCTCCCTGGTGGTGGCGGCCTTTATGGTGGTGTTTGGCATCTACCTCGATACCAAGGTGCGCGAGCGCTTCGATGGCGAGAAGTGGCAGCTGCCGGTGATGGTCTACAGCCGCCCGCTGGAGCTCTACCCCAGCCAGCGCCTGTCGCGGGACCAGATGCTGCGCGAGCTCAACATGCTGAGCTACAAGCAGGTGCGCCAGCCTCACACGCCGGGTGAATACACCATCAACGGCAACCGCATCGAGCTTATTCGCCGTCCGTTCGAGTTCTATGACGGCGCCGATGGGGCCCGTGGCCTGCGCCTCACCTTCAACGGCCCGCGCCTTGAGGGGATCCAGTCGCTGGAGAACCAGCGCCAGCTCGGTTACGCCCAGATGGACCCGGTGCTGCTCGATCGCCTCAATACCGAAGATCGGGAAGATCGCCTGCTGGTGCGTATCGCCGAAGTGCCCGACAGCCTGCTGGTGACCCTGCTCACCACCGAAGATCGCGACTTCTACCAGCATGGCGGCGTCTCGCCGGTGGCCATCATGCGCGCCATGTTCGCCAACCTGATCGCGGGTCGCACCGTGCAGGGGGGCAGTACCCTGACCCAGCAGCTGGCCAAAAACTTCTTCCTGACCCGTGAACGCAGCCTGTGGCGAAAACTGCAGGAAGCCTATATGGCGGTGCTGATCGACTATCGCTACAGCAAGGACGAGATCCTGGAGTCCTACCTCAACGAGGTCTATCTGGGGCAGAACTTCTCGCAAGGGGTCTACGGTTTCGGCCTCGCCTCCTACTTCTACTTCGGCATTCCGGTCAACGAGCTGGATATCGATCAGGTCGCCCTGCTGGTCGGTCTGGTGAAAGGCCCCTCCTATTACGACCCATGGCGCTTCCCGGAGCGGGCCAAGACCCGCCGTGATCTGGTGCTGAAGCTGCTGATGGATCACGGCAGCCTGACCCAGGCCGAATATGAGCTGGCCAGCCGCCAGCCCCTCGGCATCATCGCCCGCGGCCAGATGAGCTATGGCCGCACCCCGGCCTTTATGGGACTGCTCAAGCGAGAGATCCAGAGCCGCTTCGGCGCCGATCTGCTCAAGCAGTCCGGCCTCAAGATCTTCACCAGCCTCGACCCCATCGCCCAGCACGCGGCCGAGCGGGCGGTCGAATCGGGCCTCGCCGATATCGAGAAGCTGCGCGGCAAGAAGAAGCTGGAGGCGGCCATGGTGGTCTCCGACTGGCATAAGGGCGAAGTCGTCGCGCTGGTGGGTGGCCGCGATCCCCGCTACGCCGGGTTCAACCGGGCGCTGGATGCCCGCCGCCAGATCGGCTCGCTGGTGAAACCGGCGGTCTACCTCACCGGTCTCTCCAACGGCCTGACCCTGGCGACCCCGCTCAAAGATCAGCCGATCCGTATTCGCGGTCAGGATGGTCAGGTCTGGACGCCGCAAAACTACGATCGCAAGTTCCGCCAGAGCGTGCCGCTGATGGATGCGCTGGCCAGCTCCCTCAACGTGCCGACCGTCAATCTGGGTCTGCAGGTGGGGCTGGAAAAAGTGGTCGATACCCTGCACAAGCTGGGAGTCCAGCAGGAGATCCAGCCCTATCCGTCGCTGGTGCTGGGGGCGGTGGCCCTCTCCCCGCTGGAGGTGAACCAGATGTATCTGCCCATCGCCAATCAGGGGCTGACCCAGCCGCTGTCGGCCATTCGCGCCGTAGTCAACGGGGATGGCAGCCTGCTCTATCAGCATGATCAGACCGCCAAGCGGGTCACCGACCAGCAAGCAAGCTGGCTGACCCTGTTCGCCATGACCAAGACGGTGAGTCAGGGCACGGCCCGCGCGCTCAGTGCCAAGTTCCCCGGCGCCACCATGGCGGCCAAGACAGGCACCACCAACGAGCTGCGCGACTCCTGGTTTGCCGGGATGGACAACAACGAGCTGGTCAGTATCTGGGTCGGTCGCGACGACAACACCCCGGCGGGCTTGACCGGTGCCAGCGGTGCCCTGCAGCTCTTTAGCGGCTACATGAGCCAGCGCGGCGTCAACAGTCTGGGATTGAAGATGCCGGAAGGGGTCACCTGGGCCAACTTCTCCCGCGCCAGCGGCACCCGCGTCACCAGCGACTGCCCGGGCAGCCTGCAGGTGCCGGCCAAAGCCTCCACCATGGGCTCCCCGGCCGGTTGCGCCAGCAGTGCGACGCCACGCAGTGCGCTGGATGACTGGTTCGGCGGTTTCTTCAACTAGATCAACGACACGGGCAGCGCAGGCTGCCCGTTCACTATGCTGCTGACAAGGAAACACCATGACCTTTCCGCTGTTTGACGCCATCCACCATGTGGCCATCATCGCCAGCGATTACCCACGCTCGCGCCACTTCTACCACGAGGTGCTGGGGCTGCCCATCATCGCCGAGACCCTGCGCGAAGCGCGCCAGTCGTGGAAACTGGATCTGGCCCTGCCGGACGGCAGCCAGCTGGAGCTGTTCAGCTTCCCTATCACCCCCAGCCGCCCCTCTACGCCCGAGGCGTGCGGCCTGCGCCATCTCGCCTTTCGGGTCAGCGACCTTGACCGGGTCATCGCCCACCTGCTGGCCCATCGGGTCGAGGTAGAGCCGGTGCGGGTGGACGAGCTGACCGGCAAGCGCTTTACCTTCTTCGCCGACCCCGACGGCCTGCCGCTGGAGCTCTACGAAGCGCCGCGCTGAGCCTGCATCGACCAAGCAATCAGCCAAACAAAAGCCGCCCGGTTGCAACCGGGCGGCTTTTCTTATTGCTTCAGGTTATCAGGCGGTAGTCAGCATAACGACAGCCAGCGCCATCACCATCATGCCAGCCCAGCCGATGGGCTTGAGCCGCTCACCGAAGAAGAGCAAACCGCCCAGCGCCGTACCGACGATGCCGATAGCCCCCCAGGTGGCGTAGGCAACAGCCAGGTCAATCTGGCCGCCACTTACCGCTTCCGAGAGCAGGGTAAAGGCGCCGAGTACCAGCATGATCCCCAGGAATCCCCACCCCTTGTAACGAAAACCCTTGGAGCGGTTGATGGCCATGTTGGCGCCGATATCGATCAGTGCGGCACCCAGTACAATCACAAACGGACTCATGCTGTGGCCTCCGCTTCTACTGACTTGTCTGCGGGCTCATCATGGGTCTCCCCCATGGTCACCATAACAATCCCCACTATCGCGAGAGCCAGGCCAATCAGCTCCTGAACGGTCACATCGTAACCAAGGAACATGACCGACACTATGGTGATCAAGGTGATCCCGAGCCCCTCCCAGAGCGCAAACGCAATACCAATGGAGATTGTTTTGGCGGCTTTCGCCAGCAACCAGTACGAGAAACCGATCAACAGCCACATCGGGATGTAATTCATCCAGCCAGCCCCCTGCTCGGGGATCATGGCCATGCTGGAGGTACCGGCGACCTCGGTCACGATGGCGCCGGTCAAAAACAGCCGGGCCAGAAACATACGACTTAATAACATATAAGATGCCTTTGTTGCTTCGACGGGAGAGATGGTAAACGGGGAGAAGCAACTCGCGACAATCGCTCAGCGTCGATTATTCCGACGCCACAGGTTTGCCTTGCCTTGGTTCGGCACGCTAAGGTGATGGTGAAAAACTCCGCCACAGCCTGTAAAACATGAAGCTATATCAGATAGAACTCTTTGTAGAGTCAGCCAATAGCGGCTCTATTGCCAACACCGCCCGTCGCCTCGGCAAAAGCCGCAGCGCCGTCAGCACCGCCATCGCGGCGCTGGAAGTTGAGCTTGGCGTCGAACTTTTTGAACGAGGCGCCAATCAGAGTCGCCTGACCGAGATCGGCGAGCTGGTGCTTGATGATTGCACTCGCCTGCTGCAGGCAGCCAACAGCCTGCAGCAGAAGTGCAAACATTACGCCTCGGGGGCCGAAGTGGCGCTGCGGGTTGCCCGCGATGACGCCATTCCCGAGCCGGTGTGGCGCGAGATGCTGGCCAGCCTGCACAATCAGTTTCCCGGCACCAGTATCTCGCTGGTGCTCGCCTCCCCACCCGAACTGCCGGCGCTGGTGGAAGAGGGATTCGTCGATGCCGCTTTTGGCCTTATTACCGAAGATCAGGAGCGCAGCGGCCTCAATATCGACGTGCTCAACCCGATCCGCACCCTGATGGTGGTGGCACCCAGCCATCCGCTGGCCGGACTGAAGCGGGTCAAACAGCAGGATCTGACCGATCACACCCAGGTTACCCTCTCGTATGTAGATGAATTTTCTGTAAAAAGCCTGCTACCTGTGGGAGGCCAGCATATCGGTCTCTCCAGCTTCGAGTTGATGCGCAATGCGGTGCTGGACGGACTGGGCTGGGCGGTGCTCCCCTCGCCACTGATCCAGAGCCAGCTGCGACAAGGCTCCCTGCTGACCCTGAAACACAAGTTCAGCCTGCAGTGGCGGGATTACGGGGTCTATCTGGCGGAAAACGCCTATCACGGCAAGGTGTTGGCCTGGTTGAAGAAGTCGATCCAGGGGTATCTGGAACCTTTCGAGTAGCGATAAAGAGGCGGAGCCAGCTCACGATATCTACTTATCCTGATGATCCGAGCGGATGTGATCGTGCATACTGTTCACATACTCATTGAGCGCCGGAGGCGTAACCGATATGAGCAGTGCCCAAGACAAGGACGATATCTTGCTGGACGACGACATCATCGAACTCGATGATGAGGAGGTCGTGGTCCCCAAGGCACTCAACCCATGGCAAGTGCTGATCGTGGATGATGAGCCGGATATCCATCATGCCACCCGCCTGGCCCTCTCCAACATTCACTACAAATCCCGTCCGCTGGAGCTGCTCAATGCCTACAGCGGCGCCGAAGCTGGCCGCATGCTGGAGGCCAATCCCAGGATTGCGCTGATCCTGCTCGATGTGGTGATGGAGACCGAAGACGCAGGTCTGCGGCTGGTGCACCGGATCCGCAACGAAATGCACAACTCGCTGGTGCGGATCGTGCTGCGTACCGGCCAACCCGGCCAAGCCCCCGAGCAGCGGGTGATCCTCGATTACGACATCAATGACTACAAGACCAAGACCGAGCTGACGGTACAAAAGCTCTACACCACCGTCATCG
>OERJ01000430.1_pt1 | contig 10517 bp, 10 predicted proteins | sample 1539991 | NCBI WGS metagenome assembly OERJ01 (sample SAMEA3891247, study PRJEB23780) | metagenome | biome: terrestrial biome; feature: animal house; material: water of meat washing | place: Italy | collected 2015-05-12
TACGTCTGTTTGAAGAGTTTAACCGCGTTGGGGTAACCGTATTGATGGCAACGCACGACATCAACCTGATTTCACGGCGTTCCTATCGCATGCTCACCCTGAGCGATGGTCACTTGCATGGAGGCGTGGGCCATGAATAAGCGCGATGCAATCAATCATATTCGGCAGTTTGGCGGGCGTCTGGATCGCTTCCGTAAATCGGTCGGCGGCTCAGGCGACGGCGGTCGTAACGCACCAAAACGCGCGAAATCCTCGCCAAAACCGGTAAATCGCAAAACCAACGTTTTCAACGAACAGGTGCGCTATGCCTTCCACGGCGCATTGCAGGATCTGAAAAGCAAACCGTTCGCCACGTTTTTAACGGTGATGGTTATCGCCATCTCCCTGACGCTGCCCAGCGTCTGTTATATGGTGTACAAAAACGTTAACCAGGCGGCGACGCAATATTATCCGTCACCGCAAATCACTGTTTACTTGCAAAAAACGCTGGACGATGACGCCGCTGCGGGCGTGGTGGCACAGTTGCAGGCCGAGCAAGGCGTGGAGAAAGTGAACTATCTTTCTCGTGAAGACGCACTGGGCGAGTTCCGTAACTGGTCTGGTTTTGGTGGTGCGCTGGATATGCTGGAAGAAAACCCGCTTCCGGCAGTGGCGGTGGTGATCCCGAAACTCGATTTTCAGGGGACGGAATCACTCAATACGCTGCGTGATCGTATCACGCAGATTAACGGCATTGACGAAGTGCGGATGGATGACAGCTGGTTTGCCCGTCTGGCGGCGTTGACCGGGCTGGTCGGGCGCGTTTCGGCGATGATCGGCGTGTTGATGGTGGCGGCAGTGTTCCTCGTCATCGGCAACAGCGTACGTCTGAGCATCTTTGCTCGCCGTGACTCCATCAACGTGCAGAAACTGATTGGTGCGACGGATGGTTTCATCCTTCGCCCGTTCCTGTATGGTGGCGCACTGCTGGGATTTTCTGGCGCATTGTTGTCATTAATTTTGTCAGAAATTCTGGTGCTGCGATTGTCATCGGCGGTTGCGGAAGTGGCACAGGTTTTCGGAACGAAGTTTGATATCAATGGTTTATCGTTCGATGAATGCCTGCTATTGCTGCTGGTATGCTCGATGATTGGCTGGGTGGCAGCGTGGCTTGCCACGGTACAACATTTACGCCACTTTACGCCTGAATAATAAAAGCGTGTTATACTCTTTCCCTGCAATGGGTTCCGTAGCAGGGAAAGAGACCCCGTTGTCTCTTCCCGGTATTTCATCTCTATGTCACATTTTGTGCGTAATTTATTCACAAGCTTGCATTGAACTTGTGGATAAAATCACGGTCTGATAAAACAGTGAATGATAACCTCGTTGCTCTTAAGCTCTGGCACAGTTGTTGCTACCACTGAAGCGCCAGAAGATATCGATTGAGAGGATTTGAATGACTGACAAAATGCAAAGTTTAGCTTTAGCCCCAGTTGGCAACCTGGATTCCTACATCCGGGCAGCTAACGCGTGGCCGATGTTGTCGGCTGACGAGGAGCGGGCGCTGGCTGAAAAGCTGCATTACCATGGCGATCTGGAAGCAGCTAAAACGCTGATCCTGTCTCACCTGCGGTTTGTTGTTCATATTGCTCGTAATTATGCGGGCTATGGCCTGCCACAGGCGGATTTGATTCAGGAAGGTAACATCGGCCTGATGAAAGCAGTGCGCCGTTTCAACCCGGAAGTGGGTGTGCGCCTGGTCTCCTTCGCCGTTCACTGGATCAAAGCAGAGATCCACGAATACGTTCTGCGTAACTGGCGTATCGTCAAAGTTGCGACCACCAAAGCGCAGCGCAAACTGTTCTTCAACCTGCGTAAAACTAAGCAGCGTCTGGGCTGGTTTAACCAGGATGAAGTCGAAATGGTGGCCCGTGAACTGGGCGTAACCAGCAAAGACGTACGTGAGATGGAATCACGTATGGCGGCACAGGACATGACCTTTGACCTGTCTTCCGACGACGATTCCGACAGCCAGCCGATGGCACCGGTGCTCTATCTGCAGGATAAATCATCTAACTTTGCCGACGGCATTGAAGATGATAACTGGGAAGAGCAGGCGGCAAACCGTCTGACCGACGCGATGCAAGGTCTGGACGAACGCAGCCAGGACATCATCCGCGCGCGCTGGCTGGACGAAGACAACAAGTCCACGTTGCAGGAACTGGCTGACCGTTACGGTGTTTCCGCTGAACGTGTGCGCCAACTGGAAAAGAACGCGATGAAAAAACTTCGCGCCGCTATTGAAGCGTAATTTCCGCTATTAAGCAGAGAACCCTGGATGAGAGTCCGGGGTTTTTGTTTTTTGGGCCTCTACAATAATCAATTCCCCCTCCGGCAAAACGTCAATCCCCACGCAGATTGTTAATAAACTGTCAAAATAGCTATTCCAATATCATAAAAATGGGGTATGTTTTAGCAGAGTATGCTGCTAAAGCACGGGTAGTCATGCATAAAACGAAATAAAGTGCTGAATCACAACACCACAACACACGTAATAACCAGAAGAATGGGGATTCTCAGGATGAACATAAAGGGTAAAGCGTTACTGGCAGGATGTATCGCGCTGGCATTCAGCAATATGGCTCTGGCAGAAGATATTAAAGTCGCGGTCGTGGGCGCAATGTCCGGTCCGGTTGCGCAGTACGGTGACCAGGAGTTTACCGGCGCAGAGCAGGCGGTTGCGGATATCAACGCTAAAGGCGGCATTAAAGGCAACAAACTGCAAATCGTAAAATATGACGATGCCTGTGACCCGAAACAGGCGGTTGCGGTGGCGAACAAAGTCGTTAACGACGGCATTAAATATGTGATTGGTCACCTCTGTTCTTCATCAACGCAGCCTGCGTCTGACATCTACGAAGACGAAGGCATTTTAATGATCACCCCAGCGGCAACCGCGCCGGAGCTGACCGCCCGTGGCTATCAGCTGATCCTGCGCACCACCGGCCTGGACTCCGACCAGGGGCCGACGGCGGCGAAATATATTCTTGAGAAAGTGAAACCGCAGCGTATTGCTATCGTTCACGACAAACAGCAATACGGCGAAGGTCTGGCGCGAGCGGTGCAGGACGGCCTGAAGAAAGGCAATGCTAACGTGGTGTTCTTTGATGGTATCACCGCCGGGGAAAAAGATTTCTCAACGCTGGTGGCGCGTCTGAAGAAAGAGAATATCGACTTCGTTTACTACGGCGGTTATCACCCGGAAATGGGGCAAATCCTGCGTCAGGCACGCGCGGCAGGGCTGAAAACTCAGTTTATGGGGCCGGAAGGTGTGGCTAACGTTTCGCTGTCTAACATTGCGGGCGAATCAGCGGAAGGGCTGCTGGTGACCAAGCCGAAGAACTACGATCAGGTTCCGGCGAACAAACCCATTGTTGACGCGATCAAAGCGAAAAAACAGGACCCAAGCGGCGCGTTCGTCTGGACCACCTACGCCGCGCTGCAATCTTTGCAGGCGGGCCTGAATCAGTCTGACGATCCGGCTGAAATCGCCAAATACCTGAAAGCGAACTCGGTTGATACCGTGATGGGGCCGCTGACGTGGGATGAGAAAGGCGATCTGAAAGGCTTTGAGTTCGGCGTATTTGACTGGCACGCCAACGGCACGGCAACCGATGCGAAGTAACAGATAGATAAATGAAAATGCCCGATGCGCTGAACTGCCATCGGGTTTTTTTGTGTTTGTCGAAATGGTTGTAGAAAGATTAAACAATCCAGGATATGCTTAATGTACGGTGACATACCGTACATATTATACGGAGCAGGAGAGTTCACATGTCTGCTGTTAAAAAGCAGCGTATCGATCTGCGTTTAACTGACGATGACAAAAGTATGATTGAGGAAGCGGCAGCGATATCTAATCAGTCCGTCAGCCAATTTATGTTGAACAGCGCTTCGCAGCGGGCTGCGGAAGTGATTGAACAGCATCGGCGGGTGATCCTCAATGAGGAATCCTGGCCGCGGGTGATGGATGCGCTGAGTAATCCACCGTCACCTGGTGAAAAGCTAAAACGTGCGGCAAAACGTCTTCAGGGAATGTAATAATTTATGGATGATCTGACGATAGAGATTCTGACCGATGATGCAGATTATGATCTACAGCGATTCGACTGCGGCGAGGAAGCGTTAAATCTCTTTCTGACGACACATCTCGTTCGTCAACATCGCAACAAAATTCTGCGAGCGTATATCCTTTGTCGCAACACTCCAGAACGTCAGGTGCTGGGATATTACACATTATGCGGCAGTTGTTTTGAACGAGCCGCATTGCCCTCGAAATCGAAACAGAAAAAAATTCCCTACAAAAATATTCCCAGCGTTACTCTTGGGCGTCTGGCAATTGATCGTTCATTACAGGGGCAGGGATGGGGAGCAACACTGGTTGCTCATGCCATGAAAGTCGTCTGGTCAGCCTCTTTAGCGGTAGGTATTCACGGTCTTTTTGTCGAGGCGCTGAATAAAAAAGCCCATACGTTTTATCAATCGCTGGGCTTTATCCCGTTGGTCGGAGAAAACGAAAATGCGTTATTTTTCCCAACCAAATCCATCGAACTGCTTTTCACACAGAGCGATTAACGCTTCTCCCAGCCGCCCTGTTGCGCCGTAAATCCCAGCGCCTGCATAAACGCCGTCATCACACCGCGATCTTCCACGCCTGCATCCGCCATCCACCAGCATGAAACGCCAGGATTGTTACGCAAAACCTCTTCCAGCAGATATTGCCCCACACCGCGACGGCGGGTGACTTCCCGCACGCGCAGGGAATCCAGTGCTCCCTCGGTGCCGCTTAAGGTTACCCGCACGGCCGCTAGCAGGCGCTCGTTAAAACGCGCGGCGTAGATGCGGTGGTTATCGTCAACCTGTAAAGAGGAAGGGGAATACTCCGGCCAGATCTTTTGCAGGTCAATCCGGTCCTGGTCGCTAAAGTTTTCTAATCGAATGATGGTCAGCTTCATGGGTAACCCGTGTAAATCACAAAAGTGGAACCAGTGTAGCGAAATAATTTAATCGGAGGCTTTCTCTTTTTTATTTCTTTTGGCAGGTGATTAATTTTTTAACAGCAATAATTACAAAGTTAAAACATTATAGAATGAAAAATACCCAGCATAATCCCCTGAATGATAGTGAATTATTCCGCCCTTTGTGCCGTTATTTTATGCTGACAAAGGCACTTTTTTCTGTTTATCTATCAATAAATTCAGAATATTATCTGTTCTTAATCGACTGAAAAATAGGGATTTTAATCACTATTATCACAAAATACTGCGCTAAACCCTTAATCAGACAGGCAAAAACAGTGCAGTATAAAAAAAGAACAGTCTGATTTGTTAACACATAAAAACAAAGCAACACAACATCACGAATGGGGATTTTTGACTATGAAACGGAATGCGAAAACTATCATCGCAGGGATGATTGCACTGGCAATTTCACACACCGCTATGGCTGACGATATTAAAGTCGCCGTTGTCGGCGCGATGTCCGGCCCGATTGCCCAGTGGGGCGATATGGAATTTAACGGCGCGCGTCAGGCGATTAAAGACATTAATGCCAAAGGGGGAATTAAAGGCGATAAGCTGGTGGGCGTGGAATATGACGACGCCTGCGACCCGAAACAAGCCGTTGCGGTCGCCAACAAAATCGTTAACGACGGCATTAAATACGTTATTGGTCATCTGTGTTCTTCTTCTACCCAACCTGCATCAGATATCTACGAAGACGAAGGTATTCTGATGATCTCGCCGGGAGCGACCAACCCGGAGCTGACCCAACGCGGTTATCAACACATTATGCGTACTGCCGGGCTGGACTCTTCCCAGGGGCCAACGGCGGCAAAATACATTCTTGAGACGGTGAAGCCCCAGCGCATCGCCATCATTCACGACAAACAACAGTATGGCGAAGGGCTGGCGCGTTCGGTGCAGGACGGGCTGAAAGCGGCTAACGCCAACGTCGTCTTCTTCGACGGTATTACCGCCGGGGAGAAAGATTTCTCCGCGCTGATCGCCCGCCTGAAAAAAGAAAACATCGACTTCGTTTACTACGGCGGTTACTACCCGGAAATGGGGCAGATGCTGCGCCAGGCCCGTTCCGTTGGCCTGAAAACTCAGTTTATGGGGCCGGAAGGTGTGGGTAACGCATCATTGTCGAATATTGCCGGTGATGCTGCCGAAGGCATGTTGGTCACTATGCCAAAACGCTATGACCAGGATCCGGCAAACCAGGGCATCGTTGATGCGCTGAAAGCAGACAAGAAAGATCCGTCCGGGCCTTATGTCTGGATCACCTACGCGGCGGTGCAATCTCTGGCGACTGCCCTTGAGCGTACTGGCAGCGATGAGCCGCTGGCGCTGGTGAAAGATTTAAAAGCTAACGGTGCAAACACCGTGATTGGGCCGCTGAACTGGGATGAAAAAGGCGATCTTAAGGGATTTGATTTTGGTGTCTTCCAGTGGCACGCCGACGGTTCATCCACGGCAGCCAAGTGATCATCCCACCGCCCGTAAAATGCGGGCGGGTTTAGAAAGGTTACCTTATGTCTGAGCAGTTTTTGTATTTCTTGCAGCAGATGTTTAACGGCGTCACGCTGGGCAGTACCTACGCGCTGATAGCCATCGGCTACACCATGGTTTACGGCATTATCGGCATGATCAACTTCGCCCACGGCGAGGTTTATATGATTGGCAGCTACGTCTCATTTATGATCATCGCCGCGCTGATGATGATGGGCATTGATACCGGCTGGCTGCTGGTGGCGGCGGGATTCGTCGGCGCAATCGTCATTGCCAGCGCCTACGGCTGGAGTATCGAACGGGTGGCTTACCGCCCGGTGCGTAACTCTAAGCGCCTGATTGCGCTTATTTCCGCAATCGGTATGTCCATCTTCCTGCAAAACTACGTCAGCCTGACCGAAGGTTCGCGCGATGTGGCGCTGCCCAGCCTGTTTAACGGTCAGTGGGTGGTGGGCCATAGCGAAAACTTCTCTGCCTCTATTACCACCATGCAGGCGGTGATCTGGATTGTCACCTTCCTCGCCATGCTGGCGCTGACGATTTTCATTCGCTATTCCCGTATGGGGCGCGCCTGTCGTGCCTGCGCGGAAGATCTGAAAATGGCGAGTCTGCTTGGCATTAACACCGACCGGGTGATTGCGCTGACCTTTGTGATTGGCGCGGCGATGGCGGCGGTGGCGGGTGTGCTGCTCGGTCAGTTCTACGGCGTAATTAACCCCTACATCGGCTTTATGGCCGGGATGAAAGCCTTTACCGCTGCGGTGCTCGGTGGGATTGGCAGCATTCCAGGGGCGATGATTGGTGGGCTGATCCTGGGGATTGCGGAGGCGCTCTCTTCTGCCTATCTGAGTACGGAATATAAAGATGTGGTCTCATTCGCCCTGCTGATTCTGGTGCTGCTGGTGATGCCGACCGGTATTCTGGGTCGCCCGGAGGTAGAGAAAGTATGAAACCGATGCATATTGCAATGGCGCTGCTCTCTGCCGCGATGTTTTTTGTCCTGGCGGGCGTCTTTATGGGCGTGCAACTGGAGCTGGATGGCACCAAACTGGTGGTCGACACGGCTTCAGACATCCGTTGGCAGTGGGTGTTTATCGGCACGGCGGTGGTCTTTTTCTTCCAGCTTTTGCGACCGGCTTTCCAGAAAGGGCTAAAAAGCGTTTCCGGACCGAAGTTTATTCTGCCCGCGATTGATGGCTCCACGGTGAAGCAGAAACTATTCCTCGTGGCGCTGCTGGTGCTTGCGGTGGCGTGGCCGTTTATGGTGTCGCGTGGGACGGTGGATATCGCCACCCTGACCATGATCTACATTATCCTCGGCCTCGGGCTGAACGTGGTTGTTGGTCTTTCTGGTCTGCTGGTGCTGGGGTACGGCGGCTTTTACGCCATCGGCGCTTACACTTTTGCGCTGCTCAATCACTATTACGGCCTGGGCTTCTGGACCTGTCTGCCGATTGCCGGGTTAATGGCAGCGGCGGCCGGCTTCCTGCTCGGCTTCCCGGTGCTTCGCTTGCGCGGCGACTATCTGGCGATCGTTACCCTCGGTTTCGGCGAAATTGTGCGCATATTGCTGCTCAATAACACCGAAATTACCGGCGGCCCGAACGGAATCAGTCAGATCCCGAAACCGACACTCTTCGGACTCGAGTTCAGCCGTACCGCTCGTGAAGGCGGCTGGGACACGTTCAGTAATTTCTTTGGCCTGAAATACGATCCCTCCGATCGTGTCATCTTCCTCTACCTGGTGGCGTTGCTGCTGGTGGTGCTAAGCCTGTTTGTCATTAACCGCCTGCTGCGGATGCCGCTGGGGCGTGCGTGGGAAGCGTTGCGTGAAGACGAGATCGCCTGCCGTTCGCTGGGCTTAAGCCCGCGTCGTATCAAGCTGACTGCCTTTACCATAAGTGCCGCGTTTGCCGGTTTTGCCGGAACGCTGTTTGCTGCGCGCCAGGGCTTTGTCAGCCCGGAATCCTTCACCTTTGCTGAATCGGCGTTTGTACTGGCGATAGTGGTGCTCGGCGGTATGGGATCGCAGTTTGCGGTGATTCTGGCGGCAATTTTGCTGGTGGTATCGCGCGAATTGATGCGTGATTTCAACGAATACAGCATGTTAATGCTCGGTGGTTTGATGGTGCTGATGATGATCTGGCGTCCGCAGGGCTTGCTGCCCATGACGCGCCCGCAACTGAAGCTGAAAAACGGCGCAGCGAAAGGAGAGCAGGCATGAGTCAGCCATTATTATCTGTTAACGGCCTGATGATGCGCTTCGGCGGCCTGCTGGCGGTGAACAACGTCAATCTTGAACTGTACCCGCAGGAGATCGTCTCGTTAATCGGCCCTAACGGTGCCGGAAAAACCACGGTTTTTAACTGCCTGACCGGATTCTACAAACCCACCGGCGGCACTATTTTACTGCGTGATCAGCATCTGGAAGGTTTACCGGGGCAGCAAATTGCCCGCATGGGCGTGGTGCGTACCTTCCAGCATGTGCGTCTGTTCCGTGAAATGACGGTGATTGAAAACCTGCTGGTGGCGCAGCATCAGCAACTGAAAACCGGGCTGTTCTCTGGCCTGTTGAAAACGCCTTCTTTCCGTCGCGCCCAGAGCGAAGCGCTCGACCGCGCCGCCACCTGGCTTGAGCGCATTGGTTTGCTGGAACACGCCAACCGTCAGGCGAGTAACCTGGCCTATGGTGACCAACGCCGTCTGGAGATTGCCCGCTGCATGGTGACGCAGCCGGAGATTTTAATGCTCGACGAACCGGCGGCAGGTCTTAACCCAAAAGAAACCAAAGAGCTGGATGAGCTGATTGCCGAACTGCGCAATCATCACAACACCACTATCTTGTTGATTGAACACGATATGAAGCTGGTGATGGGGATTTCAGACCGAATTTACGTGGTCAATCAGGGGACGCCGCTGGCAAACGGTACGCCGGAGCAGATCCGTAATAACCCGGACGTGATCCGTGCCTATTTAGGTGAGGCATAAGATGGAAAAAGTCATGTTGTCCTTTGACAAAGTCAGCGCCCACTACGGCAAAATCCAGGCGCTGCATGAGGTGAGCCTGCATATCAATCAGGGCGAGATTGTCACGCTGATTGGCGCGAACGGGGCGGGGAAAACCACCTTGCTCGGCACGTTATGCGGCGATCCGCGCGCCACCAGCGGGCGAATTGTGTTTGATGATAAAGACATTACCGACTGGCAGACGGCGAAAATCATGCGCGAAGCGGTAGCGATTGTCCCGGAAGGGCGTCGCGTCTTCTCGCGGATGACGGTGGAAGAGAACCTGGCGATGGGCGGCTTCTTTGCCGAACGTGACCAGTTTCAGGAGCGCATAAAGTGGGTGTATGAGCTGTTTCCACGTCTTCATGAGCGTCGTGTTCAGCGGGCGGGCACCATGTCCGGCGGTGAACAGCAGATGCTGGCGATTGGTCGCGCGCTGATGAGCAACCCGCGTTTGTTGTTGCTTGATGAGCCATCGCTCGGTCTTGCGCCGATTATCATCCAGCAAATTTTCGACACCATCGAGCAGCTGCGCGAGCAGGGGATGACTATCTTCCTCGTCGAGCAGAACGCCAACCAGGCGCTAAAGCTGGCGGATCGCGGCTACGTGCTGGAAAACGGCCATGTGGTGCTCTCCGATACCGGCGACGCGCTGCTGGCGAACGAAGCAGTGAGAAGTGCGTATTTAGGCGGGTAATAACACGTTGATTGATAAGGAGTCAAAAGACTCCTTTGAGACAGGTGACAAATGTAAAATTGCCTGATGCGCTGCGCTTATCAGGCCTACTGGGTGAGTTGCAATATATTGAATTTGCACGATCTTGTAGGCCGGATAAGGCGTTTACGCCGCATCTGGCATGAAACGATGAGTAATCTGTAGAGTTTGATTCAGACCTTCTATTTTTCCGCTTATCCGTGCCCCATCTCCCATTTTCCCTCACCCACGCCGTCACCGCCTTG
>OERJ01000441.1_pt1 | contig 10307 bp, 9 predicted proteins | sample 1539991 | NCBI WGS metagenome assembly OERJ01 (sample SAMEA3891247, study PRJEB23780) | metagenome | biome: terrestrial biome; feature: animal house; material: water of meat washing | place: Italy | collected 2015-05-12
TGAAGCAATGCCTGATTGGGATCCGGCTTCCGCTGATGATCTACTCGGTGCTCACGGACTTCTGATGCGTGGACTCTGCGATGATGCGGGTCACTGGCGTAGCGGTGGCGTAGGTATATATCGAGGCGAGCAGTTAGTGCATATGGCTCCCCCTGCGAACCAGGTCCCTCGTCTGATGGGACAGCTATTGACTTGGCTGGCTGAGACCGAGGCTCATCCGCTGATCGCTTCCTGTGCCTTGCATTATGAGTTGGAGTTTATTCATCCCTTTGCGGATGGAAATGGTCGGATGGGACGTTTATGGCAGACGGTGATATTGAGTCGCTGGCAGCCTGTCATGGCCTTCTTACCCGTGGAGACGGTCATTAAGGCACGGCAAGATCACTACTATCAGCAGCTAAGTCAGGCTGATAGTCGCAGTGATTGTACCGAGTTCATCCTCTTTTTACTGGAAGCGCTGCGCGATGCGCTGGCCCAAGCGATTGCGATTCAACCAGCAGCAGTATCACCTCATCAGGAGAAAATGCGGGTAGAAATGAAGGTTGAAACGCAGGTAGAAAAACGGGTGAAAACACCGCAGGCCATCTTGGCGGAACTGGCGGCTGAGCCGACCATAACGCTCAAGCAAGTTGCAGAGCGGATTGGCAAGTCGACCAGTACAGTGGAGAGAGCTGTGGCCGTGCTGGTCAAAGACGGGCGATTACGCTTTGTTGGACCGCGTAAGAGCGGACGTTGGGAGGTATTGGATCCTGACGCGTCAACCATCTAGCCCCGCAACTAACAGACTCAGGACTACCTCGCCACCGGCAGGTCCTCCCAGCGGGTGGTGTAGCAGGGGCTCAGGTGCTCTTGTCGCATCATCCACTCAGGCGACCCCGTGCCTTGGCTGGCAAAGCCTACGCGCCCCAATCCCTTGGCTTTGATCTGGTCCATCACTGCCATCAGCGCATCTGATTGAGCGGAGGACGGGGCAAACAGATCTGCCTGTTGCTGCCCCTTGGGGGTGAACTCACTCAGCATGACGCCCCCCTTCTGATAGCGGTAACCGTCGCGCCAAATCTGCGGTAGCAGCACGTTCACTTGCTGCAGCAGCAACCGGGTATCATCGCTAGGGCAGACCAGCCGGACGCCAGCCTGCTCACTGTAGTAAGGGGCTCGTTCATCAAAGGGGCTGGTTCGCACGAACAGGTGCACCCGCTGGCAACACATCCCCTCGGCCCGCAGCTTCTCGGCTGCGCGAGCCATAAAGCCTGACAACGCTTGGGCCATTTCTCCACGGTCAGTCACGCGCTCACCAAAGGAACGGCTCGAGAGGATCTGCTGCTTCGCCGCCGGTTCAACGGTCAGCTCTGCGCAAGGCAGGCCACGCAGCTCCTGTACGATCCGCTCGACCACCACGCCGTATTGGGCGCGTAACCCTTTGGCGTCGCTAGCCACCAGGTCAGCCACGGTGTTGATGCCTTGTGCCACCAACTTGGCCCCCAAGCGCCGTCCTATGCCCCACACCTCGTCCACCGGGGTGATAGCCATCAGCCGGGCACGGCGCAGCTCGTCACGCAAGTCCACGACGCCGCCCGTGGCAGGCCACTTCTTGGCTGCATAGTTGGCCAGCTTGGCGAGGGTCTTGGTGGGGCCGATCCCAACCCCTACCGTTAGGCCGGTCCACTGCCACACTCGCTGCCGGATCTGTTGCCCATAGGCTGTCAGGTCCCCGGCAAACGACTCCGACAGTGACAGGAATGCTTCATCGATGGAGTAGACCTCCAGCTCGGGGGCCATGGTCTCCAACGTGCTCATCACCCTGCCAGACATATCGCCATAGAGCGCGTAGTTGGAGCTGAATGCCACACCGCCATGCGCCTCGAACTGCTCGCGGATCTTGAAGTAGGGCCCGGCCATCTTGATACCCATCGCCTTGGCTTCGGGGCTGCGCGACACCACGCATCCATCGTTGTTGGAGAGCACCACGATCGGGCGGCCACGCAGCTCAGGGCGAAACAGCCGCTCACAGCTGGCGTAGAAGTTGTTTACATCAACGAGCGCTATAGCCATCACGCTGCCTCAGATTGCCAATCACATGGGTGACCACTCCGAACAACTCCAGGGAGAGGCTCATACAAGGGTCGATAGGCGCGAACGCCGGATTGGCTGGCAACAGCCGCAACCTCGGCTTGAGCTGCAAGGTCTTTACCGTGAAGCCGCCATCGAGTAGTGCAATCACCACATCACCATGGCGCGGGGTGAGGCTCTTATCGACCACCAGCAAGTCACCGGGAAAGATGCCGACCCCGGTCATGCTCTCCCCCTCGGCACGCAGATAGAAGGTTGCTGCAGGGTGCGCCACGCAGTGGGTGTTGAGGTCCAACTTCCCTTCCAGATAGTCGCTGGCTGGGCTGGGAAAGCCGCAAGAGGCGCGGTGCAAGAACAGCGGGATGGTCACCTCGGCGGGTGATGGGTCTGGGGTTAACAGCTTCATGGCAAAATACCTGTGTTTATATACAGGCATTATAGCGCACCACCTTTGAACCAGCGCAAGTCCCGCATGCCAGTGATGGCGTACCATGGCGCCAACAAATAACAAAGAGGTCAGTATGAGTCACAATCTGTGTGCCCTACCGAAAGAGCAGCAAGAACGGGTCGAGGTCGAGAAGGCCGCCGCATATGCGGTATGGAAGGAGCGCAACGGTCACTTGGCCAGCGCAGAAAGCGAAGCAAGCCAGCATAAGGGTGAGCTGGGCAGCTACTTTCTTGAGCAAGTAAGTAGGTACAAACGGGGCTAGCCTTCCTGTAGCCATGTTTTTATTCTGGGAACACCCTAAGTCCCTTAACTCTCGCGCAAATCCGGGCTTCGGAGCTTGAAGATGCAGCCCTTGGCTACCAACTCGTCCCGGTTTGCCAGCACCAGCGGGTAGAGCAGCGGATGCTGTTCGTGATCGCCGTTATAGCTCACTTGCATGCGCTCCAGCGCGTAATGCATCAAAGGGATGCGCTGGTTGAGCAGCAGCTTGCCATCTGGCATGGCATAGTCACTGGCAATGATGGCCTGTTGTCCTGCGCTGAGGGTTGGATTGGGTATGACCACCGCAGTGACCTGGGTGTTCCACTCAAGATCCTGATCCCGGCCGTGAGGGGAGGTATCCAGTAGCTCAGGTTCCCCACGAAACCGGCTCATCACAAAATCCAGATATACCCCTTTCTTCTCGCAGTAAGCGCGCACGTGCCAGCGGATCCCGTCATAGACCAGGGTATGGGGCACGATATTGCGGCCGCTCTGCTCCTCTGAGCTGAGGGATACGTAATCGACATCGACCCGCAACTGACCGCGAGCCGCTTGCACCAGACCCCGCACAATCTTGGGTTCGATATGGCGGTTGGGTACATCCAAGATCTCGATATGGCCGTAGCGCAAATCCATCAGCGGCAGGGTCAACAGCCCCGCTTCATGTTGGCGTTGGTGCTGTTTTTCACGATGTAACAGCATCAGGTACTCATCTACTTTTCCTTCACTAAATCGCGGTACGAATTGCTCGGTGGGCTTGTATCCCTTCAGGCTTCGGTCATAGATCAACCCTTCTGGTGAGTAGTAGGTCAGGTAGTGATTGATATCCCGTGATGCTTGCTGGCGGCCGATATTGAAGGCTGTCATTAGGTGATTGGTGGTCAGCCGTCCTTCCCATTGCAACACGATCTCTAGCAGGCGAAAGCGCAGCGTCTGATCCCAGGTGAGCTCTTTGGGGGTCATATGTGCTCCAAAATGCGACATGTGTATGTAACCAGTATCGGCATGAGTATACAGGCGACATATACTGAGTTAATCACAGTGTGGTGAAAAAGATTGTGCTGTCTGTACCACGTTCTACCAGCATATTGCCGAAGTGCAGCTCAACTTCGGTTGCTCTCACAATCACAAGGTCATGCCAGGCTTTGCCGCCAGGCCCTATACCTCAAGGCTTTCGGGATGGTGTAGTACGATTAGGTGTATTTATTTAGTGCAAGGGTACCAAGCAGATGAACGTGGTGGAGATTCAAAGGGTGCAGGTAAAGGGATAAGGCAGAGGACGTTGCCACTCTATTCTGCGGCTTACCAGAAATGAAGGTTGAGCTTATTCAGGTGACCGATTGATGGACTTTCAGAATAAAATACCCTTCGCAATTAAGACCGAGACCGGTGCAATTGTCTCGGTCGATGATGTTGAAAGAGGACTTGCAGCCGGTTGTCATTGTCCCAGTTGTAAAGGATTGCTCGTTGCCAGAAAAGGTGAGCAAAACCGCCACTGCTTTGCTCATTACCGTGACAGCCAGGAAAAATGCTTCTACGCCTTTGAAACCAGTGTGCGGTTGATGCTGCTCTCTAAGCTGGAAAGTGTAGTGAAGCTCAATACCCCTGCCCATTACACCTCGTTTGATGGGGTCAAGGAACTGGTTGCTAAGGCCCATGCTGATATAGGCGTTCAATTTGTTCCGCAAGCAGAGACCCATGGTGTTCCGGCAGGGCTATTTCAGTTGATGTCCCGACCAGACTTCCACCTTGCCTTACACTTTCCTGCCGCGCACGAGCCTGTAGGGTTGTACCCGCTGTGGCTTGGGCGATTCATTGCCAAACACCCTAAAACAGGCGTTTTGGCTGTTCGTTATAGCCAATTTGGCGACCGGATGTTCGATAAGTCTCGCCCGGCAGGGATGGACACGACGACTTTGATGCTGACGATTCTCAGCGAAAATCCCAACTGCCTGCATTGGCTCTATCACCCACGCGAGGAGATGGCGCTGATCGCCCTGGAGCAGCTTGCCGAACAGCGACGGCAAGAAGCAGAGGAGAAAGCCAGACAGCAGCAACTAAAACAAGAACAACTGGAGAAAGCGCGGCGGCAGTATGAGGCGAAGCAAAGGATGCAACGCGAGCACCAAGCGGCGATTACGGCTCAGATGAGATTGGCTGAACAGGATCGTGCCGCCCAGATAGCACGAGACTATGCCGCACGGGCTGCGCAAGACAGCGACAAGACCAGCAATGGGGGGCAGTATCCACGATCTACGCCGACCGCGTGTCGTAATTGCCAACTACAGCACCAACGCCTTGATGCTGACGGCTACTGCTATCGCGAAATTTGCATCAGATCTCGTGCGAAACGAATAGCAAGAGCAGAAAAGACAGAAGCGTCTACACGGTATTCCTACGCCAGCATGCGAGGTGGCGCAAATGTAAACCGCACTCCCCAGAAACAGACCAACCCCGTTGCCAGTCCGCAACCCGTGAGCGACACGCAACGCCAGTGGTACTCCTCTATCAAACCGGGTTCTTGTCCTCACTGTGGGGGCGATAGAGGCAATGGCCCGAATGGCTGGTGGTGTGAGAAATGTAAATAATTCTTTCAAATTCAAGATAACACCAATGTGTTGGTATCTTTGGGGTTCTTCAGTGGTACATGGGGAAAAGCTAGTTGACTGTCTGAGGTCATACACAAGCTAATCCCTGAATCGCCCCCTGGTTTTCTAGATTCTCTGCGATATCCGCATCCGCCTGAAAACACGACATGTGCAAAACCCCAGTATCGAAGCTGTGCGGCTGGCCCGGTATAGTCAGCCGAGTTCACGTCAGAGGGGATATGCGATGAGTAACCAACCCGGCTTTTGGTTAGCGACACGCCCGTTGTCACTGATCGCCCTGTTGCTGGGCCTAACGCCGCAAATCGTGTTTGCCGCCGACTGTACCTATCGGGAAGATGCGTTGGGTCATACCCGCTATCAGTGTAACGATGGCAAGCAGGGCACTCTGCGTGAGGATACGCTCGGCAATATCAAGGACTCGGGCACGGGCATCACCTGGCGCACCGATTCCTTGGGTAACCTCAAAGGGAGTGATGGCACCACTTACCGTGAAGACACGTTGGGCAATGTGCGCGGCAGCAACCTCAAAACCGGTGAGCGAGTAACTTGGCGTGAGGATAGCCTCGGCAATTTACGTGCTTCCGACGGCACAGTTTGCAGAGTCGATGCGTTGGCGCGTCTGAAGTGTACCGGAGATAGCAGACCCCCTTCGTTGTTGATGGGGAAATGATCACTCTATTTGCGCGAGGTTTAGCTGGAAACCTGCCTGTTGGATGCATTTTGGTCGAACAATAGAAATAAGTGATTTTGGTGACCTGGCTTCATAGAGCAATCGCCCTCTGAGGGGTAGAATGACGCTCCTTTGATAGCATGAACTGAGCGCCGTTAGGGTCAATAGAGCATTTATGAGTAGCGAAGAACACCTGGTTAAGCTGGGCTTTAAATTTGGTAAAAATGGGGCCCACTCGGCTAGAAGCTTGATGTATAGCGAGCTAAAAACGCTGCTGGATGGTCGCCCTGAGCAGGCAACCCGGCATGACTATCAGCAAGATATCGAGCTTTACAATGTGCTGCATAAAAGCAGCGACAATGCCCGCAAGTTGACGTTCCGCCACCTGGTCGATCTGTATGGTATCTCCCCTGAGATCCCTTTGTTTCACGTGTTTCGCCAGCTATGGGAGCGAAGTGAAGAGGCTCAACCTCTGTTGACCCTGCAACTTGCGCTGGCCAGGGACCCGTTATTAAGGCAGACCCAGTCGTTGATTAGTACGACCCCGTTGGGAGACGTACTGGAACGTGAACAGGTGGAACACGTTTTAGCCGCCCCCGACCCTAACCGTTTCAGCCCGGCTTCCCTGCGCTCGTTTGCCCAGAATATCAACGGCAGTTGGACGCACGCCGGGTTCCTGCAAGGCAAATACAAAAAAGTGAGAACCAGTCCGATCGTGACCTATGTCAATGCGGCATTTGCACTCTTTCTCGGTCACTGTGAAGGGCGTGCCGGGCAAGGGCTGTTTCAGACTCCCTGGTTTCAATTGCTAAGCCTGGATCCGGCAGAGGGATATGAGCTGGCCTACATGGCATCGCTGCATGGCGTAATTAGCTACAAGCAGGCTAGTGGCATTGTCGAAATCCGCTTCCCCCTCTGGCCAATAGCGCCAGCATCTTGAGGAGAACGAGAGCATGGGTGATCGCCTCTCAAAACTGATTAAGCGTTTTACCACTTATATCTCGGTGCCTTGGCGCTCGGTGCTATCTGCCGAAGAGCGCGCTGTCTTTGTGGTGTACCACAAAGAAGATGAGTTAAAGCTGCGGGCTCGGGTCACTGAATTTCAACTGGCCGTTGAGCAGCATGGTCACCGTTGGCAGTTGTTGGATATCACAGATGCCTTCCCCAAGTGGATGGGGGAACACGACTATGCAGACGCCTATTTCGCCGAGCCGGAGCTGCTAGTGGGCAGTTATGAATTTTTTGCCGAGGAGTTGGCCGAGCGCCTGAAAGAGGAAGTCGATAAAACCCTGGGGAGCAACGATGTAGTGTCCCTGCTGGGTTCTGGCACTCTTTTTGGCTTCGCCTCTGTTTCTGGGTTAGTGAAGGCGCTCTCTCCAGTGGTTAAAGGCAAGCTGGTGGTCTTCTTCCCCGGCGAGTATCACGACAACAACTTTAGTCTTTTAGATGCCAAGGATGGGTGGGGATATCACGCCACCGCCATCTGTCACCATAACGAATAACAACAAGGAATTACGGGATGCTAAATAGAGAGATTTACAGTAACGATCCGTTGCAATCTGAGTTGGCCAACAACGGTGTGGCCGTCGTCAACGATGATCAGAGTGCCGAGTCCTTCGCTACCCTGCGTTATGAGCTTAAAACCTTTGTCTGTGATGGCGCCTATGAGGCGGGCATGCAGAAAATTCTGGCGGCCTATCTGAGCAAGCTAGACGCCAAGGTTGAGCAGTCAGGGGTCTGGATCAGCGGTTTCTACGGATCGGGTAAATCTCACTTGGCCAAGATGTTGCGCACCTTCTGGACCAATCAACGCTTCTCTGATGGTGCCGATCCCTTGAGCCTGGCCGATCTCCCTGCAGGCATTCGCGAGCAATTTGCCAAGCTGTCACTGCTCTCCCAACAATACCAGGGTTTGCATGCCGCTTCGGGTACCCTGGGCGCGGGCAAGCGTGGCAACGTGCGCCTGGCGTTTCTCTCTATCATCTTCAAGTCGGTGGGATTACCAGAGCAATACCACCTGGCCCGTTTTGTGATGTGGTTGAAATCTCAAGGGGTACTCGATGCTGTGCAACAGTACGTCAGACTGCATGGCAAAGCAGCAGCAGATCAAGACCCTTGGCAAAGAGAGCTGCGTAATCTCTACGTCTCTCCTGTGATGGCTCAGGCTCTGTTGCCCCATTTCGCTGATTTGGCCACCAACGCCCCAGACATGTCCAAGGTACTGCGTGCACAGTTCCCAGAGGTCAAAGACATCACCAACGACGAGATGGTCGATGCAGTCATGGATGCCCTGGAGCGCAATGGTCAGCTGCCGCTCACGCTGATCGTGCTTGATGAGGTGCAGCAGTATGTGGGCGGAGATGAAGACCGCGCCTTTGATGTGCAAGAGGTGATTGAAACCTGCTGCAAGGCGAGCCGCTTTAAATCACGCCTGCTGTTTGTTGCCACCGGGCAAAGTGCGCTAAGTGACACCCCTAACCTGCAACGCCTGATGGGCCGCTTTGTGATCACAGTGCAACTGGCCGATACCGATGTGGATGCAGTGATCCGCAAAGTGATCCTGCAGAAAAAAGAGAGTGCCAAGGGCGCTGTCGGGGATCTGATCCAGAAAAACCTGGGTGAGATTAGCCGTCATCTGCGTGGTTTGAACATCAACGGGATGACGAACAGTGGATGGTGGCCGACTATCCGTTGCTGCCGGTGCGTCGCCGTTTCTGGGAAAAGTTGCTGCCAGCCCTGGATAAAACCGGCACCGGCTCACAGCTGCGTAATCAACTGCGTATCACTCATGAGGCAACCCGTTACGGGGCAGAAAAGCCGCTTGGCTGTCTGATCCCGGCCGATTTTATTTACGATCAAATCGTCAACGATCTGGTCAATAGCGGAGTGGTGGGGCAAGAGATCTATGCCGAGATTGGCAAGCTCAAAGATGGCTCGCCTGAAGAGCTCCTGCAGGGGCGGATCCTCTCCCTCATCCTGATGATCAGCAAATTGCCGAGCGAAATTGACTACGGCATTCACGCCAGTGCAGAAACCCTGGCTGACTTGCTGATCGAAGATTTGGAGAATGAGAAACACGACCTGCGGCCACGGGTCAATACGGCGCTGCAGGCGTTGGAAAAAGCCTCGCTGATCATGGCGGTGCAGTCTGCAAGCGGCATAGAGTATCGCCTGCAAACGGCCGAGAGCCAGGCTTGGTATGACATGTATCGCCAGCAGCAAGCGGAACTGCGTGCTGATCCAGCGCGACTGGATGGCCTGCGCAATCAGCTGGTGCACAATGTCGTGCGCAAGTTGGTTAGCCAAGTGCGCCTCACCCAAGGCCAGGTGGCAGAGGGGCGCACCCTGAATGTTGCGTTCGATGATGAGTTGCCCAACGATGCACAAGAGAAGCTCTACGTCTGGGCACCGGGATTACCGGAGCGGCAACTGCAAGATTTGGCGCGCGCAGATAGCGCAGATAATGGAACCCTTTATCTTTATATCCCCTCAGAGGGCAAGAGCAAGCTTAACGCCGCCATCGTTGAGAAACAGGCGGCCACCATGACCCTGGACGTCAAACAAAATGCGGTGGTGACCGAAGCGGGTAAAGAGGCCCGTGCCGCTATGATGTCGAGCCAGCGCAATGCCGAAGCCGAGGTCAAACGCCTGACCGCTGAGATGGAGGGGCTGATGTGGCTGCGCCTCTCCGGTGGCAGTGAAGTGGGGGGCGATACCTTGGTGGCGCAACTGCAAGCTGGGGCCGAAACGGCCTGCGTGCGCCTCTATCGTAACTTCGATATGGCCGATCACAAGGAGTGGGCCAAGGTCTACACCCGTGCCAGCCAGGGGGATGCCGATGCGCTAGAGGCCATTGGTCATCAGGGGGAGGCGCAAAACCACCCGGTCTGTCGTGAGATCAGAAAGTTTATCGGAGTGATGAAAACCGGCAGCGAAGTGCGCGAACACTTTGGTAAAGCCCCTTACGGTTGGTCCCGCGATGCCATCGATGGCGCACTCTTTGCCATGTTGGCAGCTGGCGTACTTAAAGCCAGCGATACCAAACTCAACGCCACTGATGCGCGCAGCCTGGAGCGTGCCCAGGTCGGCCCGACCCAGTTCCGCCCCGAAACAGCCACCATCGGCAAGGTACAATTGATCAAGGTGCGCAGCCTGATCAACAGCTTGGGGGTGAGTTGTAACGCCGGGGAAGAGAGCAGCAAGCTTGCCGAGGCATTACAACAGGCCAAGGCGCTGGCTCGCCGTCTCG
>OERJ01000445.1_pt1 | contig 10108 bp, 9 predicted proteins | sample 1539991 | NCBI WGS metagenome assembly OERJ01 (sample SAMEA3891247, study PRJEB23780) | metagenome | biome: terrestrial biome; feature: animal house; material: water of meat washing | place: Italy | collected 2015-05-12
CGCAAAGCCAAGCCCCCCCAGCAAACGCCCCCCCACCCCATTGCCCTGATTGAGCAGCAAGCTCAGCGAAAAACCGGCAGGAAAGAGCAGCACCAGCGCCAGATCGTTGGGATCCCCCAGCACAGAGCCCAGCTCGCGCCCTATGGTCACCCGGGTGCCCTCCACCAGCCCGATCCCGCTCGCCTTGTTGTAGAGGGCCACCAGCGCCACCAGACAGCCCGCCACCACAAAGGTGCGCACCGCCAGCGCAAAATCCCCCGGGGTGCGCACCAGCCAGGCGGTGGCCAGGGTCATCAGATAGATCTTGCTGTAGCTGCCGGTCCAGGTGGCGATCGCCTCGCCCCGGTTGCTGGCAAACAGCACACCGATGGAGACCATCACAAAGAAGGCCGTCAGCCAGCTCAGGGCTGGACTCCAGTAGGGCTTGATCCGGCCGGTCAGCAAAATGTGCCAGACCAGCGCGCCGATGGCGGCCAGCGAGAAGAGCAGCGGGATCTTGAGGGGATAGAGCTGGGGGAACACCTCATGCAGCCGAAAGAAGGAGAAGGTGACAAACCCCAGCACCATCAAGAAGGGCCAGCGCAGGGCAAACCAGATGGCGGGAATGGCAAGGCCGAGCACCGGCAGCAGCAAGGGATGGGGCAGCCGCCACCAGAGCAGGGCCAGCACCAGACAGATGGCGCTTGCCCAGATGGCTGGCGTTAGACGAGCCATGATCCTGCCCACCATTGGCCGAGCCAGACCATCGCCAGCGCCCCGAGCGAACTGGCCCAGAGGGTCGAGAGGCGATACGGCAGCGGCAGCAACCGCTGGCTCACCAGATAAAAGGCCAGCGCCCGTACCAGATAGACCAGCAGCAGAGTCCAGATCACCCCGGCAACCCCGAAGGGGGGGATGGCGAGCAGAAAGCCTGCGACCCCAAGGGCGCTGCAGCCCAGATTGATCACCATCTGGGCATTGCTCTTCTCGCCGCTAAAGCAGCCGACATTGAGCAAGTCCGAAACATTGCGCACCGCCATACCCAGCACCAGCAGCGGAATATAGGCGATCGCCCCGTGATAGCTCTCCGGGGTCAGCCAGCGAATGAGCAAGGGGGCAGTGAGCCCGACAATCCCCGCGGTGACAAACCCCAGCACCGACCCCATCACGCTGTAGTGGGCATTGAGTCGCAGTCCATCCGGCTCGCGCAGCAGCATGAAACGGCGGGGATACCACCAGAGGGCAAAGGGTTGCAGCAGCAGTCCTACCGCCAGCGCCAGCTTGCCCGCCACCGCGTAGTAGGCGAGCAGCGCCTCCCCCACCACATCGGCCAGCAGCCAGCGATCCAGTCCGCTCAGGGCAAAGCCTGCCAGCCCGCTCACCACCAGGGGCAATCCATAGCGCAGCAGCGGCCGATAGTGCTGCCAGTCAAAGCGGATCCCGCTATCTCGCCACTGCCAGAGGCTCAGCAGCAGCGCCAGTGCAACGCAGGTCAGGGTGCCGGAGGCCAGCACCCCGCTCACGCCCCAGCCGAGCCAGAGCCACCAGCCGGTCAGCAGCGACTGGATCACCGCCTTGCCTGCGGTCGCCACGAAAAAGAGCCGCGCCTGATTGCGCATCCGCAGCCATGCCAGCGGCACGCCGATCACCCCTTCAAACGGCAGGGCGCAGAGCACCCAGCGCACATCCGCAAGGCGGGTTTCAACCGGCAGCCAGGCTTGCACCACAGGTGCCAGCAGCCAGAGCAGCACCAGACTGGCCAGGGCGATCAGCCAGACCAGACCAAACATGCGGGCCACCACCTGCTGGCGCTCCTGCTCATCTTTCGCCAATCCGGCAAAGCGGTAGAGGGCATCCACCAGCCCGAAGCCCAAAATAAGGGAACCCAGATTGATGAGGGTCAGCAGCACCTCCAGCTGGCCGTATTCGCGAGGCAGCAGCTGATGGGTCAACACCGGCAGCATCAGCAGGGAGATCCCCTTCATCAGGAGCAAGCCGCCGGCGTAATAGAGCATGGCAATCTGGTTCACACCAAGTTTCATAGGGCCTCCCAGCCACCCGAAGCATCCCGCTCCGGGTCAGCTACCGCTAATGCAAAGCCCACGCCACTCACTCCCGCCCTGAAGCGATAGCCCCTCTGTGCGGCTTAACCGGCCTGAACAAGCCCAGAATGAGACTGGCATTTGCGTTTTGCACAACGCTGGCTGCAAATTGCACCGACCGGCGCAATCTGCCCCTCCTCTTAGCCCCATTTGGCCCGATCACGCTGGGGTCGTCCTGTTGGCCCGATCCCTGCTTTCTGCTTAGCGAGCAACGGACTGCACCAGAGGGAGAGGTCGCCATGAACACCATCAACCTGCACCGGATGAAAAGCTGGGCCAAACAGGGGGAAACGCCACTGGCTCGCCGGGTATGGCGACTGGCCAAAAGTGCCCGCCACTGGTCATGCCCCGTGATCCCTCCCCTGCATCGGCTGCTTTATCGGCTCTATCTGCTGGGCAGCAACGCGCTGGCGACCCTGACCCGCACCCTTTGGTGGACCCCCTTGTTTCAATCTCGCCTGACGGCCCCCGCCCCGCGCCTCTATCTCTATGGCGGCATCCCCTATATCAGCGGTCCGGTCACCATCGAAATTGGTGCCGACTGCCGCCTCAGCGCCGCCATGACCATCAGCGGCCGGGCATCGAGCCAGACGCCAAAGCTGGTGATTGGCCGCAATGTCGGCATTGGCTGGCAGACCACCCTGGCGGTGGGCAGCAAGATAGTGCTGGGGGATAACGTCAGAATTGCTGGCCGTGCCTTTCTGGCGGGCTACCCGGGGCACCCGGTCAACGCCCGCGATCGCGCCCGGGGCCTGCCGGATCGCGATGAACAGGTGGGGGCCATTGTGCTGGAGCAGGATGTCTGGCTTGGCACCGGGGTGATGGTGATGGCCGGTGTCACCATAGGCGCCGGCACCATTGTCGCCGCAGGCAGCGTCGTCACCCGGGATCTGCCCGCAGGTGTGCTGGCAGCGGGTGTACCGGCCACCGTACTGCGCCCCTTGCAACCACAGGATCACAGCGACCCCGCACACGCTTCGGAGACCTTTGCATGAAACCACACTCACTGCCGCAACTGGTGGTGCTGGGCGAGGATTGGGGCCAGCACCCCTCCAGCACCCAGCACCTGATCAAGCGTCTGTTGCCCGATTATCAAGTGCTCTGGGTCAACTCCATCGGCATGCGCTGTCCCCGCTTTACCCTTCATGATCTCACCCGCATCGTCCGCAAACTGGGGGCCGTGCTGCGCGGCGCGCGCCATGCTGGCGGCCAGTCGGTTGCGCCATCAGAGGTCAGCAGCCCCCGGGTTCTGCCGCCGCTCGCCTTGCCACTGCCGGGCAGTCGGCTGGCGGGCAAGATCAATGGCCACTGGCTGGCGGCGCAGATCCGGCGTCAGCTGCCCGAGCTGGATCGCCCCTTGCTCTGGATCTCCCTGCCCAGCGCCGTCGATCTGATTGGCAAGCTCGAAGAGCGGGCGGTGATCTACTACTGCGGCGATGACTTCTCGGCGCTGGCGGGGGTGGATCATCAAGCCATTGCCCACTGCGAAGCCCGACTGGTGGAAAAAGCGGATCTCATTCTGGCCGCCAGCCCCGCGCTGGCCAGCCGCTTTCCCCCCCATAAAACCCGGCTCCTCAGCCACGGGGTGGATCTCGAGCTGTTTATGCCCCCCAGAGAGCGGCCGGCGGATCTCCCCTCCGGCCGCCCCATTGCCGGATTTTACGGCAGCCTGAGCGACTGGATTGATATCCCCCTGCTGGCAGAGACGGCCGCCGCCCTGCCCCACTGGGATCTGGTGCTGATTGGCCCGGTCCAGACCGATATCTCCCCCCTCAAGGGGCTCCCCAATATCCATCTGCTGGGGCCCCGTCCCCATCACACGCTGGCGGCCTATGCCCAGCACTGGCAGGTGAGTCTGCTGCCCTTTGTCGACAACGCCCAGATCCGTGCCTGCAATCCATTGAAATTGCGCGAGTATCTGGCCGCAGGGCGCCCCATCGTCAGCACCGATTTTCCGGCCCTCGATGGCTATCGGGATCAGATCCAGCTCCCCCACGATGGGGAGAGCCTGGCCCAGGCCATCAATCGGGCCGCCTTTGATCAACCCAATCCGGGCTGGTTTCAGGAGAGTGGCTGGGAGGGGCTCACCCGCAGCGAAGGGCGCCACACTCGCCAGCAGCAGGTGGCCCTGCAAAGCTGGGATCACAAGGCTGCCGAGCTGAACAACTGGTTGAAGGGGCTGGCCGGATGAGCAGAGGGCTCTGGCTGGTTATCCTGCTCTGCTGCCATGCAGCAATGGCCGCCACCCGGCTGGAGGGGCAGACCCCGCTGCCCCTGACAGGCAACCAGACACCCCAGCGGCTCGATCTGAGCACCCACAACTGGCCAATAGGCAGCGATGATGAACTGGTGATCGAGGGCCATAACCCCAGCGCCCGCCCGCAAACCCTGATCCTGCGTATCGACGATAACGCCTCGGTCAACTACCGCAGCCGGGTCAATCTGGAGCGGATTGTCGCCCCCGGCCCCTTCACCCAGCGCTTTGCCTTGAGCGAGTGGCGCACCAGCCAACCCAGAGCGCTGGCGCTGGACAAACTCACCAAGCTCTATCTCTTTATGGCCGATAACGCCCCCTCAATGACCATTCACCGCTGGTACTGGGAGCCCGGTCTGACTCTGCCTGAGGGCACCATTGCGCTGGATCTGGGGGCGGCGGCTGCGCCCCGCTTTACCGGCTTTGAGTCCCTGAGCCCGGGGGATCCCCGGCTGATTGGCCACCCCACCCCCATCTTGCGCCCCTCCGGCGATGCCCTTGTGCGCGATGGACTGCGCAATCTCGACGGAGTGCGACTGGACCTGGCCAAGGGGCGCTACCAGCTCACCCTCTGGCTCGATGACCCCGGTGAATGGGAGTATCTGCCCCACCCCTTCGAGCGCAGCGTGCTGGTCAATGGCGAGCCCATCTGGGCCGAGCAGTGGCAACCGCAGGAGTGGCTAACGCAGCGCTATCTGGCGGGACAATCCCGCGAGGCACTGCCAAATCCGGATCCCTGGCAGCTGTTCGGGGCACGACAGGGCGGCCCGGTCCATGTCACCCTGAACCACCCCGGCGGCCCGCTCACTATCACATTGGTGGGCCACTCACCGGATGCCAAATACCTGGCAGGGCTGCTGCTTGCCCCCTATCCGGCCCCCACCAGCAAAGAGGCTCTCCCGAATAGTGGAAAAGATCTCGCCGTATTGGCCGACGCTACCGCAAGCGTGCTGACCAAGCAGCGCCAGCTGTTTTTGGAAAAGTGGACTCTGGCCCCCTATTCCCCAACCCCAGCTTCGCAGCAACTGAGCCTCACGCCGATTACGGATGCCGCCCCCACCCTGCAGATCGCCCCGCTATCTGCGGCCGATGCGTTGCAGCAGGCTTCACAACCCGTGCTGGCCGCCCGTGGCAGCCAGCTGTTGCTGGAGTTTGCCATCCACGCCGCCACCGACGATCCGGCCCCCTTGCTGGTGATCCAGCCCCCCGAGCAGGCAGGATCGCCGCTGGCGCTGACCCCCTATTACGGCAAGTGGCATCTGGTTCGCCCGCAGGCGAGCGGCACCCTGCTAGCCCCCTCGGATCAGGAGCTGGTCGAGGGGATCGCCGGGCTCACCCTGCTGGCAGGCGTACCTCGGCGTCTGGTGCTGCAAGTGACCGTCCCCCGCGATGCGCCTGCCGGTCACTATCTGGGCAATATTCAGCTGCTCAGCCAACAGCAACTGGTGCAGTTGCCGCTGACTATCGAGGTGCTGCCGCTGACCCTGCCCGCGGCCAGCAAGCCGGTCGGCATCTATGTCGAAGCGCCCCCCTATCTGAATTGGCTGAGCCCCGACCCCGAGGCGTTAAAAGAGCAGATCGCCGCGGCCAGTCGCTGCGATCTGGAGCGGCTCGCCAAACTCGGGATCAGCGGCCTCTCGCCCGCCCTGCCACAGGATGAAGCGGGGATGCGGGAGATCATGGGAGAGGCGGCCGGGCTCGGCTTTGTGCCGCCCCTGCTGGCCTATACCCCGCTCAAGCGCTGGGGGAGTGACCCTGCCAGCCAGCTTGATCAGTGGCAGGCGCGGCAACAGGGGCTGACCGCCAGCGGCTTGCCCCCGCTGGCATGGAGCCTGTTTGATGAGCCGGATCTTGCCACCCTGCCCGCCATTACCACCCTGGCGCGGGAGATGAAACGGCGGGATCCGGCGGTGATCCGCGCAGGCCACTTCAATCATCCGGGTCAGGTTGGTCTGCTGGCAGAGGTGGAGATTGCCCTGATCAACGCAGGCTTTGGCGCCGACAAGGCCGATGTGGCGCGGGTGCGCCAACACAAGGTCACCCCCTGGTTTTACAATCTGGGCACCCCGAGAGCCGCCGGGTTCTATCTGTGGCAAAGCGGCGCCGAGGGCTATTTGCAGTGGCATGGCCGCATGCCCACCGCCCTGCCTTATGACCCCACCGACGGGCGGGAGAGCGACTTTATGCTGCTCGGCCCGCAAGCCTGCGAGGCGCACCGCCTCTCCCACGATCTGTTGCTGTTGCAGCAAGCCATCGAGGATCTGCGCTGGCTCGCCTGGCTGGAGCAGGAGGCCCGCTATCAGGTGGAAGCCGCCCTGCTGCTGGAGCGTCTGCGGGATCAGCTGCCGACCCGCTGGCAGGTGGCAGAGCAACTGCCCTCTGCCGCCTGGATCCAGTGGCGCCGCGAGATTGAACAACTGGCCAAGGGATTGAAAACATTGCAAACTGGTGCCAACTCATCCTCCTGAAGTGACTGCGTATGGCCAACCAGACTCCCCGCTCCACAGCCAAAGACAGCGCCCTGCGCCGCCTGTTGCCCCTGATGCTGCCGCTGCTGATCCTCACCGGTTGCGCCCGTCAGGAGCCGGTCAATGAGACCCTGCCGATCCTCAACCAGTTGCGGGAACAGCAGCTGGCCGAACAGCCCCAGCTGCAACTGCAGTACCAGCAAGCGGAGACGCAACTGCCAGCGGATCAGGAGCAGCAGTTGCATCAGTTTTTGGGACGCAAGGATCCGGCCCGGATTGCGCTGATAAGCGGCCCCGGGCTGCAAACCGACATGCTGGAGAGTGCGCGGATGGCGAGCGTGCGGCTGACCGCACTCACCCGCTTGCTGGGAGCTCGCGCCATTGAGCTGGAGCCCCGCTATGACCCCATGCTGGCCCCCAATACCTTGCTGATCCGCATTCTGCCAAACGGTGAATCGGGGTCGGTCACCCCAGCGGCGGCGCAATAAGGCCGAGGCAGGTGGTCGGCAAAGCCACCCGATAGAGGGGATAAGGGGCCAGCCCCCACAACTTGCGCCAACCCTGGGTAAGACGGTACGAGAGCAGCGGCGGGCTCTGGTGCAACTCGCCTAAAAACATCACCCCCTGACTCATCCCTTCACCCGCCAGCGTCACTGACATCGCCTCCCGATCAGGCGCCACCAGCATGGCCTGCAGCAGGCCGTCACAGCGGGGATGGGCCAGCTGATAGCTGACATAGGTGCCGCCCAATACCGGCGTAGCCACCCGCAAGCGCCATCCCAACTGGACCAGCTCCATCAGCATGGGCTTGGCCCCCTCGTTAACTGCCCGGTTCTGATAACGCCAGCCCATGGCGGCAGCACTGAGCAGCGCCACCAGCAACAGCAGCAGATATCCCCTAGATAGATGCATCACGGCGCCCCCTTAGAAAGAGGATGGTCATCACCAGCAGCATCATATTGACCACCCGGCTCTGATAACGCCACCAACCGCAGATATCCCTTAGACAGACGCATCACGGCGCCCCCTTAGAAACAGGATGGTCATCACCAGCAACATGATGGCCCACTGGTAGAGCTGGGCCAGCGAGCCGGTATGCAGCCAGCCATACCAGCGCAGATCCAGGCTCATCAGCACCAACCGCAGCTGATTGGCCCCGATATAGAGCAGGCAGACCAGCAGCAACATGGGCCACTGCCGGTAGAGTGGGCGCTCCGGCGCCAGCCAGCAGCAGGAGACCAGCCAGGAGAGCACCACCAGATAGAGTTGAGAAAACGAGGAGCACCCCTTGAGCACAATCAGGGCATGGCCCCCCAACCGCTCGATGCGATTGCCATCAAGGCGAGTCTCCCAGCCCAGCAGTTGCAACCACTGGCCCACCCCCCAGGCATCGAGGGCCAGCACAGGGCCGGAGAGCAGGGCAAACACCTGCTGCCCCCACAACACCGCCACGGTAAAGGCGAGCACAATCTGCAACACCGCCCGCTCATCGCCACTCTGATGACGGCGCCATAGCGAGGCCACCAGCAACAGACAGGCCAGCGCCTTGCAACTGGCGCTGGGGATCAGGATCAGCAGGATAAAGAGGGCGAGCGCCAGTGGATGCGGACGCCAGCTCGGTGCAACCCGCGATGCAATTTGCCACCAGATAGCAATCAGCAACACCACCAGCAGGTTGAAGTGGCCCATATTGAGCCACACCATGCCCCACTGATTGGCCAAACCAAGTAGCAGCCAGTTGGGTGCCCACTGCCAGGGACGGATCTCCATCGCAACTCCTGCCGGTTATCAGCGCTTTTGAGTGCTGTCGCAAGTTCCATGCCTGCCCGGCCTCACCCGGATCAAGCCAAGTCAGAGGATGCAACAAAGCTGGCACGCTTTATTCATTCCCCCTGCTGGCACTAGCGCCAAGGAGAAGGAGTGGGCAATGAAACTCAAACCGTTGGCAGGGCTGCTGGGGATGTTGTTGGTAACCTCCCCCGCATACGCCTTGACCGAAGTCGATACCGAACTGCAACTGCTGATGGATGTGTCGGGCAGCGTCAGTTCATCGGAATTCAATCTGCAATTACAGGGGTATGTGGACGCCTTTTACAGTCAGGATGTACAAAGCGCCATCCTCGACACCAGTGGCGACAAGCTGGGGTCCATTGCGGTACAGATGGTGATGTGGAGCGGCTCGACCCAGCAGAGCGTGATGACTGACTGGTTCCACCTCTACGACATGACCTCCATCAACAACTTCGCCGCCACCCTGGATGCCCTGGTCCGCCCCTATGCGGGGATGACGGCCCCCGGTTCGGCCATGGCCTTTGGTGCCCAGCAGTTTGATACCAACAACTACACCGCCGCCCGCCAGGTGATGGATGTGTCGGGTGACGGTATCCAGAACAACGGGCTGGATACCTCCACCGTGCGGGATCAACTGCTCGCCTCCGGCATCGATACCATCAACGGCATCACCATAGGTCAGGACTATGCCGATGGGGTGCTGCAAGAGTGGTATGTGGAGAACGTGGCGGGCGGTCAGGATGCATTTGTGATCAATGCCACCACCTTCGCCGACTTTGGCAATGCGCTGGAGCTCAAACTGGCGGCCGAAATTGAGGGGGGCATTATTCCGGAAGGTGCACTGGCCGCCCCCATCGAGGAGATCCCGCTGGCCGCCCAGCTGCTGCTCGGTATGCCGCTACTGCTGGCCTGGCGCTATCAACGCCGTAATCAGGGACGCCTGCAGCCCGCCAACGGGCAACTGGCACCCGCCATCGGCTGATTTATCACCCCGTGTGTCGCGATTAGGGAGCTATGGCTCCCTGATTTTTTTGGGGCGACGATGACCTGAATACAGCGCGAAAATGCTAGTCGCCCTGACGAAATTCGCCCGATTGACCAATATGCCAAGTCTGACCATATGGATGATGCGCCGCTTGTTCTTCTGAGGGCAACAACGATAACGCCTCCAGAGTGGATGCGATAAGTTCACTCTTGCCCAGCGCCTGGCGTAGAGAGAGCGCCTCTGACAGCACGGCGCGAGCATTATCATGGGCACCAGTCTGTACGAGAGCCTTGCCAAGATGATGCAGTGCGAAATGCCGCATAAGGGATTTTGGTTGCAACCGACAAACTACTTGGGTGGCCAAACTGACAGCTTCATCTGCACGATCGAGCCGCTGCAAAACCTGCACCAGGCGTAGTTCTGAGCTAACGCGAGCAACATCGTCCTCTGAAACCATCTGCGCGGAGATCACCTCTCGGAGAATGGCTTCTGCCTGCGCGGCTCGTCCCACACATAGCAACATAAAGGC
>OERJ01000446.1_pt1 | contig 10086 bp, 6 predicted proteins | sample 1539991 | NCBI WGS metagenome assembly OERJ01 (sample SAMEA3891247, study PRJEB23780) | metagenome | biome: terrestrial biome; feature: animal house; material: water of meat washing | place: Italy | collected 2015-05-12
ATAATCAAAACTTTTAAAATCATATAGTTATGAAATCTTTGTGCAACAAAGCCTTGTTATGTTAGAAGGTGGGGATAGCATAGGTCGTGGAGGAGCATTTTATAGATTATTCACGAATTCTATGTTGGGTTTATGGATACTAGGTGCATTAATGTTTTACGCGATTACTTATATTTTTTGGAACTTAGTCATAGGAATGCCAAAAATGTGGGTTTCGCCAAAGAACAAATAGTAAATCTCCTTCATAAATCAAAAAGTGGTCAATTCTTTTGATCTTAAATCAACCAACATGAAAACTTAATTTAGGAGATAATTTTTAAACCTCTTTCATAAATCAAAAAACTGATCTTATTTGGTTGATCAAACACTACCTCACATAACTATAAGTTTCAGGGTCAGGCCAATATTAGATCTTGCAATATTTTAAAATAAATCGACTCTTACCTAATATACACCCACAAAAAATCAGCCTTGAATGGGCAAGGCTGATTTTTTAACTGATGGTTACTGGACTAACTTAAACAGATAAGTCCACGCACAAATATTTCATTTCAAGATATTCGTCGATACCAAATTTAGAACCTTCACGACCTAAGCCAGACTGCTTCACACCACCAAAGGGTGCCACTTCATTTGAAATCGCGCCCGTGTTGATGCCAACCATACCGTATTCAAGCGCTTCACCAACACGCCACTGACGTGCGGTATTTTGCGTAAATAGGTAAGTTGCCAGACCAAACTCAGTGTCATTGGCCATTTGAACCGCTTCTTCTTCCGTTTTGAAACGGAACAAGGGTGCTAATGGACCAAAGGTTTCTTCTTTCGCGACTTTCATCTCTTGCGTCACTTCCGTTAAAAGTGTCGGTTCAAAGAAAGTTCCACCTAGGCTTGAGCGTTGACCACCGGTTTTAACCTGCGCACCTTTGCTAATGGCATCGGCAATATGCGACTGTACTTTTTCAATCGCGGCTTCATCAATCAACGGGCCTTGGGTTGAAGTCTCAACTCGGCCATCACCCACTTTTAAGTTCGCTACAGCAACTGCCAGTTTTTCAACCAAGGCATCGTAAATACCGTCTTGTACATAAATACGGTTGGCACATACACAGGTCTGTCCGCTATTGCGGAACTTGCTGGCCATAATGCCTTGTACCGCTTGCTCAAGATTAGCATCATCAAACACCAAAACAGGTGCATTACCGCCTAATTCTAAAGACAGTTTTTTGATGGTTGGCGCACATTGTTGCATCAAGATACGACCAACTTGAGTTGAACCTGTGAAGCTCAACTTTTTCACCGTGTCGCTTTCACACAGTGTTTTACCCACTTCGCTTGAATCACCACTGATGTGTAATAACACGTCTTGTGGCAAACCCGCACGTAGCGCTAACACTTCTAAAGCATAAGCCGTTAAAGGCGTTTGCTCAGCAGGTTTCACAATCATCGAGCACCCTGCTGCAATTGCAGGTGCGGCCTTACGTGTGATCATTGCTGCGGGGAAGTTCCACGGCGTAATTGCTGCCGTAACCCCAATCGCCTGTTTGATCACCAACAAACGTTGGTTCGGCAGTGTGGGTGTTAAAACTTCACCATCGATACGGCGGGCTTGTTCAGCAAACCAACGAATAAATGAAGCAGCATAGCCAATTTCACCACGTGCTTCAGCCAAAGGCTTACCTTGTTCAGCAGTCAAAATCTGAGCCAATGACTCTTTATTTTCCTGCATCAAATCAAACCAAGCCCAAAGTACATCAGCGCGTTGTAGAGCTGTTTGCGCTTTCCACGCAGTTTGTGCCTTTTGAGAACGAGCAATCACTTGCTCAACTGACGCGCGGTCATGGGATTTCACCCATGCCAAAGTGTCATGTGTTGCCGCATCTTTGACTTCGATGTAACCGCCATTTTCAGGCACATCAAAACGAATATCTGGATGCTGTAATAAATCTTTATATTGCGCTTGAAGCATAGTCATTACTCTTCAATTATGCTGCAGCAGAAAGTGCAAAACCTTGTTTTAAAATGTTTAAGCCAGCACGGAATTGTTCTGCAGGAATCGTTAAAGGATATAAGAAACGGATCACATTACCATAACGACCACAGGTCAAAATAAGCAAGCCATTTTGCATTGCATAGTTTTGAATTGCTTTCGCTTGATCCGCCGTTTCCAACTCAATCGCGACCATTGAACCCAACGCACGAATTTCTTGGACTGTAGACGAAGACTGTTTGAGTTCATTCAGAACTTCAACCAACTCTGCGCCCAATACATTTGCACGTTCGCAAAGACCTTCTTCTTCAATCACGTCTAGTACGGCATGTGCAGAAGCCACAGCCACTGGGTTACCTGCATAAGTACCACCTAGACCACCTGGGTTTGGTGCATCCATCACTTCAGCACGGCCAACCACGCCAGAGATTGGGAAACCACCACCAAGGCTTTTCGCCATAGTGATTAAATCCGCTTTGGTTTCATAGTGATCCATGGCAAATAACTTACCAGTACGGGCAAAGCCTGTCTGTACTTCATCTGCAATAATCAAAATACCGTGTTGATCACATAGCGCACGTAAACGTTTTAAGAATTCAGCAGGAACAACGTTGAAACCGCCTTCACCTTGAACAGGTTCAAGCACAATAGCAGCGACATCATGCGCCGCAATATCTTCTGCAAAAATGTCTTCAATGCTTTCAATCGCAATATCTACAGTAATCCCTTTTGACTCTACAGGATAGCGTGCATGGAAAACACCTGAAGGCATCACACCAAAGTCACGTTTGTACGGTGCAGTTTTACCCGTCATTGCCATGGTCATAAATGAACGACCGTGGAAACCGTTACCAAAAGTCACAATACCGTGACGACCTGTGTAAGAACGTGCAATTTTCACTGCATTTTCTACAGCTTCAGCACCAGTAGAGAAGAATGTTGTTTTCGCTTCACCTGCAATCGGTGCACGGGCATTAATACGTTCAGCTAAAGAAACATAGCTTTCATACGGTACAACTTGGTACGCTGTATGGGTGAATTTAGTCAATTGTTCAGTAACAGCAGCAATAATTTTAGGATGACGGTGACCTGTGTTCAGTACCGCAATACCACCCGCGAAGTCAGTATATTGATTCCCTTCAGCATCCCAAATGGTGGAATTTTCTGCTTTCTCCGCATACCATTGACACATGACACCAACGCCACGAGGAGTCGCTTTTAGTTTACGTGCGTTCAGTGCAGAGTGTTTACTGTCCATTTTGTATCCTCATTCTTGATTCATACATTTATAAAATTTCAGCGTCCCGATCATGCTTTTTGCTGATATACAAAGGACGTGGGGTTTATTGCATTTTGCGCTTTTATTGGCACTAGACGAGAGCCACTTTTCATCAGACAGATGGAGCCAATTCACCTTCCCCCTTTATAATCATTTTCCAGATAAAATATTTATTTATTAAAAATTAATAATTTAAAAAATATAAATTTTTAAAAAGCATACTTATTCAAGAGGGCCATTACGGTATTCAACCGAATCACCCAAAATGCTAAAGAAGCCCAAAATTCAGCAAATGACTAGGCTAACCTAGAAACCATTTATGTCCTTCTTTAGGCTTTTCTAATTGTATTTTCAAGCCGTTGTACGCGATTATGTAAATCATCTAAAAAAACTTTTGCTTTGGATGCGACTTGTGTATATTTCCAGCCCCTTAGTCGCGGGCATTTGCTCCCAACGTCTACAAGCGAAATGCTTTACAACGGCTGCCTGACGAGATAATTTTGCATTTATGGTAATCGCTCACGAAAAGCCATTTTAATATTGTAGGAGAGAGCCAATTGCGTAGCTTGCTTGGAGATTATTTACTGCAACGATTACAGCAAGATATTGACGGAACCCTACAATTGCGGTTGTTTCGCTGCTTACGCAACGCCATTATTGACAGTGTGCTCGCACCCAAAACTCGCCTACCTGCATCGCGTGACTTAGCCAAAGAAATTAAAGTCTCACGCAATACCGTACTCAGTGCGTACGAACAATTACAAGCGCAAGGCTATGTTGAAGCACGTACAGGCCAAGGCACTTGGGTGGCTGAAAAACTGCCTGAATCCTTTTTGGTCAAAGCTGAAAATACCAATAGTCAAGCTCAAGAAAAAAAGACCCAGCAGAATTATAATTTGTCGCAACGCGGTTCCTATCTCATCGGCTATTCAGCTGCATCGCCTTATCAATGGGGCGCATTTGTGCCCGGGGCACCTGATGTCACAGAATTTCCGCACCATATTTTTAGCCGTATTCAGACCCGCCTCAGCCGTGAACCTGAAATTAATAGTCTTATTTATAGCAATGCGGGCGGTTGTTTAGAGCTGCGCCAAGAACTAGCGGAATACCTCAAAATTGCGCGTTCGGTGCAATGCGATGCAGACCAAATCATTATTACTGAAGGGACACATCAGGCGATCGATTTGGTTTCACGGACCTTAAGTGACCCAGGCGATGAAGTTTGGATTGAAGATCCTGCTTATTGGGGGGCACGTAATATTTTACGCATTAATGGCGTGAATCTACGCTCCTTGCCTGTCGATCAAGAAGGTATTATTCCTGACCTAGACCCGAAAACCCCGCCTAAACTGATTTTTGTGACGCCTTCACATCAGTACCCTTTAGGCTCTCACTTAAGTTTAGAACGTCGTAAACAACTGATTGCCATCGCGCGCCAGCATAAAAGTTGGATTGTGGAAGATGACTATGACAGTGAGTTCCGCTTCTCGGGTCAGCCCTTCCCTTCTTTGCAAGGTTTGGAACCTGATGCACCTGTCATTTATATGGGAACCTTCAGTAAAACCATCTACCCTGCTTTGCGCATTGGCTATTTGGTGGTCCCTAAAAAGTTGTTTTCACCACTGCGTATTGTGGCATCGGAACTATATCGGGGCGGGCATTTACTGGATCAAAAAGTCTTGGCAGAGTTTATCCGTGAGGGCCATTATGAAGCACATATTCGTCGTATGCGTTTACTCTATAGCAAGCGCCACGCCTTTTTAATCGACCTGATTACACGTCATCTTGGGGCAGATTTCCTGCATGAATACAATACCGCTGCTGGTTTACATTTGATTTTAAAGCTGCCGAGCAACATGGATGATGTGTTGATTGCCAGCAATGCACTTGATCAAGGCGTAAAAGTTCGAGCGCTGTCACAATACTATACCAAGCATTATTCAACACGGCAGAAAGGACTACTATTGGGCTTTGCCTGTGTCCGTGAACAAGAAATATTGGTGGCTTTTGGTGTGTTACTCAAATGTCTGCGAAATGCAGGAGTTCGTACGCTGAGTTGATTATTTTTATAAATTAGATACTTAAGTTTTTTTTACAACCCTTCGACTTACGACTAAAGCCGCAGTTACAAAGCTGAGTTTTGCTGCTTCATTCTATAAATTATTGAGATGAGAGTAAACATTGGCTCCCCAGCTTTTCACATTTTAGCTGCAATTGGCTCCTTCCAAATGCTAAAAAATGGCTCTCGTTTACTGAGAACAAAAAAGAGAGATTAGGTGCATACATAAACAACATGTAACCGTTTTGTAGCCAAAGTGTGATTTTTCACGCTTTGACAGGAATATCAGATTTATTCATTTTTGCCTTAATAATGATAAAGCCTCTGATCATTCGGTTACAGTTTTAAAGGATGAGTAGTCCGAAAAAGGCTTTGCCCCCTTTTGAAACTACCTCCTTAAGATTAAGGAAAATTATATGGAAGCACCTAAACAAAGCGCTGTGCCGGATGCATCTCAAGGCTTAAAAAATGGACTTAAGTCGCGTCATCTCACCATGATCTCGATTGCAGGTGTCATTGGTGGTTCACTGTTCATCGGCTCGGGAAATGTTATCTATTCGGCAGGCCCTGCTGCAGTTTTGGCCTATGCGTTTGGTGGATTACTCATTCTGTTAATCATGCGTATGCTAGGTGAAATGGCCGTTCTCAATCCAGACAGTGGGTCGTTTTCAACCTATGCAGATCGTGCCATTGGGCGTTGGGCTGGTTTTACCATTGGCTGGCTGTATTGGTGTTCTTGGGCTTTGCTGATGGGTTGGGAAGCCTATGTCGCAGGTAAAATTCTCAACAGTTGGTTTCCCTTTATCCCAATCTGGGGTTACATGCTGGTCGTAATTGTGTCCTTAGTTTTGGTTAACTTACAAAATGTCAAAAACTATGGTGAATTTGAGTTTTGGTTTGCACTCATCAAAGTAATTGCGATTGTGATTTTCTTAGTAATTGGTAGCTTGGCTATCATGCATTTATGGCCATGGGGTCAAGCAACTGAATCAGGAATCACGCATTTAACTGCAGACGGCTTCATGCCAAATGGTTTCTCGGCAGTCATCACCGCCTTACTCGGGGTTATGTTTGCCTACATCGGTGCTGAAATTGTTACGGTTGCGGCGGCAGAATCAGAAAATCCTGCCCGTGAAATCCGTAAAGCGTCTAACTCGGTGGTTTGGCGAATTATGTTGTTCTATGTCGGTTCAATGTTTATTACCGTCTGCCTAATTCCACATAACAATCCACTGTTAAAAGATCCAACTTGGGGAACCTACAGTGTGACTTTGTCAGCACTTGGCATTCCAGAAGCAAAACACATTGTAAACTTTGTAGTCCTGACCTCGGTATGTAGCTGCTTTAACTCGGCACTTTATACCTGCTCACGGATGTTATTTTCCCTGTCAAAACGTGGCGACGCACCTAAAAGCTTCGGTTCAATCAACCGTAATGGTAGTCCGTGGATGGGCGTTCTGGTCTCGTCATTATTTGCTCTGGTGGCAACGTACCTTACTGCAACTGAAAGTATGAATGTCTATGACATCTTCATGTTAGCAACAGGTACAGCAGCGTTGTATGTCTACCTGACCATTGCCTTCTCACAATTACGTATGCGTAAAAAATTAGAAGCTGAAGGACAAGTGATTGACTTTAAAATGTGGTTATTCCCTTGGCTCACTTATCTTGCCATCGCATTTATCATTGGCGCGCTCATTACCATGCTTGTGGAAGGCACCTACTTCAAAGAAGTGACTTACACCAGTTTACTTGCTCTGTTTATTGTTGGATTGGGCATCTGTGCACAGAAGTTTAATTGGGGAAAGCATGCTCAAGATAAGCCTATGAATACTCAGGCGGACTTGACCAACAATCTGTAATGTTAAACTAATGTCAGATTGAGCAAAATTCAACATACACTAAAACCAATGGCCTCCCAGTGAAAGCCATTGGTTTTTTAGGCTAAACTCAGAAATAAGTTTAATTTTCACTCAAATGTTAGCCGCCGTTTTTATCTATCTTTTTGTATTCATATACTAGAAAACTGTCAGCCTGTTTGATATTGCAGAACACTTTCAGAAAAGAATTTTGTATAGATTGCCGGCTCACTTTTAAGTGCTTTCACTATTCCCTTTATTCTAATAATTTTTATATAACACTTGAATAAAAAGCAAACGATTATCATTTACAGATCTCGCTAGTCAGCTTATCATTTCACAAACTCACAAATTCTCCATATTTTCTTCACATTTAACCTATACATCATTTTAAGGATCTCTTGTGTTACTCCCTCATTTCAAAAAATCAGTCCTCACCCTCTGCTTATTTCCCTCCATACTTTATGCAGCCGATACATACCCTACTGTGACGCTTAACCCGATAACTGTGCAAGCCGAAGGCAACTGGTTAGATGAAGCCAATGCACAGAAAGTACTAAATCATGCTGGAGCGCGTACAGTCATTCAGCGTGATGAGTTGATTAACCGAGGCGTAACTTCTGTCAAAGAGGCTTTACGCACTGTGCCTGGTATTCAAGCTCCTGAAAATGCAGGAACAGCAGGGAGTGATGCATCGTTAAGCATCGGTGTCCGTGGTTTAACGTCACGGTTTTCACCACGCTCACAGGTACTCGTGGACGGTGTTCCACTTTCATTTGCCCCTTATGGTCAATCACAACTCTCCTTAGCACCCACTAGTTTAGGCAATACTGAAAGTATCGACGTGGTGCGTGGCGCGGGCTCTGTTCGCTTTGGGCCACAAAATGTAGGAGGGATTATTAACTTTAACTCGCGTACAATTCCTGAAACCTTTGCTGGAACGGTAGACCTCACTACAGAAATTGCAGAAAACGGTCATGTAAAATTTAACCCCAACTTATTTGTGGGTGGAACCTTAGACAACGGTTTAGGCTTAGCGCTGTTATATTCTGGCGTTAATGGAGAGGGTTTTCGCGATAAAAATGATGACTCTGACATCAACGATATTCGCTTAAAAGCAGCTTATGCAATAGATGAATATGCAAAAATTGAAGCCAATCTACACCGCTACGATGCAGATGTAGATATGCCTGGAGGTTTAACCCCTGCTCAATTTGCTGAAAATCCATATCAGTCCTTGCGCAATCATGATTATATGAAAGGGCATCGTACTGACGGTTCAGTTAAATACAGCTATAAAAAAGATGACAATGCCTTTGAGCTTTTGGCCTATCACACTGACACCTTCCGTGATGCAGGAATGGAACGTAGTGGATCAAAACTGTACCAAACGGCGCCACGTAATTATAAAGTGACGGCAATCGAGCCACGGTATTCGCATGCGTACCAACTTGGGACTACTGAAAATGAAGTTTCTGTGGGCTATCGCTATCTACATGAAACTAGTGAAGAGGCGGTTAATCGTGCAAGCTATAACACGGTCACAGGCCCTACAAATGAATATGCTTGGACCAAAGCAGACGGGAAAACAGATGCACATGCATTGTTCATCGACAACCGCACAGATGTGGGTGCATGGTCTCTGATTCCTGGTGTTCGTTTTGAGAAAATCAAAACCACCGAAAATATGTACAAATTAAATAAAGATGCATCGGTACTCAACGGAGTACATGCTGAAAAATCCTATGATGCAGTATTACCAAGCTTTTCAGTCATGTATAAAGCCAATGATTTGTGGAATATTTTTGCAAACTACGGTAAATCTTTTGCACCACTACAATATAGCCAAATGGCTAATACCAATGCGTCAGGTGCCTATCTGACCATGCAAGGCTTGCAACCTGAAAAAGCCAATAATTATGAAATTGGTACACACTATTTAGACCCATATCTATCCCTAGAATTCACCCTGTTTTATATTGATTTTTCTGATGAATTAAAACGAGATGATGCAACTCAAACTTACTCAAATTTAGGTGCCACTGAACACAAAGGAGCCGAGTTCGGATTTAAATATAATCTCGGTGCAATCAGTGACGAACTCAGCGGTATTTCGCTATATGCCAATACCACTTACACCAAAGCAACCGCATCTGCTGGGGAAAACAAAGGACAAGATCTCGACTTTTATTCACAATTGGTCGGCAATGCTGGAATAGACTATAAAGTTGATCAATGGACACTAAACACTAATTTCTACGGTCAATCTGGTCAAACCGCATCGGGCACCCATGATGCTACTGGACGCTATGGCAACATTCCTGGTTATGGTTTAGTGGGTGTTCGGGCATCCTATGATTTTTCCAACACACAACTCAATGGTCTCAAAGTGGGCTTCGGTGTGAAGAACCTATTTGACCGTGAATACTACACTCGTTCAGCGGATCAAGTCGGTGGAATGTATGTAGGTGCGCCACAAACGTATTATCTACAAACCTCATTTGATTTCTAGACACTCAATTCTAGAAAAGCAAATATTCAGGCAGAGACACCTCTCATTCATCTTTGCAAAAGTGATGTCCTCGCCTGAAACAACTTTCCCTTTATTTCTAGACAGCACCAAAAGCTGAAATGGATACTCTATCTGATAAATGTCAGCCCCTCGGCATAAGCTGCTCAACTCAACCTACAACCTTCAAATCTAATAAAAGATACTAGAATCCCTTAAAATAAACCGATAAAAGGTTATGCCCTATTTTTACTAAATTTTAGATTCAATATAAAAATTAAGTACTTAAATAATAAATATGTTTTCAAAAATGACTGCGAAAATTTAGCCCACTCATCTCTTTAACTTACAATCAGTTGATTGTAACAATACAGAGAAGCATAAAACCAAGCT
>OERJ01000448.1_pt1 | contig 10058 bp, 13 predicted proteins | sample 1539991 | NCBI WGS metagenome assembly OERJ01 (sample SAMEA3891247, study PRJEB23780) | metagenome | biome: terrestrial biome; feature: animal house; material: water of meat washing | place: Italy | collected 2015-05-12
TTGTTTTTGATTAGCGTCAAAAATAAGTTTGTTTTTTTTATTTCATATTTTTCTGTTTTTTCTGTTTTTCTTGTTTTTGTGTTTTTTGATGTAAATCATTGTTAGTATGATATGCTAAACTATTTTCTATGTATAGAATATTATGCTGTTTGAATTGTTTTGATTGGTGGTTGGGAGCGGCTTTTCAATGGTTCACAAGTTAATTGTGTTGGATATACTTAGCAAAAAATACGTTTCAGATTTTGTATGTGAGTTATACCAAGCGAACAGACAGAAGGTCTTCTATGATTAATGAAGAAACTGAATGTGGTGAATTTATATACCATCATTTGATAAGTGAAAAAAAGCTTCGCCCTGGTGATGTGCCATCAGATGTGTTTTCATTGCTAATGGAAATATCTGGCATTCGTAGCAAAAAAATGATCAATGCTTTATATGCTAATCTTGTTAAGGGAGAGTCAAGACGTATTGTTTGCGAAAAATACGATGTTAACAATGGATATTTAAGCACTTGTCTTGCAAAACTAGAGCATATAAATCAGATTGTCTGTTTGTTGATTAAAATACAATCAAAAAAGAAATCATTGTATCTCTGTGAAACAACAGAGGGAAATTCGAATATTTGTGACTGATTATCCCACGCCTTCAGCTTGCTGAGTTGATATCTCAACATAAGTTAAATGTATCTATAATAAATATACTGTTTCTAAATAATGTGCGCTCGTTCGAATTAAGGATGTGCACTTTTACTAAGTTATGGTTCTAAGTTATTTATGTAAACTGACAAAAGGAGCGTAAATGATGAAAAAAACAATAATTGCTGTAGCCTTGGCAATGACAACCAGCTCTACAATGGCGGCTGTAAATCAAGCCTCTCAGGGGGAAGTACAGTTTGTTGGTGCAGTAGCTGCAAAGACCTGTGATGTTATTATCACAGGTGACGGCGCTGTAAATAACCAAATTCAGTTTGGTGTTGTGAATGTGAACGGTACTGTAGATAAGGACTTTACAGTCTCACTTAAAGATCCGACATGTATTAGTGGCTCCAATAATGCAAAATTTGAGTGGTATTCTCCCGTACTGACCGTTACCGGTATTAAAAATCAGTCAGGTTCTGCGACTGATGCTTATGTGGAACTGAAAGCCAAAAATAGCGCAACTAATGCTCCATCTCGCTCTGACGCTATTACTGCACTGAATAACGGTGTTGATTTCACTATTACTCAACCTGAAATGGGGTTTGAGTATAAAGCGACACTTCATGCCGGAAGCACTCCTGGATCTTTTGAAACAGCCGCATCTTATACCGTTGTGTACGAGTGATCGCCAACGCCCGGGAATCTATTCCCGGGCATTTGTTCCCGTTACCGGAGTATATACTCCCTGCTGAGTACAAGGATATAAGAGATGAAGCAATGTTGTCTTTTTAAATTATCTCTGTTGGCACTGAGTATATATTCTCACTTTAGTGTTGCGACAGAATTAAACTTGGATTTTATTCAGGGAACCAGTGTTATTCCATCTATTCTGAAGACAGATTCTACTTTGCCTGCTGGTCAATACATTATTGATGTTCTCGTCAATAATGAACGGACAGGACGTGCAAATCTTGTTATTACAGAAGAGGATGAGAAAAATAACTATCTTTGTCTCTCGTCTAAATGGTTGGATAACGCTGGGGTATTAATGAAAAAAGACGACTATAACGATGTCTTTGATAAGGAAAAACAGTGTTATGTTCTGACTCGAAATTCTCACACTAAAGTGGATTTCGATTATGGTTCCCAGTCATTGAAGTTCAATATTCCTCAGGCTTATTTATTGAGTAAAAATGATCCCGCCCGCTGGGATTACGGCGTGAATGGCGGGCGTCTTAAATATTATGGTAACTTCAATAAGACCGTTCATAATGATGTGAATGCTTTCGGGAATTTTGATGCGACCATAAACATCGGGCGCTGGGTGTTATCCAGCAACATGAACGTGTCCCATTACAGTGATAAGACGAAATTCACCTCCAGTGACCTGACCCTGTCCACCGCTATCAGTCAGGTACAGGGAGATTTGTTGCTGGGAAAAGCACTAACCCGTACAGAATTATTTTCTGATTTTAATTTCTACGGAGCATCACTTCGCTCTAACAGTAATATGCGTCCGTGGGAATCCAGGGGGTATGCACCGGATATTTCAGGTATTGCCTCCACTCCTTCTCGTATTACCGTAAAACAAAACGGATATACAGTATATTCAAAAATTGTACCGGCGGGGCCTTACCGTCTGAATGACCTGCGCTCAACGGGCAATGGTGACCTGGTAGTAACCGTAGAAGATGAAAGCGGTAACAAGACCGAACAGATCTATCCGGTGACCACATTGCCAACCTTGCTGCGCCCTGGGGATTTTCAGTACAACTTGGCGCTGGGAAAGAAAAACAACAGTAATGAACTAGACAAGGCATTTCATTCTGACACCAGCTTGTTCTGGCTTGGTAGCTTGGACTATGGCTTTTCCACTACCACGCTGAACTCAGCATTCATTATTAATGATGATTATCAGGCCGGTGCTATGGGAGTCACTCAAATGCTGGGGGAACTGGGTGCATTATCGCTCAGTGCAAACGTATCAAAGGCCAGCTATGACGATGGAGAAGAGAAAACCGGGCAAAGCTTCAGTGTTAAATATGCCAAAAATATCTCGGACAAAACTGACTTACAGTTACTGACATACCGCTACCAGAGTAAGGGATATGTGGAATTTGCTGATTTTGATCCAAAGGATATCTGGCGCTGGCGTGGTGGTAACCAGAAATCACGTTATGAGGCTCGTCTGTCGCATCGTTTTGACGGCTCGTACCTTAGTGGTTCTTTCTGGCGTCAGGATTACTGGAGGCGCGATAATCATGATACCGGCAGCACTTTGTCATTCAGTACATCTGTTTTCGATTCTGTCTCAGTATTTCTGAATGGATCGTACTCACAGTACGCCTGGTCGGATAAGGCTGATTACTCCGTTTCACTGAGTCTGAGTATCCCGTTTGATCTGAAAGGGACCCGACATTTTAACAGTAACAGTGTGGGATATACACGCACTGGCGGCACGACATTCAACGCCAGTGTTTCAGCCACACCAACTGACAGGTTTAACTATAGCTTGGCTGCTAATACCAGCTCAAAAGGTAATCGTGGTGCTTCTGTATCAGCCAGTTATGCCTTTGATTCCATCCAGACCAACATGGGGATGTCCCGGTCCTATATCAGGCATGGAAACAGTCAGACCAGTTTTTCAGGTAGTGTTTCCGGCTCGGTACTGGGCACGACAGAAACTGGTCCGCTCTTTACCAAAGAGTCATCTGATACCGTGGGAATCGTCAGTATTCCAGGTGTTGAAGGAGTTTCTGTTAATGATTCCATGCCGACGAATAGTAAAGGAAATACGGTGGTGTGGTTATCTGAATATTCAGAGAACAGCATCAATATAAATATGGATAACGTACCGGATAACATGGAGTTTGAAACAACATCGTATACGGTCGTGCCCACAGAAAGAGCAATTATTTACCGCAAATTCGGCTTTGAAAATGTGCTGCGCTATATCCTGCGTGTGAAGGACGCACGGGGACACTATCTGAGTGGTGGGGATGCGAAAACGGAACAGGGGCTGAATGCCGGATTTATTTCAAACAATGGTGTTCTGTTGATGAACATGCTGGCTGAGCCAAAGACTGTCAGCGTGAATACAGGAGACGGGAAACAGTGCCGTTTCTCTATGGCAAAACTGAAAGCAAATACCAATAAAGTTCAGGAGGTTAGCTGTGAATAAACTAGGTAAGGCAGTGCTGGCTGCTCTCCTTTCTCTCTCTTTCTGCAGTCAGTCCATGGCGGCATTTGTACTGAACGGGACTCGTTTCATTTATGACGAGGGGAAGAAAAATATATCTTTTGAAGTGACGAACAACGCGGATAAAACCTACGGCGGTCAGGTCTGGGTTGATAATACCAATCAGAGTGACGGCGTCTATATGGTTCCCCAACCGCCGTTCTTTAAGGTATCTCCCAAACAAAAACAGATTATCCGTATTATGAACACGGATACGAATCTGCCGAAGGAGCGTGAATCCCTGTTCTGGCTGAACGTTCAGGAAGTCCCACCGAAGCCGGAAGTGAAGGAGGGTGAAGGCAGCGTACTGGCGATCGCCATGAACACCCGCGTGAAGCTGATTTTCCGTCCCGCATCCATTAAGGACGAGCGTAAGGATGCGGAAAAGCAATTGAAACTGGAGCAGCGTGGTAATGAAACCTGGCTGAAAAATCCGACACCGTATTATATGGCCATTGTTAACGTGAAGAATAATGGTAAGAACATTGTCCTCAGCAATAAGGTGATGAAAGACGTCTCACAGATTAAGCCGTTCAGCGATGTGAATCTTGGTAAAAAAGTGAATGGAAACATCAGTGTTGATGCCATCAATGACTGGGGCGGAGTTCAGAGTTATGAAATTCACTAAAGCTGTCCGGATTACACTGATGACTGTGATGATGACATCAGCCGCGCAGGCAGCCCAGACCGCCACGGCAATAATGACAATTGATGTCACCTTAACTCAGCCGGGATGTGATATTCAGGTTCCTTCCTTATATAACCTGGGCATCCTCACCCCTGGGGGGAAAGAGCACGCTCCGCTGAATATCACCTGGACCTGTGAAGGTAATACGCCAATAAAAACAGCGCTGAGTGCTTCTATTGTTAAAGGAACGGCAATCGGTGATGAGAAAGTGATTTTGCAGACAGATAATGGAAGTGATTCCGGCGCGATGCTTTCCCTGAAAGAAAAGACAAATGGCCGACCAATAAAACTGACAGGTCCGACACAAGGACATTATTTTTGCAGTGATGCAGTTTCAGTTGCCGGCGTGATGCGCAACTGTACACTGATACCGGAAACTCAGGTGGCTCAGAACGGACCATTTGGTCTGGTATCCGCCATACTGCGTTTTGAGGTGGGATATCCCTAAAGGAGGGCACAGTTGTGGGCAGAGAAAAGAAGAGAGGGAAAAAAGAGGAAGTGGGGGTACTGGCCGAATATTTTGCAGAGATTTTTCTGTTTATTCTGAACTGTTTTCTCTGGGGATATATCTGGTTTGAAACGCCTCTGCTGCAGAGTTATTACTGACCCGGCAACGCTCATAAAAGTGGGTCCGTAATTCGGTGAGAAATAATTACTGGCAACTATTCCCGATGGATATTATGGGCAGAGCGTCAGAAGAAGGCTACTTTGTCCGTATGAAATAATTAATATTTTAAAGAGTTTATTATGCGGTTACATGATATACTACGTTATGCGCTATTCGCCTTTGCGGTAACCACGGGAGGAGACGCTGTTTCCTCGCTCTATGTAAGTCGCGATGTGGCTACATGTATTAATCTGGCGGCGGCGGGGGAATGCGCGACAAAAACATGGGGGCAAATGGAGGCGAACTGGTTAAAAGCACCCCACGCTCCCAGCTATGGAGATGTTCGAATACAAAGCTGGTATGCACAGGGCAGCTCATCTACTAGTTTAACTCATACCGTGAAACTCAAGGGGGCAACTCCAAATTCTGACCTTGTCCACGTGTGTGCCCGAGCCAACGTGTCTTTCAGTGGTTCTATTACTGTGACCGCACCTGATGGAAGGGTTCAGACTGCTCCGTGGTCGTGGGATTGTGCCAACGGGTATGAAATAACACCTAATACGATAACAACGCCCGGGAACGGAGTTGAAGGGAACTACGTTGTGAGGAGCAACGGAACAAAAGCGGTTATTACACCCAAAGACATCAACACTCCACTTGACCAGCCTCGAAGTGCATATCTTTACGTATATTACGATATTAGTCTGGGAAGTGATGTAATACAATATACCTATGGTCTTGGGTTTGGTGCTGCCGAATCGTACGTACCGACTGCGCATTGGGCAAAGACGTCGGTCAATTGTGTCGGGGTTAATGAATGCACTGCGTCAAATACTCTGTATGTTGGGACTGACTCAGCGCCCCGGGGGACTAAGTTTACAGTGAAACATGAGTACGTCATACCTTCGGGAGACCTGTATATAACAAAACTGAATGAAGACGGCATCGAGGAACGTGTCGATATGTCCGAGCATAGTATTGAACTAAGTGGCAGCGATAACGAACAAATACAATACCTCTTCAACGTAAAGGGAAATGGAACCTTTTCCATACCTGTGAACACGACAGTGACGTATATGTGATCCCTGCTGGCATACTCATTGGTGAGATATGTCAACTGACTACACGGCTCCGCCGCACCTTTGTTGTGTAGTGGCACACTGAATTTGGCCACCTGAACAGAGGTGATATGCTCACCTCAGAACAACACAGGTGCTCCAATGAAAAAAAGAAATTTCAGCGCAGAGTTTAAACGCGAATCCGCTCAACTGGTTGTTGACCAGAACTACACGGTGGCAGATGCCGCCAAAGCTATGGATATCGGCCTTTCCACAATGACAAGATGGGTCAAACAACTGCGTGATGAGCGTCAGGGCAAAACACCAAAAGCCTCTCCGATAACACCAGAACAAATCGAAATACGTGAGCTGAGGAAAAAGCTACAACCCATTGAAATGGAGAATGAAATATTAAAAAAGGCTACCGCGCTCTTGATGTCAGACTCCCTGAACAGTTCTCGATAATCGGGAAACTCAGAGCGCATTATCCTGTGGTCACACTCTGCCATGTGTTCGGGGTTCATCGCAGCAGCTACAGATACTGGAAAAACCGTCCTGAAAAACCAGACGGCAGACGGGCTGTATTACGCAGTCAGGTACTTGAGTTGCATAACATCAGCCATGGTTCTGCCGGGGCAAGAAGCATCGCCACAATGGCAACCCTGAGAGGCTTCAGAATGGGGCGCTGGCTTGCCGGCAGGCTCATGAAAGAACTGGGACTGGTCAGTTGCCAGCAGCCTGCGCACCGTTATAAACGAGGTGGTCGTGAACATGTCACTATCCCGAATCACCTTGGGCGGCAGTTCGCAGTGACAGAGCCAAATCAGGTATGGTGCGGCGACGTGACGTACATCTGGACGGGGAAACGTTGGGCATACCTTGCCGTTGTTCTCGATCTGTTTGCAAGGAAACCGGTAGGTTGGGCAATGTCGTTCTCTCCGGACAGCAGACTGACCATCAAAGCGCTGAAAATGGCCTGGGAAATCCGCAGTAAACCAGCCGGGGTAATGTTCCACAGCGATCAGGGCAGCCACTATACAAGCAGGCAGTTCCGGCAGTTACTGTGGCGTTACCAGATCAAACAGAGTCTGAGTCGACGAGGAAATTGCTGGGATAACAGCCCGATGGAGCGCTTCTTCAGGAGTCTGAAAAACGAGTGGATACCGGTGACGGGTTACATGAACTTCAGCGATGCTGCCCATGAAATAACGGACTATATCGTTGGGTATTACAACGCGCTCAGGCCGCACGAATATAACGGTGGGTTGCCACCAAATGAATCGGAAAACCGATACTGGAAAAACTCTAAAGCGGTGGCCAGTTTTTGTTGACCACTACATTTCGTACATTCTAAGATCTTTCACAGTTACGCCCCGCAGCCGTATTTTCCACAGCCACATGAAGCACTTCCATGAATTATCGCTTTGATTTATCATATTAAACCAGCTCTACATGGCTGGTTCAGGATTGCGCACCGACCCCCTCTAAAATCCACTGACGCGCCTGCGGATTATCCAGCACCGTGCCGTTCGGGCTCTGTACCAGCATTATCAGGAAGCCGTGCACGAAAAAAGCCCTTCTGCATAGCTAGGCAGAGGTTTAAATCATCAGGAGAAATTTTCAGGATTTGGAGTAAGGAAAGGTGCCGAAAATAGCCAGTTCATGGCAGAATCACACAGAAAGTCCCTACAGGGGCCGAGTAAAAAATGTTACGTAAAATGAACTTTATTTAAGGATGACTTATGAGTGATATCAAAAAGAAGTTAAGTGAAGAAATTAGAACTTATTGGGATAAAAAACATAAACCTTTGTTGTTTAGTACAATTGGTGAACAGTTCAAGGAAATAAAACAAGAAGAAGGTTTCGTCAACATAGGTAGTTGGGTTTCTGCAAATATAAAGGATCTTGACTCATTTATTTATAGTGACCCCACTAAACCTGAATATATTGGTTTAGTTCCTAATGGGGAAGAGTACGAACCGGAAGATCCTAAACTATTATCTACAAAGATAAGAGAAAAAAACAAAAATAATGATAGGTTGATTTTGGACCTTCTTTCAATTCTCAACAACCTAAGTGATGATGATTTGAAACGAGTAATCATCCCAACGGATATTTTGGTTAAACTTATGAAGTGATCCCGCATGATTAATTTTATTTTTATTTCAAAGGATGATCGACTTTTATCATTTACCGGTAGAGAACCATCATTACCTATAAATAATTCTTTGATCTCAAATGGAGAAAAAGGCGTTATCTCGAAAGTTAAAATAAAGAATAATACGAAACATAGTGATCTAATGATGTATGTAAAATCTGAATTGGATGATTTTTACTCAGCTTACAATGGAGTGATTTTGTTCTGTGATTCAGATTACTACCCTTACCTTTGTAAGCATGTTGGGCTTTTTTTCATGGTTTTTGATCTTAGTAGATGCTCAGCGAATATAACCGATGGAAAACTAAAACAAGAAATTGAATCTTTAATAAGTTTGTCAGTGAAGAAATTCATGCAAATTAAAAAAGAGCTTCTTATTAAGAATGGGGTTTTGATGAGGTTGCCATACCGTAATTTTGCCAATCCGTTGCTAAGGTCCTTCTTTGATTCTCTAAAGAGGATTCATGAAATTGATATTAGTAATCTTGCTGCGGATATAAAAAAAATAAAAAATGATTGCTATAAAAAAGTTCCACATGTAAACCCTGGTAGAATATTCGTAGATATAAATCTTAATAATTTCATTTTTGGTCACGAATATCATTCAAAGCAAGGTACTTCGCCTGCAAATGGGCATAATTTACTTTGCGATGTAAGTTCTAAGTATAGATTTAGTCATAGGATCGATGAATTTAGGCATTTTAATGTGCAGAAAAGGGGTAAGAACCCCATATCTGGATCTTTTTTTAACTGCCATGATGCAAGAGAAAATATAAATAAGGTGACTCACATTAACATGTTTACGAGTGATTTTATGGAGTATTGAAGTAACAGAGTTTGTACATTGATTTATGTAATTGCCTGATTTTGATATGCTCAATCCAGTATTAAATGAAGGTTAATTTGTGGACGAAAAACAGTTACAGGCACAGGATAACGGACAGACCAAAAACCTCAAAACTCCTGAAGACCTCAGCCAGTTTGACCGTCTGTTGAAAAAGATCAGCGATGAAGCCACACTCAATGCTGAGATGATGAGTCATCTCAGGCGCGAGAAAAAACAGCCCCGCATTACTGGAGATAACCAGATCCTCCCGGTAGCGATGTTCTTCGCTTACCCGACTGACCTCTGCAAAGTCATCTACACAACGAATGCAATGAGCTGTTGTATTATCGAGTCAGGTTCAAGTAAAAAGGCCAAGATTTCTCTTGGCCTTTTCTTGGGTAAAGATACCCCATTACTTTTGGTAAGTACTTAAAATGAATGCCTTACTATAGCACAAAGATATTTTTCAAAATGCTACAGCTCGATCTTATCATCGACCTATAGATGCTTGCCTTCAGCACAACACAAGTGTTAACGAATGTTGCGAGCTGACTACACATCGGTCTTCAGGTGCTTCTTTCGCCTAACTAAATTACCAGACAAAATTCGTCACCATGAACATCTAGCCTTCAAAATACAAAGCGGAGAGTTCTTATACTTGCCAAACATAAATCTTTAATGGGAATAAGTATATCATATTTTTTAGTCCGCACCAAATTTTCAGACATTGTTACCAACATATGCCACGTCAGCGGCATGGAAGGCGGCACACTGTTGTTTCATATAGCATAAGAGTAAAACCGCCGAAGCCCGGCGTAAGCCGGTACTGATTGATAGATTTCACC
>OERJ01000450.1_pt1 | contig 10003 bp, 4 predicted proteins | sample 1539991 | NCBI WGS metagenome assembly OERJ01 (sample SAMEA3891247, study PRJEB23780) | metagenome | biome: terrestrial biome; feature: animal house; material: water of meat washing | place: Italy | collected 2015-05-12
CTGCTGTTTGCCCAGCTCGGCGCTGCTGGCGACGTCGGACATCTCGGAGGTGACCCTGGCGGTCAGCTCGCGGTTGTTCTGCACCACCTTGGCAATCTCGTCGGTAGAGAGGGAGGTGCGGGCCGCCAGCTGGCGAACCTCGTCGGCCACCACCGCAAAGCCGCGCCCCTGATCCCCCGCCCGCGCCGCCTCGATGGCCGCGTTGAGGGCCAGCAGGTTGGTCTGATCGGCGATGCCGCGGATCACCCCGATGATCTCCGAAATCTGCTGGGTATGGCCGTTGAGCTCGGAGATGGTGCTGGCTGCATCCCCCACAGTGGTGGAGATATTCTCGATGCTGCCAAGCGTCTCTTTAATGACCCCCGAACCCTCCTCCAGGGTATTGGCGGAGACCTTGCTCAGCTCGTCGGCATGGGTGGCATTGTCGGAGAGGTGGCTGATGCTCACCACCAGCTCCTCGATGGCGGCGGCCATGGTCTGGGTGCTGGTTTGCTGATCGGTGGCAAACTGGGCAGTCTGCTCGGCGATCTGGGCGATGCTGTCGGCAGAGTGGGACAGCTCCTCGGTGGAGTGGGAGACCTTGGCGATGATCCCCTTGAGGGTGGTCTGCATACCGCCGAGCAGGCCGATCAGGCTCTCTTTCGATCCTGCCGGCACCTTGATGGGGCGCGAGAAGTCCCCTTCCGCCATCATATGGAGATCGGTCTTGAGCTGTTCGACCGAGGTGCCCACCAGATCGAGCAGGGAGCGATAGGTGCGCCAGAGGAAGAACATCAACACCAGACCGAGGGCGATAAAGAGATAGCGCAGCATATCGGTATTGGCGATGGCGCTCTCGACTGCCTCATGGTTGCGCTGCTCCATCATCACGTAGAAGTCATCGATGGGGGACATGATGCGCCCCTTGTTCTGGTGATAGGCCTTGTCATGCATCATGGCGATGGCTTTTTGCTGGTTGGCAACCGGATCGCCATCGGTCTGCTGCACCAGCTTGAAGGCGGCGACCTCGGTGTTGACCAGCGCATCCGAGTTGTTTTTGGCCTCGTTCAGTTTGGCGAGCTCACCGTCGGTGAAACCGGCATCCTTCATCAGGTCGATCAGGCCACGGCGAACATTGCTGTCGGGGCGGGGATTCTGGCCGTTGGCGGCGACAAAGTCCCAGTAGATACGGTTGTAGCCATCCGGCCTCGGCTGCTCGCCGTTGCGAATGGCCAGGATCCGCATGTACTGCTGCTCGTAGGCTGGATCCTTGGTGATGACGTAGGTGCGCCCGAGTCGGGTCAGATCATCGGAGGATTGGCGCAGTTCGTCGGCCAGCAGGTAGGAGACATATTGTTGTCGATAACTCTCTTCCAGTTGTTTACCCGCCCAGCTGTAGGCGAAAAACACCAGTGACAGCAGGATCAGGGTGATGACGGATAGCAGCAGGTTGAGCTGAAAGGCGGGCTTGTTCTGTTCCATGGTATGGGCGTCCTTTCCCTATGGCTGAGTGTCGTATGGAGCATCGCCAAGTCAATGGCTGGCAAGGCTTTTTGCTCTGAGAGTATAGGAAGGGAAACTCACTGATGAAGGCCGTGGGGACAAATTAAGGGCGGATCAGGTGAACAAGTGTGGATAAAGATGACCGGGGTCAATTCCCCGGTCATCTGGGGTGGCGTGAGTTAATGCGGCCCGATCACCCGATCATAGGATTTCAAGGTCGGTGAGCGGCACGGCGCAGCAGGTGAGGATCTTGCCCTCGGCCCGTTCGGCGGCGGTGATGGCGGGGGCGTCGGGGTGATCCACCTCGCCCGAGATCAGCGTCTGTTTGCAACTGCCGCAGATGCCGGCGCGGCAGCTCCATGGCAGCTCTACACCTTGCTTGTTGGCCTGATCCAGCACAGTGCCCTGATTGTTGCCGGTAAAGGCTTGGGCGCCGATACGCAGTTGCACCGCCTGATGGGGGCGGGCCACCGAGAGAATGGCGCCGCCAAAACTCTCCTGGCGGATGCGCTCGGCCGGAACGCCGAGGGCGGCGACTCGGGCGGCGGCATCGGCCATAAAGCCGTGGGGGCCGCAGATAAAGACCTCTTTCCCGGCCAGCCCGTTGACCCGTCGCAGATGCTCATCATTGAGTCGCCCTTGCAGCCCCTGCCAGTGATTGTCCGGCTGGCTCAGGATAATGGTGAGGGTCATCCCCTGCTGCGCCATGGCGTGCAGTTCGCTGGCGGCGGGAATGTCCGCTTCGCTGCGGCACAGGTGCATAAAGTGAACCTCTTCCAGCTCCCCGCGTAGCGCCAGGGTGCGGGCTATCGCCAGCATGGGGGTGACGCCGGAGCCTGCGGAGAGCAACAGGAGGTTGCGCTCGGACCCTAAGTGAAACTCGCCAGCGGGGTTGGCGGCCAGCAGCCGATCACCCACCTGCAACTGCTGGTGCAGCCAGTGGGAGATGCGGCCACCCTCCACCTTTTTGACGCTGATGCCGTAACGCTCCGGGTGATCCGGCGTAGAGCTCAGGGTATAGCGCCGCTGGATCCGTTCATTTTTGATATCGAGGCTGATGGGCAGATGCTGGCCCGGCAGGTAGTCGGGCAGGGGCTCGCCATCGGCCGCCTCGAACCAGAAGGTCTCCAGATCCCGCGCCAGCGGTTCACGGGCCACGCAGACCAGCTCCCGCTTCTTCGGTGCGGCGGCGGGATAGACCACCGGACGGGTACGCTCCAGCACCTCGATCTCGCTGCCTGCCTCAATCCAGCCCTCGTTCAGCGCCACCAGATTCTGGCCGAAGTAGACCTCGCCATCCTCGCCACGGCGGTAGCGGGTGAGGGTGGCCAGCGGCTCTTTCAGGGCGTTGAAACGATCGGTGCCCGCTTCCACCGTGGTCATGATGCAGCGGCTGCAGGGCTTGACCACTTTAAATTCCACTTCGCCGATGCGGATGCGCACCCAGCTGTCCTCCTCGAAGGGCTGGGTATTGCTTGCCACCAGATTGGTGCGGAACTGGCTCATCTGGTGCAGCGCATCGGAGCGCAGATTGAGATCCTCAAGGGAGGCCTGGCTTATCAGCAGCAGCGGATAACCGTCGGCAAAGCTGACCCGGGTGCCGGTCTTTTCACGAAAGCGATCAGAGGTTTCACCCAGCCAGAGCAGTTGCACCGTCTCCCCTGCCACCCGGCTCAGCCAGCCATCGGCTTTGGGGTCGGTGTGCAGGGCGGTGAAACGGTCGCTCCAGACTCCGGTAGCTTGCGGGGCGCGGCTGAAGTCGGCCTCTTGCAGGGTGAGCGGTTCAAAGCCCGGATAGCGCAGTTGCAAGCCCCCTTCGATGGGGGTGGCCACGACCTGTTGCAGCTGGGGATGGGTACGGGCGGTGATAAAGGTGCCGTCCGGTTTGACCACCATGTAGCGGCGATCCCCTGCCAGTCCCTCTTCGGTCACCCGGGCGCGAGCCAGCGGCATACCTGCAGTCGATTTGATGGGGTAGAGGTGAATGCTGTCTAGCCTGGGCATCTTCATATCCTTGTGACGCGGCGCGATCGCCTGGAAAAAGGGGAACATAACGGTTCCCCGGCGATCCGGCAATCCTTTCAAGGGGGCGGTCTATAGTTGGGAAAACAGAACAAGAGGGCATCGGGATGAAAATAAGCTGGTTGCTGGCGGGGAGCCTTTTTTGCCACGGGCTCTGGGCGCAGGAGCTGACCCTGACCACGGGAGAGTATCCCCCTTACTGCTCCGAGACGCTGAAATATCAGGGGCTTATCCCTCATGTGGTGAGCGAGGCATTCAAGAGTGAAGGGGTGAGCGTCAAGTTTCAGTTTTTGCCCTGGAAGCGGGCCTTTCGCTTGTCGGAGGAGGGGGTGGTGGATGGCACTGTCCACTGGTATGAGTCGAGCGAGCGGCGCAAAACCCATCTCTACAGCGATCCCATCCTGAGCGAGACCTACGTCTGGTTCTATCTCAAGTCAGATCCGCTGGAATGGCGTGGCTATCAGGATCTGGCGGATCGCAAGCTGGCTGCGGTCAGTGGCTATACCTACAATGCAGATTTTTTTGCAGCCATCGCGCAGGTGCCGCTGCAGGTGCAGTTCGTCACCCGGCTGCGCCAGAGCTTCGATCTGCTGCTCTCCGGCCGCGCCGACCTGACCCTGGAGAACATCGATGTCGGCTACTACTCCCTGCGTCAGTTCTACCCGGCCAGCACGGTCGATCTCTTTGCAACCCATTCAAAACCCGTGATGAAAGTTGAAGGTCACCTGCTGATCAGCCGCAAGCGTGCCAACGCTGACGAGCTGATCAAAACCTTCAATCGGGGGCTCGCCAAACTGAAAGCCAGCGGTCAGCTGGAGAAGATGTTACTTGAGTCACGTTCTGGTCTCTATGAACCATAAAGTGCAACATTTTTTGATCCTGATTCGCTAATCAGTACAAAAAAGCGGCCATTATCGACTCAGTTCCCAGTTTCTAACGCTTTCGCTTCTTCCCCATCCGGCCACCGTCCGCTTCGGCTACACGGTATCAAGCGCCATCGGGTGGGGCCTGTCACACAAAAAGAAGAAAGCAATGTATGAGCAAACAACTGGACATGACCCCATTGCCGGATCTCTCCCTGAAAACGGGAACAGGCCCGGTGCGTACCCGGCTACCCGTCTGGCGGCCGGCCCTGCCACCCTGCAATCACGCCTGCCCGGCCGGAGAAAATATCCAGGCCTGGCTCTCTTTGGCGCAGGCCGGCCGTTTTGAGGCGGCCTGGCAGACCCTGATCGAAGAGAACCCCTTGCCCGCCATTCATGGCCGGGTCTGCTATCACCCCTGCGAGAGCGCCTGCAACCGCGGTCAGGTGGATGAATCCGTCTCCATCCACGCCATCGAGCGTTTCCTCGGCGACGAGGCGCTGGCCCGTGGTTGGCAGCCTGCGCCACCTGCCCCTGCCAGCGGCAAGAAGGTGCTGGTCATAGGCGCTGGTCCCTCCGGTCTCTCCTGCGCCTGGCACCTCAACCGGCTCGGCCATCAGGTGGAGATCCGCGAAGCGGGGCCGCTGGCGGGCGGCATGCTGCGTTTCGGCATTCCCGCCTACCGTCTGCCCCGCGACGTGCTGGATCGGGAGGTGGCCCGCATCGTGGCGGCCGGGGTGACCCTGACCCTCAACCACAAGGTGGAGGATGTGCTGCGCGAGCGCGACGAGGGGGGCTTTGACGCCGTCTTTATGGCCATCGGCGCCCATCTGGCCAAGCGGGTCGATATTCCGGCCCGGGAAGCGGGCAAGATCCTCGATGCGGTGAGTTTCCTCGAACAGGCCAGTCTGGCCGAAGAGCAGGGCTTGCCGCCCCCCAAACTGGGACGGCGGGTAGCGATTTATGGGGGTGGCAATACCGCCATGGATGCGGCCCGTACCGCCCGTCGCCTCGGGGTCGAGGAGGCGATGATCATCTACCGCCGCGACCGGGACCATATGCCTGCCCACGCCTTTGAAGCCGACGAGGCCGAGGAGGAGGGGATCAAGATCAACTGGCTGCGCAGCATCCGCCAGCTCGACAACACCAGCATCGAAGTGGAGGTGATGGCGCTGGATGCCGAGGGCAAGCCGGTGCCCACCGGCAAGTTTGAAACCCTCGAAGCGGACTCCCTTATTCTGGCGCTCGGTCAGGAGGTCGACCTCTCGGTGCTGGAGAGCATTCCCGGCGTGCGGGTCAACAAGGAGGGAGTGGTGCAGGTGGCGGGCAACCTGATGACGGATGTGCCGGGTCTGTTTGCGGGCGGCGACATGGTGCCCTCCGAGCGCACCGTCACCATCGCCACCGGCCACGGCAAGAAGGCGGCGCGCCATATGGATGCCTGGCTGCGCGGTCGCCACTACCACAAACCGCTCTCCTACCCGCTGGTGGGGCCGGAGCAGTTGCAACTCTGGTTCCAGACCCACGCCCCGGCCAGCAGTCAGCCGGTCAAACCGGCGTGGGCGCGGGATGACTTTGGCGAGATCATCGGCGGGCTGGATGAGGTGGCCGCCCGCTACGAGGCGGCGCGCTGCTACTCCTGCGGCAACTGCTTCGAGTGCGACGGCTGCTATGGCAGTTGCCCCGAGCAGGCCATCGCCAAGCTGGGGCCGGGCAAGGGCTATCAGGTGGATGCCGAGCGCTGCACCGGCTGCGGTGCCTGTCACGACCAGTGCCCTTGTCACGCCATCGAGCTGCGCCAACCGGAGGAGTCCCAATGAAACATGAACTGATCATGGTCGATGGCAACGAAGCCGCGGCCCGGGTGGCGTACCAGCTGAGCGAAGTGTGTGCCATCTACCCCATTACCCCGAGCTCGACCATGGCCGAACTGGCCGATGCCTGGGCGGCGGAGGGGCAGACCAACCTGTGGGGCAACATCCCCACAGTGGTGGAGATGCAGAGCGAAGGGGGGGCGGCCGGTACGGTACACGGCGCCCTGCAGGCGGGGGCGCTCGCCACCACCTTCACCGCCAGTCAGGGGCTGATGCTGATGCTGCCCAACATGTACAAGATCGCCGGTGAATTGACCGCGGCGGTGTTCCATGTGGCGGCCCGCTCGCTGGCGGCGCAGGGGCTGTCGATTTTTGGCGACCATCAGGATGTGATGGCGGCGCGCAGCACCGGCTTTGCCATGCTCGCCTCCGGCTCGGTGCAGGAGGCGCAGGACTTGGCCTTGGTTGCCCACAGCGTCACCCTGCAGTGCCGGGTGCCCTTTATCCACTTCTTCGACGGGTTCCGTACCTCCCACGAGGTGAACAAGATCACCGCCCTGCATCGGGATGAAATTCGCGCCCTTATCGACAACGACTGGGTACGCGCCCACCGTGCCCGGGCGCTGAACCCGGATCATCCGGTGATGCGCGGCACCGCCCAGAACCCGGATACCTATTTCCAGTCCCGCGAGAGCGTCAACCCCTTCTACGAAGCGGTACCGGCGCGGGTGCAGCAGTGCATGGACAACCTCGGCGAGCTGACCGGCCGCCACTACCGGCTGGTGGAGTACCACGGCGCGCCCGATGCCACCGACGTCATCGTGCTGATGGGCTCGGGGGCGGCCACCGCCCGCACCACCGTGGATTGGCTCAACCGGCAGGATCGCAAGACCGGGGTGCTGGTCATTCGCCTCTATCGCCCCTTCCCGGTACAGGCGCTGCTCGATGCGCTACCGCAGAGCGTGCGGCGCATGGCGGTGCTGGATCGCACCAAGGAGCCGGGGGCGGGCGGCGAGCCGCTGCTGCTGGATGTGCAGAGCGCGCTGATCGACGGCTTGCAGCGCGGCCTTATCAAGCGGCTGCCCTGGCTCAGTGGCGGTCGCTACGGCCTCTCTTCCAAAGAGTTCACCCCCGCCATGTGCGCGGCGGTGTTCGAGGAGCTGGCATCCGATGCGCCGCGCCCGCGCTTTACCGTGGGGATAGTGGATGATGTGTCGGGCCTCAGTCTGGCCTGGCACCCCATCGGCGATCTGGAGCCCGCCAGCCGGGTGCGGGCGCTCTTCTTCGGCCTCGGTGCCGACGGCACGGTGGGCGCCAACAAGAACAGCATCAAGATCATCGGCGAGCTGGAGGGGTTCCACGCCCAGGGCTACTTCGTCTACGACTCCAAGAAGTCGGGCTCGCGCACCGTCTCCCACCTGCGCTTTGGCCCCGAGCCCATCGACGCCCCCTGGCTTATCGAGCAGGCGAGCTTTATCGGCTGCCACCAGTGGGGCTTTGTCGAATCGGTCGATCTGCTGGAGCACGCCGCCGAAGGGGCGACCCTGCTGCTCAATGCTCCCTATGAGCCTGAGCAGGTCTGGGCCGAGCTGCCCGAGCGGCTGCGTGCCCGCATCCGCGCCCTCGATATCCGCCTCTACTGCATCGATGGGGATCGGGTGGCCGAGCAAAACGGCATGGGCAATCGCATCAACACCATCATGCAGACCTGCTTCTTCGCGCTGGCTGGCATCTTGCCGCGGGATGAGGCGATTGCGCTGATCAAGGAGAGCATCGAGAAGAGCTATGCCCGCAAGGGGCCCGAGGTGGTGGCGCGCAACTTCGCGGCGGTGGACGATACCCTGGCTCACCTCTGCAAGGTGGCGATCCCGGCCGGTGAGGAGCAGATCAGCGACTATCCGCTGCCACTGGCACCGGGTGGCAGCGAGTTTGTCCAGCGGGTCACTGGCGAGATGCTGGCGGGGCGCGGCGATCTGATCCCCGTCTCCATGCTGCCGGTGGATGGCACTTACCCCACCGCCACCAGCCGCTTCGAGAAGCGGGATATCGCCCGCGAGATCCCGATCTGGCACTCCGATATCTGCATCCAGTGCGGCAACTGCGTCTTTGTCTGCCCCCACGCGGCGCTGCGGGCCAAGTTCTACCATCAGGACTGGCTGGCGACCGCCCCCGAGGCGGCCCAGTCGGTGCCCGTCACCGCCAAGGGCTTCCCCGACAGCCGCTACACCTTGCAGCTCTATCCGGAGGATTGCACCGGCTGCGGCCAGTGCGTGCAGGCCTGTCCGGTGCGGGCCGGAGCGGATGAGGAACACGAGGGCGAGCGCGCCATCACCATGATGGACAAGGCGCCGCATCTGGCTGGCCAGAAACAGGCGCTGCGCTGGTTCGAGAGCCTGCCCTGGCCTGCCCGCGAGCGGGTGGATTTCTCCACGGTGCGCGGTGCCCAGTTCCTCGAACCCCTGTTCGAGTTCTCCGGCGCCTGCGCCGGCTGTGGCGAGACCCCCTATCTCAAGCTGCTGACCCAGCTGTTTGGCGATCGCATGCTGGTGGCCAACGCCACCGGTTGCTCCTCCATCTACGGCGGCAACCTGCCGACTACCCCGTGGGCCAAGAACGGCGAAGGGAAGGGGCCGGCCTGGTCGAACTCCCTGTTCGAGGACAACGCCGAGTTTGGCTTTGGTTTTCGTCTCACCGCCGATCAGCATCACGGTCAGGCGGTGGCGGCCCTTGAAGCGATGAAGGGGGAGCTGGGCGCCGAGCTGGTCGATACCCTGATTAGCGCCCCGCAGCGGCTGGAGTCGGAGATCCGCGCCCAGCGCACCCGGGTCGCGCAAGTGCGGGAGCGGCTGGAAGAGGTGAAATCCGGCAAGGCCCGCGAGCTGCTGTCGCTTATCGATCAGCTGGTGCGCCGCTCGGTCTGGATCATCGGCGGCGATGGCTGGGCCTATGACATCGGCTCATCGGGGCTCGATCATGTGCTCGCCTCCGGCCGCGATGTGAACGTGCTGGTGATGGATACCGAGGTCTACTCCAACACCGGCGGCCAGATGTCGAAATCGACCCCGCTCGGTGCCGTCGCCAAGTTCGCGGCGGGGGGCAAGACGCTGGCCAAGAAGGATGTGGCGTTGCAGGCCATCTCCTACGGCAACGTCTATGTTGCCCGCATCGCCTTTGGTGCCAACCCGCAGCAGGCGCTGCAGGCCTTGCGTGAGGCGGAGGCCTATCCGGGCCCGTCGCTTATCATCGCCTACAGCCACTGTATCGCCCACGGCATCGATATGGAGTTTGGCCTGACCCAGCAAAAACGGGCCGTGGCCTCCGGTCACTGGCCGCTGATGCGCTACAACCCGGTACTGCGCAGTGCGGGGCAGAACCCCTTCAGCCTCGACAGCCTGCGCCCCTCCATCCCCCTTGCTGAATACCGGCAGGAGGAGACCCGTTATCGGGTGCTGGCCCAGAGCCATCCGGAGGAGGCCGAGCGGCTGATGCAGGTGGCGCAAAAAGTGGCGTGGCAGAAGTGGGCCACCTACGAGGAGATGGCCACCCGCGAGGCCAGCCATTTCCATCCGCCGGTGTGAGGATGGAGTGAGTGAAATATAACCAAGCGGGCCATTGGCCCGCTTTTTTAGTCATTTGGGTAGGGACGGGCTCGTTATAGAGTAAAAGCATCCATATTTCCGACTCTAATCGAGGTCGTATTTTAAGGTGAATGGCACTAAGGCATTGAAAGTTTTTCATAAATACGTCTGTGTTAGAGTGGTTCACTTCACAGAACAAATTTGTTAGGTGCTTATGACTAATCGCCTTTTAAGTCTCTTGGGG
>OERJ01000452.1_pt1 | contig 9978 bp, 10 predicted proteins | sample 1539991 | NCBI WGS metagenome assembly OERJ01 (sample SAMEA3891247, study PRJEB23780) | metagenome | biome: terrestrial biome; feature: animal house; material: water of meat washing | place: Italy | collected 2015-05-12
ACTGCGACGGCCTGTCCTTGGCGGGGCTGATGCCGAAGGTCTCGTAGTCGTGGAAATAGAAGGTAGGATTTGTCTGCTGGTTCATTTCGTGGTTCTGAATTGTGTCTATATGCTTGAAAAACAAGTCGTTATACGGAGTGTTATCTCAGATTGTCTCACTTTGTCCGATCTTGATTCAGTCCGTTTCAGACCAGTTTGGTACATATCTGTGTACACGTTAGGACGCGTTAATGTGTCAGTGAAAAATCAGATGACCAGTCACAGGAGAGTCATATGCCACTTACTGATACGAAGCTACGGGCCCTCTATGGTAAGCCCTACTTTGGCAAGACGGAATTGTCAGACCGTGATGGACTGTCAGCTCGGGTCACCGAGCGAGGCACCATCTCGTGGCAATATCGCTATCGCTGGCAAGGAAAAGCAGCGAGACTCAAAATTGGACGCTATCCCGACCTTAAACTCGCTGATGCCAGGGCGTTGATCCCTGCAATCCGTGGTGCACTTGAGCGTAATGAACATCCCAGAGTTTTCTGGGATAAGCTCCACCAGAAGCATGATGTCACACTGAAACAGTGCTGCGAGCATTTTCGTGAGCACCATCTGCCCAAGCTGCGGCCCCGTACGGTCATGCTCTATGAGCATACCATGCAGCGCTATTTCGAACCTCTGTTTATTGGTATTCCGGTGGAACAGATCCCGTTTTCGAGCTGGCTGGAGTGGTTTGATAAGATTGGCAAGAAAAAGCCGAAAAACGCAGGGCATTTATTGCGCAGGTTAAAATCCATTCTTAGTTTTTGTATTCGGCGTAATCTCATTGGCGGCTCCCCGGTGCTGCAATTACGCACCGAAGATGTGGGCTCTCAACCTGAGAGAGGCTCTCGTGTGTTGACCATGCGTGAACTCGCTCAGATTTGGATTGCATTTGAACAGAGCAGGGCCAGCCGCGGATTAAAATTGGCAGCCAAATTGGTGATCCTACTTGGCTGTCGCAGCGGCGAGGCATTGGGTGCGCAGTGGAGTGAGTTTAATCTGGAGGAGCAAATTTGGACGGTTCCCGCTGCTCGTGCCAAAAGCGGCTCACCAATACGTCGGCCTATTCCTACCAGGGTGATGATGTTGCTGCAAGAAGCGGCAGCGAGATCTCGGCTAAGGGGAGGGCCAGTATGTCGCTCGCCAGTGAATCCAAAAAGATCGTTGAGCAGTGCGTCTCTGATCCAGTTAGCAGAGCGTGTGCGAGATAAACTGGATCTGCCGTATTGGCGTATGCATGACATGCGTCGAACGTTGAGTACGCGTTTATCGGAAGAACGAGTTCTACCACAGGTAACCGAGAAAACGCTTGGCCACAGGATGGCGGGTGTCATGGCTATATACAATCTACATGACTGGATTGATGAGCAACGTGAGGCATATGAATTATGGGATAAAAAATTAATGGAGGCAGTAAAATCATTGCGGGAACTCTAAATATAACCGAACCAAAGTTGATGTAATTCATCATCTAAGATGAGTGATTTTCCCTTGATATCCAATTATTTATCGCTGCGACAGAATAAAAGCCCTTATTGATAGGTGGTGGGAATTTGTCTTCTTTAATCCATCTGTACAGCGTCGATCTGGATATGCCAAGTTTTTTTAATAGTGTTTTTGTCCTTATTAGTGCTGGTTCATTGTTGTTCATATGGCCTCCTATTTTTTTAGGAGGTTAAACATGATTGGTATATGTGTCAATTTACCATGTTTTTAGACGGCTTGCTTTTATGATATAGAAAAACAAGTAGTCATTTTCATACTGCGAAAATCAATTTAATAATTGTTTTTGTGTATTATAAAAGCAATAAAAATGGCTATGGAATAATATGGCTTATGGTCATGACATGTAAATTTCAATAACAATTATGGCTCGTTTTAGCTCTCGATAGTTGGGGATGGAGTGTGTTCGTGTTGTTAAGTCAACGGGTGGCTCTATTCATTATTGGTAGAGTTGAAAAAGCGATTGAATAGGTTAGCCACGAGGGGGTAATAAAAGTGGGGGTTAAGCAGAGAGTTAATAAAGTCTTTGTGTTTCATGGGATTGTGAATCCGTTCACAAATCATGACGTTTTTTTAAAAACATCATGTCACGCATTGCAAATTGGATTCGTTGGAGTATTGTTTTCGGTTTCATATGGTTATACTAGTTCCGGAGAAACTATTGATGTCAAAGCTACTCCTTATGGCTGCAACCTTGGTTGCAAGCAATGCGGTGATGGCCACTACGGTTATTGATGTAAACGTAATGGTTCCTAAATCCATCGTTGATCAAGATGGTGCCGAAAAAGTGTTTAACACCATTCACCAGCGTGTAGCGGCTATGGACGAGTATTACACCAGTCAGCGCACCGGCATCGTCAAAAATGGCAATCCTGAGAACCTGCATTTCGAGGTGAAGCAGATCCTCGTTATGAGCGATACCGTCCTGAACCCGACGTGTAAAACAGGCTACTCAGCCGCGGTTGTTCTGCTCAACGAAAAGGTGATCGGTGTTCGTAGCTCTTATGGCCCGAACTTCGGCATCATGGCGCCTCCGCTGTGGGACGGTGTATGCACCAACGAGCAGGACATTCAAGACCTGACCTTCGCTGCGCACAGCTCTGGTGCCGATATGTGGATCACCACAAAGGGCGGCCCTGATGGCAAGTTTGATGGGATGGCTACTTCCGGCGCTGATTTTATGGTGAGTCGTTATGACACCACCCCTGATACCTACGCACATGAAGCCTTCCACCTGTTCGGCGCAGAAGATCTTTACAACCGTAAAGGTGCAGAAGGATTCTGCGACCAAGGGGGCATCTGGGCTGGTCGTCTGATGTGTGGTTACGGTGATCTGACCAAGAACAACATGTTCGGTGGCAGTCCTTCCGCCATTGACCAAGGGGATATTTACCCGTACGGCCCAAGCGAGAGATATTTGCTCCAAAACTTCTACAACAACCCTGACAGCCCTGATGCCGCTCGCCTGTTGACGATGCCTGATGGCAACCTCCGCGCTTACTACGGATGGACAAAAGGCACTGGTGCAGGCGTCATGCCGAGTGCAGACGTTGCTGATCGCACTTTCACAATGAAAGTAGACAGCACTACCCTGACCAATGCGAAGCCGTACATCGATGTTACCATCACTGCCTCTGGCACTGATGCTGCCGGTAAGCGTCTCTCTGTAGAGCTGTATAGCGAGTCTGGCAGCGCGGTTGTGGGCCAGCACTACAACGATGGTATCTCGCAACTGGTGCGCTTTGACCCGACGACTGGACAGACTGCTCTGGATGCTACGGGCAACCCGACCTACACAGTGCGCGTGACAGCGCGTGACCTGGCGTTCGTCGGTGCCAAGAGCTTTACCCTCGGCCTGCGTAGCGGTACTGGCGGTAATGTGATTACCCAGCCAATCGTTATCACTGTGCAAGGTGCCAACACTGATGATGGTCGCAACGATGGTGGTGACAACGGTGGCGGTGGTTCGACAGGACCGATCTCATTGCTGACTTTGGTTATCTGCGGGTTGGTTCGCCGGCTTAAAATGTGTTGATAAGCCTTGTACCAATACCTTTTTTCATCATTATGGCAAGGTGGTCAAGCTGCGTTGGCATGGTAGGTCGCCAAAGCACCCAGATGTTATGAGTGTTGCCGAGAATAATTACGGGCGTCCCCAAAACACGAATTCCGATTAAACGATTTATTACAGTCAAGGCTCCCACCATGTCGGGAGCCTTTCTTATTTCTATCTCTCTTTGCCGGATGTGCGGAGAAGTCGGACATCATGGCGCAGGGTTAACTTGGTCGTATTTGTAGGTCTGCACTCTTGAGCTTGAAGGTACAGCCTTGCTGGATGAGCTCCTCCCGGTTGGCCAGTACCAGCGGGTAGAGCAGGGGATGTTGTTGATGTTCTCCGTTGTAGCTCACCTGCATCCGCTCCAATGCGTAGTGCATCAAAGGGATGCGCTGGTTAATCAACAGCTGGTTCCCTGTCATGGCATAGTCTCTGGCAATGATGGCCTGTTGTCCTTCACTGAGCCCGGGATTGGGAACGACTACCGCAGTCACCTGGGTGTTCCACTCCAGATCCTGCTCCCGGCCGTGAGGGGAGGCATCCAGCAGATCCGGTTCGCCCCGAAAACGACTCATCACAAAGTCCAGATATTCCCCTTTCTTCTCGCAGTAGGCACGTACGTGCCAGCGGATCCCGTCATAGACCAGAGTGTGGGGCACGATATTGCGGCCACTCTGCTCCTCTGAACTGAGGGATACGTAATCGACATCGACCCGTAACTGGCCACGCGCCGCCTGCACCAAACCCCGCACAATCTTGGGGTCGATATGGCGGTTCGGCACATCCAGGATCTCGATATGGCCGTAGCGCAAATCCATCAGCGGCAGTGTCAACAGGCCCGCTTCATGTTGGCGCTGGTGCTGCTTTTCACGGTGTAGCAGCATCAGGTACTCATCCACTTTTCCCTCACTAAAGCGCGGGACAAAGTGCTCTGTGGGTTTGTATCCCTTCAGGCTTCTGTCATAGACCAGCCCTTCCGGTGAGTAGTGGGTCAGGTAGTGGTTGATATCCCGTGACGCCTGTTGGCGACCGATATTGAAGGCGGTCATCAAATGATTGGTAGTCAGCCGTCCCTCCCACTGCAAGACGATCTCCAGCAGACGAAAACGCAGGGTTTGATCCCAGGTGAGCTCTTTGGGTGCCATACGTGCTCCAAAATGCGACATGTTTATGTAACCAGTATCGGCATGAGTATACAGGCTACATATAATGAGTCCATCGAAATGAGCGCCAAAGGAGCATGTCATGAACGGGAAGCTGGATAGTGCGTACAGCCATCACGCCGCGTGCCGGATGCAGCAGCGCGGTATTGCTCCCGAGCTGGTAGAGCTGCTGCTGAGCATCGGACGTTCTTCTTATCACCAGGGGCGCGAACTGGTTTATCTCGATCGCAAAGGAGTGGCGATGCTGCAAGCCGAGTACGGATTGCCAGCGGAATGCTGCCAGCGGCTGCGCCGTCACTATCTGGTCCTGCAAGACGGCGAGATTGTCACCGTCGGTCATAAAACCACCCACTTCAAACGCGATCGTCACTGAGGCGCTATGAACTCAAGTCTGTTATCAGGTCAGGCGGCCATGCCCCTGATCAAGGGGATATATTGCCTACTGTCAGCCGAGCGAGCTAGGGAGCTGACCGTTCTGCTTGCCAAAGGCGCGTGTCACCAAGAGGGTGAGACTTCACCGCTGGCGGTGGTGACGGCATTGGCTATCCATGTCGAGCAACATCGGCTGGATTGCACGTCACAGCCCATCTATCTGGGGCGTGAGCAACTGATGACCGGTGCAGCCGATTTGCTGGGGGAGGCTGCTTGCTTTGAAGATCAGGATGCGTTTCGTCTGTTGGCGCTGCTACTCGACAAATTGCTGCGAGGAGGGCGTGGCAGTCGTCAGGCCAAGCTGGATGGACTAACGGTAAGCGTCATGGAGCAGCGGGCACTGGCGGCCACATCCCCGAATAGCGGTGCTGTGGTGCGCGGCAGCTGGCGGCGCAAGTCACGCAATCAGCTGGGCCATGCCAGCTGGCTGGATGTAGTGGAGGCAGCCCTCTGGTGCTTCTGGCATGGTGACGATTTGGCAAGCGGCGAAGTGCTACTCGGTGTGCTGCTGGGCAGGGATGAGCGGGTGCGGTTGGTCTATGGTCTGTTAGCCGGGGCTTTCTATCTGTCAGATCGGACAGATTGAAGCCGCGGCGCCATCGTATCCCGCCATCCTGCGGCTGATTAACCAGCCAGCTCAACCACCGGATAACAGGCATCTCCCCACAGGGTATCGGGATGGGCCATCATCAACTCGATGATCACCGGCACCAGTTTGCCGAGCAGGTTGGCACAATCCTTCAGTTGTTTGCGATTGACCGAGCTGTTCCAGGTCGCACCGCCATGGATCAACTGGTTGCGCAAGGTATAGAGGCGGTTAAACACCACCCCCAGCAACTGCGGGGTGTTGCCGCTGGCAAGCGCCAGGGTCGCCATCTTCTTGCCCTGTGCCAGCCGCTCTTTCCACTGGGGTTCGCTGATCTTGCCACTGTGATAATCCCAGAAGCTTTGCAGCACAAACGGGGTGTCCAGCAGTATGCGGATACTGCCAGAGAACTCCTGCCAAACCAGATGCTCGATCTTTTTGTGCTCATCCAGATCGCACAGTTTCTCCAGAAAGCCTTTGAAGGTCTCCTGTTCCGAGAGGCGACGATCGTCATCGATTTCAGTGGCATAAGCCGCATTGAACGCAATCCAGAGAAAGATAAAGCGGCCATCTTCATCTTCGGCCATTTCGGCGCGTTGCAGCCAGCTTAATGCCCGATGGACCCGCAGGTTGAGGTTGCCGGGGGCGTGTTTACGCAGTGTGCGGTGACGGGTTTTCAACTGTTCAAAATTCAACGATGGACTCCTTTTCAATCAGGATCGGATGAATAGTTTGCACCTGTGACATCAAGGTCATCTGCGATAGGTGATCGGGGTATCAGCATGGCGTTCTGGTCGTGGTGATGGTCACTTGCCAATCACATCTCTGATCTTTGCCATGGCCAGTTCCAACACCGACGCTGGCGAGCGTTCAAGTGGCGCATGATGACACTCGGGACAGGACTCAAACCAGCTGTGACCACGCACCATCACGTCGCTCTTGGGAGCAACCGTCTTGTGCCAGCCGCACTCTGGGCAGCGAAAAGTGGAGGGGGGTGGTGCAATTGGCATGATATTCCTCAAACAAAGCTCCATTTCGGTCCACCTTACCACAGCGATGGGGCGATGAGTGCCGCGGGTCTCACAGATCTCTACTGGAATGTGGCCCCTGATTAACAACCCCTTGCGTACTATGACCACAGGTGTCTGGCGCCGAGTGTGTGGCCCCGTTTCAGTGGTGTACATGCAAAGAGAGCCACCAGATGTTTGTGCTGGTTTTGTGACCTGTCAGCTTTATTTGGCAACTACCGGCATGACCCATCGCGTTTTGACAGATAGTTAGAGCAAGCACCGTCTATTTCGCGCCATGTGCTGTCGGCACGGTGCAAGGGAGGCCTGACCGCCCGGGTTGAGCGCACCGGGGGCTGAAATTGTTCATGGAGGTAACATGTCATCATTCATGTCTGCCAAGCCGGGTGCCACTGCCGATTTACTGGCCGGGATCACCGCTGCTGCCGTGGTCCTACCCAAGGCGATGGCCTATGCCACCGTGGCGGGGTTGCCGGTGGCGATCGGTCTTTATACGGCGTTTGTTCCCATGGTGCTTTACGCGCTGCTGGGCTCTTCCAGAGTGCTCAGCGTCAGCTCGACCAGTACGCTGGCCATCCTGACCGCGACCCAGCTGGGAATCGTGGTACCGGATGGTGATCCCGACCGGCTGCTGACCGTCACGGCAACCCTGACCATGCTGGTCGGGATATTGCTGATGCTGGCGGCGGTGTTGCGGTTGGGGTTTGTCGCCAACTTTATCTCTTTGCCTGTGCTGGTCGGTTTCAAGGGGGGGATAGGGTTGGTGATCATTCTGGACCAGCTACCCAAACTGTTCGGCGTGCATATCCATAAAGAGAATTTTTTTGCCGATGTTTATCATCTGTTGCAGGCCTTGCCCCAGACCTCATGGTTGACGCTGGCCATCGCCCTGGTGACGTTGGTGCTGCTGGTGTTCATGGAGTGGCGTTTCCCGCACTCACCCGCGCCCTTGCTGGGGGTGGCTATCGGTATCGCGCTGGTATGGGGATTGGGCTTGAACGAGCAGGGGGTGTCGATTGTCGGCACCATTCCCACCGGCCTGCCCGCGTTGCAATTGCCTGATCTGGCGCTGGTACTGCAATTGTTGCCAGGCGCCGCCGGGATAGCCTTGATGAGCTTTACCGAAACCATTGCTGCTGGCCGAGCCTTTGTCGGGGAGGGAGAGCCGGAGCTCAACCCGAACCGGGAGCTGGTTGCCACCGGGCTTGCCAATCTGGGCGGCGCATTTTGTGGCAGTATGCCCGCCGGAGGGGGGACGTCCCAGACGGCCGTGGTGCGCTCTGTGGGCGGTGTCAGCCAGCGGGCGTCTGTCGTGACGGCGACGATGGCATTGGCAACCATGCTGTTTCTGGCGCCGCTGCTCTCCTGGCTGCCGCACGCCACGCTGGCCGTGGTGGTGATCGTCTATTCGGTGGGGCTGATCCAGCCGGGTGAATTTCGCAAGATCGGCCAGATCAGAATGATGGAGTTTCGCTGGGCTGTCATCGCCTGCCTGGGGGTGCTGATTTTTGGCACCTTGCAGGGCATTGTGGTGGCCATCCTGGCCTCGCTGCTGGGCTTGGCGAGTCAGACGGCCCAGCCCCGGGTCTATGTGATCGGGCGCAAACCCGGAGAGGATGTCTTGCGCCCCTTGTCGGAGCGTCATCCCGATGATGAGACCTTTGCGGGGCTGCTCATCCTTCGTCCGGAGGGGCGCCTCTTTTTCATCAATGTGCAGCATGTCGCGGCCCGGATCCGGCAGTTGATCGCACAGTATCAGCCCCGGGTGGTGGTACTGGACATGAGTCGCGTCACTGATGTGGAGTATTCGGCCCTGATGATGCTGGTGGAGGGAGATCAGCATGCGCGGCTCAAGGGGGGTGAGCTCTGGCTGGCTGGGCTCAATCCCGAGGTGCTGGAAAATGTCCGCCGCTGTGGTCTGGCCCGGCAGTTGGGGGAGACGCGTCTGTTATTTAATGCCAGAGCGGCGATCCGTCAGTATCAGCAACAATGGTCAGGGGAGCAGGGGGAGCGTTAGCTCCCCCGATGGGCTCAGAATAGTTCCGGGATATAGCGAAATGGATGATCGGCCGGTTTTATCTTGCCGATCTTGCGCTTTGGCAGCTTGATAGGAGCACTTGGCAACGCCTCATAAGGGACATGGGCAAGCAAGTGAGAAATGATATTGAGCCGCACCCGCTTCTTGTCTTCAGAGCGGGCAACAAACCAGGGCGCCCAGGCGGTGTCGGTGGCTGCAAACATGGCATCTCGTGCCTGGGTGTACTCATCCCAGCGATCAAACGATTTGATGTCCATGGGGGAGAGTTTCCAGATCTTGCGTCCATCATCGATCCGGTCTCGCAGGCGACGCTCCTGTTCGGCAGGGCTGACCTCCAGCCAGTATTTGAGCAAAATGATGCCCGAATCGACCATGGCCCGCTCGACCAGCGGGGTGCCAGCCAGGAACTTGTCGCTGGCTTCCGGGCTGCAGAATCCCATCACGCGCTCAACACCGGCCCGGTTGTACCAGCTGCGATCGAAGATCACGATCTCCCCCGCAGCCGGCAGATGGGGAATGTAACGCTGAAAATAGAGCTGGCTCTTCTCCCGCTCGGTGGGGGCGGGCAGCGCGATCACCCGGAACACCCTGGGGCTGACCCGTTCGGTGATCGCCTTGATGGTTCCCCCCTTGCCTGCGCCATCACGGCCCTCAAAGACGATGCAGACCTTGAGCCCCTTGTGTACCACCCACTGCTGCAGTTTCACCAGCTCGACATGCAGGCGTCGCAACTCCTTCTCGTATGCCTTGTTGCCAAGCGGTTCCTTGTCTGTGGTCGGATCCGATGGCGCTGATTTTGATTTCTTGTGGCTCATGATAGTCATCCCTGGTGAGTTGTTGTTGCCGCCTGTTGTCGGGCCGCTTGCGCTAACCCGTTGTTCAGCATGCTTTTAACAGTAGTTGAGCACGCGTTCCAACGCGATGTATTGATGGCCGGTTATGGTGGTGTCACGCAGCGTTGTCAGCTGGCTGCCGGAGCCTGCGATCCCTCTACCCGCGGGTGCCCCATGCCTTCTGGTTATAAGGGGTATAACAAGCGCGTGACAGCACGAGCCTTTAGACTGCACACCTCAAAACAACAATTTTTCAGGTGGTGCAGTTATGGTGATTACTCAGGGTCCACAGTTCAACGGCAAGGCATC
>OERJ01000460.1_pt1 | contig 9804 bp, 4 predicted proteins | sample 1539991 | NCBI WGS metagenome assembly OERJ01 (sample SAMEA3891247, study PRJEB23780) | metagenome | biome: terrestrial biome; feature: animal house; material: water of meat washing | place: Italy | collected 2015-05-12
CCCTCTGTGTCAGCGGTGAGTTGGCGACGGGTGATCAGCTGGTGGTGGCAGGCAGCGCCTTTGTCAGCGAGGGTGAACAGGTCGCCATCATGGCAGACCTGTCGCTGGAACGGGTGGCCAAATCATGAATCTCTCAACCTTTGTACTGCGCCAGAAGACCTTCGTGATCTTCTTCACCCTGCTCTGCACCCTGGTCGGGCTGGTCTCCTACTTCCAGCTCGGCAAGCTGGAAGATCCCGCCTTCACGGTCAAGAGTGCGGTGATCGTGACCCTCTATCCCGGCGCCGATGCCGGTGAGGTGGAGCGGCTGGTCACCGATCCCATCGAAACCAAGTTGCAGGAGATGGAACATCTGTGGAAGCTGCGCTCTCTCTCCCGTCCCGGCAGTTCGATGATCTTTGTCGATCTGCAGGAGCAGGTGAACTCGGCCGAACTGCCCCAGCAGTGGGATCTGCTGCGGCGCAAGGTCAATGACGTCAAGCTCTCGCTGCCTCCCCAGGCCCAGCTCACCATAGTGCAGGACGAATTTTCCGAAGTGTATGGCATGCTCTTCTCCCTCTATGGTGACAGTGTCGCCATGGCCGATCTCAAGGATCACGCCCGCGAGCTGCAACGCCGGCTCAAGGCCATCGAGGGAGTGAAGAAGATACAACTGCACGGTATTCAGGAGCAGGTGATCAACATCGATGTCGATGATGAGCGGCTGGCGCAGGCCAACCTGACCACCCTGCAGTTGTTCGAACAGCTGGGTAGCCAGAACCTGCCGCTGCACAGCGGCGATTTCGCCATGGGCATCGAGCAGATCCGCGTCGAACAGGCCGGGGCATTCGGCAGTGTGGAGGATATCCAGAACCTCAGCATCAAGACCGGCATTAATGGTCTGGAAAGCGCCACCGTGCGGCTGGGTGATATCGCCAACGTCTACCTCGACTATCAGGATCCCGCCATGACCCTGAGCCGTTTCAACGGCCAGCAGGCGATCACCCTGGCAGTCAGCCCGGTCAACGGCATCAACGTGGTCAGCATTGGCGATACCCTCCGCCAGGAGTTGGCACAATTCGAAGCCACTCTCCCGGAAGGGGTTCATGTCGGCGTCGTCGCCTATCAACCGGAAGAGGTAGCCAAGTCCGTCAACAACTTCATCATCAACCTGGCCGAGAGCGTGATCATCGTGGTGATCGTGCTGCTGATCTTCATGGGTTGGCGCAGTGCCGCCATCGTCGGGGTCAGCCTGTTGCTGACCATCCTCTTTACCCTGATCTACCTCAACCTGACCCAGGTTGATCTGCAGCGGGTCTCGCTCGGTTCATTTATCCTGGCGCTGGGTATGCTGGTGGATAACGCCATCGTCATCGTCGATCTCGTTGAGGCCAAATTGCGTCAGGGGATTGCCCGCAATCAGGCGGTGAGCGACAGCATCCGCGAAATGGCACTGCCGCTGTTGGCGGCGACCCTGATCGCCGCGCTGGGTACGGCGCCCGTGCTCTTCTCCCAGACCGATGCGGCCGAGTTCGCCCTCTCCATCGTGCAGGTGCTGTGCAGCTCGCTGCTGCTCTCCTGGCTCATCGCCATGACGGTCACCCCGCTGCTCTGCTGGTATTTCATTCCCGCACCGACCCAAACGGATGAGCCTATCCCGCCTTCACGGCTGGCAGCGCTCTACCAAAAAGCGGTCTGCTGGTCGGTGGATAACCCGGTCAAACTGCTGCTCGGGGTCGCCCCGGTATTGCTGCTGACCCTGGCGATCATTCCATTGCTGCAGGTCAACTTCATGCCCTCCTCCGATCGCCCCATGCTGTTTCTCGACTACTGGCTGCCCAACGGCGGGCGGATTGCCCAGACCTCGGCCGACATGCACAAGATTGAGCAGTGGTTGCTGCGCCAGCCACAGGTGACCAGCCTCTCCAGCCATATTGGCGAGAGTGCCCCCCGTTTCTCGGTCACGGTAGAGCCGGAGCCCTTCGACAGCAGTTATGGCCAGATCCTGATCAACACCCGCAGCTATGAGGATATTGCCACCCTGACGGCGGCAGGCGATGCCTGGTTGCAGGCCGAATTTCCCTACGCCGAGCCCAGATTCCGCCCGCTCAAGCTGGCCACCAAGGACAAATTTGCCATCGAGGCACGCTTCGTCGGACCGGATCCGCAACAGCTGCACCGGCTCGCCAATGAGGCCAAACGGCGGCTGGCCGCCAACCCTCACCTCATCTATATCAGGGATAACTGGCGCCAGGAGAGCAAGGTGCTGGTGCCCCTCATCAATCAGGATGCGGCGAGGATCGCCGGCATCAATCGCGCCGACATCGCCAACGCCATTACCCGGGCAACCGATGGCAACCTGATTGGCCAGATGCGCCGTGATGATGATCTCATCCCCATCAAGCTGCGCAGCAGCAATGCCAGCCTGGCCCAGTTTGACAATATTCCGGTGCGCTCCCTGCTCGGCAGCCACAGCGTGCCGATGGGACAGGTGGTCGATGGCATCGAGTTCAAGGGCGAAGAGAGCATGCGCTGGCGCTACAACCGCCAGCCAGCCATCACGGTGCAGGCAGACGTGAGGGGCGATACCCCCTCCAATGTGCGCAAGGCGATTGCCCGCGAACTGGAGGCGATTCCCCTGCCCCCCGGCTACACCATGGCGTGGGGCGGTGAATATTATGACGAGAAGCGCTCGGTCGATGATCTGATGACCCAGACCCCCAAGGCGATGGTGCTGATGACCATCATTCTGGTCGCCATGTTCAGTGCCTACCGTCAGCCGTTTATCATTCTGGTGACGCTGCCGCTGGCCTCCATCGGCATTGTCTGGAGCCTGTTGCTGCTGGACAAACCGTTCGGCTTTATGGCGATTGTCGGCATGATCTGCCTCAGTGGCATGATCATCAAAAACGGCATAGTGCTGATCGACCAGATCGAACTGGAGCGCAAGGGGGGCCGGGCACTGGCTGACGCGGTCAAGAGAGCGACCCTCAACCGTACCATGGCCATCTCGATGGCGGCGCTCACGACGGTGCTCGGGATGATCCCGCTGCTGACCGACCGGCTGTTTGATCAGATGGCCGCGACCATTGTTGGCGGGCTCTCGGCCGCCTCCTTCCTCTCCCTCTTCGTGATGCCGGCCCTCTATCAGCTGCTCTATCGGCACGAAGCGCAAGGCGCACTGACCTCTTCTTGCAGCAAGGAGCCATGCCATGACTGATCTTCGACTCACCCTGGTGGCCACGGCTCTGCTGCTGGCCGGTTGCAGCATGACCCCTGACTATGAGGTGCCACAGGTGGCCGTGGGGAGTGTCTATCTCAACGCCAGCCGTGCCGAGGGGATCAGTGAGGCCAAACCGGAGCCCGGACGACTCTGGTGGCAACAGTTCAATGATCCGCAGCTCGATCGGCTGGTCATGGCGGCCCAGCAGCAGAATATCCCCATCAGGATGGCCAGCGAGCGCATCAAAGCGGCGCAATCCTACCAGGCCGCGGTCTCCTCGCTGAAGGTACCCACCATCGCCCTCAACGCGGGTTATGTGGATATGCGGCTGAGCGAAAATGGCCCGCTAAGCGGCCCCGCCGTTGCCGAGTTCACCCTGCCGCCCCAACTGGGGGGGAGCAGCCTCAGTGTGCTGGATCGTGATAACCAAACCCATCTGGCCAGTGCCACCATCGGCTGGGAGGCAGATCTGTTTGGCCGGATCGATGCCCTGAGTCAGGCGGCCAGCATTCGGGTAGAGCAAGCCGAACTGCTGCAGCGCAATCTCACTACCCTGATGACCGCCGAGGTGATCAACAACTATCTGCAATACCGCGCCGCCGGGGAGCGCGTCGCCATCACCAGACAGATCATCGCCGAGCAGCAACAGGTGTTGACGCTGGTGCAGTCGCTGCATCGTCATGGCTATGGCTCCGAGCTGGATCTGGCCAATGCCCGCGCCGCCCAGGCCGCGACAGAGGCCATGCTGCCGATGCTCGACAGTGCGCGCGCCGCCCATCTCGGCCGGCTGGCCATCCTGCTCGGAGAGACCACGACGCAGACCCGCAACCGGCTCGGCGAGGGCGCGTTGCCACAGATGTCGGGCCTGATCCCGGTGGGGTTGCCTTCTGAACTGCTGAACCGGCGCTTTGATATCGCGCTGGCCGAGCGGGAGATGGCGGCACGCAACCAGCAACTGGGTGCAGCCATCGCCAACCGCTATCCGAAACTGGTATTGACCGGTACCCCCGGCGTGTCGGCCAGCGATCTCGACGATCTGCTCTCCTCCGGTTCAGTGGGCTGGTCCCTCGGCGCAGGCATAAGCTGGAACCTGTTCGATGGTGGGCGGGGAGCCGCCATGGTGGATCTGCAGCAAGCGGGGTTCAGGGAGTCGGCCCTCGCCTACCAGCAGGTGGTGAATGGCGCCTTCAACGAGGTCGATACGGTGTTGAGGGCCTATGCAAACAGCCAGCAGTATCAACAGTTGATCGCCCGGGCCGACGATCAGGCTCAGATAGCCGTCGACAAGGCGACCAGCCTCTACCGGGCGGGGCTTGAGAACCACCTGAGCGTGCTCAATGCCCAGCGTGTCAGCAACAACCTGCAGGATGCCCGGGTACAGGCCCGCCTCAATACCGCCACCACAGTGGTACTGCTGCACAAGGCGCTGGGTGGCGAGTGGCGAGTGCCACAGGACGCCCCTCCAGAAGATGAGGCGTTAACCGGAGAGGCAACATAGCAATGAGCCCGGCCAATTGGCCGGGCTCATTTTTTTTCAATCAGCACCCTGTTGCTCGCAAGGAGAGGGTCACAACAGCGCTCTGAGCGCCGCCATGGAGTCCACCACCGCCACAGGCCCGTGACGACCGAGGGCATCACGACTATCTACCCCCCAGGTGACGCCAATGCGCGGCATGGCGATCGCCTCGGCCATCGCCATATCGTGAACAGAGTCGCCGATCATTACCGCCTGCCGGGGTGACAGCCCCAGCTCGTCCAGGATCTGCTCAAGCATCAGCGGATCAGGCTTGGAGCGAGCCTCATCGGCCCCGCGACTGGTTACAAACAACGGGCGCAGTCCGGTCTCATCCAATACCCGATCCAGCCCACGGCGTGATTTGCCGGTCGCGACGGCCAGTTGCAGCCCTCGTGACCGCCAATCATGCAGCAACTCCCCTGCCCCGGAAAACAACGGGCTGGGGGTGGCATCGTGCAGATAGTGATGACGATAGCGATCGATGAGTGCGGCAATCTGGCGCTCATCGCTGGTGGCGCCACTGTCACTGCATAAGGGGAACAGACGGGACATGGCGACATCGAGGCTCAATCCGATGATCTGCCGGATCTGGGCTGGTGCAGGTACCGCCAGCTCACAATCTCTGGCGGCCCCTTGCACACAGGCAACAATCCGGCCCACCGAATCCATCAGGGTACCGTCCCAATCGAAAATGGCGAGCCGGATATCCTGCATCAGCGTGGCAAGCCGTTGAGGAAGTTGTCGAGTTCAGGTGCCAGCGGCGCTTCTACCTGCATCTCGCGACCATCGGCCGGATGGGTGAAGCTGAGCTTCCAGGCATGCAAAAAGAGCCGTTTCAGCCCTTGGCTGCGCATTTTCTCGTCAAACGCCGCTTCACCGTACTTATCGTCACAGGCGATCGGGTGACCGGCATGCAGGGTATGCACGCGGATCTGGTGGGTACGGCCGGTGATGGGGCTGCACTCGACCAGGGTCGCTTCGGCAAATTGACGCACGATGCGGAACCGGGTTTCGGAGGGCTTGCCATCGGCACTGACCCGCACTACCCGTTCACCGGATTGCAGATCGTTCTTGCGCAGCGGGGCGTTGACCACCTTGACGTGAGCCTGCCACTTGCCACGCACCAGCGCCAGATACTGCTTGCGCATGGTCTTGACGCGCAACTGCTCATGCAGGCTGCGCAGGGCGCTGCGTTTTTTGGCAACCAGCAATACACCAGAGGTGTCGCGATCCAGTCGATGAACCAGTTCGAGGAAGCGGGCTTCCGGACGCAGGGCGCGCAGCCCTTCAATCACGCCAAAGCTCAGGCCGCTGCCACCGTGTACTGCCATGCCGGAGGGCTTGTTCAGCACGATCATGGCATCGTCTTCGAACAGGATCTGGCTCTCCAGACGCTGGATAACCCCGAGGTTTGCCGAAGGCAGCTCATTCTTCTCGGCAACGCGCACGGGGGGCACCCGCACCTCGTCACCTGCGCAGAGTTTGTACTCCGGTTTGATGCGCTTTTTGTTTACCCGCACTTCGCCTTTGCGAAGGATGCGATAGATCAGGCTCTTGGGGACGCCCTTTAGCTGAGTCTTGAGAAAATTGTCGATGCGCTGCCCGTCATGCTCAGCTTCGATGGTGAGCAGCTGCACTTGTTGTTGTATCTGTGTCATGGCGCGGATTTTAACACTGCCAGCGCCCCTTGGCTGCATGGTTTGTTGAAAAATGGCGCCTTGCTATAAAAGAGGTTTAAATGGGATAATAAACAAGGTTTTGTCATTGTGTTCAAGCCTTGTACTAAGTGGCCAAAAAGTATGCCACCCAATCCCGAAACACCGTGTATACAAGAACATGACGGTTCCCGGGTGCGAGGTACAACGCATGGAGAACACAAACATCACCGTTTATTTGTCTCCATTTCGGCATCCTTATTCATTCCTTCTCGAGAAGTGATGACCAGAACGCCCTTAGTTTGCGCCTCATGCATACCCCAACCGGGAGGTTGCCCCAGTATGCTGAAGACCCGAGGCCGGCGCTGGCAGGACCCAGATGGAGGAAATCAAAATGACACAATAATGAGAACTCAATGAAAAGAATGCTTATCAACGCAACTCAAGAAGAGGAGTTGCGCGTAGCGCTGGTTGACGGACAACAGCTCTACGATTTGGATATTGAAAGTCCGGGACACGAGCAGAAGAAAGCGAACATTTACAAGGGTAAGATCACCCGCGTAGAACCCAGCCTTGAAGCTGCTTTTGTTGACTACGGCGCCGAGCGCCACGGTTTCCTGCCGTTGAAGGAGATCGCCCGCAATTACTTCCCCTCCGGTTACTCCTATCAGGGTCGTCCCAACATCAAAGAAGTGGTCCGCGAAGGTCAGGAAGTTATCGTCCAGATCGACAAGGAAGAGCGTGGCACCAAGGGTGCAGCCCTCACCACCTTTATCAGCCTGGCAGGTAGCTACCTGGTACTGATGCCCAACAACCCCCGTGCCGGTGGTATCTCCCGCCGCATCGAGGGTGATGAGCGGACTGAACTGAAAGAAGCCCTGAGCGGATTGACCGTGCCGGAAGGCATGGGCCTGATCGTGCGTACTGCCGGTGTGGGCAAGTCTCCGGAAGAGCTGGAGTGGGATCTGAACGTTCTGCTCAACCACTGGGACTCCATCCACAAGGCCTCTCAGGAGCGCGCTGCGCCGGTGCTGATCCACCAGGAAAGCAACGTCATCGTGCGTGCCATCCGTGACTATCTGCGTCGCGATGTGGGCGAGATCCTGATCGACAATCCGGTGATTTTCGAACGCGCCAAGGCCCATATCGAGCTGGTACGTCCCGATTTCCTCAACCGTGTGAAGCTGTACAAGGGTGAAGTTGCCCTGTTCAACCACTTCCAGATTGAGAGCCAGATTGAATCAGCCTTCCAGCGTGAAGTGCGCCTCCCCTCCGGCGGCAGCATCGTTATCGATCCGACCGAAGCACTGACCTCCATCGATATCAACTCCTCCCGCGCCACCAAGGGCGGCGATATCGAAGAGACTGCGCTGCAAACCAACCTGGAAGCGGCCGACGAAATTGCCCGTCAATTGCGTCTGCGCGACCTGGGTGGCCTGATCGTTATCGACTTCATCGACATGACGCCGGTTCGCCATCAGCGCGAAGTGGAAAACCGTCTGCGTGAAGCGGTTCATCAGGATCGTGCCCGCATCCAGCTGGGCCGGATCTCCCGTTTCGGTCTGCTGGAGATGTCTCGCCAGCGTCTGCGCCCCTCCCTCAACGAGTCCAGCAGCCATATCTGCCCCCGTTGCCAGGGTCAGGGCGTGATCCGTGACAACGAATCCCTCGCCCTGTCCATCCTGCGTCTCATCGAAGAAGAGGCCATGAAGGACAACACCGAGCAGGTTCACGGCCAGGTGCCGGTGGATGTTGCCGCCTATCTGCTTAACGAGAAGCGTGCCGCCATCGCCAGTCTGGAACAGCGCAATGATGTGCGTGTTTACATCATTCCGAACCAGCATCTGGAAACCCCGCACTACGAAGTGACCCGCATTCGTCAGAACGAGATCCCGGAAGCGGCCAGCTACGAGCTGAAAACCGAGATTGCCAAGCCGGTCTACCAACCGAAGCAAGCTCAGGTGATCGAGCGTGAGCAACCGCTGCTGCAAGGCTTTGCCCAACCGGCACAACCGGCCCCTGTTGCACCGCAACAGCCGGCGGCTCCCGTTGCTGCGGCCCCTGCCGAAGCCGGCTTCTTCAGCAAGCTGATCAAAGGCATTACCGGCCTGTTCAGCAGCGATGCAGCCCCTGCCGACGTGAAAGCGCCCGCCGAGAAACCTGCAGCTCGTGAAGCACGCAAGGAAGAGGGTCAACGTCACCAGCGCGAAGAAGGTCGTGGCCGTGGTCAGCGTCCTCGTCGTGACGACAATCGTGGCAACCGCAACAATGCGGAAGCTGGCGAGAAGCGTGAAGGTGGCAACCGCGAAGCCGGTGAAAACCGCAATCGCCGTCCCCGCAAAGAGCGCGAGCCTCGTCAGGAGCGTGAAGCTCGTGGCGAAGTGCGCAGCGAACAGCGCATGGAACGTGAACCCCGTCAGGAGCGCGAGCCTCGCGAACCTCGTCAAGAGCGTGCGCCACGTCCGGCCCGTGAACCTCGTGCTCCCCGTGAGCCGCGCGCCGAAGTCGTTGTTGAAGCGGTAGACGCCGTTGATGCAACTGCCGCCCAGCCACGTCAGGAAAAAGAGCAGAAAGTGGCCGAGCGCCGCGAACGTCGCCAACTGCGCAAGCAGATCCGCGTCGATGTCGCCGCTGCTGACACCCCTGCCCTGCCGGTTGACGATGCAGCAGTGCAAGCTGAGGTGATCGATGCAGTGGGTAACGAGCAGGAAGAGCAGAGTGAAGGGCAACGCCGTTCACGTCGCACTCCGCGTACCCAGCGTATCGAAGGCCAGCGTCGCAAGCGCATCAACGAAGATGCCCGCAGCCAGCGTGATGAAGAGCAACCAGCAACAGAAGGCCAGCTCACTACCGCTGCCCAGGCTGATGCTGCCAAGGTAAAAGCCGAAGAGCCGGTAGTACCCGTGGTCACCATCCCGAGCGCGGAAGCCATTGCTGCCGCCCTGCAAGCCTCTTCCGCGCTGACCGAGCACGTCGTTGCTGAAGCCATTGCCGAAGAAGCTGCCGAGCAGGCCACTGCCCAGGTTGCAGCCACTCAAGCCGATGTTACTGCCAGCCCGGTTGTTGAAGCTGTCGCTGAGGTTGTCGTTGCCGCAGAGCCAGAAGTAGCCGTTGTCGCTGCGCCGGTTGCCGAAGTGGTCACCGCCACCATGGTTGAAACGGCTCCGGTTGTTGAAGAAGCACCGGCCGTAACAGCCCCTGTTGTGGAAGCCGCACCTGTCGCCGCTGTTGTCGAAACGCCTGCACCTGCTGCTGTCATCGAAACCCCGGCTGCCGTGGCTGCGGTTGTGGTGGAAGAGGCGCCGGTCGTCACCAAACAGGTAGTACACGGTGCTGGCTTGCTGGCTCGTGCTCGCAAGGCATCAGCGCCGATGGCAACGCCTGCCGAAGCCCCTGCCCTGCCTGCTCGTGAGCCGGTTAACTACCCGCCG
>OERJ01000470.1_pt1 | contig 9621 bp, 7 predicted proteins | sample 1539991 | NCBI WGS metagenome assembly OERJ01 (sample SAMEA3891247, study PRJEB23780) | metagenome | biome: terrestrial biome; feature: animal house; material: water of meat washing | place: Italy | collected 2015-05-12
TGGTGTGACCCTGCATATTCCGCTGCCGCTCCTGAATCAGGTGGAGGTGAAGGGGTTCGAGTGGCTGATCCCGGGGCTGCGTCACGAGCTGTTGGTGGCCCTTATCAAGTCGATGCCCAAGCCGATGCGCAAGAACTTTGTGCCGGCGCCCAACTATGCCGATGCGCTGCTTGCCAGCATCAACCCCGAGCAGGGGCCGCTGCTGGACGAGATGGAGCGTCAGCTGCGCCGCATGACCGGTGTCACTGTACCTCGCGAATCCTGGGACTGGAATGCGGTGCCCGATCACCTGAAACTCACCTTCCGGGTGGTGGACGACAAACACAAGAAGGTGGCGGAAGGCAAAGATCTGGAGGCATTGAAAGAGTCCCTGCGTGGCAAGGTGCAGGAGACCCTGTCGCAAGTGGCGGATGATGACATCGAGCAGTCCGGCCTCACCCTGTGGAGCTTTGGCGAGCTGCCCCAGGAGTACAGCCAGAAGCGCGGCGGCTTCGAGGTGAAAGCCTATCCGGCGTTGGTAGACGAGAAGGATTCGGTCGCCATCCAGCTGGTGGAGAGCCCGGTGGTGCAGCAGCAGCTGATGTGGGCCGGTCAGCGCCGGCTGGTGCTGCTCAACGTGCCATCTCCCATCAAGTATCTGCAGGAGAAGCTGCCCAACAAGGCCAAGCTCGGGCTCTATTTCAACCCGTTTGGCAAGGTGGCGGAGCTGATTGACGACTGCATCGCCTGTGGCTGCGACAAGCTGATCGAGCAGCATGGCGGGCTGGCTTGGGACGAGGCCGGTTTCGAGGCGCTCAAGGAGTTTGTCCGCGCCGAGCTCAACGATGCGGTGGTGGAGGTGGCCAAGCAGGTGGAAGCCGTGCTGACCCTCTCCCATGAGATCAAGAAGCGGCTCAAGGGCAAGATGCAGCTCGACACCGCCTTTGCCATGTCGGATATCCAGCAGCAGCTCGGCAACCTTATTCACAAAGGTTTTGTCACCGAGACCGGCTGGCAGCGGTTGCCTGATTTGCTGCGCTATCTGCGCGCCATCGAGCGTCGCCTGGAGAAGCTGGCCATCGATCCCAACCGGGATCGGGTCTACATGCTCAAGGTGCACAGCGTGGAGTCGGAGTACAAGGCGCTGCTGGCCAAGATCCCCAAATCCCAGCTTATTCCCACCGAGGTGGCCAATATCCGCTGGATGATCGAGGAGCTGCGGGTGTCGTTCTTTGCCCAGAATCTGGGGACCCCTTATCCGGTCTCCGATAAACGGGTGCTTAACGCCATCGCTCAGTGCTAAGCTGCTATCTAACTGTTTTAACAGCATGATAGCGGGTGCTGAGAAGGGGTTGCCGGTCAGGTAGCCCCTTCAAACCGCAAATCAGGGAGGCAAGGATGCTGGGGATCTGGTTGAGTGTGGCGCAGGTGGTGATCAGCGGTTATCAACCCATCGCGGAACAAACCTGGGTGCAGTTGAACCCGGAATATTACCCGCTGGCGCGCACGCCGCCTGCGATGTTTGTGGCCTGGCGTGGCAATCAGTTTCCGCCGCTGGCCCAAAAGCAGAAGCAGGGTCGCTGGCAGATCCTCTTTCCAGCCAGGTTGGTGCCCCCCTTCGATCTGTTCGAGGGGGAGGCGCAGCTCTCCAAAACCTATCTGGCAAGGCTGCGGCGCATCGACGAGATGGCTTACGGGGTCGCCCCCGGCCAGGTCGCTGCAATCGTGCAGCAGGGGAGTGGGTCCCCTGCTTATCACGCGCAACCTGTCGCGCCCTTTATCGCCGAGTTCCGCACACCCCAAGACGCGTTCGGTGGTGTTGATATGCCCAGCGACCCCGACGAGAGCGAACCTCTGCTCGCTCAGCTGGGGGTGACCTTTCGCACAGCGGGGATGAGTGGTGCCCAAGGATATGAGGGAGTAGCGAGCGCCGATATGGCGCTCGCCAGCCACACGGCTAGCTTATCCGCAGGCAGTGACGCCATGCTTACCCTCTCGGCTCCTGCGGCCGGCGGTCCACAAACCGTGTGTCATCAGGTCGCCGCAGGGGAGACCCTGTGGCGCATTGCCAACCAGTTATCCAGCGCCCGGGGAGCCGATACCTACAGCTATTTGCTGGCGCTGGTGGCAGAGAACCAGCAGCGGCTTGGCAAGAGCATTCGAGTCAGAACGGGGGAGGGTCTCTACTGCCCGCGCGCCGAGACCCTGGCGCAGTTTGATGCCCTGAGCCCGGCCCAGCGTCAGCAGCAATTCGCCCGGTTGGAGCAGGGGCGCTAAATGCAGAGTCGGTACCTTGTATCCGAATTTGGCCCGTGGTAGTATTCGCGCTCGTTTTGCGAGGTGCTGACCGGTCGCAGTTAGCACCATAAATTCATCCAAAAGAGATACATACTATGTCTTTCGTATTCCAAGCTGAAGTCCGTTCTGACCTGGGGAAAGGTGCGAGCCGCCGCCTGCGTCAAGCTGACCAAGTTCCTGCCATCGTTTACGGTGCAGGCAAAGAAGCCCTGTCCATCACTGTTGACCACAAGAAAATGATCCTGGCTCAAGAGAAGCCGGAATTCTATGAGTCTGTACTGACTCTGGTTATCAACGGTGAAGAAGTTAACGTAAAAGTGAAAGCTATCCAGCGTCACCCGGTACGTTACAAGCTGATCCACCTGGACTTCGTTCGCGTTTAATAGCGAACCGTCAGGTTGAAGAAAAGCCACTCTCAGGAGTGGCTTTTTGCTATCTGGCATCTTGTGAGCAGGCTGAAGGGACTTACCTGATAAGCCAGCAAGGCGGTTATCCCAGCTGGCTAAGGGCTTGTTGGCAACGCTGCTCGGCGGCATCCAGCTCCAGCAGCACCATCCTGATATCTTCCATCTGCTGTTGCAGTGTCTCCCGTTTCTCCTCAACCAGTCCCAGCATGGTCTGTAACTGGGTGCGGCTGCTCTTGTCGGCATCATAGAGATCAAACAGCTCGCGGATCTCGGCGAGGCTGAACCCGAGCCGCTTGCCGCGCAGGGTGAGCTTGAGGCGAACCCGATCCTGCTTGCTGTAAATGCGGGTTTGTCCCTCTCGGGCGGGATTGAGCAACCCCTGATCCTCGTAGAAACGGATACTGCGCGTCGTAATATCAAATTCCCGGGCCAGCTCACTGATGCTGAAGCGCCGTCCTTCATCCTTGTTGTTCATACAGACTTCTTGGCGAACTAAATCCTGTCTGCACCTTACCTAAACGTAAACTGCACTGCAACTCTTGTTCCATCGCGTCAGAACCCCTATGTTATGGCCATGTAACAAACAGAGGCAGGCAAATGGATATTGCAATTGTGGCGGCAAAACGGACTCCGATGGGGGCGTTTCAGGGGGCATTGGCAGAGGTAACTGCGCCTGAGTTGGGAGCCTGTGCCATCGAGGCGGCACTGCAGCAAAGCGGGCTGCGTCCGGAGCAGGTCGATGAAGTGTTTATGGGCAATGTGCTGGCGGCGGGCGTGGGGCAAGCGCCAGCCCGGCAGGCGTTGTTGAAAGCAGGGTTGCCAGATAGTGTGCCTGCTACCACGGTCAACAAGGTGTGCGGATCCGGCATGAAAGCAGTGATGCTGGCGGCGGATACCATCCGCCTTGGTGACAACAGGGTGGTGGTCGCGGGGGGGATGGAGAGCATGAGCCGTGCCCCCTATCTGCTGGATAATGCCCGCAGCGGCTTTCGGATGGGGCATCAAAAGGTGCTGGACCACCTCTTCCTCGACGGTTTGCAAGATGCCTATGATGGCCAGCTGATGGGGATACATGCCCAGCGCAGCGCCGATCAGGCCGGTTTGACCCGCAGTGCCATGGATGAGTTTGCTCTTGCGTCGTTGCAGCGTGCCCGCGATGCGCAGCAAGCTGGTGCGTTTGTGTCCGAGCTGACAAGCGTCTATCGCGGTGAGCGCTTGTTGCTGGCCGAAGACGAGCAGCCCGGCAAGGGCAGACCGGAGAAGATCCCGACCCTGAAGCCTGCGTTTGGCAAGGAGGGCACCATTACGGCGGCCAATTCGAGCTCCATCTCGGACGGTGCGGCGGCGCTGATATTGATGGATGGCGCCACGGCGCAAGCCTGGCAGGTACCAGTGCTGGCACGGATCGTCGGTTATCAGAGCCACGCGGCATTGCCCGCCGAATTTACCTCCGCGCCCATTGGCGCCATTTCACGCTTGCTGGCGCGTCTTGCATGGTCGGTGGAAGAGGTGGATCTGTTCGAGATCAACGAGGCCTTCGCCATGGTCACCATGCTGGCCATGAGCGGGGTCGGCATCCCTCATCACAAGGTCAATGTGCATGGTGGGGCCTGTGCACTCGGTCATCCGTTGGGGGCGAGTGGCGCGCGCATTCTGGTGACGCTGATCGCCGCGCTGCGGCAACGGGGTTTGCGGCGAGGCGTGGCCGCGCTCTGTATCGGGGGCGGGGAGGCGACCGCTATCGCGGTCGAAGTGAATGACGAAACGAATTAATTGGTGGCTTCCATCGCCAGCAGTTGTTCCGTGACCCAGGTGGTGGCGGCCAGATAGAGGTGACTCACCTTATCCTCGCTCAGCCCCAGGCGGGCTGTTCTGGCCGTTACCCGTGACCAGTTGGCGCTCTCGTAATCTTCACAAAACGCGAGGTAGAAACCGAGATTGCCTTTTCGCTCCAGCAGCGCCAGCCGAATATCGTCGATAAGAGGGATAGTGCCGAGCAGCTTGTCCATCGGCTGCTCCATCAGTACATCCAGCAGGGAGAAGAGACCGGTGATAAAGGCCTGTTGTGCCTGCTGGCTCGGGGCGTGGGCGTGGGCCAGCAGTTCACAGAATCGGGCACGGATCATCGACATCTGGTAGAGCTCGGCGCTCTTGCCCTTGCCGGCGCTGGTCGCGGCTACCAGCGAGACAAAGCGCTTTAGCTGGGTGTTGCCCAGATAGATGGCAGCCTGGCGAAATGACGAAATAGGGTTGGTGTGACCTTTGAGATGGTTGACATAGCGCAACAGCTTGAGAGAGAGGGAGATATCCTGACCGAGTAGCTGCTCAATCTTGTTGATATCAGGCTCTGCCTCGTTGACCACGTTGAGCAACTGCATCACCACGACTTGCGCTGGCTCCATGGTGGCTTGCTTGACCATCTCGGGTCTGCTGAAGAAAAAGCCCTGGAACAGCTGGATCCCCAGCTGTTTGACCCGCTCGAACTCCGCCTTGTCCTCTACTTTTTCCGCCAGATAGGTGAGCCCCAGCGTCTGATGCCGCTGGATAAACACTTTGATCTGCATCAGGGGGGTGGCACGAAGATCAAACTTGATGATGTGGATAAAGGGGAGGAAGCGCTCCCAATCCGGTGACATGGTGAAGTCATCGAGTGCCAGTTGATATCCCAGCTTGTGCAGCTGTTTCACCTTTTCCAGCAGGGCATCATCCGGTGGGGAATCTTCCAGGATCTCAATCACCACTTTTTCGGGCGGCAGGCACTCTGCCAATCCCTCCAGCAGCAGTGAGTGGGGGAAATTGATAAAGCAGGGGCGGCCCCCCAACAGCTGATCGATATTTTGTTGCAGGAACTGTTCGACCACCAGGCGTGACGTCGCCTGCTGGGAGGAGATACTCGGGAAGACATTATTCAGACTATCGCGAAAGAGCAGCTCATAGGCATGAGTTTTGAGGTCTCTGTCGAGGATCGGCTGTCTTGCTACGTAGGAATACATGCCTTGCTCCAGTAAAGGTACTGGGTTGATTTTATGGTGTTGCAGAACACTATGCCAGTGTTCACCTTATTGAGTAAGGCAATAATTGGCATAGCGTTTTTTGCAGGGAAGGAATTTAGAAGAGATAGCTCAATTGTGCACCAGCCAGCCAGGCATCCCCTTCGGAAGTGCCCTGGAAGGTGGAGGTCGTCATCGGATTACCCGGTTGCAGCTCCATTTTTTCAGTGACATCCACCTTTTTGCCATCGATCAGGGTCAGCCCCAGATCCACGGTCAGGTTGGGCGTGAACTGATACCCCATCCCCAGACTGTACCAGAGCCGATCGGCATCCGGGATGGAGATGGTACGACGATCGGCTGGCACCGGGCTGGCGTCATAGGCCACACCGGAGCGCAGTTGCCACTTGGGAGTGACCTGATAGGTCATACCGATGGCGTAGCGCCAGCTATCTTCCCAGTGCTCGTCCTTGATGTGCATGTTCTGCAAATTGTTGAGATCAGCTTCCAACTGAACGAATTTGCTCCAGTTGGTCCAGTTCAGGCTGCCGTGGAGAGCCAGCTTGTCAGTCAGCTGATGGAATGCCGCCAACTCTGCCGTCGCTGGCAACGGCAGATCCAGACTGCCGGTATCTCTGATCTCGGTAACGGAGCCATCTGCATTGGGTCGGCCCACGATAGCATCTCCCGAGAGGGTCAAAGTGACATCGTGACGGTAGGAGAGGCCAATTCGGGTTTGTTCGGACAACTCCAGCAAGGTGCCGACATTCCAGCCCCATGCCCAGCCATCCCCTTGCAAATGTTTTGCGATCAGGTTGCGAGAAGGGAAGGTGCCACCGACTTCGCCTTCGCCCTGAATAGCAGAGATCCCGGCACCAATTGACCACATCTCATTGATGCGATAGGCGAGTGAGGTACCCAGATCCATGGTCTTGATATCGGAGACATTGCCAAAGTGTCCCGCGCTGTAGTTATCCGGCATCTTGACGCCAAGACCGTAGTAAGAGGTTGCCGAGAAGCCGAGGCGCCACTGCTCATTGAGTGGAATGATGAGATAGGCGTTGGGTACCCAGGCTGCGGCGGCGATATCGTGTGCACTGGCATCGGAGGTGACGATACCGGCTTTGGTCGGCAAGCGGGTGTTGCCTTCAATATTGACGTCAGGACTGACATAGATGACTCCGCCAGAGAGCGCCATCTGATCGAAGCGGGTCATGGCTGCTGCATTGCGGGAGAGCACACTGGCGTTATCCGCGATGGCGGCCTCACCGGCAAAGGCGCGTCCCAGGCCTGTAGCGGACTGTTCAGCCAGCTGGAACCCGGCGGCATGGGTCTGACCCGCGATCACCAGCAGGGCGATGGCGGACGGTTTGATGATGGGATGCATGGCAAAATCCTTGCTGTTACCCGAAGGTTCAATCGGTCATATGAATGGAGGCAGGATTTTATATGGTATGACCAGTAAGGCAACGGTAATGGCCAGTATCTGGATAAAACAAGATTAAATGCTGGGATGATGCACTCTAATAGCTTGATTAAAAAAGAAAAATAAACACGTGTGTGCTACATGTGTGCGCTGAAATCTAAGTTATGGATAAAAAAAGAGCGCCTGGCGGCGCTCTTTCCATTCTATCAATAATCAGAACTTCATGTTGAACTGGGCAGAGGCCAGGAAGGCGTTGCCGTGGGAAGTACCTTTCCAACGCAGGCTGTCGGAGTGGCTACGCAGACCTTCGTTGACGTCAACTTCTTTACCGTCCAGATAAGCCATACCAAAGTCAACGCTCATATCGGTGTTGATATGGTAGGTGGCACCGGCGCTGTACCAGATACGGTCTGAGTCGGGAATGCTCAGGCTGCGGTAGTCAGCTTCGATCGGGGTGTTGTCATAGGCAAAGCCCATGCGAGCTTCCCATGCTGGGTTGATATACCAGGTACCGCCGATGGAGTAGCGAGTAGAATCTTTGAACTTCTCATCTTTTTGCAGACATACGCCGCCAGCACATTGGCTGCTGGTTGCTTTCAGCTCCTGGAAGGCGCTCCAGTCAGTCCAGTTTACAGAGTAATGAACAGCAAACTGCGGGCTCAGGCGATGGTAACCAGCGAACTCGGCTTGTGCAGGCAGATCCAGCTTCAGGTTGCCATCCACAGTGCGATTCCGGGAGGTTGCGCCTTGGAAGTCACCGTCAAAGCTCATATCGACTTGTGAACGGTAGGTCAGTGCAAAGCGATGGTTTTCATTGACTTCATACAGGGTACCAACGTTCCAGCCAAAGCCCCAGGTGTCGCCTTTCAGGTGAGCCAGACGAGTATCTGTCGGCAGCGGGCCACCTTGGCTAGGTGGGTTCAGCGGGCCCAGCAGACCGGCATAGCGGTTGAGTTCGGCGGCACCGTAAACGGCGTTGATACCAGCACCGACACTGAAGTGTTCGTTGACACGATAGGCAATGTTCGGGTTGATATTGAAGGTCATCAACTCGGTATCACCAGCACCGGCACCAGCCGGGAAGGTTTTGGAGTATTCGGTGGAGAGACCGTAGTTGGAGAAGATGCCAATACCCCAAGCCCACTGGTCATTCAGCGGCTGAATAAAGTAGGAGGCGGGAACGAAGGCTGCCGGAGCAATGCCACTTTCGCTGGCTGGAGCCATTTTGTTCGCGCCAGCGTAAACAGCACCATCCACATCCACATCCGGTTTGATGTAGGTGCCGGAGACAGAAACTGCCATCTTGTCGAAGGTGGTCATGGCGGCCGGGTTACGGGCCAGAACGGAGGCGTTGTCGGCGATAGCTGCTTCACCGGCATAGGCGCGACCCAGACCGGAGGCCGAGTGCTCGTTCAACTGGAATGCCGCGGCATGGACTTGACCGGTGGCCAGCGCGATGGTGGCGGCAATCAGGCTCTTCTTGAAAATAGTTGTCGTCATGGTGTTCTCTCTTGTAGGCAGATTTTTTTGCCGATATTGGCTGCACGTTCAATGCAAACCTCGACAAAATCCGTTTTTATTTCAGCTTCTTCCCAATCAATTCTGGCGTGATTCTATGGATCTGGTAGGAGGTAAGAAATCAGACCAGTGACAGCAGAATACATAAAAGTGATCGATGTGTTAATCATTTGTTTTAACTTGCTGTTTAATTCATCATTTTCAGGGTCTAAAGGTGGATTATTGACCTGGATTGCCGATCTCCGTCACAAAAATAATTTTGTCAATTTTTCGAAATCTTGAGGCAAATGAGTGACAAAGAGGAGTAATCAGGGGGAGAACAGGCAGCGGCTCGTGACCGCCGCCTGCTATTGAGGATGGATCTGAGGTTGTTAACCAGCGATGTTAAATGTCCCACTGCAGACGTGACTGCAGGGCGTTGGCAACGGGGGCAAGTGGCTCTTTCATCTCGCCAATCAGTACCATATTGGCGCCTTTGAGCTGGACTATCTCCCCTTTGAGGGTGCCATCTTCAAAGGTGGCCTGTTGCAGGGTTAATGGAACATGTTTGGGCACTAAAAAGAGAGTGACTGGCCCCATCTTTCCCTGGATCACCATGTGCAAGGCTGGTCCCTGATAAAACGAGCAGTGATTGACATAGGTCACCTTGAGCCCATCCATCCCGCTTAAGGTGGCGCCATACTTCTCCATCTTGGCATTGATGTTATGCAGATTGACCTGCTCATCGACACCTTCAATAAAGGGTTCTTCGCCATAGACATGAGCCATCGCCACCTGTGCGAGGGAGAGGGCCGCAGGAGCCGTTTCTGGCAGCGTGATCCAGCGGGTGCTCATTCCCAGCAGGAAGGCGACCGATGCAGCCAGGGCGATCTGGCGCCAGGATGTCGATGTCCGGATCTTGACTGGCGCCGTGCCAAGGGGGCGGGATGGCGGCATATCATCTGGCGCGTCACTGTCTTGCAGCATGGCTTGCCTGAGCAGGATCCGCTCGGCCAGTCCGGCG
>OERJ01000478.1_pt1 | contig 9474 bp, 9 predicted proteins | sample 1539991 | NCBI WGS metagenome assembly OERJ01 (sample SAMEA3891247, study PRJEB23780) | metagenome | biome: terrestrial biome; feature: animal house; material: water of meat washing | place: Italy | collected 2015-05-12
TGCGTATCGAAGATTGCACCATTATCTATACCAATGGCCTCCATCACGGCCAGCCCAGAGCACTCTGGTCCTTAACCCTCCATCCCGATGATATGAACGAGCTCAAACGCATATTGCAGCAGTTCAACAGCAACCTCTACTTGACCTGCCAGCCACCCACATTGGCCATCGCCAAACGTGCCTTGAATATGAATTGACCCGACTTCCAAAAAAGTCGCAATCATGCCAGCCACAACAATAAGCCGTGAGGATTAAGGGGAGGGGAATCTATCGCGATAGTCGGCATTTTAATAGCTTGTATTACAAGAGGGAGTATCAATATTTCCAGAGAGAGACCTCTCAAGTAGGGGACAGATATTTCCAAGAATATTCACGGTAATGACGATGGTTATAACGGTGAAAATCAAACATAACGCTCAATAAGTGAGGGGGATTCCGCACAACGTATTGATTTAATAGTGGACTCTTGTCTCAAAATGGGACATTTCGGTGATGTGGGGCAGGGCGGTTGACTGTGTTATTCTGTTGTCGCTGCAAGAGCATCTGCAGGAGGAATCAACCAGATATTGTCTTTCTGCTTTGGGCAGTCAGATCGCTGGAGGTCTGTATGCAGCCTCGATCCTGATCGATTTCCGAACCTTTAAGCTAAGGAAAAGCTGCGGGCTACTGCTTTCAACAAGCCTTGTTATCTCTCACAATGATGCCGATAACCCCATTTATCGGCATCGGCTGAAAAGGTCAGGCATGTCCGAACATCAAAAAGATCCATTGATTCAGCTGCTGGAATTGTCCATGGCAGATATAGAACAGGGGCTCACTTACAGCCTGTCTGAAGCACGGTCATCTCTTGCTCAGCGCAGTTCTAGATCAGAGCCGTCAAATTCACGTGACTTGAATGGTTTCTTTGATACCGAACCGGCATCCCCAGATTTCCTGACTGAGCGCGAGGATGTCATCACAGTGCGTGGACCAGACCTGGAAGAAAATTCGTCAGAAGCTGCTCCTGATGAGTAATTCTTTATTGTTCAGTTGATTTCGGTGACTTGTCGGATGCATCCCAATCCCAACCGATTTCGTCAGGAGCGACCTTGGCCAGTAGCTCCGGCAGATAATCCTGGCGCTCTAAACCCACATCGGTTCCCCAATCTGTTTCACCTGGTGACGTGGCATTGGGGTCACACTGAGCCAACAGTTCTTCCAGTGTGTAGCTCGGCTTGCCATCATCGCGCAGTTTGGCGCGAGCACGCTCCACATCATCAAACGCCGCAGTCAGCAGCGCCGGATCACCATCTTCAAGAGCTGCCTGCAGATAGGCAACCATGTCGGCCTCGGTGGCCAAGCAGTCAACCGCATCAAAGCGGCTCCATTGTTCAGTTCTCTTCATTCCGTCCTCCTGCATCCGTCATTGCGCATAATGTATATTATGTTAAATTACATATCTTGTTTCCTGTCACCACTTATTGAACTGTGTATAATGGCAACAATTGATCCTATCTTCGACCGGATGTCTTAAGTGGCTGAATTAACATCAGAACAATTAAAACCCGCTTTTGCGATTGAACAGTTCCCCAAGCTTAGCGAGCTTGAACCTATCCCCTTTGCTGCGCTGCAACCCAGAGCCATTTCCGGCATCAAACGTCTTGCCAGTTTTGATGGTGACTGTCCGGTCATGCTGCTCAACGGGTTCCCCGGCGCAGATTATGAAGGCGTTTGCCAGACACTGATTGCCGACTCCAATGGCAAGGATGGTGACCTGTTTGATCTCTGCTACACCGAGAATCTGAACAACCCCTACAAGCCTATCTGGCTGCGCCTGCAACCGGGCACCGGCGTCGAGTTTTGCGAAATGGTTGGCGAGCTGCTCAAGCTGTTGAGCCACCATCTCGATGCCGAACGCATCGTGACCCGCATCATGCGCAAGCAGAACAATGATCCGAAAATCGATGATTTCCTCTCCGATCTGGCGGCTCACGTGGCATTGGGTCTGGAGTTCCAGCACCCCATTCTGATCAACCTGCTGATCCACCACGAAGCGCAGGAAGCGCCGGTGATTTATGGCCGTGATCTCAACTGGGATACCCTGTTTGGCTCCATCAACTACCAGACCGAGCAAGGCTCTGTCTATGCCAACCAGCACCTGTTGGAGCCTGGCTTGCTGCGCGAAGCCAACGGCGGTTACCTCATTTTGCAACTGGATGAGCTGCTGGATCAGCCGCACCTCTGGTTCAAACTGAAAAATGCCATGCAAAAAGGCGAGCTGGACTGGAACGCCTATCAGGAAGGGAAAACCCTGACCCCCTTCTTCGCGCCTGAAGCGACCCCCATCAAGCTCAAGCTGATCCTGGTGGGTGACCGACTCGACGTGGCAGAGTTCCAGATGCTGGATCGGGATATGTCCGAGCGCATCTTCCTGCGCGCGGATCTGGTGTCAGAGGTGAATATTGAAGAGGATCTGCAGGAATTTCTGCAGTACCTGGCCTGGCTGCGCCAGCGCTGGAGCCTGCTGGACTTCACGCCAGCCGCCCTCGCCGCCCTTTGTCGTCATGCCAGCCGCCTCTGTGACCATCAGGAGTGGCTGTCGCTCTCCGAAGTGCAACTCTCCGCCATCATGCGGATGGCTGACAGTCTGGCCCGGGAGCTGGAATCTGATGTGGTCACCGACGAGCATATTCGCGGCGCACTGGAAGAGCAGGATTACCGCCTCAACTATCTGGTTGAGCAGTCCGATCAGGGGGTTATCGACGGCCAGATCCTGCTGCAAACCGATGGCGAAGAGATTGGCCAGATCAACGGCCTGTCGGTCATTCAGGTCTCCGGTCACCCTTATGACTTCGGCGAGCCGGTGCGCCTCACCGCGACCGTACACCTTGGTGATGGCGATGTGGCGGATATCGAGCGCAAAGCGGAGCTGGCCGGTCATATCCACGCCAAGGCGATGATGATTATCCACGGCTATCTCTCCAACAAATTTGGTGCAGAGAACCCCTCCCCCCTGTCGGCCAATCTGGTGTTCGAGCAGTCTTACCACGAAATTGATGGCGACAGTGCCTCCCTGACCGGCTTGTGTGCCCTGCTCTCTGCCCTCGCCCGCCAGCCTATCTATCAGCACTTCGCCGTGACCGGTGCGGTCGATCAGTTTGGCAATGTGCAGGCCGTTGGTGGCGTCAACGAGAAGATTGAAGGCTTCTTCCGGGTGTGCAAAATCCACGGCATCACCGGCAAGCAAGGGATCATTTTGCCGGGCACCAACATCCAGCAGCTGAACCTCTCTGACGAGGTGATTGCAGCGGTTGAAGCAGGCCAGTTCCACATCCACCCGGTGGATCATGTGGAAGAGGCCATCGAGTTGCTGACTGGCTGTGTCGCCGGTGAGCCTGATATGCCCGATACCCTGTTTGGCCGTATTCAGGAGCGGTTGGACGAGTTGAACGGCTCCACTGCCAAAGTCGGACTGCTGCAATCCCTGCTGGGGCGCCTGTTTGGCCGCTGATGAAGTGATCGGAGTTGTTTAGCGAACAACTGTAAGCTAAATTGGCCCGGCTTTGACCCATTTGAAGGAAATACCGCGTGACCGTAGACAATACCACCATGGAAGCCCGCCTTTCCCTGTGCGAACAGGGCAAGAACTCTTTTACCCGTGAAGAGCTGCTGGCTTGCAGCCGTGGCGAACTGTTTGGTGAGGGTAACAGTCAGCTGCCTGCCCCCAACATGTTGATGATGGACCGCATCGTCAAGATCAATGACAACGGCGGCGAACACGGCAAGGGCGAGATCCTGGCTGAGCTCGACATTACTCCGGATCTCTGGTTCTTCGATTGCCACTTCCCGGGTGATCCTGTGATGCCTGGCTGTCTCGGTCTGGACGCCATGTGGCAGCTGGTTGGCTTCTTCCTTGGCTGGAAAGGTGGCCCCGGCAAGGGTCGTGCTCTGGGCGTAGGTGAAGTGAAATTCACCGGCCAGATCCTGCCGACTGCCAAGAAAGTGACCTACAAGATCACCTTCAAGCGCGTCATCAACCGCAAGCTGGTGATGGGGATTGCTGATGGTGTGGTCGAAGTTGACGGCCGTCCGATCTACAGCGCCACCGACCTGAAAGTGGGCCTGTTCAAAGATACCACCGCATTCTGATCTCTCTGATTGGTGGTAAAACAGCATTAACGCAAAGGGGCCACAACGGCCCCTTTCCTTTTGTAATGAGTGATGAAGTACCTGCTACTTCATGAAGAGGCCTGAGCCCCGCCCTTCCATGGCGTCACGCCAACCACCAAGCCAATGCCCTCGGGCATCCAGGCATTGATACGGACACGCTTCTTTCTGTTTGCCGACCACGCCAGCCTGATAACCACGAGCACGAGCTCTTTCCAGACGGTCCCGCTTCTGTCTCTTCATCATCTACGACCCTCTTCGTGGAACAAAAAAAGCGACCAATTCTGCATCGGTCGCTTTCATCTTTACTCCTGCGAGCGCACTCGGTCAAACAAAAACTTCCACCCTAACCGGGCTATGTGACACAAGGCACTGAACTGGATTAAGTTTTAATTACAGGGAACTTACTCCTGATTTTTGAGTCCTTCCAGCTCTTCCCAGCGAGCAAATGCCTGCTCCAGCGCGGCTTCAGCGGCATTGAGCGCATCCAGTTTCGGCTGGGTTTTATCTGCCGGCAGCGAGAAGAACCCGGGCTGGTTGATCTCGCTTTGCAGCGCATCCAGCTCGGCTTCCAGCTGCTCAAGACGAGCAGGCAACCCTTCCAGTTCAAGCTGCAGCTTGTAGGAGAGCTTCTTGCTTTTCTTCGGCGCTTCTGGCGCGGCGGCAACGACCGGCTCGGGCGCCTTGACCGGTGCACTCTTGGCCTGTTGCTGGGCATTCTGCTGTTCGCGGGTCGCCATCATGTCGGCGTAACCGCCCACGTAATCGCTGATGCGGCCATCCCCTTCAAACAGCCAGCAGCCGGTCACTGTGTTGTCGATGAAGCGACGATCGTGACTGACCAGCAGCAGGGTGCCGGGGTAGTCGGAAAGCAGCTCTTCCAGCAGCTCCAGGGTTTCCACATCCAGATCGTTGGTCGGTTCATCGAGGATCAGCAGGTTGCTCGGCTTGAGGAACAGCTTGGCCAGCAGCAGCCGGTTCTTCTCGCCACCGGAGAGCGCCTTGACCGGCGTACGGGCCCGCTTGGGCTCGAACAGGAAGTCCTGCAGGTAACCGAGGATATGACGGGAGCGGCCACGCACCATCACCTCCTGCTTGCCCTCCCCCACGTTGTCCACCACGGTCTGCTCGGGATCGAGCTGCTCGCGGTACTGATCGAAGTAGGCCACCTCCAGATTGGTGCCCCCCTTGACGGTGCCACGGGTCGGCTCAAGCTGACCCAGCAACAGCTTGATCAGGGTCGATTTGCCGCAGCCATTGGGGCCGACCAGCGCAATCTTGTCGCCACGCAGCACTTGCAGATCGAGCCCCTTGAACAGGGTGCGATCGCCAAAGTCCAGCCCCAGCCCTTCGGTCTCGAACACCAGCTTGCCGGAGCGATTGACCTCGTCCAGTTGCAGCTTGGCCTTGCCCTGCAGCTCGCGGCGCTGGGAGCGCTCCATCCGCATCGCCTCAAGGGCGCGCACCCGACCTTCGTTACGGGTACGGCGAGCCTTGATACCCTGACGCACCCACACCTCTTCCTGCGCCAACTTGCGGTCGAACTCGGCATTTTTCAGCTCTTCGACCCGCAGCCACTCCTCTTTCCCCTGCAGGTACTCGTCGTAGTTGCCCGGCCAGGAGGTGATGGCGCCGCGATCGAGATCGATGATCCGGGTCGCCAGCTTGTGGATGAACTCCCGATCGTGAGAGATAAAGACGATGGCGCCGCGAAAATCCTTGAGGAAATCTTCCAGCCAGTTGATGGCTTCGATATCCAGGTGGTTGGTCGGCTCATCGAGCAGCAACAAGTCGGGATCGCAAGCCAGCGCACGGGCCAGCGCCACTTTGCGCAGCCAGCCACCGGAGAGGCTGTCGAGGGTCACATCGGGATCCAGCCCCAGCAGGGTCAACACCTGACTGATGCGGGTCTCGAACTGCCAGCCGTTCTGATAATCGAGCTGCTCTTGCAACTCGCTCATCTTGCGAATGTTGGCATCTGACGGATCGCTCGCCAGCTCCATGGAGATGTGGTGGTACTGCTTGAGCAGCTCCCCCACCCCCGCCAGCCCTTCGGCGGCATAGTCAAACACCGTCAGCTCGCTGGAAGCAGGCGGATCCTGCTCAAGGCGGGTCACTTTCAAATCTTGTTGCAGCACCAGACGCCCGTCGTCCAGCGGCAATTCGCTGGCAATGACCTTCATCAGGGTGGACTTGCCCGCCCCGTTGCGGCCAACCAGACAGAGGCGCTCGCCCCGCTCGATGGTCAATTCGGCATTGTCGAGCAGCGGGAAATCACTGAACGACAGACATGCGCCGTGCAATGTTAAAAGAGCCATGTGTGTTCCTTATTTCATATGAAAAAAACGGGCAGCAGACTGGGTCTGCCCCCGTTTTATCGTCAAATCACTCTCACCCCTGACGGGCGGCCCAGCCCTTGAGCTCCACCAGCGTGAAGGGCCAGCCGAGCTCGCGGCCCGCCTCGTCACGCAGTACCGGAATGCGCACCCGATAGGCGGCAAGCCACTGCTCATCATCCATGATGTCGCACTGGCGGGTGGCGGTGGCAAGACCAGCCTCCTCCACCAGCGCCCAGGCCTGCTCGCACAGGTGGCAACCGTCGGTATGAAACAGGGTCAGCATCACGCCTCGCCTTGCTCCGGCGCATGGGTGATGATCCAGCAGTTGTGGATGTGCTGGTTGCGCTCGAAATCCTTCGGTCGCGTCTTCTGGGTGATGTTCTGGGCCTTGAGACCAGTGGCCTCGAGACCGGCCAGATCCATCTTGAAGTGACGCTTGTTGTTGGAGAAGACCAGAGTGCCGTCCGCCGCCAGCAGGCGCTTCAGGTGCTGCATCAGCAGCAGGTGATCGCGCTGTACGTCGAAGCTCTCGTCCATCCGCTTGGAGTTGGAGAAGGTGGGCGGATCGATGAAGATGAGGTCGTACTGCTCATCGGCTTCAGACAACCACTTCAGGCAATCTGCCTGGACAAACTTGTGCTGACGGCCCACCAGCGAGTTGAGACGCATGTTGTCCTGCGCCCAGTTCAGGTAGGTGTGGGACATGTCGACCGTGGTGGTCTCGCTGGCACCGCCAAGACCTGCGTGCACGGTGGCACTGCCGGTGTAGGCAAACAGGTTCAGGAAGCGCTTGCCCTTGGCCATCTGACCCAGCATGCGGCGAGTCTGACGGTGGTCGAGGAACAGGCCGGTATCCAGATAGTCGTAGAGGTTGACCCACAGACGGGCACCGTACTCCTGCACTTCCATCCGGTGCTGCTCTTCGGAGAGCTTCTGATACTGCTGTTTGCCTTCCTGACGCTCGCGCACCTTCAGGATCACCTTCTCGCCGTCCATGCCGGTCACCTTGATGGCGGCCTGAACCATGTCGAGCAGACGCTGACGGGTCTTCTGGGCGGGGATGTCCTTGGGCGCGGCATACTCCTGCACCACCAGATAGTCCTGATAGCGGTCGATGGCGGCGTTGTATTCCGGCAAGTCGGCATCGTAGATGCGATAGCAATCGATGCCCTCTTTGTTGGCCCACTTCTCGAGGGTTTTCAGATTCTTGCGCAGACGGTTGGCAAAGTCCTGTGCCACCTCTTTTTGGGAAGCCACGGAGTCCAGTGCGATCTGGTAGTTACGCAGCTGACACTCGAGGGCGCCGTTGAACAGGCGATATTGCTTGTCGGCGCGCAGGCGCAGACAGCTGAGCAGCTCGGGCGATGCGGAAAGAATGGAGACTTTCCAACCCTGGAAGCTGCGACGCAGAGCATCGCCAAGGGCCTGATGCACTTCCAGCAGCGCCGGGAACTCGCCAAGACGCTCGCCGTAAGGCGGGTTGGAAATGAGCATACCGACCTGGCGGGCCTCCCCTTGACCTTCTTCCCCTTCAACAGGGGCAGGCATCGGCAGCGGGTTTTCCAGCTTGGTGACATCGGCCTGCTTGAAGGTGATGAGGTGGGCCACACCGGCCGCTTTGGCGTTATCACGGGCTTTGAGCAGCACACGCTGGTCGGCATCACAACCAAACAGTTTTACTTCGCAACGCTGCATGCCGCGTTTGGCGCGCACTTGCGCTTCCATCATCAGGCTCTGCCACAGCTCGCTATCGTGCTGCAGCCAGCGATCGAAACCGAAGCGCTCGCGGCGCAGCGCCGGCGCCATGTCGGCGGCGATAAAGGCCGCTTCAATCAGCAAGGTACCGGAACCGCACATGGGGTCCATCATGGGCTCACCGGCCCAGCCGCTACGGGCAATCATGGCGCAGGCCAGGTTCTCTTTGAGCGGTGCTTCACCTGTGCCCTGACGATAGAAACGCTGGTGCAGCGCCGGGCCTGACAAGTCCAGCGTGATATTGGCCTTGCCTTTGCCCAGGTGCGCCATGATGCGGATATCCGGCGACTTCTTGTCCACGTCCGGACGCACGTGACCGCGCTTGGTGAAGCGGTCGACGATGGCATCCTTGATCTTCAGCGCGCCATATTGGGTATTGCGAATGGCAGGGTTGGTACCGGTAAAGTCCACCGCGATGGTAGAGGTACCGGAGAAGTGCTCTTCCCAGGGGATGGTGTGGGCGCCCAGATAGAGATCCAGATCGTCGTTCATCTGGAATTCGGAGAGCACCAGCACGATACGGGAGGCAAAACGGCTCCACAGGCAGGCCTTGTAGCCAATCGCCAGTTCGCCTTTGAAGTGGACGCCAGCCACGGTCTCACGGACCTGCTCTGCGCCCAGGGTGGTCAGCTCGTCGGCCAACAGGTTTTCCAGCCCCTTGGGGCAGGTTGCAAAAAATTCTTTCATCACGCTCACGGGGAACCCATAAAAATAGTGCCGCATTATACCTCATCAGGCGGGCTGGAGCATGCAAAAGTCGGCGCAAACAGCAGGATGGAAACAGATTGATAGGTGGCGAAAAGGTAAAAGGCCCCATGACTACCCGATGGCGAGATCATGGGGCCAGACATCATTTAGCGGATCACTTCATACGAGCCTTGAAACGGGGATTGCTTTTGCAAATCACGAACAATTTGCCCCGACGGCGCACCAACTGACAATCGGGATGACGCGCCCGTGCGGATTTGAGTGAACAGACGACCTGCATTCAGGACTCCTTCTTGCTTGAAAATGCGCCAAAGCGCTTGTTGAAACGGGCCACACTCCCCTCGCTCGATACCTGCTTCTGCTTGCCGGTATAGAACGAGTGCGACTGGCTGGAAACATCGAGCGACACATAGGGATACTCCTTCCCGTCTTGCCACGTATAGCGGCGATCGCTCTTGATGGTTGAACCGACCAGGAAAAAGGCATCTGCCGCCGTGTCATGGAACAGCACCAAACGATAATCCGG
>OERJ01000482.1_pt1 | contig 9403 bp, 9 predicted proteins | sample 1539991 | NCBI WGS metagenome assembly OERJ01 (sample SAMEA3891247, study PRJEB23780) | metagenome | biome: terrestrial biome; feature: animal house; material: water of meat washing | place: Italy | collected 2015-05-12
AATCTTGACCAGGCCCAGCCGGGGCGCAAAGTGCTGCTTTATACCGATGGTCGCCCGGACAAGCCCTATCACGGACAGATTGGTTTCGTTTCGCCGACTGCTGAATTTACCCCGAAAACCGTCGAAACACCGGATCTGCGTACCGACCTCGTCTATCGCCTGCGTATTGTGGTGACCGACGCCGATGATGCGTTACGCCAGGGAATGCCAGTGACGGTACAATTCGGTGACGAGGCAGGACATGAATGATGCCGTTATCACGCTGAACGGCCTGGAAAAACGCTTTCCGGGCATGGACAAGCCCGCCGTCGCGCCGCTCGATTGTACCATTCACGCCGGTTATGTGACGGGGCTGGTGGGGCCGGACGGTGCAGGTAAAACCACGCTAATGCGGATGCTGGCGGGATTACTGAAACCCGACAGCGGCAATGCCACGGTGATTGGCTTTGATCCAATCAAAAACGACGGCGCGCTGCACGCCGTGCTCGGCTATATGCCGCAGAAATTTGGTCTGTATGAAGATCTCACGGTGATGGAGAACCTCAATCTGTACGCGGATTTGCGCAGCGTCACCGGCGAGGCACGTAAGCAAACTTTTGCTCGCCTGCTGGAGTTTACGTCTCTTGGGCCGTTTACCGGACGCCTGGCGGGCAAGCTCTCCGGTGGGATGAAACAAAAACTCGGTCTGGCCTGTACCCTGGTGGGCGAACCGAAAGTGTTGCTGCTCGATGAACCCGGCGTCGGCGTTGACCCTATCTCACGGCGCGAACTGTGGCAGATGGTGCATGAGCTGGCAGGCGAAGGGATGTTAATCCTCTGGAGTACCTCGTATCTCGACGAAGCCGAGCAGTGCCGTGACGTGTTACTGATGAACGAAGGCGAGTTGCTGTATCAGGGAGAACCAAAAGCCCTGACACAAACCATGGCCGGACGCAGCTTTCTGATGACCAGTCCACACGAGGGCAACCGCAAACTGTTGCAACGCGCCTTGAAACTGCCGCAGGTCAGCGACGGCATGATTCAGGGGAAATCGGTACGTCTGATCCTCAAAAAAGAGGCCACACCAGACGATATTCGCCATGCCGACGGGATGCCGGAAATCAACATCAACGAAACTACGCCGCGTTTTGAAGATGCGTTTATTGATTTGCTGGGCGGTGCCGGAACCTCGGAATCGCCGCTGGGCGCAATATTACATACGGTAGAAGGCACACCCGGCGAGACGGTGATCGAAGCGAAAGAACTAACCAAGAAATTTGGTGATTTTGCCGCCACCGATCACGTCAACTTTGCCGTTAAACGAGGGGAGATTTTTGGTTTGCTGGGGCCAAACGGCGCGGGTAAATCGACCACCTTTAAGATGATGTGCGGTTTGCTGGTGCCGACTTCCGGCCAGGCGCTGGTGCTGGGGATGGATCTGAAAGAGAGTTCCGGTAAAGCGCGCCAGCATCTCGGCTATATGGCGCAAAAATTTTCGCTCTATGGCAACCTGACGGTCGAACAGAATTTACGCTTTTTCTCTGGTGTGTATGGCTTACGCGGTCGGGCGCAGAACGAAAAAATCTCCCGTATGAGCGAGGCGTTCGGCCTGAAAAGTATCGCCTCCCACGCCACCGATGAACTGCCATTAGGTTTTAAACAGCGGCTGGCGCTGGCCTGTTCGCTGATGCATGAACCGGATATTCTGTTTCTCGACGAACCGACTTCCGGCGTTGACCCCCTCACCCGCCGTGAATTTTGGCTGCACATCAACAGCATGGTAGAGAAAGGCGTCACGGTGATGGTCACCACCCACTTTATGGATGAAGCGGAATATTGCGACCGCATCGGCCTGGTGTACCGCGGGAAATTAATCGCCAGCGGCACGCCGGACGATTTGAAAGCACAGTCGGCTAACGATGAGCAACCCGATCCCACCATGGAGCAAGCCTTTATTCAGTTGATCCACGACTGGGATAAGGAGCATAGCAATGAGTAACCCGATCCTTTCCTGGCGTCGCGTGCGGGCGCTGTGCGTCAAAGAGACGCGGCAGATCGTTCGCGATCCGAGTAGCTGGCTGATTGCGGTAGTGATCCCGCTGCTACTGCTGTTTATTTTTGGTTACGGCATTAACCTCGACTCCAGCAAGCTGCGGGTCGGGATTTTACTGGAACAGCGTAGCGAAGCGGCGCTGGATTTCACCCACACCATGACCGGTTCGCCCTACATCGACGCCACCATCAGCGATAACCGTCAGGAACTGATCGCCAAAATGCAGGCGGGGAAAATTCGCGGTCTGGTGGTTATTCCGGTGGATTTTGCGGAACAGATGGAGCGCGCCAACGCCACCGCACCGATTCAGGTGATCACCGACGGCAGTGAGCCGAATACCGCTAACTTTGTACAGGGGTATGTCGAAGGGATCTGGCAGATCTGGCAAATGCAGCGAGCGGAGGACAACGGGCAGACTTTTGAACCGCTTATTGATGTACAAACCCGCTACTGGTTTAACCCGGCGGCGATTAGCCAGCACTTCATTATCCCCGGTGCGGTGACCATTATCATGACGGTCATCGGCGCGATTCTCACCTCGCTGGTGGTGGCGCGAGAATGGGAACGCGGCACCATGGAGGCTCTGCTCTCTACGGAGATTACCCGCACGGAACTGCTGCTGTGTAAGCTGATCCCTTATTACTTTCTCGGGATGCTGGCGATGTTGCTGTGTATGCTGGTGTCAGTGTTTATTCTCGGCGTGCCGTATCGCGGGTCGCTGCTGATTCTGTTTTTTATCTCCAGCCTGTTTTTACTCAGTACCCTGGGGATGGGGCTGCTGATTTCCACGATTACCCGCAACCAGTTCAATGCCGCTCAGGTCGCCCTGAACGCCGCTTTTCTGCCGTCGATTATGCTTTCCGGCTTTATTTTTCAGATCGACAGTATGCCCGCGGTGATCCGCGCGGTGACGTACATTATTCCCGCTCGTTATTTCGTCAGCACCCTGCAAAGCCTGTTCCTCGCCGGGAATATTCCAGTGGTGCTGGTGGTAAACGTGCTGTTTTTGATCGCTTCGGCGGTGATGTTTATCGGCCTGACGTGGCTGAAAACCAAACGTCGGCTGGATTAGGGAGAAGAGCATGTTTCATCGCTTATGGACGTTAATCCGCAAAGAGTTGCAGTCGCTGCTGCGCGAACCGCAAACCCGCGCGATTCTGATTTTACCTGTGCTTATTCAGGTGATTCTGTTCCCGTTCGCCGCCACGCTGGAAGTGACTAACGCCACCATCGCCATCTACGATGAAGATAACGGCGAGCATTCGGTGGAGCTGACCCAACGTTTTGCCCGCGCCAGCGCCTTTACTCATGTGCTGCTGCTGAAAAGCCCACAGGAGATCCGCCCAACCATCGACACACAAAAGGCGTTACTACTGGTGCGTTTCCCGGCTGACTTCTCGCGCAAACTGGATACCTTCCAGACCGCGCCGTTGCAGTTGATCCTCGACGGGCGTAACTCCAACAGTGCGCAAATTGCCGCCAACTACCTGCAACAGATCGTCAAAAATTATCAGCAGGAGCTGCTGGAAGGAAAACCGAAACCTAACAACAGCGAGCTGGTGGTACGCAACTGGTATAACCCGAATCTTGACTACAAATGGTTTGTGGTGCCGTCGCTGATCGCCATGATCACCACTATCGGCGTAATGATCGTCACTTCACTTTCCGTCGCCCGCGAACGTGAACAAGGTACGCTCGATCAGCTACTGGTTTCGCCGCTCACCACCTGGCAGATCTTCATCGGCAAAGCCGTACCGGCGTTAATTGTCGCCACCTTCCAGGCCACCATTGTGCTGGCGATTGGTATCTGGGCGTATCAAATCCCCTTCGCCGGATCGCTGGCGCTGTTCTACTTTACGATGGTGATTTACGGTTTATCGCTGGTGGGATTCGGTCTGTTGATTTCATCACTCTGTTCAACACAACAGCAGGCGTTTATCGGCGTGTTTGTCTTTATGATGCCCGCCATTCTCCTTTCCGGTTACGTTTCTCCGGTGGAAAACATGCCAGTATGGCTGCAAAACCTGACGTGGATTAACCCTATTCGCCACTTTACGGACATTACCAAGCAGATTTATTTGAAGGATGCGAGTCTGGATATTGTGTGGAATAGTTTGTGGCCGCTACTGGTGATAACGGCCACGACAGGGTCAGCGGCGTACGCGATGTTTAGACGTAAGGTGATGTAACTTCTTATCTTTCGCCAGCAAAGACACTACCGCCGGGCCGGCAAGGATTGCCAGCCCTGCAATTGCCAGCAAAAAGTTGTTTTCCAGAACGCGGGACAACAGCCACAGCACAATCAGCGCTGCGCCAAAATACCAGGTCGTGGTCAGCTCTTCCAGCACGTCTGCCACCTCACGCCAGCGTTGCTCGGGGTGGCGCTGAAACACCAACATCATCACTACCGTGACACAATACAGTGCGCATAATCCCACGCCGACGTGAACCAGAGTCTTACTCATCCAGCCCACCACCAGCAGCGCCACTACCAGTAAATGCAACATAATCTGCCAGCAACTTAGACCCGTTGCGACACGAACACGTTGTTGCCACTTCATGGCTTCTCTCCTGAAGAATTTATCTCTACTTACTCAGAGTACCGAACTTTACGGAAAATTCCGTAAGACCGCACCTTTTTGTGACGCCGACTACACTATTTCAATGAGATAAGAGGCAAAGACAGGAAAATTATGCCCGATCAAACACAACAATTTTCGTTCAAGGTGCTCACCATCAACATTCACAAAGGTTTTACCGCGTTTAACCGACGCTTCATTTTGCCGGAACTTCGCGACGCGGTGCGTACCGTCAGCGCCGATATTGTTTGCCTGCAGGAAGTGATGGGCGCGCACGAAGTTCATCCGCTGCATGTGGAAAACTGGCCCGATACCTCGCACTACGAGTTTCTCGCCGACACGATGTGGAGCGATTTTGCCTACGGTCGCAATGCCGTATACCCGGAAGGGCATCACGGCAACGCCGTACTGTCGCGTTATCCCATTGAACATTATGAGAATCGCGATGTTTCGGTCGATGGTGCGGAAAAGCGCGGCGTGCTCTACTGCCGCATTGTGCCGCCGATGACCGGAAAAGCGATTCATGTGATGTGCGTACATCTGGGCCTGCGTGAGGCGCACCGTCAGGCGCAGCTTGCGATGCTCGCCGAATGGGTGAATGAGCTACCGGACGGCGAACCGGTATTGGTGGCGGGTGATTTCAATGACTGGCGGCAAAAAGCTAATCATCCGTTAAAAGTGCAGGCCGGACTGGATGAGATTTTTACCCGCGCCCACGGACGCCCGGCGCGCACGTTTCCGGTGCAATTTCCTCTACTACGACTGGACAGGATCTACGTCAAAAATGCCAGCGCCAGCGCGCCAACCGCGTTGCCGCTGCGGACATGGCGACACCTTTCTGATCATGCCCCTTTAAGTGCGGAGATTCATTTATGAAATGTAGCTGGCGCGAAGGCAATAAGATCCAGTTGCTGGAAAACGGCGAGCAATATTATCCCGCGGTGTTTAAGGCGATTGGCGAGGCACAAGAACGCATCATTCTTGAAACGTTTATCTGGTTTGAGGATGACGTCGGCAAACAGCTGCATGCGGCACTACTGGCAGCAGCGCAACGCGGGGTTAAAGCGGAAGTCTTGCTGGATGGCTACGGTTCGCCGGATCTCAGCGATGAGTTTGTCAATGAACTGACGGCAGCTGGCGTGGTATTTCGCTACTACGATCCCCGCCCTCGCCTTTTTGGTATGCGCACCAATGTGTTTCGCCGGATGCATCGCAAAATTGTGGTGATCGACGCGCGTATCGCCTTTATTGGCGGGCTGAATTACTCCGCCGAGCATATGTCCAGCTACGGTCCAGAGGCTAAACAGGATTACGCGGTACGCCTTGAAGGGCCGATTGTCGAAGATATTCTCCAGTTTGAGCTGGAAAACCTGCCTGGACAGAGCGCGGCACGACGCTGGTGGCGACGTCATCACAAAGCGGAAGAGAACCGCCAGCCGGGAGAAGCGCAGGTATTGCTGGTCTGGCGCGATAACGAAGAACATCGCGATGATATTGAACGTCACTATCTGAAAATGCTCACTCAGGCGCGGCGAGAAGTCATTATCGCCAACGCCTACTTCTTCCCCGGCTATCGATTTTTACACGCCTTGCGTAAAGCGGCACGGCGCGGGGTGCGGATCAAACTGATCATTCAGGGCGAACCGGATATGCCGATTGTCAGAGTCGGTGCGCGCTTGCTGTATAACTATCTGGTTAAAGGCGGCGTTCAGGTATTTGAGTACCGCCGCCGCCCGCTCCACGGCAAAGTGGCATTGATGGACGATCACTGGGCGACAGTAGGGTCCAGTAATCTCGATCCGCTCAGTTTGTCACTGAATCTCGAAGCAAATGTCATCATCCACGATCGTCATTTTAACCAGACGCTGCGCGATAATCTGAACGGCATTATTGCCGCAGATTGTCAGCAGGTCGATGAGACCATGCTGCCGAAACGCACCTGGTGGAACCTGACCAAAAGCGTGCTGGCGTTCCACTTTTTACGCCACTTCCCGGCGCTGGTTGGCTGGCTTCCGGCACACACACCACGTCTGGCGCAGGTTGATCCGCCCGCACAACCGACAATGGAAACGCAGGATCGGGTAGAAACTGAAAACACGGGGGTAAAACCCTGATGAGTAAATCACACCCGCGCTGGCGCTTAGCAAAGAAGATCCTCACCTGGCTGTTTTTTATCGCGGTGATTGTGTTGCTGGTGGTCTACGCCAAAAAAGTGGACTGGGAAGAGGTCTGGAAGGTCATCCGCGACTACAATCGCGTTGCGCTGCTTAGTGCGGTCGGGCTGGTGGTCGTCAGCTATCTGATTTACGGCTGCTATGACCTGCTCGCCCGCTTTTACTGCGGTCACAAACTGGCGAAGCGCCAGGTGATGCTGGTGTCGTTTATCTGCTACGCCTTCAACCTGACGCTCAGTACCTGGGTCGGCGGCATTGGTATGCGCTATCGTTTGTACTCCCGACTAGGGTTACCGGGCAGCACTATTACGCGGATTTTCTCGCTCAGTATTACCACCAACTGGCTGGGCTATATTTTACTGGCAGGGATTATCTTTACCGCAGGCGTGGTGGAGTTGCCGGATCACTGGTATGTCGATCAAACTACGCTGCGTATTCTCGGCATTGGCTTACTGATGATTATCGCGGTTTATTTGTGGTTTTGCGCTTTCGCGAAGCACCGCCATATGACCATCAAAGGGCAAAAGCTGGTGCTGCCTTCATGGAAATTCGCCCTCGCTCAGATGCTGATTTCCAGCGTTAACTGGATGGTAATGGGGGCGATTATCTGGCTGTTACTTGGTCAAAGCGTGAACTATTTCTTTGTACTGGGCGTGTTACTGGTTAGTAGTATTGCTGGCGTCATCGTGCATATTCCGGCGGGGATCGGTGTGCTGGAAGCGGTGTTTATCGCACTACTGGCTGGGGAGCATACCTCCAAAGGTACAATTATCGCCGCCCTACTCGCTTACCGTGTGCTGTATTACTTTATCCCACTGCTGCTGGCGCTGATCTGTTACCTGTTGCTGGAAAGCCAGGCGAAGAAGCTACGGGCGAAAAATGAAGCGGCGATGTGAAGTTTAGTTAAGTTCTTTAGTATGTGCATTTACGGCTAATGAAAAAAACGCGTATGCCTTTGCCAGACAAGCGTTATAGCTATCGCGGCAAGTATCCCAAAGAAGCCGATAAAATAGTAATAGAGTGTTAATGCACCTGTAAAAGCGCAACGAACCGGACTCCACAACTCTTCACTATGGCATTTTCCTGCCAGTTCAAGGAGCTTATTTCGTCCATGCGAGATAATGCCTGACCATAACACAATCATTAAGCAACTTATTACCCAAACGGGTCGTTCACTCATTAATGCGGCATTCATGATGATCACCAGGGCCAACCCTGTCAACGTCATCATAATGATAAAACGGTGAGAACCAGGATCAACATTAAATAATAAACCGGCCAGCATACTGATTAAAAACATCGCGCCCGCAGTGCTGAACACGACGATAATGGCAGGTACAGGAGCTAAACTTGCAACGACAATCGCCACCAAAGAGAGTAAAAACAGATATATTACGCCCGCGATGGCGGCATTTATCTTGTTGATATCCTTACTTAAGCCATACATACAAAGTAATAATAATCCTATGGCGACATACATTTGCGGTGAATCATATTTTGTTGCCGTAATTTCGAGATACTTCGCTACCCAGGCCAGTCCTGCGGTTGTCACCAAACCTAAAGCGGTAATGAGCCATATGCTGTTTAATATCCTGGCTTCGTGCTGAAAATCATTAGTTATGTTATTTGCTGAGCGCGAATTCATTATTTTTATATCCTTAAGTTAAATATCATTATCTATTCCAATTAACGCAATAAAACTCGTCAATTCGCACTACCACACTAAACCATTAATAAATTCAAGAACTGTTACAGTAATTCTAAAGAGGACGCTTAAAATACTAAAATAGAGTGTTATTGCCCCAGGAACGATACAGCGAAGAGAACCTGAAATTTCAGAGGTGTCGGCAACACGGATCAAATCTTCCAGTGTTGTTGCTTCACAGGCAGCCGTAATGCCCCAGATAAAGACAGTCAAAATACTCGCTAACCACACGGAAAAACTGCTGGTAAGGATCAGGTTAACAACAAAAGCAATACTCAAACCACAGAAAATATATGAATATAACTGTCTGACTGGTGGGATAACCCTATTACTACAAGAGCAAATCAGCGCCATTGCGGCAAACATCCCTCCCGTAATTCCCATTACCGTCGCTATGCTCGAAAAGGTATAAAGGCTGGCGAAGAGAAAGCCAACAAGAAGGATTATTAGCAGATAGACCAGACATGCGCCTGATACATTCAGTCTTTTCAGGGCGTTGTTTAACCAGAGACCACCTATTATCAGCGCAGCCAAAGCGAAGACAAAAGCACCTGGAGACTTTTGTGACGTAACCCAATGCAAATGCTGAAATATCCAGGCACAGCCTGCCGTAGCCCATACTCCAGCTGCTGTTAACCACCAAATGAGAAGCAGCATTTTGCTGAGCGAAGCACTTTTTTGCTGTAATTGAGTAGCAGTGGATTGTCTGTTCAAATGCGTTATCTGTCCCTGAAATTACGTAGTGGACATAGTCTGGCATTTGCCGCGATTCAGTTCTCATGTAAATGAGCGGAATAGTCTTTATAAAATCCGAAAAAAATCCCGGCTCCAGGCCGGGATCAGCAGGAAGAAGAGAATTTAACGGCGGTTGCCGAAGATCCGCAACAACATCAGGAACAGGTTGATGAAGTCC
>OERJ01000487.1_pt1 | contig 9329 bp, 9 predicted proteins | sample 1539991 | NCBI WGS metagenome assembly OERJ01 (sample SAMEA3891247, study PRJEB23780) | metagenome | biome: terrestrial biome; feature: animal house; material: water of meat washing | place: Italy | collected 2015-05-12
CAGAGACACCGTAACGACTTACAGCCTCTTGCATACCCCTACGACACGTCTTGTATATATAAGCCTTTGTAGCTAGTTCTACTAACTCGTAAAACTTATCGTACATCTTCGGTGGGATAACGGAGAAATGTTCATCGTAAGCTAAGATTACTTTAGCGATCATGTTAAACATTGCAGCGCCAGCATCACGTATGATGAAAGAGTTGTTACCTGTCATAGTGAAACTAGTAAAAGAGCGCTGAACATTGCTATCATCCAATCCAGCCATTAGACGATTTAACGCATTACCGACCTGACCACCTGTACCACATGCACCATTACCGGCGGTCATGTTATATCCAGATGCTATAGCGCGATTGAGATTACCCGGATAAACTTCAATAACTGAAATAATCTTTCTGCCACCAGTTAGGAAGTCAGGAACATTTACATGTATATGTCCACCCTGCATATTAGTTATTCTAGCTGAACTCAAATCAATGACTTCGGTCGAACCAGCTACCACGTTTAGCAAGGGAGCAACCATCTTGAGTATAACTTTCTCACGGATACCTTGTTCAATACTGTATTCAGTGTTAACAGGAGACCATACAGAACCATACGACTGGTTTGGGTTATCGAATGCTAGCTTTAACAAATACTCGGGTATGTCATTTACCCCAGAAATAAGATTTTGTATCGAAAAATCCACAGGTGACATGTTATCTTTCCTTCTAATTAGGTTACTTTAAGAAGTTACAAAAGATCAAAATCCAGTATAGGACAAACATAACCCTCTACCCTCCCAATTAAGGGAAGGTAGAGTAAACTTATCTGTAGTTAACATCAAAGTTAAATGTGCGAGAATACACATTCCATAAGGTTATCAATCTTCCATTTCGAAAATGGTAATCAAGATAACCCTACAGGTCGTGCATTTTACTACACCACTTCTACCCGACGAAAGGTAGCATACAGTTTGCTCTGTTAGCTCTAGTCGTCTAGTAAAAAGATCTAGTCTTTATACTCTAGGTCACTAACGTCTGCGCTGTTTAAAACACCGACCATACCCGCAGGTACAGAGTGCCGGAACTCACTGTTAGGGCGTTCCTAAATAGCGAACAAGTCAAATCTAAATTGATCTGAGTCGTTCTGGACATCTTTGTTTCATGTCGCGGTCTTACTTCGACTATAACTTTCAGACTTATTTGCTGCTTAAACAGCTTTACGTTTCGTCTGAAAGACAATACCTCTTTGTTTCACGTCCTGAGGTTTTCTATTTGGGACGATCCCGCCACGTAGGGATTTGGACGTCTCTTAACTGTTTGAATGCACCGTTAGGATAAAGGAGACATGCTGACCGAGCATTATAACAACGGGAAACAATTAAGAGACTACTAGGACGATCACTACTTTTGAATTAACAGACATTGGGTAAGTGAGGACTTTTGCAATTGGTTCTGCGAATTTCTAAGTAGTGATCGAATGGTTGAACTATCAGTCGCCCGCTTCACTTAACACAGATGGTTAATTAGAAACCTGATAGTTCGTAAAGTGGTTAGTTATCCATGAGAGTTTTAACGTTTCCGTTAAGCTTTGAGTTTCAACAATGTGTGATAGAGCATGAAGCAACGGGAGGTCTAAAATCAAACATAGATAACTAGAAGGTGGTCCGGCGACCGGAACTCGAATCCGGAAGACTTGCGTCGCCACATTTTAAGTATGGTCCCTTTACCGATTTGGGCACCGCCGGAATTAATAGGTTAGATCTTTCTCTTTGTCGTCATGAAAACCGATAGGTCTCATATTGTTTATTTACCTCGGCCACTTCAATTCGAGTCGAAGCGTAATTTGTCGGGCAAATGTTAGATGGACAAGTTTCTTGAGAAAGATCTAAAATGGCGAGCTCGGTGCGACTTGAACGCACGACAGGAAGCTTAGAAGGCTTCTATTCTATCCAGCTGAATTACGAGCTCTGAATAGGTGGGTAGGAACAAATCCTACCCGACATGTATTACTTCGTTCTATCCCCAAGTTGCGCAAATGTCCGACCCGGTTTAGGGTTGAAATTATCAAGTGGTAGATTCGGAAGTAATAATGTTCTTTGAAATAGGGGCGAGATGCTAGACCGGACTTTATACCGGTATCTCCTGGTGGTAAGTTCACCAAGCGACTTATTTTCAGTCTACTAACATCTCTAAGTCGAGTAACTAGATTAACTATTTACGTCTACTATACTTCAACATAATATAACATTATGTTTATTGAATAAAAATTCTCCTAGCTAGTTGGAGTAACTAGGAGTAAAACAAAAACGCATGGAAGCATTTTTGAACGGCTCATTACTTTTTAATTAACTCTTTGTAAAAACTAATTAAAAAGTAGGTATTAAGTTAATACCTACAAAATCGAGCATCTAGGAAATAGAACAAAACAATGAAAACGCAAACCAACGTACGAAGAACCCCGAGTTCTTCCTTAAGAATACTAACTAATAATACTCTTAAGGAAGAGAAGGTGGGATAAAACCTTCTCTGGGTAACAAGCACCTAAACGTACATGAAAGTAAGGGAGCACTTTCTTAATGACAACTCACTTAGAATAATCATTAAGAAAGCCACAGACGCCTAGGAGGAGAACGTACCTGTGACCTTTATCGTTAAGGAGGATTTTCAAATGCAAGAAGTTAACTGTTAGCGGCAGCCTGACTTCTTTAAGTTCACTTAATAGAAATAAACTTAAAGAAATAAGGTAACAAATAATAATAGATGTCACCTTAAACCAAAACGGCATAAACCTACATAAAGAGGATCCGATCATGAAAAACATCACTGACAACTACTCAACGTTTTTCTTTCACATATAATAAATAACCTGTTGTAAATAAAAAATATTTAAGTCCCATAATTTTTGAGATAGATATTATTTAATTGTACATAGGTAAGGTTTAATTTAACCTTAAGTGTAAAGAGGTGAAAAGTGCGACTATTCGGTTGTGAAGAAAGAGTAGAGGGGAGGGATCGCCAAGTTTTTGTATTTAGTGATTTTGTTATCAAGGTTCCTAGAACTGAAAGTTGGTTAACGTTTATAAGAGGACTATGTTCCAATTTAAAAGAAATTGAAACTGTTAAAGGGTACAAGGGTAAATATCCTGAACACGTCATGAAGATAAAGTGGAACGGTTTCTTTGGATTGGTTTTGGTGGTGAAACGCTACCAAGAAGTTAAGGACGAGGTGAAACATAGAAGACGTTTCTTTGGTCATCTTGAACGAATTCATGGTAAAGATATCCCTTGTTGGAATTTTATTTGGGATGAAGACAACAAGGTGTTTAATTACGGCTGGGATAAATACGGTAGATTAGTAAAAATAGATTTAGGGATTTTTCATTAACTATTAAATAATTTAGGAGTAGTATATGAACTTTGATCAAATTAAGAAACGTGTTCAACTGAATCTGCGTAATGCGTTTTCTGTAACTCACGTTAAGCAAGAACTTGTAGATGTAAAACACATCAAGGATCCTCGCATTGTTGACGAGTTGAAAGTAGAGTGTGTTAGCTTTGTTCTAAACAACGAAGAGAAACACTTCTTGTTTTATGTTCGTAAAGTTGATGGACTTTTCTTTACTCGTAGTAAAGAAGGAATCAAAGAAGAACTTTTGGGTCGACTTCGTTACTATGATTTCACCTTTGAACTAACTGACGATCCGGAATACCGAAACGACGTAAGCGGGAAACTACTAGAAAGTATCATTGGTCGTGAAGCTCGGCAGCAAATGCATAACACCTTTAACTTCTGGAAGGAGGAAGCTGAGTCTCGTGGAAACACTTTCTACTACACTCTGGGGTATAAGGTCACTGGGTACAATAAACGCACAATGTCGTTTACAGCTGACTTTGAACTTAACGTTCGCAAAGATACCGAAGATGAGTTTACCACCTACTATGGTCAGTTTGTAGATGGTTCAGCAGTCAACATTAAAACTGACTGGAATGGTGCTTACGTAACGCTGTCTGACATCTTCTACTAATTCTGTGGTATTCATCCTGGGACTTCGGTCCCAGTTTATTTAACACGTTAGGAGTAGGGGATAAGCTAATGGGAACGTTTGGTTTGAAAATTAAAATGATGTTTGTGTTCGTTATTTTGAAAATTATGTCTAAGAACGTTGAAGATATTAACAGCAAGATTAAAGAACTTGTAACTTGGGCTAATGGTAAAAATAGCGACAATGTTCTTTTGGGCGGAATCGGTAGTGTAGAAGTTCGTCTGGTCAAAGAAGGGAAAGCTTGGCATATTCAAATTGAAGGTCTAGGGACCCCGATTATCAAAGATCGACTTACTAATGGCTTTTATGCTTTCAACAAGAAAACTATAGGTCGTTTGGAATGTCACTTTGTAGAGTGGGCTGGAAAAGATTTCAAACATGACATTGATCATCTTTGTGAATATATCAAGGGTTTTGATTATCTTTGCCAAGTTCCTGACTTTGGTCTTTTTGATCGTATTCGTGAAGTTAAGAAAGATGTAACTTTTATGCCGCATGAAGACTTTGGAAACTATATCGATATCAAAGGCGGAGTTTCTCGTAAAGTCTATGGACAATATAGTCTCGATCTTATTTTTAAGATCAATCCAAAACTGTGTCGTGGGTTTGTTGGTGAACTTACTTATGGTAAATTTGGACCTGTCACCATGACTTCTGTAATCACCAAGGACGAATTTAATAAGGCTCTTGGTGGGTTGGTATCAGATTACGTCAAGAACGTTGTAGAGTGTTAATTAAACATGCTGAGAAGGAGAGATCCTTCTCAGTGTTATTATTTTGTTGTCCAATGGAGTATAGGAAATGAAAACTGTATTTAATCATGTTGATAAAGCTGTTCTGGATATGGCTCGTGTTATCAATCTCTTTGCCGCTGATAAAGAGATTCTTGAAGCTATGGAAACTGAACTGATCGGTTCTCGTGGTAAGAAGATTAACATTCTTACTTGTGGTCATGTTAAGCTTCAAGCCGTTATTGAAGACATGGATGTTTATCTTGGCTTTGCTGATGTTACGTTCGAGAAAGAACGTCTTCCTACTATCTCTGGTTGTTCTGTCAAAGTTAACTTGTTGACTAAGGATCATGTTGAGATTACTAATGATCTTCGTAAACGGTTTATCATTACTTATGAAAGTCGTTACAGAACAGCCCTACAACGCTTTATGAACAATTTGAAAGCAGGATCTATGCAAAGACCTGGATTCTGGGCAAAGTTGTTTAAACGTGGTTCTGTTAGCTTTAAATCAGTCAATCCGATTATTGCTGAAATGATTACTTTGAAGGAAGTAGCTTGTTTTAACGGTTACGATTCAACTTTGAAGTTTGACATTCTTGGTGAGATCAAAGGCATTGGGACTTATTACACCCACAAACCTGATATGTATATGTCTGTTTCTGAACCGACACCTGATAAGTTAACCGATGGTCTTATCGGCAATATCATGTTTCACTATGTCCTGTAATCTAGAATGGAGAAATAAAATATGAAAACTTTTAATCCGTGTGAGAGAATGTCTGTACTTCATTCAGCTATGGATGTTAACTATACACTTATTCAAGATTTCCGTGAACTAGGGTATAGTCAATTCTTTCTCCCACTGCTGAAGTATAACAACTACATTCGTAAACATCTGAAAGAAACTATCGCTAGTTTGAATATCCGTGGGGAATTTGAACTGAAGATTGGAGCGGTGTGTAAGAATCAGATTAGTTTGGTTCGTAACAAACAACACAAGTACTCTTTGCATATATCTGATGCTTACACCCAAGATAAAGAGATCATTTCTTTGTCGGGTATTCGTGATCTGTTTAACGAAGCTCAAATTAGTATGATAATGACTAGACTGAATGCTTGTAAGTATCCGGAAGATCTTTATTACAAACATTTTGAGATTATCAGGTCTAGTATCTCCAGATCTTTGACAGTGGAAAAGGTTAGCTTTGTTGATAAGCTCCTCAAACGTCCTAAGAACGTTTCTTTTAACACAGGCGGGTACTTAGAAGGAAAATGGGTAGAAGTTTCTTATACAGCTTCCTATGGACTTTGGGGAGGTGTTGAAGTAGAAGGGCAATGTAACTATTACATCGGTATGATTAATCTTAGTATGTTCCCTGAGATCCATACTCCAGTTCATATCAGACGTTTTAAAGTTACATTCAATAAAGACCTTAAAAGTCTGGCCACATACCTGGCTAAAGATATCGCCAGACAAGTATGTCAAGAACTTGGTCCTAAATTCTAGATAGGGGTTTATATGCAAATCGATCGCACTGTCAATTTAACTTGTTATCCTGACCACGTGGATTTTGATGTTGATTACAATAAGACTACCTTTGATCTTTTTAAACTAGGTCTTAGGGATTACTTTGTTAAACTTTATAAAGACATTGGACATGTTAATAGAGTAATTGACGAAGCTTTCAAGACTGCTCCTAAATCAATCACATTTGTTACCATTCGTATTGGCGTGGTGTGTGGTAAGGACATCAAGATTAGTCGAGATAGTAAACATCGATTTTGGCTCCTTGTTGATGATAAGAGTTTCAGGGTTGGTGCTGTCGGTAATTATTTTAATCGAGTTTGTTTAGATAAAATTAGAGGTGATTTAGGAATAAATAATCCAGATGGTAAACAGTTCTTTACACTCGAGATTTCTCATAACGTTTTAAAGTCTATTGAAATACCTAAACCTACCTTTCTTGATAAATACGTTAGACGTCGTAAAGAGTTCACTTTTGAAACAGGAGGATTCAAGGAAGGTAACTGGATAGTGGTAAAGGGTTTTATCAAATACAATCTGTTTGGTAAAGATCAGATCACTGTGGGTGTCTCATTCACTACTGGTTTGATTAATCGTAGTTTGTTTCCTTGGCTACATAACACCCGATCCATAGATATTCTTAATGAGGAATATAACTGGCATGAAAAATCCAATATCAGTTACCTTGTTGCTGAGAGTGTAGCTGAATTGATTTTTAATTAAAATGTAAACTTCCACTCTCTAGCTTAATTGCTAGAGAGTGGTTTATTTCGCTAATGGAAATCTAGTTTAAATTATTTTATTAATATACTTTACTATACTATGTTCTAAAATAATTCTTACCCAGTGACTTAAACCAGTTGACTAGGAAACCCCCACACCCCCCTCCGGTCTGTTTGCCTATAAGAGCAGAAGTATATACTTCTTCATTATTATGAGTTTAAATCAGTAATAAGTATTATTAAATAGATTAATAGATAAATTAGATTAGAATTAACATTAAACATTCATCTGGAGAGAGATCTCTGGGTGATAAACTATATGTTTGTTCTATGATTGATTTAGAGTAGATTAGAGAGATTATAAATTGAATATTGATAAGTTTATAAAGTTAGATTTATAATTGATTATAAATTGATATAGGAGTTATAGAGCTAACATTATTTTATTAAGTGAAATACCTATTGTATGTTAACGAGGAAACCCCTGGTTGGATTGGGTAGAGGTTTATGTCTTTTATTATTTAATATATAAGAGATTACGAAGTAATCATCCTTTAATCTTTAATGTGTAGATCTTTAGTTAGTTTTAATTAGATTAGTTAATTGAGAATTGAATTGATTATTCTAATTGTAATTAAGTTATAGTGATAGTAGAGGTAGCTTAGGTATAGTTAAGGGATAAAGTTAAAGTGAATAGTAATTGATTAGAGCTAGATAGAAAATGGAAACAAGACGATAAATTAAACATACAACTTACTCTGGGTGAATAACCTGGGGTAAGGGAATATGTTTGTTTATTGATGTAAGTTAACTTAGAGAACAGTTTATGTTAAGTTCTTCAGGATTGATAATACTTACTAGTTCATTGATAAAAGCTGTAACTAGTAATATACTATTTCAGAATAAAGAAACTCACGAGACTATTAAACTAGATCAAAGAGTACCAGTTTCAATATACGGTAAATATTATTACGGAATTGTGAAACGTGATCTAATTATGGAGAATCATTTTAAACATGTAATTAAAGAGCCGATCGACTATTATCTTTATTTTGGGTTTGATAGTGGTAAGGGTAGCGATATAGTTGATTTGTTTACAGCTGAAATAACAGTTGGGGTTGTTACTAAATTAAAATCAGGATCTAGGGAGTTGACATTTACACCTGGAACACTTCAAGATTCAGATTTTTATGGTTTTGTTAAATCAATTGGTGAAAATCTAATTTATTAAACTCACATATTAAGTTTAGGAGAGAATAGATATGGATCGTACTGATATCGCTGTCAACAAGTTTAATGATCACATGGCTGTGAAGGTTAATGAACTTCCACCTACTTTACCTAAATCGTTCTTTAAAGAACACAAGTTTAGTTTTACAGATAGTTACGATGTTCGTTGCAGATACACTAGTCGTATTGGTTGGTTTATTCTCACAACTGAAGTTAAAGAAGTGTTAGTTAACTTCCTTAAGGGTAAAAGTGTACTAGAAGTAGGTTCTGGTACAGGTTACTTTGCTGCACACATGAAACATGGTGGAGTGGAAGACTACAATGCGGTAGATATCTGGGATCCTCATTACTGGGACGAAAGAACAACACGTTACTTCGGCATAGATGGAGATAGTTTAGATTACATCGATAATAGTTATGATGTAATTGTAATGAATTGGCCACCTTATGCTGATACTTTTGCACATCAAGTTGTTAAGAAGATGACTAAAGGTCAAATGTTGATATTCGAAGGTGAAGGATATGGTGGTTGTACAGGTGATGATGATTTCTTTAATTACTTGGCTAAACATTTTACACCAATGAAAGAACTTGATGATGAACTTAATGAACATCATGTTTCTTTTCCTTGTACCAAAGACCATTGGTGGGTTTACGTTAAAACTAGTTAAGGAGAGTTACTAGATGTTAAACGAAATCGGACACGGTAAGTTTCAGGAAGAACTTACCAAAGCTATTGTTGAAATCAAACAGAAAGCTGAAGAATCAAAACCTATGTACGGCCAGTATGTATATCGTTTTCTCGATACAGTTTACCCGTATCGTTTTAAAATGTGCGTAGAATACGATGTGTGGGATCAAGACGGTAGCGTAGCTATTAGTTGCTCTTTGCACACAAACGTTGTTACAGACGCTTTGGTGAAGGTTCCTGAAGACAAACTCAAAGATACTGACTGTGTTTCAGAGATCGTATCTAGTTTGACCACTAAGTTGTTCCATTAATAAACTAATGCTAAGTTAACTCCTACCTAGGTAGGAGTTAACTTTAGGAGAGAATTAGATTATGAAAACTTACAAAGTTGAAGAAC
>OERJ01000490.1_pt1 | contig 9255 bp, 6 predicted proteins | sample 1539991 | NCBI WGS metagenome assembly OERJ01 (sample SAMEA3891247, study PRJEB23780) | metagenome | biome: terrestrial biome; feature: animal house; material: water of meat washing | place: Italy | collected 2015-05-12
ATGTAGAGGTTATTTTTACAGTCAAGCATAAGAAAACATCTGAGCTTCAGGAATTGCTCAGCAAGGAAGATTTGAGCACCAAAGAACTTATCATGGCAATTGCCTCTGATTGGGATTTGGAGGAGGAATACAACGAAGATAACGTTAATGAGTTCTCCGACCTGTTCCCAGCCTCAACCGTTGCACTTACTACCGCTTATATGCAGGCACTGGCAGGCCAGCGGGTAAAAAACTAAAGAGAGCGGTGTATCTACAGTACCAGTCAGAGCCAACTGATGCCGAGCTGGAAGCTATTGGGATGCGCCGCTCTGATTACGAAGACGAAGAGCCTGAAGTTTTACACTTCGACGACAACATGATGAAGGCTTGGGACATTTATTGTTCAATGGCCACGCAATGGAGGGTTGGAGCTAACGGAGCTACAGGGTTAGATTACAACGTGCTAAATTTCCTCTTTAGAGTGTATAATGTCTCAGAAGAAGAATTGGTGCTCAGTGATTTACGCATCCTTGAAGCTAAGGCTCTCGAGATGATGGATAATCTGAGAAAAAAATAACCCGCTTCGGCGGGTTTTCTATTATGGAGGCTTAGATGGCAACAAATGAATTAGCCGGAATCACACTAGCCGTAGACGTCTCGCAGGTAGACAGAGGTACACAGTCCCTGCAGAAGTTCAGGCAGGCAAACCAGCAGGCCGCTTCCGGCATTAGTGAGTTCGTCAACGCCGAGCAGGTTGCAAAGAATCAAGCCAGAGACACAGCTCGCGCACTGGCTGAACAGCAATCATCTTTGGCTAAATTGCAAACGGCTATTGACCCAACTGCGGCAAAGTTCCGTAAGCTCCAGGAGGCTGCTGTAGGTCTTGATAAGGCTTTCGCGGCTGGAGTAGTTCCTGATGAGGAGTTTTTCCGCTTAGGTGAAGCCCTTGAAACGCAGAACGCAAAACTTGCTCGTTCACGCGCGGCACTAACTGAAGAGGGAAGGGCGGCAGCACAGGCTGCAAAGGATAAGGCAAAAGCAAAGGCTGAGGCGGATAGATTCATTGCATCACTTGAGCGTCAGGCTCAGGCGGCGACATTGACGAGAGAGGAGTACCTAAAGTTACAAGCGGCCCAGCTTGGAGTTAGTTCCCGGGCTGCACCCATCATTGACAGAATCGCCGATGCATCACGGAAGGCAAACACCCAGCTAATTGCTCAGAGTAAGGCTTTTCAGAAATCAGGATTAAGCGCAGGTCAATACAAGGCTGCAATCTCTCAATTACCAGCGCAGATTACAGATATTGGCACGTCGCTTGCTGGCGGCATTCCGATTTGGCTTATTGCAATTCAGCAAGGCGGACAAATTAAGGATGCATTTGGAGGTATTGGTAACACATTTAGGTTTGCGCTTGCTGCTTTAAACCCGTTCAACGTAGCAGTTGGGGTTCTCGGTGGCGCTCTTGTTGCTTTAGGCGTCGGTGCTGCGCAGGCTGAAAGTGAATTCAGGGCGTTAAACTCTGCCATTGCGTTCTCAAACAACTCCACAATCGCATCAATCTCGCAGGTTAGAGAGTTGGTTAGCTCTGTTTCTGATGCTACTGGTGCAACCAGAGGACTTGTGACTAGCATCGCAACAAGCCTTATTGAGCAAGGGAACCTTACGCTGACGCAGATTGACAAGATTACCAAATCAACCGCCAGATGGGCGCAGTTGACAGGTAAGGATGCGAAGGAGATTACTGGTTACTATAACCAGATTGCGAGCGACCCAATTCAAGGACTTGCTGATTTAGACAAGAGGTTTAACTTCCTTACGCAGGGGCAGTTAACAACAATCGAAAGACTTAGAGAGACAAAGGGAGAAGTTGAGGCTGTTACCGCCGCGATTGATATTTTCAGCAAGTCACAGGAAGCAAACCTTAATGACATAGCAGCGCAGTTAACTCCACTTGAGTTAGCCTGGAATGATTTCAGAAAGTACATCTCTGATATATGGGATTCAATTAGCCGTAGAACGGTTGGGGCGCTGAACCTGTTTGTTGACGTAATTGCCGGAACAATTGAGCAAATCAGGGTCTTCATTAACCAGGGCGATGCTCTGATTGGTGAATTCGTAATTAGCGCAACTCAGGCATTGCAGAATATCCCAGGCCTTGATGGTGTCGGTGATGATGTAATCAAGAGTCAGCAGAAGATTATCGATGCCGCCAAGAAGCAAAACCTTGAGCTAGAGAAGTCTATCAGGGAGAGAGATGCCAGAATCAGGGAGGGAGAACTTGGTTACGTTACACGCAGGGAAAATCAGAATTCCAATGAGCAATCAGGTACTGATGATGAGTTTGCAAAAAGGAAGAAGGCGCTTCAGGATGAACTTGATGCGATCAAGAAGAACAGGAAAGAAGAAAATGGTAGGGTTAAAGAGCAAAGAGACCTTACAATTGGTTACGAATCTGGCGTGCTGGCACTTCAGGCTCAACTAAAGGTACTTCAGGAAAATAGGGATATTGGCGCAGTAATAAGCAATGAGCGCAAGCAGTACCTTCAGGAGGAGGCTAAATTCAGTATTCTTGAGCAGAGGCAACTTGATGGCTCAATCACCAAAGAGCAAGCAAGGCTTCTCATTGAAAAGGATAAAGTTCTTGAGTTGGCAAAGCAGAAGGCTGAACTAGGTGATCAGATTGTTTTGCAAGAGCGGGCCAATAAGTTGGCTGAAGATAACCGCAAGAAGATTCTTCAGATTAACAATGAGGCAAGCAATATTAATTTGGGGTCTGGATTATCATCTCGGGAACAGCAGAGAGCCAAAGAGATTCAGGCTCTTCAGTCCAATCAGGTCAATGCTGGTGGCTCTCTTGATGATGTTGATTTTCAGCAGTTGCTGGAGGCAAGGAAGGAGTACTACAAGCAGGAGGATAATCTTAGGTCTGATTGGCAAGCTGGCGTAACATCAACGCTTGCAGACTTGACTGAGAAATATACAGACTACAATCAGATAGCTAAGGATTTAACCGTTGCGGCATTTGACGGGATAACAGAGCAAATTACAAACCTTGTAACCACTGGTGAGACCAATTTTAGGGAGTTCACAGCAAGCATCCTCAAAATGATTGCGAAGATTGCAACTCAGTTGCTTTTAGTTAAGGCTATCGAATCAACATTGACTAGCTTTGGTGGAGGAGGTAACTCGTTTGGCTCAATTGCTTCTGGGTTAGGGTTCGCTGGTGGCGGCTACACTGGTGACGGAGGTAAGTACCAGCCAGCAGGAACTGTGCACCGAGGTGAGTTTGTATTCACAAAAGAAGCGACAAGCCGAATCGGTGTGAAAAACCTTTACGCACTAATGAAGGGTTACGCAAACGGCGGCGCGGTTGGTGGTCCATCTGGTTATGCAAATGGCGGTTTGGTTTCTGGTGGCGCGGATATTAATGTTAGCGGCATCACTGTTAATGTAAACTCCGTGGTGGGTAGCGACCCAGAGCAAGCTAAAGCACTGCAAAATGGCGTTAAGGCTATCGTAGCGGAAGAGATTTCTCAATCATTCCAGCAGGGTGGCAGAGCTTATCAGTACCTGCGCGGATTTAACTAATTAGTGGGGCTTCGGCCCCTAAGGATTTTTATGGCTATTGATAAATTTACCTGGTGCACGCAAATCCAGGGTGGATCATCATCTTTCAGTAACACCAACAACGTGCGAATTGTTAGCTTTGGCAATGGTTTTGAGCAAAGAGGCACTGGCGGTTATCGCAGCAATAAGCGCAGCTACCAGATGACCTACACCAACAAGGACTGGCGAGATGTTATGGATTTTTGCTTCAATCACATTATTACTCCATTCTTCTGGACCACACCGCAGGGTGACACATCAATGTTTGTGATTCAGCAGGATAGCATTAGTGTTACACCGCTCAGTAAGGAAGTTCAGACTGTAAGCATGCAATTCGTAGAAGTATTTAGTTCAATGCGTTAAACTAAGCCCCTATGCGGGGCTTTTTTATTGGAGAAATATATGCTAAGTCCAAAGTTTGAAAATCAGTTGCAAAGCCTTTTCCCTGGCGAGATTGTGACACTGATCCAGGTTGACGGAACCTCCTTCGGAGGTCTCGTTTACAACTTCCACAATGAGAACATTTCATACACGCCAGAAGAGATTATGATGGCTCAAATGAATGGGGAGCCACTACCAGAGAAGACTATTACATTTCGCGGTGAAGAGTATGGTCCTAGACCTTTCGGTATCTCTGGCATCAATATGACTTCTGACGGCAAAGCCAACAAAGTAACACTAACAGTATCAAACGTAGACCAGCGCATTAGCGCACTTATCCGTACTTACAATGGATTGGTTAAGGCTAAGGTTACAATCTGGATTACTACGCGCGATAATATTAATGAAGACGGAAGTATTGCTGATGGGGACTATCGCCGATTTGTTTACTTCATTGAGCGACCTAAGCAGGTTGATTACAAGACGGCATCATTTGAGCTAAGTAGCCCGATGGATATGGATGGTATTTATATCCCAGCAAGACTTGTTCAGTCTGTTTGCTATTGGGCTTCTAGGGGTTGGTATCGTAGCGGTAATGGTTGTGCTTATGCTGGTAATAGATACTTCGATAAAGATGATAAACCAGTTGATGACCCGTCTTTAGACTTCTGCGCTGGAACAGTTAACAGTTGCAAGCTTAGATTTGGTGAGAATAATCAGTTGGACTTCGGCGGTTGTGCTGCAGCAAGCCTTCAAGCTAAAGCGAACCAGAGTTAAGGAGAGATAAATGTTAACACCAAAAGTTAAGGTAGAAATCTTCCAGCACGCAAAAGAAGTTTACCCTCATGAGTGCTGTGGAGTTGTCACGCAGAAGGGTAGGGCGCAGAAGTATCACAGAATCACCAATGCCAGCAAGGACCCGGAGAATGAATTCATCCTTGATTCAAATGAGTATGCAGATGTTCTCTTTGAGTTGGCTCACAATGAATCTATTGTTTACGTAGTTCACTCTCACACAGGTGACGGAGCAACAACAAGACCTAGCCCAGCGGATATTTGCAGCTGCAACGAGTGCGAGATTCCTTATGTTATCGTCAGCATTCCGGAGGGAGATATGCGCATCCTTGAGCCATCATCTATGCCACTGATTGGTCGCCCGTGGGGGCTTGGTAGCTTTGACTGCTGGGGCTTAGTCATGGAATTTCACAAGAAATACGGCGTCAAACTGAATGACTACCGAGTTAATTACCCGTGGTGGGAGAAACGGTACAATGAAAATATCTATGACGACAACTGGATTAATGAAGGATTTGAGCTGGTAAAAACTTCGGATATTCCCATTGGCTCAATGATTATGATGCAGGTGCAAAGTGAGGTGACGAACCACGCTGGAATCTACATTGGCAATAACAGATTCATTCATCACCTTTATGGTAAAATGAGTTCTGTTGATATCTACTCCGATTACTGGCGCGAGCGCACGGTGCGAATCGTTCGCCATAAGGATTTACCAGAGGATGTAATTTATGACCCAGAAACTGATTGATATTAAGTTAGGCTTGTCTCTAGGCCGCAAGTTTGGAAAGATTCACCAGATGGCTGTTAGTAGTGTGCCAGAGGCCATGAGAGCGCTCTGCTCACAGATTCCTGCATTCAAGGAGTTCATGAGCAGCCACGTTGGGCAGAACACAAGATACGCAGTCTTTGTAGATGGTAAAAATGTGAATGAGCATCGAATCTCTGATTTTAGTGCCGTTCAGGAGATACGCATCTTGCCAATCCCGCAAGGCCGAAAGTCCGGCGGTTTGTTTCAGACAATTTTGGGAGCCGCGCTTATCACGGTTGGTATCATTTCTGGGCAGGTTTATCTTGTTGGTGCTGGTGTTTCCCTAGCTGCGGGTGGTATTGCTCAGCTGCTATCACCGCAAGCAACTGTATTGAAGACTCAGAACAACCAAACAAGTAACAGGGCCTCTTACGCATTTGGATCTGCTGTAAATACGGTTGCCGCTGGATATCCAGTTTGCCTACCTTATGGTTATCGAACGATTGGGGGATCTGTGTTTAGTGCTGGCAGTTATTCCGAGGATATCGCTTAAACATCATACCCGCCTAGTGCGGGTTTTTTATTTAGTGTAGAATGGCACAAATGATCAAAACAAACATGAGGCTTTGTGATATGGCTGAAGATATTAAGATTTATGGTGCTAAAGGCGGTAGCCAGAAGCAGCACCAACCAGTGGAACAAGAAGACAACCTGATTTCATTAAACAAGGTCAAGGTATTACTTGCGGTTGCTGACGGCGAGGTGGATTCAAACTTCTCAATGAAGGATTTATACCTTGCTGACGTTCCGGTACAAAATCAGGATGGTAGCTACAACTATGAAGGTGTTCGCGCTGAGTTCCGTGCTGGTACGCAGTATCAGGACTATATCGCCGGGCTTGATGGTGCTAACTCAGAGATTCAGGCCTCCAGAGAAATCAAAAACGATACCCCGTACATCATTGCAGTTAACAATACTCAGCTATCAGCGATTCGTGTAAAGCTATATTGGCCAAGACTGGTTAAGCAAGAAAGTAATGGCGACCTAAACGGGACCACTTGCGAGTACGCAATTGACCTGTCTGTTAATGGTGGCGCTTATCAGGAATACACTCGAGGAGTTGCTAACGGGAAGACAACAACTGGTTACGACCGCAACATTCGTGTAAACCTTCCTGCTGAATTTGATAGCGCATTGGTTCGCATCCGTAAGATCACACCAGACTCAACAAGTAGCACCCTGGTTAACGGAATGCAGATCACAACCTATCAGGAGGTAATAGACGCTAAATTCCGCTATCCGCTTACAGCTCTTGTTTACGTTGAGTTTGGCTCTGACCTTTTTCCTAACGGTATCCCGACAATCTCTATCAAGAAGAGATGGAAGCTGATTCAGGTCCCAACTAACTACGACCCTGAAACCAGAACTTACAGCGGGACATGGAATGGCCTATTCAAAATGGCATGGTCAAACAACCCGGCATGGGTTCTTTATGACTTAGTGACAAACCGCCGCTACGGTCTTGATCAGAGAGAGCTGGGTGTAGAGATTGATAAGTGGGGTCTGTACGAAGCTGCGCAATTCTGTGACCAGATGGTTCCAGATGGTAAGGGTGGTATGGAGCCGCGATATCTATGCGACATGGTTGTCCAGAATAAAGTTGAGGCCTACACACTAATTCGTGATATCTGCTCAATCTTCCGTGGCTTAACTTTCTACGATGGAGAAAAGATTGGTATCGTTGTTGATAAGCCTCGCAACCCATCTTACATCTTCACCAATGATAACGTTGTAAACGGATTGTTCAGCCGCACCTTTGCCAGTGATAAAAGCCTTTACACCACGGCAAACGTCCAGTTTGATGATGTAGAGAACAACTATCAACAAGATGTAGAGCCGGTATTTGAATTAGAGGCAACTCGTCGTTTTGGATTTAACCCTGTAGATTTAACTGCGATTGGTTGTACTCGCAGAAGTGAAGCAAACAGACGTGGTAGGTGGCTCCTTAAAACCAATCTGAGAAGTGAAACTATTAGCTTCACTACCGGGTTGGAAGGCATGATTCCGATGATTGGAGAGGTCATTGCGGTTAATGACGCGGCATGGTCTAGTAACTATCAGTTAAACCTTTCCGGTCGTATTGAATCAGTTCAGGGATTGCAGGTTTTTACCCCGTTTAAAGTTGACGCAGCGCCAGGTGACAGAATTCTTCTGAACAAACCCGACGGAAGCCCTGAGGCGAGAACTATTGCCAGCATTTCGGAAGACGGTAGAACCATCAACCTGAATACTGCTTTTAGCTTTGTAGCTCAACCTGATACTGTGTTCGCAATTGATAAGGACAATCTTGCTCTTCAGCAATATGTTGTAACCGGGATTCAAAAAGCAGATTCTGATGGATCGGATTCATTCCAGTATACGATTACAGCAGTGGAGTACGACCCTAACAAGTATGATGAGATTGATTACGGCGTTAACATTGTTGACCGCCCAACTTCAATCGTAGAGCCTGACAGATTATCGCCACCAGAAAACCTGACGGTATCAAGCTACAGTAAGGTTGTTCAGGGTTTATCAGTTGAGACGATGGTTATCGGATGGGATAAGGCTCCATACGCAAAAACCTACAATGTTCAGTGGAGGAAAGAGAATGGTAACTGGATCAACGTACCCAGAACAGCTAGCACAGAGGTTGATATCGAAGGTATTTACGCAGGAATCTATGACGTTAGGGTTCGCAGCGTATCAGATACTGAAAACGTGTCTGCCTGGTCTGACATTGTAACGGTATCGCTAACTGGCAAGATTGGCCGCCCATCTGCGCCTACTGTTATCACGGCATCAACAGATGAGGTATTCGGCATCCGTGTTAAGTGGGGTTTCCCTGATGGCTCTGGTGATACTGCTTACACTGAGCTTCAGCAGGTTCCTGATAATGGCGATGGTACTTACAATCCTGATAACGCGAGCTTGCTTACGCTGCTTCCGTATCCGGCCTATGAATACTGGCATACGCCAATTCAGCCAGGAAAGGTTATCTGGTATCGCGCAAGATTGATTGACAGAATCGGCAATACGTCTGATTGGTCTGATTTCGCTAGGGGCATGAGTACTGACGACGCCAACATCATCAATGATTACATCAAGGTTGATATTGAAGGCTCAGAAGGATTCAAATACCTCGAGCAGAATGCGATTCAAAAGAATCAGGACATTCAGAACCAGGCAGAATCAATTCTTGAGAACGCATTAGCTAATGACACTGATGTTCGTCGCATGACTAAGGAGAACGGCAAACGTAAGGCTGAATATGTTCAGGCGGTGAATCTCATAGCCGATGAAACTCAGGCACGCGTAGAGGCTCTAACGGCCCTTAAAGCGCAGATAGATGATGAAGTTGTAGCATCGATTACTGAAGTTCAGACTGCATTAGCCACAGAGACAGAAGCAAGGACTACTGCAGACACGGCTCTATCAGCAAGACTTGGCGAAAACGAGGCGGCTCTAAATCAGAAGTTAGACGCATTCTCTAATGCCACATCAACTGGCGTGCAGTACGGAATTAGTCTTGGCCTGAAATACAATGGTCAGACTTATTCATCCGGCATGAGCATGGAGCTAGTTGGCACTGGTGACAATGTTCGCAGTCAATTCATTTTTGACGCAAACAGATTCGCTATCAGTAACGGTATTGCCTCTGGTTCCGGTCAGTGGCAATTGCCATTCGTTGTCGAGAACGGAAA
>OERJ01000496.1_pt1 | contig 9144 bp, 8 predicted proteins | sample 1539991 | NCBI WGS metagenome assembly OERJ01 (sample SAMEA3891247, study PRJEB23780) | metagenome | biome: terrestrial biome; feature: animal house; material: water of meat washing | place: Italy | collected 2015-05-12
TGGTGCCAGATATGGTCGTAGAGCGCCTTCTGGCCGGGGAAACTCACCAGCGCCTTGGCCTCGGCCAGGGAACACCAGCGATAGTCTGTGTGCTCATCGTTGAGGGTCACCGCCTGATTGGGCGGGCAATAGACCACAAAGACCGGCACCACCTCCACCGTATTCAAGCTCGCCTCGTAAAACTGCTCCAGATACTGGCCGTTGTAGAGTTCGGTGACCCGGATCCCCGTCTCTTCGCCAAACTCCCGAATAATGGTCTGCCAGCCGGTTTCACCCGCCTCCACCGTGCCCGCCACATGACACCAGAAGCCCCCCTTGACCCGTTTCATCACCAGCAATCTGGTTTCGCCATCGACAGTGGTAAGGGCAACGCCGGAGACGGCCTTGCAGCGAATGGGGATCATGATCTTCTCTCCGGATTTGGGCTCTGTGATAGCCACGAACAGTGTGAAGGCGTGTTAATTGAAATACGCCTCGGCGGGCAGGCCCATGACCTCTATTTCATTCAGGCCATTTTTGGCCAGATAGTTGGCCACCAGATTGAACCCCACCCAGTAACCGGCATATTTGGGAAATGGCCGGTTATCACGGCAGTAGAAAAAGTCTAAATAGTTGAACTGCTTGCTGGATAGATGGGGCGTCATCTCTGCCAGGAGCGATTGCCAGTCATGGTGATGAGACTCCTTGAACAGCGAGGGGAGTGTGCCACCATTGAACCTCTGCTCAAAGTAGCAGGCCAGCCCTTCAAAAATCAGGTTTTCGGCCAGTGTTTCTGCTTCCACCTTGTTCTTCTTTTGCACGATATGGTGGACTTCGTGGGCCAGCACGGCAGGCAATTCGGTGATGATCACCTCTTTGATATCAGGCCGTTCCAGATCAAGCTGGAGTTCTATTCGATACATGTTGATGGCCCAGCCACCGATACCCGAGTCGGGAGCATCCCCCTCGGCAAAAGGGCTGAAGGTGACATCCAGTTGGGAGAGATCGAACAAGGCATTCAATTTGTGCGCCGTCTCGGCAAAAACGTGCCTAATGGTGTCATCGAGCCCATCGAATTTGCCCGAGTCGTTTAACAGGGTGAGTTGCATCCAGACATCCTTGTCTATTGAAAGAGAGTGCTGAGCCACTTGCGTGGTCGCGGCGCCATATCACCACGATTACCCTCTTTCAATCAAGGGGTTACCCGCCCATTATGCTTGCCGTCTGGATCGCCTCGATCAGCGCGGCCCGGTTGATGCGAGGGCGCTCGCCATCGAGCAGTTGCTGCCACAGCGCAATGGCCTGACTGTAGCGACCATGCAGGAAGTGATCGGAGGCGAGCAGCATCAGGGCGCTCACTTCCCCCGCGTCCTGCTTGAGGGCGCTCTCCAGCAGGCGGGTTGCCTCGGGAGTCAGCTGCTGGCCCGCCTGATAGTAGAGCACGGTGGCTTGGGCGGCCTGGGTCGCCGCGCTGGCGCCCCCCTCCAGCAGAGCGAGACGCTGATAGGCGAGCAGGGCGTTGTCATATTCGCCCCGATAGAGATAGAGCTGGCCGAGCGCCGCCCAGCTGTCGAGATCGGCGGGGTTGCGCTGAAGCTTCTGATGCAGACTCCCCAGCTCCTTGTCCTGCAGATCCCGCGGGCTCAACCCCGCCAGCGGATCGGGACGGGATGCATAATCCTGCCATGCCTGATAGCGGCCGGTGCTGAGATACACAGCGGCAACGGCCGCGATGGCCATGATGCCAAGCAGCAACAAGGCCCGCCCGTGCCGGTTATTGCGGCCGCGATTGTTATGCTGGTTGGCCAGTTGCGCGCGCAGGGCCAGCTCAGCCGCCGGGATGGCGTTGGCCAGGCGGGCGGCGCTCAGCTCCCTGTAGAGTGGTTGGTCGGGGGAGAGGCCTGCCTGCTCCCCGTGCATGATCAGCAAATTCAATTCGCTGCGCGGATCGGCGGCGGGTTGAGGGGGGGCCTCAACGATGGCCTTAACGACAGGGATGGGTTGCGCCTTTGTGCGCGTCAGGCGGCGAAACAGGGTCAACAGCGCCAGCCCCAACAGCAGCAGGGGACCGCCCCACAGCAGCGCCGTGCTGGCCTTGAAGGGGGGATCGTAGCGGACGAAATCGCCGAAGCGCTCCGTCATGCGGGCGATCACCTGCTCATCAGACTGCCCCTCGTCCACCCAGCGGTAGACCTCGAGTCGCAGATCCCGCGCGATGGGGGAGTTGGACTCTACCAGATTCTGGTTCTGGCACTGGGGGCAGCGCAGGGCGCGGGCCAGCTCTTGCGCCCGATTTTGCAGCTCGGGGTGGCGAAACTGATAGGTATCGACCCCGCTGGAATATGCAGTTGCACTCAGCAGCATGCCGAGGGCCAGCAGGGTGCAGGCAAGAGAACGGCACATCATGGCTGTGTCTCCCGAGCTGATGTTGCAATAGACGGCGCAATAGATGGCGCAATCGCGGGTGCCGTTGTGGCGGCCTTTATCTGCGCATCAGCTCGCGCCTTGTCGAGCAGGGGGGCAAACTGGCGTTGCCAGATCCCTTTGGTGAGTTCGCCGGTATGGCGGGCGAGCAGGGCACCATCGGCATCAAACAGATAGGTCTCTGGCGTGCCGTAGACGCCGAGCTCCAGCGCCAGTTTGCCGTCGGGGTCGGCCAGCACGGCGCGATAGGGGTTGCCCGCCTGGATAAGCCAGGCGCGGGCGGCATCCCCCTTGTCCCGGTAGTTGAGACCGTAGAGGGGCACTGTGCCCGCGAGCTCGCTGAGCAGCGGATGCTCGGCGCGGCAGTTGGGGCACCAGCTGGCCCAGACGTTAAGCACAAAGGGCTCGCCCTTGAGGCTGGCGGTCTGGATCGGACGTCCGTCCAGCAGATTGTCGCTCTGCCACGCAGGCAGGGTACGTCCGAGCGTTGCCTCATCCTGGCTGTAGGGATTGTTGCCAAGGCCGAGCCAGAGCAGGGCGCCGAGGCCCAGGGTCAGCAGCAGTGGAACAAAGAGGCGCAGGCGGGATCTCATAACGCCTCCTGTTCGAGCCGGTGATGGGAGGTGCCAACCGCAACGGAACGGGAGGCAAGCAAGGGGCGACGGGCGAGCAGGCGCAGGGTGCCGCCCGCCATCATCAACAGGCCGCCGAGCCAGATCCAGCGCACCAGCGGCTTGTAGTGCAGCCGCATGGCATAGGCATCTGGTCCCATCTTCTCACCCAGCACCACGTAGAGATCGCCGAGCATTCCCCACGCGATGCCCGGTTCGTTCATGTTCATGGTGCGCACGCTGTAGTGGCGCCGCTCCGGCGTCAGCCGCGCCACCTCTTTACCGTCCTTATGCACGCTAAGCGTGATGCGCTCGGCGGTGTAGTTGGGGCCGATCACCGGCTCGCGCCCCTCATAGCGAAACTCGAAGGCGCCGAGCTGGTAGGGCTGGTTGGCACTTAGCACAGTGCCCCCCTCCTGACTGTGGTGACTCACCTGCGCGATGCCAAGGGCGCACACCGCCACCCCGAGGTGGGCCAGCAAGCTGCCAAACCGATTGAGGGTGAGCTCGCGCAGCAATGTCGGTTGCATGAGCGGGAGTAACAGACTGGCCATCAGCCAGAGGCTCACCATATTGGCGAGGATGCCAATCCAGCTACCGGAAAACGATCCCTGTTCCAGATAGGCAAGGCTAATGAGCCCGCCGCCAAGCAGGCCAAACAGCGGCGGTAACAGCGCGTTGAGTCGGGAATGTGCCGCAAGCTGCTGCCAGCGCAGGCGCGGCAGCTGGGTCATCAGCGCCATCAGGCAGAGGGCCAGCGGCACGAAGATGGTATTGAAATAGGGGGCGCCCACCGAGAGCGAGCCCAGATGGAGCGACTGGAACACCATGGGGTAGAAGGTGCCGAGCAGCACGCTGGCGCAGGCCACGCAGAGCAGCAGGATGGCGGCGCCGAGCAGCCCCTCTTTTGACAGCAAGCCAAAGCGGGCATAGGGGGCGCGAATGTCCGCCCGCAGGGCAAACAGGGTGAGGGCGCAGGTCAATAGCAAGCCGAGCAGCAACAAGAGGGTGAGGCCGCGGCTGGGGTCCACCGCAAAGGCGTGCACCGAGGTGAGCACCCCGGAGCGCACCACGAAGGTGCCGAGCAGGCTCAAGGCGAAGGTGAAGATGGAGAGCAACAGCACGGCGTGGCCGTAAGCGCCGCGCTTCTCGCAGACAATCAGGGCGTGCAGCAGGGCAGTGCCGAGCAGCCAGGGCAAGAGGGAGGCGTTTTCTACCGGATCCCAGAACCACCAGCCGCCCCAGCCGAGCTCGTAATAGGCCCACCAGGAGCCCAGCACGATGCCGGCGGTGAGAAAGACCCAGGAGCCGAGCGCCCAGGGGCGGCTCCAGTGGGCCACGGCGCCATCGAGCCGACCCGAGTGCAGCGCCGCCATGGCGAAGGCGAAGTTGACCGCAAAGCCGACGTAACCGAGATAGAGCAGGGGCGGGTGGATGATAAGGCCGATATCCTGCAGCATGGGGTTGAGATCGCGCCCCTCCAGCGGCCCCGGGAACTGGCGGTCAAACGGGCTGGAGAAGATCAGGGTATAGAGGCCGAACAGCCCGACGATCAGCCCCATGATGGCCAATACCCGGGCTGTGATCAGCGGATCGACCCGCTTGGAGCAAAGGGCCACCAGGGCGCCCCACAGCCCCAGCGCAAAGACGAAAAAGAGCATGGAGCCCTCGTGGCCGCCCCATACCGCCGCCAGCTTGAAGCCCAGCGGCAGGGCGCTGTTGGCGTGCTGGGCCACATAGCTGACGGTGAAATCATCCTGGCCAAAGCAGCTGGCGAGCAGCAGCAGGGAGGCCAACAGCAGGAGCGCGACCAGGAGGGCCAGCGGTGTTGCGCAGCCGAGCAGCGGGCGTGAGGCGAGCCGCAGCCCCAGCCAGGGCAGCAGCCCTTGCAGCAGGGCGAGCCCGGTCGCCAGCAACAGTGAGAGATAGCCGAGCTCCGCCAGCACACAACCTCCAGTCAATCTTTGATGTCATTCATGTCATGGCACACACGTAGCGTCGTCTCCCTTTGGCGGGGAATATTGCCAAGCAACGGGTGTGGCATCACCAGAAATTCATTGGGCCAGCAACAAACCAGCGCCAGTCACCCGAGGGTGGCTGGCGCTGGTGATCATACCGTTATACGACTGTCATTTGACCGGCATAGAGCACGAAGTAGCGCAGCAGCAGGATCCCCACCAGGGTCAGGCTGCAGACCAGCACCAGATAGCCGTTTTTGGCCCGCAGCGGCGCGGGGGCCAGCAGGGCCAGCAACTGGGGCAGCAGCATGCCGATGCCCACCACCCCGAGCCAGAACACCTGAGCCCAGAAGCCGCTGCCGATGGCGGCCCACATCGCCACCTCTTTCTGGCCGCCACCGAAGTAGAGGCCGGTAAAGAAGCAGACCAGCAGCAACACCTCCACCGCCAGCACCGGCCGCTCGAAGCGATGCACGAAGCTCACCCCCTGGCTGTGATGGTTCTCCTTGAAGAGCGTCACCGCCAGCAAGATGGTGGAGGCGATACCTGAGCTGATGCCCGAGACCAGAAACAGCACCGGCAGCACCGGGTTGTTCAAGAGCGGATAGGTCTTGAGCGCCGAGAGCAGAAAGCCGGTGTAGGCCCCCAGCAGCACGGCGAGCAGCAGCAACAGCGGCGCCAGCAGCCGCTCGATGCGGGCAAGCCAAGCGATGAGATCATCCACAAAGGCGAACTTCTCTTGCAGCAGGTGACGACGCAATGTCTCAATCTCGGAGCGAAACACCACCGCCAGCCAGGCGAACAGCACCGCCATATAGAGCTGAAACAGCATGACCCCCATCGACATCACGGAGTCGAACTGGTAGTGGAACATCAGCTTCCAGAAGGTCCAGGGGCGGGCCAGATGGAAGATAAGGATCAGCAGCCCCAATATCACGCTCGCTGGCGCCAGAATGGCGGTCGCCTTGATGATGCCGCTCTCGCTGCCTGCCCCCTTGCGGCGCAGCAGCACCGAGAGGGTGGTGGCCCCGGCGGAGATGCCGAGCAGAAAGAGATAGATAGCGATGGGCCAGTCCCAGACAAGGGAAGGGAAGTGAAATGCGTCATGCAACATGATCCATTCCTCCTTCTGTTACTGCGGTAGATGGCGATCGGACAAATCCCCACACGAGGGAAGGGAAGTGAAATGCCGCTTGCATGGTCATGACGTTATCTCCCCTTTGGGCACGCGGTACATCTTGGGCGAGGTGCCGAGTGCCTGCTTGTAGCGATAGGTGGTCTCCTTCACCAGCCGTTTGGCGATGGGGCTGTCCGGATCATCCAGATTGCCGAACACCAGCGCCTTGGTGGGGCAGGATTCCACGCAGGCCGGCTCCTTGCCCGCCGCCAGGTTGGTCTTGCGGCAAAAGTCGCACTTGTCTGCCACTCGGGTGACCGGGTTGATAAAGCGCACCTGATAGGGGCAGGCGGCGAGGCAATACATGCAGCCGACGCAGAGATCCGCGTCGACATCGACGATGCCATCCTCCTTGCGGATATGGGAGGCGCCGGTGGGGCAGACATGCACGCAGGGGGCGTTGTCGCAGTGCTGGCAGGACTTGCGAAAGAAGCGGTACTCGGCGTCGGGAAATTCACCGATGGGGCCTGAGCGGATGATCTCGAGGCGCGAGACCCCTTCCGGCACTTTGTTGACCTCCCGGCAGGCATCCATGCAGGCGGTGCAGCCGATGCAGGCCGTCTCATCGTGGATCATGCCATAGCGGATCCCGTCGATGGTCTGGCTGTGGGCGAGGGGGGTAGCAAGGGAGCGAGTCGGCCCCGTCATCATGATAAGGGCCCCCGCGCCCATGCCCGCCATAAAGTCACGGCGAGAGCAGCTCATGATGCCTCCTTGCCGGTAGCCGGTTTGGACTGCTCCTGCCGGGCCTTGCTGGCCTCATGCTGCTTGCTGTGGCAGTCGACGCAGAGCTTGATGCGGGATTTTTCCGGGATCCCCACCATGGGCTCCTTGGCCGGATGCAACTGGTGGCAGCTGGTGCAGGTGAGCTTGGTGGCGTGCACGTCGTGGGCCCAGAGCGCCTCGCGCAGTGGTTTGGGCTCGTGGCAGCTCATGCAGACTCCATTCTGCTCGCTGATGGGATAAAGCTTGATGCTCTCTTTATCCTTCAGGCTGTGGCTGAAGCGCATCACATCCTTGACCCCTTCCCGGTGCTGGGGGGAGGGCTGGCCGTGGCAGTTGGTGCAGGTGACAGGTGCCAGGTTGTTGGGATTGGTCGCCTGACCATGCTTGCCGTGCATCCCCTCGCTCTGCTCCTTGTGACAGTCGGTGCAGGCCTTGTCGGGATTGCGTAAAAATTCCACCTCATGTGTAGCTGGAACAGGGGCTGCTGCCGGCTCGGCCGCCTGACCCTGCAGGCTGGTGAGCAGCATGGCTGCCATCAGCATCAGTCGTAAAAAATCCATCGTTAAATCACCCATAGGAAGCCTCCATCCGCTGCGGGCCCGACTTGGCGCCGGGCCCGCAGGCGCCGTTACTGTGCCAGCCGTCCGGCCGCTTTGGCCTCGGCATCCCAGGCGGGGACCGTGGTCTTGAGGAACTGGGCCTTGTCGCTGTTGAACTGCTTCATATCCATGCCAAGGGCCGCTTGCGCTTTCTCCTTGGTGGAGATGTCGGGGATGGCGATTTCGTGGCTGATCCCCTTGCTGGCCAACAGGCGCGCCAGCTTGGTGCGGGCGTCAGCGGCTTTATCCAGCGCGCTGCCAAGTACCTTGAGGGCCACTTCGGGGGCGTGCATCTGCACCCCGTGGGAGGCGATGGCGTAGTCCCAGCGCCACTGGGCGTGACGGATGTCCTGCAGAATATCCTTCATCTCTGCCTCGGTGGCGCCGGCATCCCAGGCCGCCTTGGCTTCAAAGTGGGCGTGTACCAGCTGCTTCTCGACCTTCAGCTTGGTCTCGATCACCGCCTCTTTGCGCTGCTTGACGATCCCTTGCAGCATCTCCTTGCTCTGGGTGTGGCAGTTGCGGCAGGTCTGCTCGAAGCGATCGAAGGGGTTGCCCACCTTGTGATCCGTGTAGACCTTGCCCTGCTCGTTCTGCACCTTGGGCATGTGGCAGTCGACACAGGCGACGTTGTTCTGGCCGTGAATGCCGGCGCGCCAGGTTTCGTACTCGGGGTGCTGGGCTTTCAGCATGGGGGTTTTGGAGAGGGCATGAGTCCAGTCGGCAAAGCCGATTTCATCGTAATAGGCCTCCATCTGCTCAACCGTGGTGCCCTTGTCCCAGGGGAATTTGACCGCCTTGGTGGGGCCGCTGAAGTAGTACTCCACGTGGCACTGGCCGCACACCTGGGACTGCTGATCAAAGCGCCCCTGCTCCTTGAACGGCTTGCCGATGGCGGTCATGGCCCGATCGGCATAGGGACGGGAGAGGTGCAGGGCAGGTTTGCCCTCCTTGAACTCCTTCGAGGCGGTGTCGTGGCAGTCGGCGCAGCCGATGGTGTTGACTACTTCCGGCCCGCCCTTGGCCCACATCCCCTTGAAGTAGCCATCCTCACCCTTCTCGTCGATGACGCGGGCCACATCCGGGCCTTTGCAGCTCCAGCAGGCCATGGGCAGCGGACCGTCTTCGGCGGTCTTGGGGGCGCCGGTACGCAGGGTTTCCCGCACGTCGGTCAGCGCATAGAAGTGGCCCCGCGGCTTGTTGTAATCCTTGGCGAAGGGGTAACCGCCCCACAGCACCACCATATTGGGATCTTCCGCCAGCGCGTCGGTGCGCTCCTTGCTTTCGCTGGTGGCTTGCCAGCTGGTGAACTGATCGGCGTGATCCTTGGCGAACAGCTCGCTGCGCGCCTCTATCTTGCCATTGGTGGTTGCGTCATCAGCCAGTGCCCAGCCGCTGGTGCCAAGGCTGGTAGTCAGCAGCAGGGCGGCGAGGCCCAGTTTGATATGCCTGTGTTGTGAACCCACGTTTATCACTCCCAGATAAATGTTTTGGTCTCGTCTGACCCGTTCCATCTTGGTGTGGATCTTCCCCCCGTCGGGCGGGGTGGGCAGACATTCGCTTGCGGGTGAATAAAACCGCGCAATATATGATTGCTCGAGGGTTACCCTAACAAATAGGTAAATTTAATGATGATTTATCGGAGGGAGAGTTGTGCCAGATCAATTGGT
>OERJ01000500.1_pt1 | contig 9086 bp, 9 predicted proteins | sample 1539991 | NCBI WGS metagenome assembly OERJ01 (sample SAMEA3891247, study PRJEB23780) | metagenome | biome: terrestrial biome; feature: animal house; material: water of meat washing | place: Italy | collected 2015-05-12
CCGTTAAGTTTAGCTAATTTACCCCTTATCACTTGCGCTTTAAACATTGCTTCATCTTCATCTTTTGAAATTAACTCATAATTCAGGTCGCCTATATAACTATCAATGATTTCAGATAAGAGTTCTGCAACAGCATCTTGATCGTATTCACTCCCGAAAGTTTCCTCTAGGTAATCACTAGATTCATCGGAGTAAACAAACTCACTAATATCAGAGCCACTTGCTATTGACCCTTGTGGTACTCTAACCTCATAAACATAGTCACCGTATGCTCCACTATAAGCAGATGATTCATTGGTTGTTACAAACAAGCCGCCAAATCCCTGACCTTTTGACTCACTTCCTGAATCGTTAAACTCTATACTTTTACTTTCGCTAGAGTGATAAAGTTGAACCTCGCCTTTAGAATCAGCGTCAGCTTCTAATTCATCAAAATACCCATCGGCTGATGCATCATCATAATTTTTCATCACAGATGGTATTGATGTTTTCAATTCGGTTTTTTCTTTATTGTTGTTTGATGAAGAGCCACCCCCTCCTCCCGATGATGAAAACTTACCATCATCATCTCTTTTAATCTTACTTTCGTCAAACTCATCAAAAGCAGCGTCTATCCAATTCTTAGCCATGCTTGTCTCCTGTGTTTTTATTCATGCCTTTAAACACTTATAAATAAAACTGATAATAACATAGAGAAGATAATAAAAAACCCCGATCTAATTAAAGATCAGGGTTGGTATGCGTTTGCTGTGTGTTAAAAGTCTTAAGGTATATTATTAGGTCACGATGTTTGCTGAATCAACCTTACCAGTTCCATACCAGTTACCCTCGAATCTGACAAAAGATGAATACCCAGTTAATGCTGGCGCTCTCAGATCAATACGATCCCCATTTTTATTTGGGAAAGCCCCGAACTGACCAGTTGCAGAAGGTGCTTCATTCGATAAAGCCCGCATACCCCACGGGTAGTATGGGGTCTTCACATACTCCAAGTTTTTAAGTAAATAATCATTAACGTTTGAAGATGACCATCTCCGCATTTTTATTTTTCCTGAAACACCTTGAACATCGACTAGAGATTGTCCAGATGTTACAAAACCATCAGTTTCATATTCCAAATGAATCAAGTGTCCACTAACCAGATCAATCGGCTTAACTGCTAAAACTGGAGGTACGAACGAACCCAAGTATTTTACTCCTGTAATATCTATACGTTTAGCCGTCAAATCATTAGACTTTCCAAGAAGAACACCAAACTTGCAGTCAATGAACTTATCGTTTGATATCGTGATTCTATCAAGCAAATTGTACTGATAACCTTCTTCTATTGCGAACGGTTTATCTGTTAGCATATATGCGGCGTGGAATGCGTTGTATGTACTATCTTCCCCACAATCAATGTAAGTATTACTATCCATGACTATTTTAGAGTTTAAATTATTTCTAACATTTAAAACACCAAGCGCAGCACCTTTGAAGTTTTTAAACGTGTTGCCTTTCGATACAAAAAGCTTGGCTTCTTTTACTTGGTGACATATGTTAATAAAGTTGTCACTAGCTATCCAGTCTGTAGGCTCCTCCTGCTCGAACACATTATTTAATACATAAATTTCAGAGTATGCTGCCGATCTATCCATAATTGAGTTTATTGCACCTACTGATTCGATAGCTGCGTGTGCATATCGCAAGAAGTTATCAGCGGTACTTGCTTTAGCTTTTCTTAGCGTCACTTTATTACTAATGAATTGAGCTTTAAGTTGACCATTCATTGAGTTGAACGCAAAACCAATTTGGGCTTGATAAGCTTTATTTCCAATGAATAATATGTCGTCACCGTTATGCCGCTCTGTACTCGCAGCCAAGAATGGCGCGCCGTAACCATTTACAAAGTTACCAATACATACTGTATTTTCTCCATGACACTCAATACCAGTTGAAATATAACTAACAACATCGTCAGGCATAGTAAGTACGTTGTTTTCTACGCGTGCGTTTTTGCCATTAATATAGATAGATGAGTGATCTTTAATTAAGTTATTAGGGATAGCATCTGAATGCTCTGTAAATAAGCAGTTTTTAATAGTCGAGTCTTCGCACCGAGCACCAATAAAGAAGCTATTCCATGTCGAGTTTTTATCGCACCAGATATTGTCAAAAGTAATACCTTTGGCTTTGTATGCGTCCCAAACTAGCGCCACTACATATACTGGTTGCAAGGTTGCCGTACATAGGTTGTTATAGCCATTAAAGTCAACTTTGAAGTTTTTGGCTGTAAAGTTAGCAATATCATTTCTATGGTTATCAACAAATAAACCCCAGCGCTGAGGCGCTTCTGCTGTCAGGTTGTCTTTTAGCTTAAATATTGTATTGGTTCGACTTGTGCCTTCGATAGTGTCATTGTTATACATGCCAAAAGCGTAGTGTTCAGTGTAGCCGTCAGCATTGTCAACATAAACTGTATTTAAGCTATGTACGCCGTCCTGAATAATAACAGTACCACCGCCTTTCGCAGCAACATATTCAAATAACTTTTTCAGCTTTGGTACGCAATCGTCGCCCTCAACACCTGTAACGCCAACCCACTCACTTCGGTATACAGCTTCAAACGTGATTCTCGCCCATCCATTATAAATGATTACACCATCATTTATGACTTTCTTGTATTCATTATACGTAAAATGACCGCCATCTGAGCTTTTTACAAACACGGTATTACCATTTTTGGGATTAGCAATAGCAAGCAAATCAGAAATCGACTCAACACCGTCATTGATTTGCTGCTGACTTAATCCGCTTGCGTCAAAAATCTGACCTGTAGAATTTTCCTTAACCCACCCCGTCATATCAACATTTGGGTTGTTTACATTACTAGCAATGACAGAGCGCACAATATCGCCAGTCGCAAGCTGAACGCGCTCATTTAAAGCATATCCACCTGTTTTGCTTTCATACGGTAGGGCAGCATATTGTTTTAGTAACTCAGAACGCGCAGCCAAAGATTTAGCTTGCTCATTCATGTTGCCGTTAGCGCCACCAGTCGCAAACTCGTTTGTTTCTAGTTGTCTTACGTTCGGCCATCCCGCAGGTGGTAAAATATCTGTCATTTTAAAGCCTATTCAAGTATTTAATAACCTGAATATTAACATAACGGAAATTAAAAAAACCGCATTAAAGCGGTTTATAGTTTTGAATCAGTGCGCCATATAAGGCGTACCATGTCACACCATCCCATCGCATCGTATAGCCTAAATTATTCACCTTGTAGTAAATAGCCTTACCGCCTTCAATGTCGTAGTGTGTCGCGCCTTGTGGGGCTTGGGATTTGATTTGGGTGGGGGTCATCTCAACCATTCCTTATATTATTAATCGTATTGCTTGAGCCACCTTTAGCCGATACCGACCAAATTAGACTCCAAAACCAAAATAGCATAGTCCAACCTAAAAACAGCGTCATAAGGAAAATCCCCCAACGTGATTCGTGGCCTCGGACAAAAGCAATAATGACAGGCAGGAAATAAAGCAATAGCGATATTAGTGCAACTGATAAACCTAGTGTAGTGTCCATAAAATAACTCCAATTAATACGGTCCAAAAAACAAGACAAGCGATAAAGCATTTAAGTATTGGGTGCATTATTTCCCCACTGCTTCTAGCATGGCTCTATATGCAAAAATAAGATCGTGGTTACTAAAGCTCCCGTTATCTAGTGGAAAGCAAAAACCACCCATTCCCACATCAATCATTTCGTATGTCGGCTCTTTCGGAACAACCACATAGCCTTCTGGTACTCGTGCTTGCCATGCTGACTCAAAAGCATCCCCTACAGCTCGCAACATATCGCCTTCTAGCTTTGCATAATTTGCTTTTATGTATAACTCTAGTTCTTTTTCCATCTCAATCTCCTTTAAAGAAACCTGATAATAGTATAATTATACTATGCTGTCAATCACTAACTCACAATGCCGTCAATGATACTGGTTGAGTAACAGCGACAGTTGATGGCTTCGCCTGGGTAACACCCATTCAGAGTCAAGATAAAGACCTTTATCAATATCAAATATTTCGCCATCGGCTTTAACGTGGCTAGGTCGGGGGGTGCGGCCAGCATGACTATGGCGCCACACAGCCTTCGTAATCCCCAATTCCTTTCGTCTAGCCTGTTCAATGACAGCGTTAGCCTTTGCACCTTGGTCACGCGCAATCAATTCAGCACGATTCTTTGTAACGCCATATGAGCGCTGTAGTTCTTTCGATAGTGTTCCTAAGTCAAAACCACCCTTAACACTGGCCCATACAGATTGTTCAACCTTGCCTAAATACTGAACCCCGATAGATTTGATCAGGCCAACATTTTCACCCATTGCAGCCTTGAGCATTTCTTCTGTGTACGGCGACATTTGCAGCCTTACAGTGAACCCTGCTTTGCGTAGGTGCTTCTTTAATTGCTTATCGTAGTTATGCACGGTCTTAGTCACAAACAGGTCGGCAATTTGATCTGATAGTGAATTGAGTTTATTAGTCCATTTGCCTAACAGATAATCCATAGAGTGACCGAGCCAATCGCTGAATCCATCCATAGCAACGGCATTCGACTGGGCTTTATAGTTCGCCATAATGTCGGCTTTAACTTCGGCTTGCATCTCATCAATGAGCTTCATTAACTCGCGCTTGTACCATCGTTCAATCCCTAGATTCGGATAGATAGGAGGCAATGTGGTGGGCTTTTTTCTTTTCATGGTTAGACTTGGAATAAATAAAAATATTGTAGCATTAAAAAACCCTGCACGGGGCAGGGCTTGGTTATAGCTTTAGTAGAGTGAACTCATCTAGCTGTCTAGGTAATTCACTCTCTAAAACTACCGCCTTTCGCACACATGGGCGGTGCATGTGGTTACCCATCTCATGCAAAGTGGAAGTGCTTAATACATTATTTCCTTTGCCTAGTTACTTATTTAGTCCGAGGGCTAGACTTTTACTAGGTCTCCATGTATCAGGGAGTAATACAATACTACTACTCTTTTGTTTCTTTTGTCAACCTTTTTAGCTCTTTAACTGCATCTTCAAAGTTTGCACGATAACAAGCTCTCTCTCCATTAACAGCAACCTTGAAGCCCCCAGAAAAACCATGAGCATGAATTCCTTTAATTCCTTTGTTTTTTGCAGGCTTGTATTCAAGATTACCCCATCTATTATCTTCTGTATTCTTGTTTATATTTGCAACCCTGCCTTGTGGCACATCACCTGTCATAATAAAGTAAATCAATTGCTGAGCCGTCCATCTCTCGCCACTAATTGAAACTACAAAACTTCCATGTGAGTAAAGACCTCCTGCAATTTTCCCTTTAGCACTGTTTGAGTTATCTAGGCTATGCGTCCATCTTAACTCTCCTGTGAGTGGATTGTACTTTAATCTCTTAATAACATCCTCATGTTTTAGCTTTGTGCTCTTAATCACTTTTATTCTCCAATAACAATAAAGCCCATAGTATAAACTGTGGGCTATTTTGTCAATGGTTTATTGTTCTGATTCTTGGTTTGTCTCTGCCTCATCCGTCAAGTCAAAATCCATCTGTTCAGGAACTTTATCAGGGTCGATGAATCCATAGCCTGAGCCGACATCATTATTCAAACGTGAACGCTCATCTTCTTGGGACAATACGCCTGCTTCAATTAACGCGCTTGCGGTCTGTGCTTTCTTGAGATTAACGTCTGCCTGTTCGTTATCATCCATTTGTTTTAATGAAGCGAACTCAAATACAATGTTATTATCAATCTCACCAAACAATGACATTTGCGCTAAACGCAGAATCTTCATGATTTGCGGAAGGATAAAGGCGTTCTGTAGTGAGCTAATCCAGTCGTTATACACGCGTATTTCGCCGTCACTGGACGCATTCAACCCCGATGGAGTGATACCTGTCAGCTTCACCAATGGCGTATGAGAAGGCATTGCCATGAGTTCCTGAGACTTAGCCCATAGGTCAACAAGTCCGGTCATTGGTGTATTGATCTGAACTAAATCCTCACCCTCCATATCCATAAGCAACATATTCAAGTTGTCACGGAATTGCCCCATCACTTGAGCACGTAGCAGTAGTTGACTCGCGCCTTCTTCACCACCTTGCAAGATGGTTTCCATGTTGGTCTTGAGGGCGGTCAAGCTAAACTTGGAAATAAGATCACTGATTGAATCGGTATCACGTTGGAATCGTTCAACATACGGTTTCATGATTTGCAGCCATGAAATACCACCAAAGTTATACGCTGGCTTTAACAGGTCAGGCACAGGCCGAGTGACCAAAGTCATTAAGCGGTCTTGGTGAATATTCACACCTTGCACAAACCAGTTATTCACTTTGTAGAAGTCGAACTCTAATGGATTGCTCGCATTGAACGCAGCAGGGGAACTGTGGATCGGCTCGATTAAAACAAAACCCTCTAAGCTATCTTTTGGCACGTTGTCATATACCAGTGGCAAGTCTGTCTTGTCATCCTGTCCTTTAATTTTAATGAACAGGTGCGACATACCGAAAAGCCCTTCATTCTCGATATGCTTCCGCATGATATTACGAACGTCCAAGCGTTCAAATTCTTCCGTGATTTGCTGAATCTTGTCTGCGCTATCCTCTGCACCATCACCTTTCATGACAATGCTGCCCCATTCGCGTGTCATTTCTAAAGCGTTGGTTTCGGGTACGTTGCGATAATCGCCACTTTGCGCCATAAGTGTAAGTGTCGGATAACCGATAAACCCTGCGTAAAACATTGGGTCGGCATTTGCATAGGATGAGATGCCATTGCATGAGTCCATCGCAACAGGTGCGGTTTTAACACCTTGCGGCAATACGCCTGCAATCGGTTGGTGTGCCGTATATTGCTTAGGTAGGTTTTGCTTTTGTGTACGTTGAATCAAACTATGCTGCGCTTCTAAAATACGCGTTTGTTGCTCAATGGCTTCAACTTCACGCTGTCGTAAGGTTTTCTTTTTCATTGATTAATCTCGTAATGGTGACATGCAAAGGATATTAACATCATTGGCAACAAACCACTCTCTATCCCAGTAAAACCATTTATCGCCTACTTTTTTGTAGTAAGCCCCTGCCTGCCAGTGGGTTGCCCCTTTTGGCTTGTATTTTAGTATTTGTTCGTGCATTAAAATAATCCTTTGAGGGCATCGGGTCTAATGTTAAGCCCTGAGTTAATTGGTGCATAGGCCATTATGAAGCTATCGGCAATGTTTGGCGACTTAATATCGCGTTTTGCAAGGTCTTTTTTCGATTCTACCTTAACCCGGCCATTGTTATCAAAATCACGCATAGGAATGGATAATTCCATCTTGAGCTTTTCAAGGTTCGGACATTTAGAACTGATCGAGATTAATTCATCTAACTGATAAGGCGGTGGCGTTTCACCGTTCTTAATCGCATTCACTACTTGGTAGGTCAAGCGGAATCTATCCGCAACGCACCACCAGCTCTGACTCTTGAGATTGGTAAAGAAATCTTTATTCTTGATCCCTGCCGCACGCTCATATAGCTGCTCAGGTTTAACCACGGCAGCGCCCGCATTAAATTTAGCATGTTTAACGCTGCATTTATTGGTTTGGTTCAATTCATTAAATTTCGCACCACATCCTGCACCAACACCAATCGAGTCATAGATTACAGTTGCGCCTAATTCACGCGCTTTATGATGAACCCTAGTACATGATTTAAGGAGTTCATCCTCCTTACCGTTCCATTCATCTGTCCAGTACGTAACAATGCCCTTCCTGTGCGTTGTAGCGTTCTTGTCCGCCCCGCTATCAGCAACGTCATACCCAAGTATGTTTTTACCGTCATCGGGCAAATTCAGCAGTATGTGAGCATCTATGGCAGCATTAACCCATGATGCTTTGATGATGCTTGAATCGTCATCTGAACTTGGCACACCCATATAGATTTTCTCGAAAGTATCAGGGTGTTTAATTCTGTGGTTCTCGATTACTTTTTTGGCTGTACTTGATAGGAATGGATTTTCATCAAAGTTAATAAGGCGAACCAAAGTATCAGCAGGAGGATCAGCAACAAAGTTTCTCCACACGAAATCCGATACTAGGTCAGGGTTAAATAGCAACCAACACTCTGAACCCTCTTTACGAATAGTAGGCTCTAACACCTCCCATTGTGTTTCAGTCAAGGCGTGGCTTTCTTCACTCCAAAGAATATCAATAGATTCAATAGACTTGATTTCCGAGATATGCCGCCATAAGCCATAAAACATAAATTCAGAGCCGGTGACTTTGTTGATGATCTTGTTGTCAAGAATTCGGAAATTGTCAGTCAGGCCAAACCGTTCAATCTGGATTTTCAGCAAAGAGTAAACAGACTCATCAATCTTGTTCTGTAATTGACGGACACAAAGAAATCTCAGCTTGTATTTATTTGCTAAGAAAATCGCCATACCTGCCGCGTCCCAACTTTTCGATGACATCCGACCACCCATCAATATTTTATTGCGGGCTTTGGTTGTCCAGAACGGACGCAGTGCAGGGTTAAGACTCGGCTTTGGTGTCTGCATAGAAGTCATTTAAATCTTTACCAATGGTTACTGAGTTAGAGATTTCTTGCTTGTCTACATGCCCATCTAATCGCGCAACTAAGCTCTGATTGATCTCACCTGTAAGAGCTAAATCAGCATTCCACGCCTTAATGCTAGTCATAGCATCATCATAGATACGCGAAAACTCAGGACGTGAGCCGTAATCTTGAAGTGTTCTTAATCCTATTCCCATGTGCCGAGCCAATCCAAATTGAGTTGCCCCTCTCGTATGAGGAACCTTCAGATATGAGATTTCACCCTGGAATGATGCGGTAATTGTTTTCATCACTGGATTGTCTTTAACCCACTGCATGTAATCGAGTGCTTTTTTTTCAAATTCTTCTGGTGAATCTATAAGTCTATTTCTTCCTCCAAATCCCATATATTTCTCCTAAATTTCTATTAAATCTAATGCGTTGTATACGAGTATTTTACTATATATCTGATAGTAATTGTATTAATAGATAAAAGCGAATTTAACTATAAATTCGCTATACTTCTACTGT